>Ga0181535_10003620_pt1 | contig 17800 bp, 33 predicted proteins | sample PEATcosm2014_Bin_44_FD_119774 | JGI IMG/M metagenome (GOLD analysis project Ga0181535, IMG submission 119774) | Peatland microbial communities from MTU Mesocosm Facility, Houghton, MI, USA - PEATcosm2014_Bin17_30_metaG | ecosystem: Environmental > Terrestrial > Soil > Wetlands > Peat | place... | reverse complement strand
CATTTTATGTGTCAATTTTAGCTGCGTGAAGCCTCATGACAACTTTTACCGCGTCATCCTGCAACGCCGTAAGCCTCCCGATCGGCCGAAAAAAAGTCACGGCTGATATTGACCAAATGCCGGACAAATACCCTATAAATAACAAAGGGCGCGGATTGCTCCGCGCCCTTTTGTTTATATTACCCTGCCGCTTAGATCTTGCCAGCGCAGCCCAGTACGTTTTTGAGTTTGTTCTTTACGACCGCTTTGATCGCGTCCCTTGCCGGCCCCAGGTACTTCCTCGGGTCAAATTCGCCCGGGGTTGTCACGAATACTTCGCGTATCGTGGCCGTCATAGCCAGCCTTAAATCCGAGTCGATGTTTATTTTGGCCACGCCCATGGCCGCGGCTTTCCTTAGGAGATCCTCGGGAACGCCTTTCGCGTTCGGCATCTGGCCGCCGAACTTATTGCATTTGTCCACCAGCTCCTGCGGGACCGATGAGGCTCCGTGAAGCACGAGCGGGTATCCCGCCGGAAGGACCTTCATTATCTGCTCAAGCCTTACAAAATCAAGTTTTGCTTCGCCTTTGAACTTGTAGGCGCCGTGGCTCGTGCCTATGGCGACGGCAAGCGAATCGCAGCCCGTCCTTTTTACGAACTCGGCCGCCTGTCCCGGGTTCGTGAACTTTGAATCGGCCTCGCTCACATTGACCGCGTCTTCCACGCCCGCCAGTTTACCGAGTTCCGCTTCGACCGGTATGCCTTTTGAGTGAGCGTAATCAACTACCTTTTTTGTCTCGGCTATGTTGCCCTCGAAATCGAACCTTGAGGCGTCTATCATGACGGAGGTGAATCCGCCGTCGACGCATGATTTGCAGACTTCAAAATCCTCGCCATGGTCCAGGTGAAGCGCTATCGGCAGCCCTGAATCCTCGATCGCAGCCTGTACGAGGTGTATCAGATATCCCTGCCTGGCGTATTTCCTGGCACCGGCTGACACCTGAAGAATAAGGGGAGCCTTTTCCTCTTTTGCGGCGTCAACTATGCCCTGGACTATCTCCATGTCGTTCACATTGAACGCGCCTATCGCGTAACCTTCCTTGTTGGCCTTTGCGAACATTTCTTTTGTTCCTATTAACGGCATTATGTCTCCTCCTTGTATGTTCTTTCCTGTTTTATTTTTTTGCCTTTTTATCAGCTTCTTTTTTTGCCTTCGGTTCTTCCTTTTTTGCCGCTTCTTTCTTCTCCGCTTTTTTTGCCTCGGCCTTTTTCGGCTTGGCTTCCTTTGCGGCCTTTTCATCCTTTACGTCCTCTTTCTTGTATATAGCTTCCGCGCCAACAAGCTCTATGAAAGCCATATCCGCGCAGTCGCCCGGCCTGGGCGAGAGCCTTAAAACCCTCGTATACCCGCCGTTCCTTTCCTTATAAAGCGGGGCAACTTCGGCAAACAGCTTTTTCAGGATATCCGGCTGTTCTATAGTCCTGCCGACTTCCCTCCTGTTATGCACGGAATCCACTTTGGCCCTCGTAATAAGCGGCTCAACGACGCCCCTTAGATATTTTGCCTTTTCCATGCCGGTCCTGATCCTGCCGTACCTGATAAGCTCGGTGGCCAGGTTCCTGAAAAGGGCTATCCTGTGTCCCATTTCCCTTCTGAATATCTTCTGCTTCTTTCCGTGTCTCATTTCAAACTCCTTATTTGTATTATAGGCTCAAAGCTGGAAATAAATTACTTTTTTCCGCCTTTTTTTATCTCTTTCAAGAGTTCCTTGTCTATCTTCATGCCGAGGCCCATGCCCATTTCGGAAAGGACTTCCTTGATCTCATTTAAGGACTTCCTGCCGAAGTTCCTGTATTTGAGCATGTCGACTTCCGACTTTGTGACAAGATCCGCGATAGACTTGATGTTCGCGTTCTTCAGGCAATTCGAGGACCTGACGGAGAGCTCGAGCTCCTCGACTGATTTGGAAAGCATGTTCTTGAGCTTTTCCTTTTCCTCGTCGATCTTCTCCTCTTTGATGTCGTCCATCGCGCCTTCCTGGCTGATGAAAATATTCAGGTATTCCCTCAGGATGAGCGCCGCCTGTGTAAGCGCGGTTTCCGGGGTGACCCTTCCGTCGGTCGCTATCTCAAGGATGAGCTTGTCGTAATCGGTTATCTGCCCGACCCTTGTGTTCTCGACCTCAAGCTTGACGTTCGTGACGGGAGTGAATATCGAATCCGTCGGCAATGTGCCTATCGGCATGTCCGCCCTTTTATTCTTATCGGCCGTAACATACCCGCGTCCGACGTCTATTTCCATTTCCATGGAAATCTTTGCTTCCCTGCTTGTCAATGTCGCGATGTGCAGTTCCGGGTTCAGTATCTTCACGTCGCTGTCTTTTTTTATGTCCGCGGCCGTGACTTCCCTTTCTCCGTCGGCCTCGAGATATATCTTCTTCGGCGCGTCGCCCTCAAGCACTATGTTGAGCTGTTTGAGATTCAGCACTATCTCGGACACGTCCTCTATTACCCCGGCGATGGTGGCAAACTCATGCTGCACGCCTTCTATCCTTACGGAAGTGATTGCGGCGCCCGGTATGGACGAAAGCAATATCCTCCTTATGGCGTTGCCGATGGCTATTGCGTAGCCGCGTTCAAACGGCTCGGAAACGAACCTTCCAAACTTATCCGATAAATCCTCTTTTTCAAGCTTTTTGGGCTTCTGAAGATTTTTCCATTTCATTCGATTGTTACCCCTTTCGTATTATTTGGAGTATAATTCAACTATAAGCTGTTCCTGTACCGGCAGCGCGATATCCGTTCTTACAGGCTCGTTCTTTATGACGGCTTCGTTCTTTTCGAAGTTCATCTCTATCCACGTCGGGACCGTTTTCTTCTTTGAAGACTCAAGGAGCGCCTTCTTCACCGAGTTCATGCCAAGCCCCGTCTCGTTGACGGTTATCTTATCGCCCGGTTTTACCTCAAAGGACGCAATATTCACCTTTTTTCCGTTCACGCGCACGATGCCGTGCATTACCAGCTGCCTGCCTTCCCTGCGCGATACGGCAAAACCGCATTTATGGACCGTGTTGTCAAGCCTTCTCTCCAGGATCTTGAGCAGGTTCTCTCCGGTCTCGCCCTGCCTCTGAGTTGCTATCTGGAAATACCTCCTGAACTGCCTTTCAAACACGCCGTAAATCCTCTTTACTTTTTGTTTCTCCCTGAGCTGCTTTCCGTATTCGGAAAGTTTTCTGCTCCTTGCCGTATCATGGTGCATGCCGGGAATGTAAGGCCTTCTTGAAAAAGCGCATTTATCCGTCATGCAACGGTCGCCTTTCAAGTACAGTTTTATATTTTCCCTTCTGCACTGCCTGCATAAAGCTGCTCTATACCTTGCCAATTTAGAACCTCCTGATATTACGTTTGTAATTAAATTTTTTAATTGGTTTACACTCTGCGTTTCTTAGGCGGCCTGCACCCGTTGTGCGGGATCGGCGTGACGTCTTTGATGGAAATGATCTCGAGCCCGACTGCCTGGAGCGACCTTATAGCCGGCTCCCTGCCTTCGCCCGGACCCTTGACATATACTTCAACCTTGCGCACTCCCATATCGACCGCGACTTTGCCCGCTTTTTCCGCGGCAAGCTGGGCCGCATAGGGCGTTGATTTCCTCGCGCCTTTCATGCCGACAACCCCGCCCGAGGCCCACGATATCGTGTCCCCTTCTTTGGTGGTTATCGTTACAATTGTGTTGTTGAACGTCGAATTGATCCTGGCAACCGCCAGTTCCGGTATAGCTTTTCCTTTTTTCTTGGTAGACAAGTTACTTCCTCCTTATCGTTAACTTATGGTTTTTTCGGTGCTGCTGCAGGCGCTGCCGCCGGTGCCGCCGCGCTCGTCGCCGGTTTTTTCCCGGCTCCTACGGTCTTTTTCGGGCCTTTCCTTGTCCTGGCATTGGAACGCGTCCTCTGCCCGCGGACCGGAAGTCCCTTGCGGTGCCTGAGGCCTCTGTAGCTTCCGATATCCATAAGCCTCTTGATATTCTGCGTTACATCCTTGCGCAGGTCTCCCTCTACCTTGATCTGCTTTAACAGCATGGTCTCCTGTATCCTGTAGACCTCCTGCTCGGTCAGGTTGAAAGCCCTGGTATCCGGATTTACTCCGGCATCCTTTAATATTAACTTGGCAAGTGAATTGCCGATGCCGTAGACATAGGTCAGAGCCACTTCTATCCTTTTATTTTTCGGTAAATCTATTCCTGATATGCGTGCCAATTTACTACCTCCTGATTTTTCTTCTTAATATCTTGCTATCAGCCCTGCCTCTGCTTGTGTTTCGGGTTCTCGCAGATGACCTTTACTTTGCCTTTTCTCTTGATAATCTTGCACTTTTCACATATTTTTTTGACCGATGCTCTTACTTTCATTTCTGTTCACCTCTTTGTTTTCCATGCCTGTATATTATCCTGCCCTTTGTCAGATCATAGGGCGAAAGCTGTACCGTTATCTTGTCTCCCGGAAGGAGCTTTATAAAGTTCATCCTCATTTTTCCGGATACATGGGCCAGCACTTTGTGCCCGTTTTCCAGCTGCACCCTGAAAGTAGCGTTCGGGAGAGGTTCTACTATCACTCCTTCAGCTTCTATCATGTCTTCTTTTGACATTTAAACCGCCTTTCAATTTTGGAACCTTTACGTTCCGCTTTGGGACAAAGCCGCCTAAAGCGTAAGTATTTTCGGCCCGCTTTCCGTTATTGCCACCGTATGCTCGAAATGCGCCGACAACCCGCCGTCCACGGAGACGACCGTCCAGTCGTCGTCCAGGACCTTCACCTCGTAACCCTTCTCATTTATCATGGGTTCGATGGCGAGCACCATTCCGTTCTCAAGCGGCAGCCCCGTCCCCGCCCGGCCGTAATTCGGGATCATGGGGTCTTCATGAAGTTTCCTGCCTACGCCGTGGCCAACAAAATCCCTGACCACGGAAAAGCCGCAGGACTCGGCGTGTTTTTGCACCGCAGCCGATATATCATAAAGGCGCAAACCCACAACCGCTTTTTCTATTCCCTTATACAGCGACGCTTCCGTTGCTTCCATGAGTTTTTTTGCCGTCCTCGATATTTTTCCTATCGCGACGGTGAGCGCGGCGTCCGCGTAGTATCCGCCGTACTCAACCCCGAAATCAAGGGAAACTATGTCGCCTTCCTTGAAAATCCTTTTCTTGGTAGGGAACCCGTGCACGACCTCGCTGTTTATCGAGACGCATACGGCCGCGCTGTAGCCGCGGTAGCCCAGAAAGGCCGGCCTCGCGCCGAATCCTTTTGTCATCCTGCGCGCCATATCGTCCAGGTCCAGCGAAACAAGGCCCGGTCTTGCCATCTCTTTTAACTTTTTAAGAACGAGAGCGACCATTTTGCCGCTTTCTGTTATCTTGCGTATTTCATCATTATTTTTTAATTCAATCATTAAATTTTACTTCTTTCCCAGCACACCGGTGATCATTTTAACGATATCGTCAATGGCCCCTTTTGAGGCGTCGATATCGGAAAGAACGTTTTTCTTCCTGTAATATTCTATGAGCGGTGACGTCTGTTTCTCATAGACATTGAGCCTGTTCTCGATGGTCTCCGGCTTGTCGTCGTTGCGCTGGTAAAGTTCCCCGCCGCATTTGTCGCAAACGCCGTCGACTTTGGGAGGCAGCGTATAGATGTTGAAATTGCCCCCGCAAACCTTGCACATTCTCCTGCCGGTGAGCCTTTTAAAGAGCACATCCCTTTCCACTATAATATTGATGACGCGGTCGAGTTTGAGCCCCTTTTTATTGAATATCCCTTCAAGGGCGTCAGCCTGTTCCACGGTCCTGGGGAACCCGTCGAGAAGAAAGCCGTTCCTGCAGTCGTCGGCTTTTATCCTGTCCTCAATGAGGTCCACTATAAGCGAATCCGGGACCAACGCGCCTTTGTCCATAAAACCCTTGGCTTTCTTGCCGAGTTCGGTGCCTTCCTTTACATTCGCCCTTAATATGTCTCCGGTCGATATCTGCGGAACCTTATAAATATCGATAAGTTTTCCCGAATAAGTGCCTTTGCCGGCGCCCGGGGGCCCCAATAGAATCGCTATCATGCAAAAACCTCCGATTATTTTATTATAAAATCAAATGCATCGCTCCAGGGTGTCCTTAGCCTCTGCGGCCCCTGATATGTCCGGTCTTCATAAATCCTTCATAGTGCCTCATCAAAAGGTGCGACTCTATCTGCTGGACAAGGTCCAGGGCCACACCAACCATGATAAGAAGCGTGGTTCCGCCGAAATACGAGCCGACGTCGAGCACCCTGCTCATCGTATCAGGGATGACCGCGATGACGACTATCATTGCCGCCCCTCCCAGGGTTATGTGCGTCAGTATGTTATTGATGTATTCGGCTGTCGGCTGTCCCGGCCTGATGCCCGGAACAAATCCGCCGTATTTTTTCATATTCTCGGCCACGTCGTTAGGGTTGAAGGTGATGGCCGTGTAAAAATAACAGAAAAATATTATCAGCGCCGCGTAGCATATTATGTAAAGCGGATGCCCCGGCGAGAAAGTGTTCGAAATAAAGGAAAGAACCGTCTGAAGGGCGTTGGACTGCCCCGGCCTTTCCATAAGCTTTGCGACCATCGACGGTATTATCATTACAGAAGAGGAGAATATTACCGCTATGACGCCCGAGTAGTCGACCTTCAAGGGCAGCTGCGTTGACTGTCCGCGGTATATCTTCCTGCCGACTATCCTTTGCGCGTACTGCACAGGTATCTTCCTGAAAGACTGCTGCGATATTACGGCGAGCGCCGTCAGCGCAACCATTACGATGACAAATATCAGCGCCGCAAAGAGGCTTGTGGACCCTGCCTGAACAAGCGCGATGGTCCTGCCTATCTGCGAAGGTATGTTGGCCACTATTCCGGCAAGGATGAGCATCGACATTCCGTTGCCGACCCCGTATTCCGTCATCTGCTCGCCGAGCCACATCAAAAATATCGTGCCGCCCGTAAGCGTAAGAATGGTCGTTATAACAAAACTCATCCCGTAATCGGGAACAAGCTTCATGCCGCCGACCTCGACGCTGCGCATCCAGAAGGTGGTCGCCAGCGACTGCACCGCGCATATCCCGACCGTCAAAAACCTCGTATACTGCGTTATCTTTTTCCTGCCCGCGTCGCCTTCCTTCGAAAGCGCCTCAAGGGCCGGTATTACAGAGGTCAAAAGCTGCAATATGATGGAAGCGGAAATGTACGGCATTATACCCAGTGAAAATATCGTGAACTGCCTTAACGCGCCGCCGGAAAAAAGGTCCAAAAATCCCAGGAACCCGCCGGCCTGCGACGAGATAAGCATTTCCATGGCTTTTGTGTTGATGCCCGGCGTCGGCACATGCGTGCCAAGCCTAAAAACAAAAAGCATTCCAAGCATGAATAAAACCCTTTTTCTGAGTTCCGGTATCCTGAATATATTGCCGACTGAATCCATCATTTTACAAGTTCCGCCTTTCCGCCCGCGTTCTTTATCTTTTCCGCGGCTCCGGCCGAGAACTTGTCGGCCGTAACATTAAGCGATTTTTTGATATCGCCGTTGCCGAGTATCTTTAATAATTTCGACTTTGACTTTATGAGGTTCTTTTCAAGCAACGCGGCCTTGTTTACCGTCGCGCCGGATTCGAATTTCTCCTCGAGAATCGCCAGGTTCACTATCTGCCATTTTACGGCAAAAATATTGTTGAACCCGACTTTCGGGAGCCTCTGAACGAGCCGCTGCTGTCCGCCCTCGAACCACGGCGCCTTGGCGCCGCCCGAGCGGGCCTTCTGTCCCTTGAATCCCTTGGCCGAAGTCTTTCCCATTCCGGAACCCGTTCCGCGGCCGACCCTTACCTTTTTTGTCCTCTTAGCCTTATTTACCTTCAGGTCCTTAAATTCCATTTGTATTATCCTCCGTGTTTAAATCTCTTCCACTTTCAGCATAAAGCCGACTTTCCTTATGGCCCCTGCCAGTTCTTTCGTTTTTTCAAATTCCCTCGAATGATTGATCCTTTTGAGCCCGAGCGCCTTTATGATGCGCCTGTTCTGCGGGAGCTGTCCGAAGATCGATTTCACAAGAGTAAGTTTAACTTTTGCCATGTTATTTGCCCTTCCTCAGCGCCAGAATTGTTTCGGGGTCCCTGAGCTGCCCCAGCGCTTCAAATGTCGCGTAAACAACGTTGAACGGGTTTGTCGTACGGCCGACGCATTTCGTCAGTATGTCGTGGATGCCGGCCGATTCAACAATTGCGCGAACCGCCGCACCGGCGATAACACCGGTACCGGGCACCGCAGGTTTCAACAGCACTTTTGCCGCTCCGAAATCTCCAGTAACTTCAAACGGAATGGTCGTGCCTTTCATGGGGATCTTTTTCAGTCCTTTTTTTGCCCTTGCTATCGCTTTTTTGATAGCCTCCGGCACTTCCCTTGCCTTGCCAAGCCCGTATCCCGCCGAGCCATGGCCGTCTCCTACGATGGCCAGGCAGGAAAATTTAAATCTCTTTCCGCCTTTTACAACTTTGGCCACCCTGTTTATACTTACAATCCTCTCTTTGAGGTCTGATTTTGTGCTGTCCATCCTGGGTTTCAAAAATATTACCTCCCTTTAGAATTTTATGCCGGCTTCGCGTACTGAATCCGCGAATGCCTTGACAACGCCGTGGAACAGGTTGCCGCCCCTGTCGAACACGACAGTTGTGACCCCTTTTTCCCTGCACTTATCGGCTATTTTTTTGCCGAGTTTTACAGCGGCATCCTTGTTCTTTCCCTTGATGCCGGCTTCTTTTGAGTTCGTCGCCATGCCCAATATTGTCTTTGCTGAAAAATCATCGATCACCTGGGCTGCAAGAGTCGTGCTCCCCCTGAAAAACGCAAGCCTCGGTTTTTCCGCCGTGCCGACTACTTTGGCACGAAGCCTTTCGTGCCTTACTATCCTCTGTACCCTTTTTTTGTCCGTTCTTTTTTTAATTGTTACGCGCATTTTTATTTCACAGCCTCCGTTATCGATATATCTCACCTTCCAAAAGCCTTAAGGCCCAGAGGTGGCTTTACTTTATTTACTTTGCCTTGGCGCCAGCCGCGCTCTTTCCGGCTTTTCTCCTGATGCGTTCGTTCTCGTACATTATCCCTTTTCCCTGGTATGGCTCCGGCAATTTCAGCTGTTTGATCTCGGCCGCAGTCTGCCCAACAAGGTGTTTATCCGTCCCTGTCAGAGTTATTTTTGTCTGGTTATCGACCACCGCGGTTATGGCGTCCGGTATCTTATAATCCAGCGGGTGCGAATAACCCAGGGTAAAATTCATAACTTTACCGGCGAGGTTCGCCCTGTAACCGACCCCTTTCAGGATCAGTACCTTTGTATATCCGGCGGACACGCCGAGTACTTTGTTGTTTATCGTGGCGCGTTCCATACCAAAAAGAGCGTTCAGGTTCTTTACCGTTGGCGCGCCCTTTTTAACCGACACGGTAACGTGCGACGCGTCGATCTTATAATCAAAATAAAGGCTTACCGGGTGTTGTGCCTTGCCCTTGGGCCCTTCTATCTTTATGACATCACCCTCGATTGTAACTTTTACCTTCTCGGGTATTGCTACTGGCTTCTTCCCTATTCTTGACATGCTTGATCTCCTTTTACCATATCTCGCAGATTATTTCCCCGCCGATTTTTTCTTCCCTGGCTTTTGAGCCGGACATTATGCCCCTGGAAGTTGATATCAGCAGGACGCCGAGGCCGCTCTTGATCTTCCTGATGTCTCCCGAACCGGTGTAAACCCTTCTGGAAGAGCGTGATACTCTCTGTATCGAGTGTATTGCCTTTTCGTTCTTCTCGCCGTATTTCAGATACACCCTGATATTGCCCTGTTTATTATCCTCAATGTACCTGTAACCCTTTATGAAACCTTCTTCCTTGAGGAGTTTCACGATATTCTGCTTTACCTTTGAAGACGGGACGTCTACATAGTCCTTTTTCTTCGAATTTGCGTTCCTGATCCTTGTTAATAAATCCGCGATCGTATCCATTGTTCCTCCTTTACCAGCTTGACTTCTTGATGCCGGGAATCTCTCCCCTATACGCAAGCGCCCTGAAACATATCCTGCAGATGCCGTACTTTCTCATGTAAGCCCTCGGCCTTCCGCAGATCGAACACCTGTTGTGCTGCCTTACCTTAAATTTCGGTTTTTTCTTCGATTTGTTGATCTGAGATAACCTTGCCACTTTTTATCCTCCTATTTCTTACGGAACGGCATGCCAAGCGACTCGAGCAGTATCAGCGCGTCGTCGTTGTTCTTTGCCGTCGTTACAAATGTTATGTCCATGCCCATTATCACAAGGACTTTCTCAAACTTGACTTCCGGAAAAATTATCTGCTCTTTGACTCCCATGGAATAGTTCCCGCGGCCGTCGAACGAGTTGCGCGGCACTCCGTTAAAATCCCTTACCCTGGGAAGGGCGAGCGAGATGAACCTGTCGAGGAACTCGTACATCCTGTCCCCGCGCAGCGTCACTTTCGCGCCTATGGGCATGTTCTGCCTGAGCTTAAAATTCGATATGGAAACCTTCGACTTTGTCGTAAGGGGCTTCTGTCCGGTTATGGCTGTGAGCTCCTCAATGGCTTCGTCAAGGGCCTTTACATTCTGCGTCGCCTCGCCGACTCCCATATTGATAACCATCTTGGAGAGTTTCGGGACCTGGAACTTGTTCTTAAATCCCCTGACCTCCATTATCTTGGGAATTATTTCCTTTTCATACCTTTCTTTGAGCCTTGCCATTTATATCAGCCTCCTATTTTTCATCGATCATTTCGCTGCATTTCTTGCACACACGTATGTGTTTGCCGTTCTGCAGCGAGCCGATTTTTACCCTGGTGGGCTTCCCGCATTTATTGCATATCAGCATTACTTTTGAGACCGCGATCGGCGCCTCTTTTTCAAGTATGCCGCCCTGCTGAACCTTCTGCGACGGCTTTGTGTGACGTTTTACAAAATTGATCTTCTCGACGATCAATTTTCCCTCCGGAAAAACCTTAAGCACCTTGCCGGATTTGCCCTGATCCTTGCCCGTTATTACCGTTACTATGTCGTCTTTTTTTATCTTGATTTTCATTTATTCGTGTCCTCCTATACAACTTCTGGCGCGAGCGAGATTATTTTCAAAAAATTCTTTTCCCTTAGCTCCCTTGCCACGGGCCCGAATATCCTGGTGCCCCTTGGAAGGTTCTGGTCGTTGATTAGAACGGCCGAATTGGTGTCGAACCTGATGTAGGAACCGTCTTTTCTCCTGGTTTCCTTCTTCAGCCTGACGACCACTGCCTTTACGACCTCTTTTCTTTTGACCTGCGCCCCTGGTATTGCGTCCTTTACGGACGCCACAATGACGTCTCCCAGGCCCGCGTATCTGGCCCTCGTTCCTCCGAGAACTTTGATGCACATGATAACTTTTGCGCCGGAATTATCGGCTACTTCAAGCCTTGTTTGTTGCTGTATCATTTTGCTCACTCCCGTCGTCTATAAGGTCTATTTTTTGTAGTCCCTTTTTGAGGATCGCGGTGACTACCCACCTTTTGTTTTTGGACAGCGGCCTGACTTCCTTTATGGATACCATATCGCCCGTCTTGCATTCGTTCTTTTCATCGTGGGCCATTACCTTGGTGGTCCTCTTCACGTATTTCTTGTAAACAGGATGCTGCACCTTCGTGACAACCGCAACCTTCACAGTCTTGTCCATTTTGTCGCCGATAACCGTTCCTTCTATGGTCCTTCTTTTGTTTTTTTCGCTCATTTAGCGCTGCCTCCTTTTACCGCTGCCTTTTTTTCCTTGGCTATCGTTAGCAGCCTGGCAATATCCTTTTTTGCGGCCTTAAACTGGGACGTATTCTCGACCTGTTTGGTCGATAGCTTTACCTTCAGCTTAAAAAGGCTTTCTTTGAGTTCTTTTATCTTTCTTTCTATTTCTTCAACGTTTAGGTCCCTGATTTCCTGTGCCTTCATTTAAATCCTCCGTTATATGTTAAATCTCGTACCTTTTTACAAAGCTTACCATTATCGGCAATTTTCCCGAGGCTTTTTTGAAAGCCAGGCGCGCAATGTCTTCGGTCACGCCGTCAAGCTCAAAAAGCACCCTGCCGGGTTTTACGACGCACACCCAGAATTCGGGGGCGCCTTTTCCTTTTCCCATGCGGGTTTCCGCCGGTTTCTTCGTCACAGGCTTGTCCGGGAATACCCTTATCCAGAGCTTTCCGCCCTTTTTAAGGTTCCTGTTTATGGCGACCCTGGCCGCTTCTATCTGCCTTCCGGTAACCCAGTGCGGTTCCAGCGCTTTCAGGCCGTACTGGCCGAAGCTGACTTTGTTCCCGCTGGTCGCCTTTCCCTTCATCCTGCCTCTCTGCTGTTTCCTGTATTTTACTCTTGACGGCATTAACATTTATATAGTCCTCCGTGTTTATTTAATTTCGTCGCCGGGAAGTATCTCTCCCTTGAATACCCAAACCTTCACGCCGATCGTTCCGTAAGTGGTGAACGCCGTGGCCGTTCCGTAATCAATGTCGGCCCTTAAAGTCTGGAGCGGCACCCTGCCTTCAACGTACCATTCGGTCCTTGCTATCTCGGCTCCGGCAAGGCGGCCTGCGCAGCATATCTTTATCCCGAGAGCGCCGGAATCCGGCGACATCGCGGTCTGCATCGCTTTTTTCATTGCGCGCCTGTATGATATGCGCTTTTCCAGCTGCTGCGCCACGTTCTCGGCTATGAGCTGGGCCTCTATTTCCGGCTTCTGTATCTCTTTGGGCTCGATTAGTATCTGTTTTCCGGTCAACTTTTCAAGGTCTTTCCTGAGTATCTCGACTTCCGCGCCTTTCCTTCCTATTATCATCCCGGGCTTGGCTGTAAAAATCTTAAGGATGGCCTTGTTCCCGGCCCTTTCGATCTCCACTTTGGATATGCCGGCGCTGTAAAGTTTTTCCTTTATGAATTTCCTTATTTTAAAATCCTCCAGCAAGAGGTCCTTAAAATTTTTCTTTACAAGCCACCTTGACTTCCAACCTTTGATGACGCCTATTCTGACGCCTTCAGGATGAATTTTCTGTCCCATAAAATATTATTTCTCCTTTTTATTTGTTGTCTGTCACGATAACTTCAACGTGGCATGACCTTTTATTTATCTTCGCGGCCCTGCCCTGTGCGCGGGGCATAAAACGCCTTGCATACTTTAAAGTCGGACCATGGTCGACCCTGATGGCCTTGACCACAAGAGCCTCGGCGTCGGCGCCAAAATTCTTGGACGCGTTGGCCACAGCCGATTTGATCACCTTTATCAGGTGCGGCGACGCCGCTTTAGGGATGAACTTCAGGCGGTCAAGCGCTTCGCCGACCGGCCTTTTTACAGCTTCCCTTGCCACGACCCTGACTTTCCTGGCCGGCATTCTTAAATGCTTTATTGTTGATTTCGCTTCCATTATTATATGCTCCTTCCTGGATTGTTACGTCTTTGCCAGCGATTCTTTCTTGGCTTCGCCGTGGCCTTTAAATATCCTTGTGGGCGCGAATTCCCCGAGCTTGTGTCCCACCATATTTTCCGTAGCGTACACCGGTATGAATTTCCTGCCGTTATGCACGGCAAAAGTTATACCGACCATCTCGGGCGATATTGCCGAACGTCTCGCCCAGGTCTTGATGACCTTTTTTTCGCCGGACTGCTGCATCTTCATGACCTTGTCAAGCAGCTTCGCGTCGATAAAAGGGCCTTTTTTTAGTGACCTTGTCATTTACTGTATACCTCCTGAGCCTTTTTCTTTCTTTCTTCTTATAATATACTTGCTTGAAAGTTTGTTGCGGTTCCTTGTCTTGAAGCCTTTTGCCTTGACACCGGTGGGCGACTGCGGATGCGCTCCGGATTTACTGCGGCCTTCGCCGCCTCCCATTGGATGGTCGACCGGGTTCATCGCGACCGCCCTGTTCCTCGGCTTCCAGCCCATCCAGCGGTACCTTCCTGCTTTTCCTATCACAACGTTCTCATGTTCAAGGTTTCCCACCTGTCCTACGGTGGCGTAGCACAGCGCACGCACCATGCGCAGCTCGCCCGAGGGCATCTTTAATACGGCAAGCCCGCCCTCTTTTCCCATTATCTGGGCAAACGAACCGGCGCCGCGGGCGATCGTTCCGCCCTGGCCCGGGTAAAGTTCGATGTTATGCACTATCGTTCCGACCGGGATGTTCTGCAAAGGAAGCGCGTTGCCGAGCTTTATCTCGACCTCGGGTCCCGTAATGATCGAATCCCCGACCTTTAATCCGACTGGTGCGATTATATACCTTCTCTCGCCGTCCTTGTAGATCACAAGCGCGATCCTGGAAGTCCTGTTCGGATCGTACTCGATGGTTTCCACTATACCCGGGACATTAAGCTTGTCCCTCTTAAAATCAATTGTCCTGTAAAGTTTCTTCGACCCGCCTCCTCTGAACCTTGATGTTATCCTGCCGTAGTTATTGCGGCCCTTTTTCCTGTGAAGGTTTTTGGTCAGCGATTTTTCCGGGTTTTCCCTCGTGACATCCTCTTTGGTGTCAACGGTCATTTGCCTTCTGCCCGGAGTAATCGGCCTGAATGTTTTCATCGCCATTGCTTATACTCCTTCTAAAATGTCTATTTTTTCGTCTTTTTTCAGCTTCACTATGGCCTTTTTCATCCTTTTCGCCTGTGAAACCGACCTGCCGAACCTTTTTGCCTTGCCCGGCATGGTGACTGTGTTTACCTTTATGACATGAACCTTGAATAAAGCCTCGACGGCCTGCCTGATCTGTTCCTTATTGGCCTTCTTCTCGACTTCAAAGGTATAGTAGTTGCCCTCTTCGCGCATCAACCCGCTTTTTTCCGTTAGGAGCGGCCTTTTGATTACCTGATATATGTCCATTATTATCCCTTCCTGCTGATGATCTCTTCCAGCGCCTTTTTCGTCATCAGAACTTTTTTATGTGTCAGAAGATCGTAAACGTTCACGGCGTTCTGCCTTGTGACGGTAAGTTTCTCGATGTTCCTGGCGGACCTTATCAGCGTCTCGTTTACGCTGTCGGCCACCAGAAGCACCTTTGAATTCTTAAGGTTGAGGTTCTTTAATATTGAAATGACCTCTTTGGTTTTCGGCGTTGCGACCGAAAATTCATTGAGCACAATTATCTCGCCGTCCCTTAATTTGCCGGCCATGACAGCCTGCAGAGCGAGCTTTTTCTGCGCCTTGTTTACCTGCATCCTCGACCTCTCAGGTTTCGGTCCGAAGGTCACTCCGCCGCCTTTCCAGATGGGGGAACGGATGGACCCGTGCCTGGCCTGTCCTGTGCCTTTCTGTTTCCACGGTTTCTTGCCGCCCCCGCGTACGTCTCCCCTGTCCAGGGTGTTCGAAGAACCGATGTGCTGGTTCTGCTGGTAGGCAAGCATAACGTCGTGTATCAGGTCATCCTTAACCTTTACGGCAAGGAATGAATCGTCTATTTCAAACTCCGACACTTTCTTGTTTTCTTTGTCTAAAACTTCCAGTTTCATTTGGGATTTCTCCTTTTATTTCTTTGCTGATTTCGCCTGGACGATCTTCTTTTTGGCGCTTTTCTTGATGATTACTTCCGAATTCTTTCCGCCGGGAACCGCGCCCTTGATAAGCACGTAGTTGTTTTCCGGGTCTATCTTTTCTATGAACAGGTTCATGGTGGTTATCCTGTCAAAACCCATTCTTCCCGCCATCTTCATGTTCTTGAAAACCCTGGCAGGGAACGTGGAGGAGCCGATGGATCCCGGCGCCCTGTGCATCATGGATCCGTGCGAAGCCGGCCCGCCGTGGAACCCGTGCCTTTTCATTACTCCCTGGAAACCTTTTCCTTTTGAGACCCCGGATACGTCAATGAAGTCCCCTTCTTTGAACACCGACTCTACCGTTATGGTGTCGCCGATATTGAATTTCTCCGCGTCTTCTTTGGAGACCTTTATCTCCGAAAGGCGTTTTTTTAACGGCATATCAAGGTGCTTTTTTTCGTTCTTGAACAGGCCTTTGAGGGCCTTCGGCATGTTCTTAGGCTTTTTTACGTCGAATGTGCCGAGTTTTAACGCAATATAGCCGTCGCGTTCCACGCTCTTCTTGTCGACCACAATTGAATCCTCGACCTGCACTATGGTCACGGGAACTATTTCTCCCTTGGCGTTGAACACCTGTGTCATTCCTAATTTTTTGCCTATGAGTTTTGTTACCACTTTTCTTATCCTCCGTTTACAGCTTTATTTCTACGTCTATCCCCGCCGGGAGGTCGAGATTCTTTAATTTCTCAACTGTCTCGTGATTCGGGTCGAGGATATCTATGAGCCTTTTATGTACCCTCATTTCGAACTGTTCGCGCGATTTCTTATCCACGTGAACCGACCGCTGGATCGTATACTTGTGGATCTTTGTGGGGAGCGGTATCGGGCCCGAAACCCTCGCACCCGTCTCCTTCACTTTCTTGATAATATCGGTTACCGATTTATCGAGAAGTTTGTGATCATAGGCCTTGAGCCTTATCCTGATTTTCTGTGTTTCCAACTGCATTATAAGTCTCCCTTCCTTATTCTACTATCTCTGTGATTATACCCGAACCAACGGTCCTGCCGCCCTCGCGGATGGCGAACCTCAACTCTTTTTCCATGGCTATCGGTGTCAACAGCTCAACATCCATGTTTATGTTGTCTCCCGGCATTACCATTTCCACTCCCGCCGGCAGCTTGATCGATCCCGTCACGTCCGTCGTCCTGAAATAGAACTGCGGACGGTAGTTATTGAAGAACGGCGTGTGCCTTCCTCCCTCGTCCTTGTTCAATATGTATACCTTGCTCTTGAATTTCTTGTGCGGCGTTATCGAGCCCGGCTTGCAGCATACCTGGCCCCTCTCTATGTCGTCCTTTTCAACTCCCCTTAACAGCAGTCCCACATTGTCCCCGGCCTGCCCTTCGTCCAGCAGTTTCCTGAACATTTCCACTCCAGTTACCACCGATTTCCTCGTGTCCTTGAACCCTACTATCTCTATTTCCTCGTTCACCTTTATCCGGCCCCTCTCGATCCTTCCTGTCGCAACCGTTCCGCGGCCCGTTATCGAGAACACATCCTCCACTGCCATCAGGAACGGTTTGTCTATTTCCCTCTTCGGCTCAGGTATGAATGAATCCAGCGCGTCCATCAGGTCCAGTATCGGTTTCGCGTCCGGCCCCGTCGGGTCGTTCAACGCCTTTATCGCCGAGCCCCTTATCACAGGTGTCTTGTCCCCGGGGAACTCATATTTTTTCAACAGGTCCCTGATCTCTTCCTCGACCAGGTCTATCATCTCTTTGTCGTCAACAAGGTCCACTTTGTTCAAAAATACCACTATGTACGGCACTCCAACCTGCCTGGCAAGCAGTATGTGCTCCCTCGTCTGCGGCATCGGCCCGTCTACCGCCGATACCACCAGTATCGCCCCGTCCATCTGCGCCGCTCCCGTTATCATGTTCTTTACATAGTCCGCGTGGCCCGGGCAGTCAACGTGCGCGTAGTGCCTGTTCTTCGTCGAATACTCCACGTGCGACGTCGCTATCGTCAATATCTTTGTCGCGTCCCTTCTTCCCTGCGACGCCGATGCTTTCGCCACTTCATCATACGGTATATACGTCGCCAGTCCCTGCGCCGCCATTACGTTCGTTATCGCCGCCGTCAACGTCGTTTTGCCGTGGTCCACGTGCCCTATCGTCCCTACGTTTACGTGCGGTTTCGTCCTGTCAAATTTCTGTTTTCCCATTTTTAAATCCTCCTG
>Ga0181535_10003619_pt1 | contig 17802 bp, 19 predicted proteins | sample PEATcosm2014_Bin_44_FD_119774 | JGI IMG/M metagenome (GOLD analysis project Ga0181535, IMG submission 119774) | Peatland microbial communities from MTU Mesocosm Facility, Houghton, MI, USA - PEATcosm2014_Bin17_30_metaG | ecosystem: Environmental > Terrestrial > Soil > Wetlands > Peat | place... | reverse complement strand
TTGAGCCGATCGGTAACGTACCACCTGCGGAGTTCGAGAAGGTGTATTATACTCACCAAGAAGGTCTGGCCGTAGGAGCCGGACTAAAATAGAAAAGGCTCCGGAGAACCCGGGGCGGTTCAGAAGAGTGTCTTGGGTTCCGCTTTCAACCCACTCGGAATCCTCGCTCTTGCTCTCATTGGCGCCGCGGACTCCAGCCGCGGTACTCTGGTTATGCAATGTCCCTTGGAGTAGGAACTCCAAGACCTTCGCGAGGACCATGTCAACGCCAGAAGAGCCCATCGCCTGACGCACTGAAAGCAAATCTTGCATAAGGTAGGTGCCCTGCTGGGTAAGGGAAATATCCGTGCCTATCCCGCTCAATTTCAAAGATCCACCGGCATCGAGGCGCACGTTTGATGTTACTGGGATGGCATCTCCTATCGAAATCGCTTCCCATGAAGAGCCTTTCTGCAGATAGGCCGATCCTTCGAGGTAGGCTACAAGCAGATTAGGCGCAGCCGTCACCATGACAGCTACAAGCAGCGACAATACGCACGTGCACATCGCCGTTTTCATCTTATACGCCCCTTGCCGGCTTCACCCGATGCTTCATTCCCCGTTCTCCCAGAGAATCGCTTTCTGCTCCGTAGCTACGTAGGCCGCGCGCGACCCTGCTTCTTCCCCCTCACCGAGAAAGGCGAACTGGCCTGCAAGTGTCGGATCCATGCTTTTCAGTTTTTTATAGTTCAGTGTCGCGTCGTCATAATTTTGCATCTCTTGGTTGACCCGCGCGAGAGCGAGCACAGTGTGGGCGTTGCCCGGGTCCAGCTCGCTCGCCTGTTGATACAAGGCGAGCGCATCCTTCCAATTTCCCTGGATAAAATAGAGGTGCCCGAGGTTCAGAATCGAGGGCAGATAAGGCCTCGTGGCAAGGACGTGTTTGAACTGCTGCTCCGCTTTGTCAGCCTGCCCGTATTTCGCAAACAGGACTCCGAGGCTGTTCATCGCCGCCACGCTGCCGCTCGACTCTATTTGGTCCTTCAGTTTCGCTACCGTCGGCGCTAGGGCTGTATCGAGATACTTCTGCACCTCGAGCAAGTACGCTCGAAGGATGCCGTCCAACTGGGGTACCGCGACCGTGACATCGGAGCCCGGCAGACCCACCGGTTGGTACACCGCCCAGGCCTCAGAGATGGGGTAGAAGCCTGCCAGCCCTGCGGTATTGTTCTGGGTCCATTCCGTAGCACCCAGCTGCCAGGCGCGCATGAAGCCATCGTGGATAGCCGTCACTTCGATCGGAATCCATGCCTTGTTCTTATAGGCGATGAACTGCCCCTCTGGAATCAGCTCTTTCGACGCCTGCTCGGGAGTCAGACAGGTATCCACCGCGATGAATATATGCCCGGGTATCGTGATGAAGGCTGCGTCGATGCCCACCGCTTGGAAGAGCGACCCGTAGAGGATGGACAGGTCGCTGCAGTCGCCCGCCTTGTACTGGAAGGTCTCCTTCGGGAATTGAAGGAAGTCGACGGCGTCCTTCTGCTTCGACACCTGCTCGTAGGGCGTCTTGGGATTGGGCGTATAATTGAGGCCGAAGAGATCGAGGGCCTCATGGAAGGCTATGGCCGCCTGGAGGTTGTCGCAGATAGAGCGATTCTCCTTGCTTCGGATGTAGCTCGAGACGCTACGCGCAAAGTTCAGCACGCCTGGATCCTTGGAGGTTACATAGGCCGCGGCCTTCCGGTTGTCGTCCCAAGTCATGGCGTTCCGGCCCCATAGCGTGAGCGTCTCGATTTTTTTGTCCTGGTAGGTTCGGCCGTCAACCTTGTAGGATACCGTGATCTCAGTGGCGACCTTGGTCCCTTCGGTGATTGACAGGAGCTTATCCGTGAAGAGGGCATAGAGGTCGATAGTCTTGGTCTCTCCAGACGCCAGGGTGCCGGGCACCTCCACGACCTTGGGTGAATCCATGTACTCCTTGATGAAGACCTGGGTCTGCACGTCGCTCGCGGGGACTTTCAGATTGCTCTTAATCTGGATCGACCCTATCGAATGATCGTCGTAGTACTTGTAGAAGACGGGAAAGGCGGGCCGCAGATCTACCGAGGGCACATCGACGCTACCCCCGAGGTTGCCTAGCGCCATTTCGATGCCTACTCCCGCGCTCACTCCCTCGTAGAGCCCGAGGTAATTCTTGTACTGCGCTCCAACCTCAAGTCCAAAGGTCGGGGCGAGTGCGAATCTGAGCCCGAGGCCGGCGGCGGCGCAGAGATCCGTGATCGAGGCGGACCCATCGTTGTCCGTGGCGAAGTAGTAGCCCGCCATGCCGTAACCGAAAACCGAGATACCGCTGGTAATAGGTAGTTGAACGCCTCCCCCCACCCTGGGCGCGGCCATCGAAAGGCTCGTCGAGGCCTGGACGGGGGTGTAGGAGTACTCGAGGCCGCCCGAAAGATAGAAGATCGAGCCGGGCAGGCGATAGTTGAGGCCGACGTCCATGGCGCCGCCGCTAGAGAACCACGACGCGCTGTCGCCGAGGGGCATGTCGTAGCTTGGTCGCACTTCCAGCGAAAGGGGTGAGGGGATCTGGGCGATGGTCGGAGTGCCCATCTCGATGGTGGGGACGTTCTGGGCATGGAGGGCAGCTGAACCGAGCACGCCGAGGATCATCAGTAAAGCATGACCACAGCTATACTTTTTCATGATCCCCTCCACCGTAAATTTATAAGGTCGGGTCGGTTGTGGGGCGGGTTGGAATCTTGGTGGCGGCTGCAGATGCTCGAACTTTTGTTGAAATCAGAGCCGGCACGTCAAGAAGTCGCTCAAGCATGAACTTCTTCACTGACGGACCTTCTATATCTTTATATTTCGCAGATAATAGTATCACAGTCAGCATATCGCGCAAGTGGAAAAATTCATGAGGTTGGTCGCGTGTTTTAGCGTTGCTAGGCGCCGTCTTCCACGAATCGACCCCATCCCCGCCTTCGGCCAGAGTCGCCTATCGACTTCAGGTTAATCGGCCGGCGACTCAAGGTGCTGTGGTTGGGTACAGCAAGATAGACTCCAAGAAGCTCGAATATCGAAGACATCAGCCCTTCGGTCTGGCGTAGCGGAAGACGAAATACAAAGCGCACCATCATGCCCGTTTCGGTGGCCAAGTCAGAATAGCAGGGCTGCCCGCCCGAGAAAACCGATGCGCCGACCTACCCCGTCCGGGTTCCTGTGACGGTCGGTGGTGAGCCTGAGGACGTGTCCCACATCGTCGTAGCCGGAGATGTCGCGGAGGCCATGTATCCAAGCGGGCGGTAGGCTAAGCTCAACGATATTCGCATGGCCCTCTACGTCGCAAACAAGGCCTGTCCCGCCCGAATCGGCCTCGAGGGCGTCGCGGACGAAGGCGAAGACGCTCCCTGGGCCCATCGTGAGCTCAGCGCCTACAACGGGACGGAGCCCCGAGGCCTTGGCCGCATCGATGGCGGCATGGACGCCGTAGAGGAGCGGGTAGGCCGAGCGAATACCGAGGCGGCTATGCACGGAGGGCGGAGAGGGCCGATGCTCTCGTGACGGCAGCGGGGCCGAAGCGTTTGCGGGAGGCGTCCACGGCCGTCTACAGGCGCTCGAGGCGGGTCGGCCCCTCGGGGATGAAGAGGTCGGGTTCGCGTTGGGCTGGGACTAGGTCCGCGAGCTCGAGCGCGACGGCACGGAGCCTGACGCGCCTCTCGGCAGCATGAGAAAAGGTTCGATCGGTTGCCGCTATGAGCTCGGAGTCCAGCACCAGGGAGGCTACCGCCCCTCGGCCTTGCCCCAGACACCATCGGCGTAGCAGACCGCGAGGCGTATCCTGCGCGCTGCGAGCAGGGCCTTCCTGAGCTCCAGCCCGGCGTCCTCCATGAGGGAGATGAGGGCCCCGCGGATGAGGGGCGCTTCCAACATATCCTCGGCGAACTCCAGACGGCGGCTGACGACGCGTTCGGATAGTCCGCTCGGCGCCACGGGCGCTTCATCCAGACCGAGGGCCGCGCCACGGAGGGAGAGACCCCGACGGCCGAACAGCGAGAGGGCCTCCTCGTCCGAGAGGGCGGCGAGCTGCCCGATCTCGCGCAGGCCCGTGACGGGGAGCACACGCGCGATAGAGGGTCCGATGCCGGGGAGGAGCAGCGCATCCCGGGGCGCGAGTAAGGACGCCTCGTCCCCCTCTCGTATCGAGGCGATGCCGGAGGGGCGGATGCTCCGGGTAGCGAACTTGGCGACGAGCTTGTTGCGGGCGACGGCCAGCGTCGGCTCTATCCCTACCGCCTCGACGATCTGGTTCCTGATGCGGACGGCGCAGTCGATGTGCGGCCCGAAGAGGCGAGCCGTCCCGGCAAGGTTCAGGTAGAGGTGGCCGCCCGAGTCGTTCTGGACGAGCGGCGAGTAGATCGAGGCTATGCGCTCCATCTCCTCGTTTGCTCTCGTGTTGGCGGCAGGATCGGGCGGCACGATGAGGAGCTGCGGCACGTATTGCTGGGCGACGGCGAGGGACATGCCCGCGACGAGGCCCTCATCTCGGGCTCTCCGCGACAGGCCGAGGACAATGGCCCTGCCCGAGGACACCCCTGCTATGACGTAGGCCCTAATACCAGAAGGGGGACGGAATAGACGTCGAGGCTGCGCGCATCGAGAAGGTCGCTCTTTGGGAGCGCTATGTCCGCGGCATCGTCCGCTTCGAGGATCGCATGGTCGTCATCATCGAGGCCGACGGCCTTTTCTCGATCCGAGAGATCAAGGCGCTGCGGGCGGCCTATCGGTCCGTCGCTTCACCCCAGCGGAGAGGACAAGGGGGGAGACCGGCCGATTAATTCAAAGACCTGGACGGCCTTGGTCTTTCCCTTGACAAACTCTTCGGCGAGGAACCGCGATTCGAAATCGTTCGGCTTCGTGAGACTGTGCAGGATGTCTCCGGAAACGAGGATGTCAGTGGAGTATTTCTTCGTGAGTCCCTCGAGGCGGCTCGCGGCGTTGACGGCGTCCGAGATGACAGTGGAATCCATGCGCTTATTCTCCCCGATCGTCCCGAGCATGAGGGGACCTTCGTGTATGCCTATGCCAAAACGGATCGGGTCGTACCCGCCGCGAGCCCTGCCGCTATTGTAGTCGATGAGTCGCTCGCGCATATCGATAGAAGCGTGAAGCGCATCGTCGGGATCCCCGGGGAAGAGCGCCATGATGCCGTCCCCGATGTATTTATCCACGAAGCCGTCGCGAGCGCGGATGATGGGGCCGAAGGTCCCCAGGAAAGAGTTGATGAAGCGGAAGTTGTCGCGTGGGCTCATGTTTTCCGAGAGCGACGTGAAATTCCGGATATCAAGGAAGAAAATGCTCATCCTGCACTCGGTCCAATCGCCGAGCTCGATCTCTACTATATTCTCCTTCTTCAGGAAGCCCAGGAACTCGCGGGGGATGAAGCGTTCCAGCGAGACGTTTATCCTCGCGAGCGTTTCGGCGTAGCGCTCGGAAGTCGCGAACGACTTCGAGAATTGCATGGCCAGCACGAAGGCTTGGGCGATGATGAAGGTGATCATGCCCACCGGCACCACGCTGGGTATTCTCCAAAAAAGCGAAGTCTTGATTATGTCGAGCACGATGGTGAGGAGGAAAATCCCGGTCCCGACGACGAAAATCGCGGCTCCGTCCTCGCGGGCGGCGAGGGCTCGGACGATGACGAAAGTCGCATAGATCCCGACGGCGACGATGAGGGCCTGGAACGGAAGGAGGAGGGAAGTGAAGAAGGCGACCGGCGCGAGGACGATGACGAGGCCATAGGCGCCGAAGGCAGCCGACATCGCAAGGGCGACGCCGCGTACCGCGCGCGCGGGATAGAGATCGGCGATGAACAGGATGAAGAGCAGGGGAGGCAGGAAGGTGCAGAGATAGACCGACCTGATTATGAAGAACCAGCTCGCGTCTGGGACCCAGTCGAGGAAGATGAGTTCGCTGTAGAGGGTCCCGCGTAGGGCGATCAGGACGCAGAAGATGCTGAACCAGAGCACCGGCCGATTCTTCGGCCTGAAGGCGAAGAAGCCGAAATGATACAGGCCGATCAGGGCGATGGCTCCGAACGTGAGCGATTCGAAGAGGGCAGCGTGCTCGCGCTCGGCCATCATCGCGGCGAGATAGCCCATGCGGATCGAATACCCAACTCCCGCGAAGAGATCATGGTAATTGGAGAATCTGAGGGAGAGCAGGATCCGTCCGTCCGACGCCGGGGGGAGGAGGAGGAGGGCAGGTCGATAAGTGGGGAGGGCGGAGGCGGGATCGAGCGAAGGTCTGCCCATGCCTCCTATCTTCTCGCCATTGGCATAGAGTTCGTACGCCGTCCAGATCAGGGGCACCCTGAGTGCGAGCTGGGGCGCGCTCTGGGGCAGCAAGATCTCGAGGCTGAGCGTGCCGGCTCCGTAGGGTGTCGTCTTGCCAGTCGTCCCTGCGACTGGAAAACGGGCGCTCAGAGGGATTTCCATCGGCAATTCGCCCTTTCTGTCCGGCGGGAGGAATACCCCCCTACTCCAGAGCCAGGTTCCATCGAGGGGCAGCCCGCCGTCCGCGAAATCCCATCCCCTGAGATCCAGGGTCCCAGCCGTTGCCCGAGGCGCACGGCACTTCGAGCTCGCGGGTTCTCCCGCGCACGGAAGCCCTGCTACCGAGAGCATGAAGGGTAAAAGTACGATCAAGCGCATGGATAGATGCATTGTAGAGTCAAGTCTATGCCCCTGCAGGTTGGAGTCAACTGCGAGGGACTCTTCGGGCGCGTCGCAAGGGCGGAAGCGGAGTCAAGGGGAATTCATCGAAATTTATTCTGCGACTTGCAAACCCCCGTGAAACCTGCAGCCAAAATATTCTAAGAGGAGGGAGGGACATGCAATAGAAGGTCGGCGAAGATCGCGGGAGCGCGCCGCGATGATGCTCATCATCTCGGGTACGCGGACACACGATCCGGACAACCCGCGCGCAGCGTATTCAGTCCTTGTCGATGGCGAGAGGATCGAGTGCAACCCATCGACGAATCCAGTGGAGAGAACCTTCGCGTCGAGCGGCTTGTCAGCGAGCACGCCGTAGAAAATGAAACGCTCGTCTCCAGTCCCATGCGGGTTCTTTTCGCCTAGTGTGCGGAGCGCATCGCGGACGGCAGGGAGGAGCCATACTTCTCTTTCTTCTCGATTCCTCGTCGACTTGAGCCCGTCGGCTGAGCCCCAGCTATGCCGGATGAAGAGGCGATCATCTCCGACATCGCGGAGCTGCAAGGCGTTGACTTCGCCGAGCCGTGCGCCGGTAGTTAAGGCGACGAGGCCCGCTCGTCCGGCCAGCCTAAGGTACCGAGGGCGTGAATCTCTTCCCCCGTGAGAATGTCGCGCTTTCTGCTCTGTCCTGAGAAGTGAGGGATGCCCTCTGCCGGATTCGTCGAAATTATCTCATGACGAGCGGAGCACCGACGGCTGCTAAACCCTTGTTGAGAGTTGCAGGGGCGAGCCCTTCTGATCGAAGCCTGAGTAGATGGACCTTGAGTTCAGCCTGCGATACGTCGACCAGTTGGATACTTGCCCATTCTTTTCGGTCCCAGTAGCGGCGAACTACGCCCGCCTGTTCGAGCGCGTGTCGCCGGGTGACCGAATGTCCATAGCGTAGTTTTTCCGAAAGAAACGGCGAGTGGTCGATAACCCATATCCGATCTAGGAAGTCCAAGAAAAGCTCTGATGAAGGACCCGTCTTGGCGAAGTTCCCGACGATGAGGTCGCGATCCGTCGCTCCCGTCGAGCGCGCTGTAAGCTTCCGACCAGTTTTTGGGTCGATAAGCTCCGCGTAGAAAATGCCATCTCGCGCATGAAAATAAAACCGACGCATCGCTCCCCCCTTTCGAACCCGTTTCTCAGACGGATTCTCATAGGTCTCCTGGAGCAAGGCACCGGTTTTCCGGTGGCTTTGCTAAGTATCCACCTCGTAAAGCTTTACTAGAGCCGAGACTGGAAATCGAATCCAGCACCTGCGCATTACGAGAGGGCTTAATTTGTTATCTCACAATATCTTATTGTATCACGAGTCTATAATTAGTCAAGCATCTTTCGCATCCGTTGAGATCTAGTAATCACGAAATATCGGGTTATTTCCGACAGGCTTTCCGTATAATAAGGAAACGATATAGAGTTAGCCTAGGGCTGTTTTGATGTTCACGCGAGAGCTCTGGACGGCTCACTGTAAGCGTATTAAAATTACTCTTATTAACAGGAGCTTACCCGTATGGGTGAGAGCATAAAAATATCAGGAGTGAAAAATGAGTGATACTATTCAAAAGGCAGATGATGAGGCGTTTTGCAAGTCCTGTGGTGCGATTATTAAAAAGGAAGCTGAAATATGCCCCAAATGCGGCGTACGTCAATTCCAGCCTGGATTCGATAGTAATGCTTCTCCTAAAAGTCGGCTGATTGCTTTTCTCCTTTGTACCTTTCTTGGTGTTATTGGAGTTCATAGGTTCTATACTGGGAAGATCACTTCCGGAATTTTCATGATCCTTACATTAGGCGGAATTGGTGTATGGGCGTTAGTTGATTGGATTATGATCCTAGCGGGCAGCTTTAGTGATAAAGAAGGCATGCTTGTAAAAAACTGGCATGCGGACTAAGAAAATGACAGACCGGTTTTCTTCCCGGTCTGTCATTTTCTTCCCTTCCCCAGGGCATCCTATGTTAAAAAAAAACACTCTTGTCCTTCTCGGTCTTCTTCTGGTTTTGTCTACCTTTGCTGAGTCTCTCGCGGCCGCTTCAATAGTGGTCGGCTTTTCTCCCGGTGGGACTGCCGTCAAGCTCGTCCTCGATGTCATCGGCGAGGCGAAGAGCTCTATCTTTATAGCCTGCTACGAATTTACGGACCGCGATATCGCCGAGGCTCTCGAAACTGCCGCTCATCGAGGTGTCAAGGTTCAGATAGTCGCCGACGAGAAAGCATCTAATGCGAAATATTCGCAAGTGCGGATACTTGCCGCGGCGGGAATCCCGGTACGCCTCGCGACGCGCTACGCGATCATGCACAATAAGTTCATGGTCATCGACGGCACAACGGTCGAGACGGGAAGCTTCAACTATACGACGGCCGCCACGAAATCGAACGCGGAGAATGCGCTCGTTTTGCGGGAAGTCCCCGAGCTGGCGAAGACATACGCGGATGAGTGGCAAAGGCTATGGGAAGAGGCAGGGCAAAATCAGGGTGTGAAATGAATTCTGAGGATTTATCTGGAGAATTGATTCGCTCCTTGAATCGATCAATGGATATAGCCAATGCTTTATCCAAAGAAAACGAGATTAAAAAATCAGTAGAGCTAGATATTACGGCAAAAAAAGAGGAGTTAGTTAAAAGCGAAGGATTGATTTCGGAATTATCAGCTAAAAATATAGAACTGCAAAAGAGTATAGATGTGATTTCTAGCAAAAATGTTGACCAACAAAAGCAAATAGAACAACTTGAAGACATTAACGATAAATTAAAAAACGGTAATGACTCACTTTTGTCTCAGCCAATTTTGAGTGACAAAATTATTTATGGTATTCCGAATTTGGAGAAACGGAAAGAAGAGGCGATTTTCGACGCAATAAATCATTTCAATAAGGCTTGTCCCTATTGTGGGAATAATCTTTATGAGGGCCATATTCGGAATTCTATCGAATATGATCATTTCTTTCCAATTTCGAAAGGTGGCCAAGATTTCCCTTGGAATATATTACCGATTTGTATTTCCTGTAATAGAAAAAAACGCGATAGGATGCCTTATGAATTCCTTGACGAAGAACACTATCAATTGTGTTATAACTATCTTTTTACCATTAAGAAAAAATATTCTAGCAATATCGAAGACGGCTTAGTGAGTATTGAAGTGTTGCGAGGAATAATTGAAAAATGGAAAGAAGATATAATAAAACATAGACACATCGAACCATTAATGGAATTAGTAAATACTTTATATCCTGGTTTTATTGCTGTATCTGCTAATAGGCAGGACAATTTAGGCGTGAATTGCGGAAACATGTCTGAGCATATCCAGGAAGAAGACGAGATCATGCTTGGCCGCATCCTCGACGAGGTCGTCCAGGTCGATGGCGACTACAAGAGCCGGGAAAGCCTACGCAATATCCTCGTCGCGATCAAGACGCGGACCCGTAACGGCGAGGACATAATCGACCAAGCCATCCTAAATCGCTATAAGAAGACCGCGAACCTCGCGGGGCTCCACATAAACAAGGAGGGCGAAGTCGTTATCAAGTGCGGCTACAAGTCTATTATGAAAATTCTAGGTTCGGGAAAGGACTATCACAAGATGCTCGCTCGACACCCGAGCTACGACCGCACAATTGCAAACCAACGCGATTTCTCCGGCGGCCAAATGGGGCAGTGCATGGTTTTCCGCCCTGAGATCATAGATACAGACAATTTACACTCGTAGGTAATGATGGGGGAAACCGCCCCTAGTGCTGGGGCGGTCGGTTCCCATGTTCAAGCTGTCAAGCTCGTGTTGTATTTTGAATTGATGGCAGAGAGCGCGGCCTTGTACTGCGCCTGAGCGTCTGCGAGGGCGGCCGGGAAGCTCCCGGAATAATTGATAGCGAAGTCCTCATAAGCCTGCATTCTCTTTCTCCTCTGGAGTCTCACGACGTTCAATAAAGCTCGAAGTCTCACGGCGTTGAGCAAACTACATATCGGGGTCTAGGCCTCGATTGAATCACAATTTCATGCGGGTATAGCCTTGGCTCGTTCGGCCATTCCCTCGCGGATTCGGACGATCACGTCTTCGTAATAGGCGCCGAGGGCTTCGCGGCGGCCCTGCAATGCAGTCATGGCGGGTTCGAGCGGGAAGGCGCTGCCGTCCTCGTCATAAAAATTGCCGTCGTCGGCGAGCTCGCTAAGTGTGGCCTCGCTCCATGTAGCGAGCCACGAATCTAGGTTATCGCCTTCGATGCCTAGGCTTTTCATCCAATCGATTTTAGTAGCAACGAAGAGGAGCGCTCCGCGGTGAAGGTCCGTCGGGCGGCCAACCATCGCGCGCGAACGACCAATCGTAGCCGGTTCCCAGGCCGGGCCCTCGAAGGCGGGGCAATGCTGGAGGGTAAAGGAAAGCCGTTCGGACGGTATCTTTACCGTCAGGTTCGAGCGCTGGAGGTCCGGCGCTAGAACTTCATCCGGGGCGGTTGTCTCACCATTAAAAATCGTGCGCTCGCGGGTTGTGGCTAGCGCGGCCTCGAGTGGGCGCCCCCGGAAGGTTCCGGTCCATTGGGTTGTCGAGGTTTGGCGCAGGATGGCAAAGCTGATCGAGTTCATGTTAGTTTCCTTTCCCGTTTGAACCGGGTAATAATTTCGCGAGTGGCGATATCGGCTTCGTAAAGGGCGGCGTCAAGGTCCGTGTCCAAGAAGGCATAGGTCCAGTCTTTGAAGAGCTGCGACAGTGTGCCGGCAAGAGCATAGGGGTCGGCTACGATGTCATCCTTGTTCGTCAAAGCTCCCATGAGAAGGGAATAGGCACCTTGGACGAGGTTGACGACGGCATCGCGAGGCACGAGGCCGACGCGATAGCCGCCTTGTAAACCATCGAGGCAATCAAGAATCGCCGGAGCGCGAACATCGATTTCTTGGTCTGTCAGGGCCGGAAAGGGGGCCGAGGACGACGGTGCAACGACTGAGGAGGTCTGTTTTGCCTGCTCTGGGGCTTCCTCAGCGCCCGCGCTCAGACGACGGGTCTCGATCTGGGCATCTAAGGCGACGCGGCCTATCTCGTGTTCATGGCGTAGGCGTATTTGCTCGATGAAAAGGCGGGTGTCTCCGTCGTCGAGCGCGACTTTTCCATCATCGCCACGATGAAGTCGCCCGGTCCGCGTGGCCTTCAAGACTGCCGCTTTTGTGCATCCGGCCAACTGAGCGAGAGCATGGAGGGAAAGGCGCTCGGGGTTACTCATAGGGGTAACCTCGTGGCCTGACTGCCGAGGGGGTTACCTCGGAAAAATTGGGCGAGCTGCGAAAGCGGGCCGGGCGCGACTCGTCCCGCGCAAGGGCGGGCGGCCGAGACCAGGACCCGCCGATTTTTATCTATTTTTTCCCCCTCGCCCATGCCTTCCCTTTGGGCTCTAACCTCGGCCATGCGCTCGTGTACCGCGTCATGCAGCTTGGGGTTGTCTTTGAAGAGCCCTAGGAAGTCGGGGTCGTCGCTGGCCTCGGTTAGCGTAGCGGCGCCATTACGGAGCACTAGAGCCACGGCCTGGCCGGCATCATCGATTGCCCAGGCCTCGACGGGGATGATGAAGAAGCCCTCGGACTGGCCGGCGGAGTACGTGGCTACGATGCCGGGTAGCGCCGTGGCGATCGCGGTTAGGTGTTTCATCAATTTGACGGCCTCCTCAGTGTCGCAAGGAAGGGCGCCACGTCGCGTATACCGGGCTCGGTACCATCTGCATAGTGGGTCAAGACTTCGCGCGTATCGGCGGGAAGCTCGTCAAGCCGGCCGGACTCAAGCATGGCTCGGAGCTCGCCTCGAAGGGCGTTTTCCTCGGGGTCTTCTGATTCGGGAGTCGAGGACGGAGAAGAATCCGACGAGGTGGAAGAAGGTGACTGTGGGTCTGGTTTTTCGGGCTCGGTTTGGAATAAATCGCCTTCGGGGAACCTGGGAACCTCGGGGAACCTTTCCGCACCCTCTGCTATAATAGTATTTATAGAATCCTCTTTTTCAGATTGGGAAACTAGGCCAGAGGTTCGTCTAGGTTCGTTAGGTTCCCCGGTTTTTTGGAGTCGATAACAGGCGGCCCGATGCCTTACACCAAGTGATTCGATTCGATAGCCGGAGAAGATTCGGTCACGCTTGGAAGCCAGAGCCGCCCCGAAGGCTGTTTTCTGTCCTCGGTCCGTCGTTGAACGTCCTAATGGGAAACCGTCGATACCCTGCGCAATTTCGAAAAGGTTTGCGGCAGCGACTTCTTGCTCGCCATAGCGGAGTGTCCATTCTTGAACAAAGGCGCCCCATACCTCTGATTCCGAGGATGCAATCTCGTACACCTCTCGGGAGTTATCGAGGAAGCCCTGGACGTTTGCGGCCTCGAGGATTCCGCCCATGACACGGGACCAAGACTCGAAGCTGCCGAGGGGACGACCACTCCATGCGGGGCGACCCCTAGAAATCCAATTTTGTACAAGGACAAGACCAGCATGTACAAGGTCAGTACGATGCTCGGCAGCCCAGCCCCGGAGGTCCGGGTGTTTGAAGCCTTCGCGCTCCCATGGGCGCTCTATCGTCGGGTTTAGTCGTATTCGGGCCGTTCTGCGGGCGATCTCGGCCGATAGACTCGAATTATTACCAGTCGCGGCCCATATCACGGTGACAAGTAGGGAAAGGTTTTCGCTTTTCCCAAGGACACGATCGGTCCATGTTGTAGCCGTTAAAGCTGAGGCAAGCGCGCCCGAGTCAAGGCTCGATACAATATTGTCTATGATGATCGCGCCCCTGCCGTCGCGAAGGGCGGACGTGATGCGCTTGCGCCATTCGTCCTCGTCGCGCCCTTCGGTTATTGACGCTATGTCATCGCCGAAAGCAGGGAAGAGCAACACGAGGAGGAGGAGGCCTTTCCCTGAGCCGGGTGTCGGTGCATCTGCAAGGTGGAGCGGTGTCGGGCCTTCGATAAGGTCTCGGGCGTACGGAAGGATGAAGAGCGCAATAGCATTCGCCTGATCGGCTTTGCTCTGGAATTGAAAATCGCCGAGAAGGTCGTCCCGTATTAGGGACACGGCCGCGGCGACTTCTTCGACTGATGGATCAGACGGGACTAGCTTGGGATGAAGGCTTGAGGTCAGATAATTAGTTGAGGCAGGATCATACCCTGGGTCGGTTCGAAGCGTTCCATTACGGGCAAAGGCGGGGGCGCCTAGAATGCGGCCGAGAGCGGGGAGAGGAAAAGCCGGGGCGGCGAGCATATCCTGGACAACTGCCATAGGAGGCTTGGTCTCGATTTTCTCGAACCCATCACTTCCTTTTTTCTTTTGATACACAAAGAAGAAGGCCGCGCGTGCGAGCTCATGCCGTACTCTGTCTGGGCCGAGTTCTTGAAGATGGGCGGCAGTGTCAATTTTGATAAGGCGAACTGCGGCGCCTCCTCGCGTGAATAGTCGCGGCGGTCTGTTGTACGACTGAAGAGCGGCCCAGCATTCGCGCGAGATGATTTCGAGTGCTTGCTCGGCTGCATTGATCTCTGGGCGGTTATGCGCTTGTATGGGCTTCACGTCTTCGCCCAGGGACCGAGGGCGGGGGCTGTCCTGTGCCGCCGCGGGCTTCGGAGTATCTGGGGCGAGTAAAGGAGTGGCAGGGCGCGAGCTTGAAGCCTGTTCCGACGCCTCCGGGGCTTTGGCGGCCTTGGCGCCCGCGTCGTGGGCCGAGCGCGGGCAACGCGGATTCGAACATATCGTACCCTCTGCGGTACGCTCTGCGGGAAGCCCGCATAGGCGGCATGTAGTCTCGCTCATGCTCGGCTCCCTCGATCTGTGCGAGGCGCGATAGTGCGCGATACTGAGGCGCCAACTTCAACGCGACCGATGTCGGAATCTCTCAGGAAGGCTTCGATTCGAACGCTTCCGAATTCTGGGGCGTCTCGAAGCAGGCGGCGCAAGTGAGGCTCAAGAATAGCCAAAAGGCGCGAGGCCTTGGCGTCCGGTGATTCGGTAGGCGTCATGGCTTACTCTGCCTTTCGGATAGGGTTTTCTATCCTAACGCATCGGCCAAAACGATGGGCCTTGAGCTCGCCACGGGCCAGCATACGGCGCACTGTGGGCGCACTGACGCGAAGAACGCCCGCCACTTCAAGCACGTCCAAGAACTGAGCAGAAGCGACTACCTCGCTTGCCTGAGCGGCTAAGGCGAGTTCGTTCTTTGATGGGATTCGACCATGGGAAGAAGACATGATACGGCCTCCGAACATCTTGGATGTGTCGGCGGCCGTAAACGGCGTCCGCGGGAGCATCTGCTCCCGGTCATCGCCCGCCGCGTATTAGCGCAGACGCGAAACGATGGCCTATAGAAAACTATGGCGCAGTGCGCCTAACTCGCTACAGAAAAAGAATACCTGAAGCGCGCCCTCTCCCTAAATGCGGCGACTCGTTCGGCCGGGAAGGAGACGATCCTCTCGGGAGTCTTCGTCATCGCCCGGAAACTTCGAGGAGAGATGCCGAGAAGGCCCGCGCCTTCTTCATCGGATATCGGGCGTCCGTCGAGACATGCCAGACCTTGCAGGTGGGTGATATATTCCATACGGATGTGTTCTTCTCCTCCATGCGCAGGGCCCAGGCGCGGGAAGGCTCGCCGGGCCTGCTCATCCCTAATGAGCTGCTCGAGGTCGGCGGCCAGCGCGAGGGCCACGTCGGCGCCGACCGAGTCGGCCCAGGCCTGGACCTGATCGACGCGCTTCTGACCGAGCCTGACAAGCGCCTTTGTCATGATATTGGGGTTTACTTGGCTGGCGGATATAGCATCCATGGTCATCTCCTGGACGTCTCACGACGTTCTAAATTGTCCGATATCTCACGACGCCGCAAAAGTTCTTATTCCACTCCAATGTATCACCCTTAATCGCAGGAGTCAACAGAAAACCATGGTATTCCCTTACCACATATCACTTTGATAAGCTATGATGATCCGTGATAGTCGGTGATATTCTCCTGCCGAGAGTGCGAAGCGGCGAGTCCCTAGTGCTTTCACCCATGGCGAGTTCCTCGAGTATTTCGAGGGCTTGCTTTAGCCCATCTACTCGTCCCGAGTCGAAGGCCCCGGAGGGCGTGCACTTGTCGGCCTGATAGACCCGGAGCGCGTCTGCCCTTGCGGCCTCGAGGCGAGTGCGGAGGGTGTCGAAGTTGATTAGTTGCCCTTTCATGATGCAATGAGCCTTCCGAAGGCCTCCCCGGCCGCGACGCCGAGGCGGGCGAGGTCGCCCTCGAGCTCGTGATCAGCGTAGTGCTCGAGCATGGCTTCCGTTTTGTGCCCGGTCGCTTTCTGCACGGTCCGCGCGTCGAGGCGGTCGGCCATGTTCGTGGCGTACCAATGTCGCCATGAATGAAAGTCGATACCACGGGCGCTGTACTCGGCCAGTACCTTCTTGCGTGCCTCTTCGTCGTCCCATTCCTTCCCGTTCATCGAGACGAGGGCCTTCCTCATGCCGAGGAGAATTCTATTCGCATCGAGTGGACTGTCCGGAGCATTGCCAGCGAATACGAAGCGCTCAGAGCTGGCAGGATGCTTGCTTGTCGCCTCGAGAGCAAGGAGGGCAGAGCGGACGGGTGGGAGTAGGGGAACTTCTCGAGCCTCGCCGGTCTTCGTGGTCTTCAGTCCGTCGCGGATGCTATAGCTGTGGCGGATGAAGAGCCGATCCTCGCCTATATCCTCGCGGCGGAGGGCGAGAACCTCGCCCAGGCGGGCGCCGGTCGTCATGGCGACGAGGCAGGCCACGCGAGAGCGTTCGTCGGTCCATGTCGCCGAGAAGAGCGCCTTCACCTCTGCGGGCTCGAGGATACCGCGGACGCGCCGAACGCCCGAGAAGCCTCGGAGGCCGCGAGTAGGGTCATTGGGAATAATCTCGTTAGCAGCGGCCCATCGTAGGGCCGTGGTAGCGGCAGAGAGGTCTTTATTTATCGTAGCCGGGGCGAGGCCCTTCGCCTTCAAGGTAAGGCCGAGGTCGACTAGGTGAGAGCGCTTCACCTCGCCGAGGGCGAGCCCTGCCGGGAGTAAGGCCTCGATCTCGTGGGCGCGTCCTTCCATGTCTTGGCAATGTCGCTTCGTGGCGCGCTGGCCGTGGGCGAGGCGTTCGCGGATATAGGTGCCGTCGTACTTCCAGAACGCGCAAAGCCATGCGCCGAAGGGCTCGGAGGCCGGCCCACTCTGCGCTCGGGCATCGAAGGCGATAAGGCCACGAGCGCGGAGCTCTGATACGATTCGCAAGGCATCCTGCGTAGAGAGCTGCGCGCTGTGCATCGAGCGGAGAATGGAACCCGCGTCGGCTACTTCCTCAATAGGTCGAGGTGCGCTTTCCTTTTCAGGGAGTCCCTTCTCCGTCCATTGATTCGCGATTAAGACGGCGGCGGTTCTATCCCGCTTCCCCGTAGAGCGAAACGCGATACGTGTTCCTGTGCGCGGGTCGAGGATTTCAGCGTAATAGAAGCCACTCGAGGACCGCTTGTAGACATAAAACCGGCGCATGGCCATTCCTTCCGACACGTCTTCCGACATGTCGTTGTGAAATAACCGGCGCCGGTTTTCCGGTAGCCGTAATTCCTTATCCTGTAAAGCCGAGACCCGGAATCGAACCGGGTACCTGCGCATTACGAGTGCGCCGCTCTGCCAAATGAGCTATCTCGGCGTGCGGGAACAAATATATCCGAGCCCGCGATGCCGAATCAAGGGGAAGGCGCCCATCGCGCGGATCAGTATTTAAACTCACTATCTCCTATAAATTCACGGAGGAGGCTGTCGCCGGGGACGCTGGTCGAGGGTATGGGCGCGAAGTTGTCCAGGAAGGACTGAAGCCTGCGCGCCTCGGAATATTCGACGCAGGTGGGCTTGACCGTTCGAAGGAGGGGCTCGGCGTAGACCTTAAGTACGCCCAGCTCGTAGTCGAGGGCCGAGTTGAAGGCAGTATCGGCGCTGTTTTGATAGGGGAAGATATGCTTGTCCGTGCCGGCCTGGACCGAGGGCCACATCTTGAGCGTGGCCTGGGCCGAGTGGCCGCGGAAGTTGTAGTCCCGCACCATGCGCCTGAGGAGGCGATTGTCCGTGGTGCTCACGCG
>Ga0181535_10003616_pt1 | contig 17806 bp, 14 predicted proteins | sample PEATcosm2014_Bin_44_FD_119774 | JGI IMG/M metagenome (GOLD analysis project Ga0181535, IMG submission 119774) | Peatland microbial communities from MTU Mesocosm Facility, Houghton, MI, USA - PEATcosm2014_Bin17_30_metaG | ecosystem: Environmental > Terrestrial > Soil > Wetlands > Peat | place... | reverse complement strand
CGGTCTTCCGGTCAGCGCCTGCAGCCGTTCGAGAGTGAGCGCCAGATGCGCGCCGCGCTTAGTCGGAACCAGCGCGTGAATCTCGTCGATGATGACGGTTTCGACGGTCCGCAGCGCCCCGGCCGCCTGCGAGGTAAGGATCAGATAGAGCGATTCCGGTGTGGTGATCAGAATGTCGGCTGGGTGCCGCGCGAATCGCGCCCGCTCCCTCTGCGGCGTGTCACCAGTGCGCACGCTGATGAGCGGCTCATGAAACGGAACGCTCATGCGCCGCGCCATGTTGGCCATGCCGGCAAGCGGCGAGCGCAGGTTCCGCTCCACGTCCACGGCCAGCGCCTTCAGCGGCGACACATAAACAATCCGGCAGCCGCGGTCTCTGATCTCTGATCCCTGATCTCTTGCAGGGTGCCCCACCCTCGCGACGTTCTTGTTTTTGTCGCTAGGGTGGGGTGGCTTCAACATCAATCGGTCCAGGCACCACAGAAAAGCCGCCAGCGTCTTGCCCGTTCCCGTGGGCGCAAGGATCAGCGCATTCTCGCCGCGCGCGATCACCGGCCAGCCCATGCGCTGCGGGGCCGTGGGCGCGTCGAAGACGGCCTTGAACCACTCCGCCGTCACCGGGTGAAAGCAGGCAAACGGATCGGAGATTTCCGGCGGATTTGGGTGGGTCGGGGACATGCTGCTCTCAAGAGATTAGCGCAAAGGCCTCGGCGAATACAAAGCGAAAATATAGAGAACAGCCAACAGACAATTAAAAACACGCTCAGGACGACGGATCCTCTGAAACTTGTGATGTGTTCACGATGAATTGGGTTTCACCATCGACTGTTTCCATGGCCCAGGGTCGCGCGATTTTTATGCGAAGCAGTTCACGCCCTCGCTCTTCGCGGAATCTTCCCAGAATCTCGCAACCTGCATTGCCGGACTGCGGGTAAGAGGAGTCACTCCAAAAAACTTGCTCTGAAAAAATCGGAACCTTGTCGATCAGAGTGTGCTTCTGCTTGAAAGCGTCAATGAATTCACACTCAACGAAGCCCGGAAAGGATTCATCGACAAACCGAACGATGCTGACGAGCAGAAGCGGCATTTGTCTTTTCTGTTCCCTATTCCCTAATCCCTGTGCCCTATTCCCTATTCCCTGTACTTCCCATCCGCGCCACGCTGAACTGCGCCCCGGCAAACAGAATCAGCCCAGAGATATACGCCCAGAAAAGCAAGCCGACAGAAACGTAAAACGGGCCGTAGAGCGACTGGAAATCCAGGTGCGGCAGCACCGCGGCATAGATGAACCTCGAAAGCAGCCAGACGCCTCCAGTAATGATGGATGTGCGCATCACCGGCCGCCAGGGCACCTTGCGATTGGGCAGAATGTAGTAGACCGAAAAGAAAAACAAGATGGACGCAACGCCCGTTGAGACCGCCAGCCAAAGGTAGCTCAGAGCTTCATAAGAGTCTTTGAGGATCCGGAAGAACCAGTTATCTGAGTCGTGCACCAGAGCAAAAGCGAGCACCTTGTCCACGTTCACGTTCACCACCATGCTGGCCACGCCCAGTCCCACCATCAGCAGCGCCAATCCGACGGCGATGGTCTGGTTGAACACGTAGTTGCGGCTCTTGCTCACGCCCCATGCTTGATTGAGAGCCACCTCCAAAGGCAGGAAAATGCCCGTGCATGCAATCAGAATCATCACCAGCGAAAAGGCCTGTGCACCGTGATGCTTCAACAGCGGAAGCACGGCCTCATTGACGATGGTGTTCGCCACCCAGTCCTTTGTCGTGGTGGCCGAGGGCAGGAAGTAGTTGACCATATCGTCCACTACGCCCCTCATCGCTTCGGAGTGAAAGACCGAGAGCGCCAGCGTGTAGAGCAGCACCACGAACGGAATAAACGAGATGATCGCGTTGGCCGCAACGCTGAAGGCGAAGGTGTGTACCTCGCTGTCGAGCAGATACGCAATCAGCGCCGTACCGCTCTTGCGCCAGCGGTACCACTTGGATTGCGCGGCAGGCTGATCGGGACCCGATGCGGCCGCAGCCAAAGCAGCCCCGGCGGTTCCGATGTCAGCCACAACATCGGAGGCAACGCCGGATGAGGATTTCAGACCATCAGCCACGTTTCAACCTCTCGCAGAGCCTTCTTGTGCGTGCGCACGCTCCGCAGTTTTTGTTTGACGCGGATAAAGGAAGGTCTGCTTTAAGAATAGCCGGTTGGGCGTAATGTCGTTGAGCCGCGACCCGTACTGACTTTCACTTCGAAACGGTTGGATTCCGGCGCGGATCAATCGATCAACCATGGCCCAGCCGCTTCAGCGCCCACCGCGCCGCCGAGCGTAAGCCGTCGTCAGCCACCGTGGCCCAGGCTTCGAGCTGCCCGGCAAACTTAGTCTCCGCGCTATTTCCCATCGCGATAGCCACGTTGCGCCTCAGGCCCATGAATCCCGCGCGCCGCACAGGCGACCCATTGAATTCGCGCTCGAAGGCTTGCTCGTCGAGAGAGGCCAACCACTCCAGTGCGGGATTGATCAGCTCCGGCCGCGGCTCCAATTCGGTGTCTACCGCAATCGGTGGTTGCCCCATCCTTTCCGCGCCTTTTGCGGAAAGGGTGGGATCACGCGAAATTCCCGCGGCCCGTCGCATCTTCCCATTCCACGGGCACACATCCTGGCAAATGTCGCAGCCGAAAACTTGCCTCCCCATCTTCGCCGCGAGCTCCTCTGCGATCGGCCCCTTGTGCTCAATGGTCAAATACGCAATGCAGCGCGTCGCATCCATCTGGTAAGGAACTTCGAGCGCATTCGTCGGGCATGCGTCGATGCACCGTGTGCAACTGCCGCAACGGTCAGCCACGAGCATTGCTCTCGTATCTTTTTGAGCAACTTCGAGGCTAGTCAGCAGTACCGCCAGAAATCCAAACGACCCCAAATTCGGATGAATCAGGCAGGTATTCTTCCCCGTCCACCCAAGCCCCGCGGCAACCGCCAGCGCCCGTTCCACTATGGGCCCGGTATCGACATAGGTGCGCGACTCAAACTCGCCAAGCTGCTCATGCAGCCGCGCCTCAACCCCGCGAATACGCCTGAGCAGGACCTTGTGATAGTCGCTCGGCCGCCGCTCGCCCCGCTCGTTGACTCGGCTCGGCAACACTCGGCTCGTCCACGCGTACCGCGCAATCCAGCCGTTCCACGGCGCTGAACCTTTGGTTGAAAGCGGCGCCGAAGGCGCCGCGTAACTGGCAAAGCAAACCAGCGCCGACCGCGCCCACGGAAATGGAACGCCCGCGCGCTCTCGCAGCAGGCGTCCGTCCTCAGCTTTGCGCTCAAGATAACCCATCGTGCCGGCGCGCCCCGCGGCAACCCACTCGCGAAACCGTTCGGCATCGCGCGCCTCCGCCGCATGAGGCAAAGCCACCAGCCCGGCCTCCTGAAAGCCCGCCTCGAGCGCAAAATCGCGCGCCTGTTCCGGCGTCAGCCCGCCGAGCGCTTCCCGCGATTCGTCGCCGCGCGAATTGTCCGCCTTCGCCGCCACGGAACTTTCCTCTCCACCCCTGCGTAACGGATCTTGTAGTTCCTTGCGGACGCGCTCACCAAAACCGCACACTTGTCGCACGCGTTTGCTGCCGGCAAGGGCCAGAGAGGCGCCCCGCAGATTCAGGATATTCCCCCATCGCGGCGTTTTTTTTGATCGGTCCGCTGCGTGCCGATTGCATAGCAGGTCAAGGCAAAACTCAGCGAGCCTGCGAGCTAGGCAATATCACTTCCAAGTGTCCGCGGAATATTGCGGGCGAGGAGTTTCTTATGAGCACCAACCCGGTTGAATCAGCCAGAAACATCGTCCTTCGGCTCAAAGAGCTCGTTCGGGGGCAGGAGCAGGGCTTTCTTGAGGAACTGGCGCCCGCGGTCGTTCGCGAAAACGTGGCCCTCGATTTTGCCGCGGTCGAGCGCATTGATGCCGCAGGCCTTGCCGCCCTCATTACGCTCTACACTGACGCCTGCAAGGCGGGCCACACCCTCACCGTGTCACGGCCCAGCCGCCACGTGCGCGAGATCCTGCAAATTGTCGGCCTCGACCGCATCCTGGTCGCGCAGCAGGGGCCCGAGGCCAGCTGTGGATGCATGCAACTGCAAAGCTCCGCCGCCTGAGCGGGCTCGGAATTGTTCGCAGGCTCTCTTCGGCCTGCCAACCCGCGTCTTAAATTGTGGGATTTGCTCCCAAATCCGTTTCGCGGCCCGATCCCATTGCGCCCCCTGTGCCCCAAGTCACAGGCAGCCCCAACCTCCACGCGCTATTCCTATTTATGACTCGAAAGAGCCGTCTGTCGCAGTCCTGTAAGTCAGGGCCACGCCCCGCGCAGCCATTCAACCCATCTTCATTGGCGCGCCGGGCCTCCGTTCCTTTACCCTTGCCTAGGGACCGCACAACGGAATCCGACAAGATTCTTGAAGTAAGGGAGACTTTATCTCATGGCGCAGGGCGTAGTGGAACAGTCGTCTGCTGAAACGGCAGGCTCAACAGCAACCAAGTATGTGTATTCCTTCGGCGGCGGCAAGGCTGACGGCAACGGCAAAATGAAAGACGTTCTCGGCGGCAAGGGCGCAGGCCTGGCCGAGATGACCAATGCCGGTTTGCCCGTGCCCCCCGGATTCACCATCCAGACCGAGGCCTGCCGCGAATATATGCGCGGCAAACTGAGCCCGCAGATCGAGACCGAGATGCTCGATGCGCTGGAAAAGCTCGAGAAATTGCAGGGCCAGAAGCTTGGCACCGGCGAAAACCCGCTGCTCGTCTCGGTACGCTCGGGCGCCAAGTTCTCCATGCCCGGCATGATGGACACGATTCTGAACCTGGGCCTGAACGATCAGGCTGTTGAAGCGCTGGCCAAGCGCAGCAATAATCCCCGCTTTGCGTATGACTCCTACCGCCGCCTCATCCAGATGTTCGGCGACGTGGTCCTCGACGTTCCCAAGAAGAAGTTCGAGCACATCTTCGACGGCGTGAAAGCCGCCAAGAAAATCAAGTTCGATTACGATCTCCAGCCCGATGCACTGCAAAAGATCATTGCCGAATATAAGAAGCTTGTGAAAAAGGAAACCGGCAAAGACTTTCCGCAGGATCCGCTTGTTCAGCTCGTCGCCGCCCGCGATGCCGTCTTCAGAAGCTGGCAAAACGATCGCGCCAAGACCTACCGGCGCATTAACCACATCGACGATTCCATCGGCACCGCCGTCAACGTACAGGCCATGGTCTTCGGCAACCTCGGCGAGAGCTCAGGCACTGGCGTCGGCTTCACGCGCAATCCCGCCACCGGCGAGCACATCTTTTTCGGCGAGTACCTCATGAACGCGCAGGGCGAGGACGTGGTTTCCGGCGTCCGCACTCCGCTCCCTATCAGCGAGCTCGAAAAGGCCAACCCGAAGGTCTACGACCAGTTGAAAGACATTACGCGGCGCATGGAAAAGCACTACCGCGACATGCAGGACTTTGAGTTCACCATCCAGGATGGCAAGCTCTACATGCTGCAGACCCGCAATGGTAAGCGTACCGGCCTGGCTGCGGTTCGCGTGGCCATCGATATGGTGCGCGAAGGCCTCATCACGCAGGAGGAAGCCATCTTCCGCGTAGAGCCCAACCAGCTTTACGACTTCCTGGTTCCGCGGCTCGTGGAGAAGGGCGAGAAGATTGAAGTGCTCGCCACTGGACTGCCGGCCTCGCCCGGCGCGGCTGTCGGCCAGATCGTTTTCACCGCGGAAGAAGCCGTCAAGCAGCACAACAGCGGCGCATACAAGTCCGTCATTCTTGTCCGCGGCGAAACCACGCCTGAAGACATCGCAGGCATGGAAGTGGCCGACGGAATTCTAACCTCGCGCGGCGGCATGACCTCGCACGCCGCTGTCGTCACCCGTGGCATGGGCAAATGCTGCGTGGCCGGCGCAGGCGACTGCACGGTCGACGAAGCCAAGAAGGAACTCCGCGTCAAGGGCAAAACCTTCAAGCAGGGCGACTATATCTCACTCGACGGCACCACCGGCCGCGTCATTAACGGCCGTCTCAAGACGCTCGAGGCGCAGCCCAACGATCCCGATCTCGTCAAGTTCATGAGCTGGGTCGATCCGGTTCGCCGTTTGCGCGTCCGCGCCAACGCCGACATTCCGCGCGACGCCAAAAACGCTCGCCTCTTCGGCGCCGAGGGCATTGGCCTCTGCCGCACCGAGCACATGTTCTTTGCCGAAGATCGCATCGAGCACATGCGCACCATGATCCTCGCCCAGAACGAAAAGGATCGCCGTGCGGCTCTCAAGAAGCTTCTGCCCATGCAGCGCGCTGACTTCATCGGCCTCTTCAAGGCCATGGAGTCGTTGCCTGTCACCATCCGCCTGCTCGATCCGCCGCTCCACGAGTTCCTGCCCAAGCGCGAAGACCTGCTGGTCGAAATTCAGCACCTTGAAGACACCAAGCCGCGCTCGCCCAAGCTGAAGGAGCTGCGTCCCCTTCTTGCCAGGGTCGAGGAGTTGCACGAGCAGAACCCGATGCTCGGGTTGCGTGGATGCCGCCTCGGCATCACGTTCCCTGAGATTACGGAGATGCAGGCGCGCGCCATTATTGAGGCCGCCGTCGCGGTCAAGTCGAAGGGTGCCGATCCGCATCCCGAGATCATGATCCCGCTGATTGGTTCGATCGAAGAAATGCGCAACCAGGCTGCGATCGTTCGCCGCGTGGCCGACGAAGTCTTCGCCGAGAAGAAGACCAAGGTCGACTACATGGTGGGCACCATGATCGAGCTGCCGCGCGCGGCCCTCACGGCAGATCAAATTGCCGAAGAGGCCGAGTTCTTCTCCTTCGGCACCAACGATCTCACGCAGACCACGTATGGCATCTCGCGTGACGACATCAACAACTTCCTGCCGGCCTATCTCAAACTCGGCATCTTCAAGCACGATCCCTTCGCCACCCTCGATCAGGCGGGCGTCGGTCAATTGGTCAAGATGGCCGTGGCCAAGGGCCGCAACACGCGCCCCAAGCTCAAGGTTGGCATCTGCGGCGAGCATGGCGGCGATCCAGAGTCCGTCAAGTTCTGCCACAAAATCGACCTCAACTACGTCTCCTGCTCGCCTTTCCGGTTGCTCACGGCGCGGCTGGCAGCAGCGCAGGCCGCGCTTGAAGATAAGCTCGGCGTGCAGGGCGGCAGCAAGTAAACTCGAATCCTCTCCCAGACTTCAAGGGCGTCCGCAATTGCGGGCGCCCTTGCTGTTTGGTTCAGTGTTTTTCTGTACCGCCGGCGTCTCGCCGGCTGTCGTGCGGGCGTCCTCGCCCGCACCCGTCGTTCCCCTCCCCGGATCTGTCATCCTGAGGCGCCGCGGCGACCGAAGGATCTGCGGTTGCTTTTCACTCCTTCAACTCACCACAAAGAGAGAGTGCCCCATCCTAGAACTCAACGCACAGCGGTGAGTTTTGGGTGGGATCGCACAGCCCTGTCTTCAATGACGAGTTCGCAGGGTGCCCCGGTTCCCTCGCACTTGGGATCGGGGATCGAACCGTAATTTTCCCCCGCCCCCTCTTGACAAACCATAACCATTTGGTTATGGTTTTCCTGTGGCGACATCAAACCCCAATTACGTCTTCCGCGCTCTCGCCGATCCCACGCGCCGCGCCATCTTTCAGCAACTATCCCGCCACGGCGAGCAGACGGTCCACGGATTAACCCGCCACGCCGGCGTCTCCCAGCCCGCCGTCTCCAAGCACCTGACAGTATTGAAGCGGGCAAAGCTGGTCCGGCATCGCCGCGACGGGCGCGAAACGCACTATCGCGCGCAGCCCGAGGCGCTGGCGCCCATGGTCGATTGGCTCAACCTCTACGGCGCATTCTGGCGCGAACGGTTCGATCGCCTTGAAGATCTTTTGGGGAGGATGGATCCATGAGCAACCCTGATGCGTCTCGCGCCCTCGTCGTCGAAAGGGTATTTCCCCACCCGCCGCAGAAGCTGTGGCGCGCGCTCACTGAAAGTCCGCTCCTGGCGCAATGGCTCTTACACAACGATTTCGAGCCGGCCATCGGGCGCAAGTTCCAGTTCCGCCGCGAGCCCATGCCTCACTGGAATGGAATCATCGACTGTGAAGTCTCCGTCGTCGAGCCTCTCAAAGAGCTGGCCTATAGTTGGACTGCTTTGGGGCTTGAAACCGTGGTCCGCTGGACCTTGACTCCGGCCGACGGAGGCACTCACCTGCGCATGGAGCAGTCCGGCTTTGGTCCCGGCAGGGAAGCCAACTACAACGGCGCGAACTACGGTTGGCAAAGTTTCTTCAACGCACTCGAGCGTACGCTCGCAGATCTTGATTGAAAGCAAATGCATCAAGAACGGCGCGGCACTGTCCGCAAAATCGACTGAGGAGAACCACAATGAAGATCAAACTCACCAATGTCTACGTCGACGACCAGGAGAAGGCTCTGCGCTTCTATACCGAAGTGCTGGGCCTCGTGAAGAAGGCAGACTTCAGCAACGGGCCTTATCGCTGGCTCACAGTGGCCTCGCCCGAAGATCCAGACGGCACAGAGTTGCAACTGGCGCTCAACAACAATCCGGCCGCCAAAACCTATCAGCAGGCCTTGTTCCAGCAAAACCAGCCTGCAGCCATGTTCTTCACTGATGATGTGCAGGCCGATTACGAGCGCATGAAAGCGCTTGGCGCAGAGTTCACCATGCCGCCAACTGACGTGACCGCTTCAAAAATCGCCCATGTCAACGACACCTGCGGCAATCTTCTTCAGCTCACGCAGTTGATGAAGTGGTAACGCCTGGCCGGGGATCTTACGTCCACCACCATCTGGGTGCCCCACCCTCGCGGCGTCTTTGTTGTTGCCGCTAGGGTGGGATTGCACGAACTCCGGCTTCCCACTTTCAACCTCCCGCAAGAAATGGGTGCCCCATCCTAAACGCGCTTTTGCGTTTAGGGTGGGAAAGCACAATCCTCGATCCGCCTCTTTCAAACCACCACAAGAAGTAGGTGCCGCAGTCCCTCGTCCGCCGTGGCGGAGGGACCTGGGATGGCACAAACCATTGGACACGGCGCACAAAAACCGCAGAGCCCCGCAGGAGCAAGAGAACCCGGCCCGCTAAACTTACCCCGAGAAACAACCAAACATCCCAAGGCACCGGCCTCTTTTTCGTTGTCAACCTCCGCAGTCCCCTCACTGACCCTTATTGCGCTGATTCCAAAGAAAATATATTTCCGCCCAAGTTTGCCGATCATTTCCCCTCATCGCGTTATCCTGATTTCACAATTCCATAAAACACCGCTCTCGGCCGCACGTCTGGCCTGCGGATCTCATAACCTCCGTCTTTGTACGAACTTGGGATTCGGGTTCGTGAAAAGGCGGAACTTACTCCGGATCCCTGCCGGCAACTGCTTTTCAACCAGCAATTTGCCGAAAATACCGGGGCGTGGGGGGGATGGCGGCGGGTACTAAAAGATGAACAGGCTCCCGGCCGCGGACGTGTCGGCTCGCTTGTTTCGGGCACCCGCCAGCCCGCTAACTCGCTAACTTGCCAACTTGCCAACTCGCGAACCCGCTAACTCGCCGCCTTCAAAGTGCGTTTCAATCTCTTCCAGCGTCTTGCCCTTCGTCTCCGGCAAAAAGAAGGCGGCCACGACGAAATAGACCACCGTGAAACCGGCAAAGAGGAAAAACATTGACGAGTAACCGTGCTTGCTCACGAAGGGCAGGAAAATTGCAGCCAGTGTGGTTGAAACGAGTTGATTGATCACCAGCGCGATGCTCATTCCGTTCGAGCGAATGCGCGTCGGCATCAATTCGCTCAGCGCCAGCCATACCACCACGCCGGGCCCCAGCGCATAAAACGCAATGAATGCGTAGATCCCCAGCGCCACAAGCCATCCGTGGCCGGCGTCCGGCACGCGGCCTACGATCGCCTTTTGAATCACCAGTGGCGCGGTCCGCGCGGCAGCCAGATCGGCGAATGGGTTCCGGAACAGCGCCTCGATTTTGTTTTGGGGTACGCAGCTCGCGCGTGTAATTTCGATCGGCGCCGCAGCCGCATCGTCCGAGCGAACAAAACTCGTCGCAGCGGTAAATCCGCCGTAGGAGTAAATGATGGCCAGGGACGCGCGATTGCTGTCGATCCGCTTGCTCTCATCGTTCAACCCGGCCTCGCCCTGCGACCCCAGCAAACTCCTCGCCGTCGCCGGATCGAAGCGCAGCTCCAGCTCCTGGCTGGGCGAAACCAGCGCCTGCACCGCATCGCGGCGATCCACGCTCAGCTTTTCAGTCGATCGGAAAAGCAATGCCACCGAGACCAATGCGACCATCACGCCGCTCGTGCCGATCACCAGCAAAAACTTTCTTCCCTTGCGATCCACCAGCATGATGCCGATCATCGTCGCCAGAAAGTTCACCACCGTAAAAATCACGTAGCCCCAATGCGCGCGCAGGTCGCTCAATCCGCTCTGCAGCAGAATGCCCGTGTTGTACCCGATGATCGAGTTCACACCGGTTGCCGTGTTGCAGAACAGAATCACGCAAGCCAGCAGAAACGGAATAGTGTACTTGCGCCGCAGCAGCGACTCGCGAATCTGCGGCCCCGCTTTCGGCGCATGAGCCGTCGCCGCCATCTCGGCAAGTTCGAGCGCGGCTCGCTCGGGGCTGCGTGACCTGAGCAGCGCAGCTTTCGCGCGATCCTTTCGTCCCCGCAGAAAAAGCCAGCGAGGCGACTCCGTAACGAACAAGCTGCCCACGACAAACACAACGCCTGGCGGCAGCGACACCCAAAAGATGCTTCGCCATGCTTGGTCCTTGAAGCGGAAGAGCGCCGCCGCATCGCCCAGCTTCGCCACCGCATCTACGCGATAGCTGAAGTACATGCCCATCAGCGCGGCGGCTACGATGCCCAGCGTCAGCATCCACTGGAAGATCGCGGTGCCTTTGCCGCGGCTCGATGCGGCCAGGCACTCGGCCAGGTAGAGCGGAACCACCACGCCGATCACTCCGCCGCTTGCGCCTTGCAGCAGCCGTCCAAATAGCAGCGGCCCGTATCCAGCGGACATCGCAATCACCGGAATGCTCACCACGAATGCGAAGCCGCTTGCGATCATCAGCGGCTTGCGGCCCATCCAATCGGCCAGCAATCCTGAGAACAGCGTGGAAAACACGCTTCCCAGCAGCACGGCCGCCACGATGAACGAAAGCTGTGATGGATTCAGTCCCGATGTCGCCTGCAGATAAGGAACCGCTCCGCCGATGATCCCCACATCGATGCCGTAGAGCAGCCCGCCCAATCCCGCTACCAGGAGCAGGAACGTGTTGTAGCGCCGCGTAGCCGCTGAGTCAGCCGGCGAAATCGCATCCGAATGTTCAGCGGAGTTCACAACAAGGTCTTCCTCTCGCTCATCGACATTTTGCTGTCTCGCTGCGCGTCTCGTCGAGCAGAATCTGCGATGCACCAGTCTACAATGGTCGCATCGCAAATGAGTGCTCGATGATATCGAGCCGAAGGCGGTTTTTAGTTGCAGAGTTTCACTCGATTGACCTCTCTTTCTCTGCCGTGCGTGGCCCTCGCCGCGCTCCTTGCCGGTTCCACTTTTATCGCCGCGCAAACCAGGCCTGCCTTGCTTCCCGCACCGCGCGAGGCGAATTTCGGCCAAACCACTCCGTTGCCTGACAAGATTCTGGTCGTCGTCCCCGGCCACGACGCGGAAGACGAGTTTGCTGCGCGCGATCTTGAGGAGGCGATCAAACGCGTCGCGCCCGCCGTCGATGTACCCCGCGCCGCGCAACCGCCGTACCGCATCACGCTGCTCCGCAGCGGCTCCGACGCGGCGAAAGCCGGCCTCGCCGGCAATAGCATCATGTTCGATCCGGTCATGGAATCGGAGGGCTACGTCTTGGTGATCGGCCCGCACGAAGCCGCAATCATTGGCTCAACCGGCTCGGGCGTTTTCTACGGCGTGCAGACCTTCGAGCAGATGCTGCCCTTACCTGGAGCGCCTCGTGTCCTTTTCACGGGTACCGTACGCGACTGGCCGGCCATGGAATATCGCGGCATCAGCGACGATCTCTCCCGCGGCCCGTTTCCCACGCTCGATTTTCAGAAACACCAGATTCGCGTCCTTGCTTCCTTCAAGATCAACATCTACTCGCCCTATTTCGAAAACACGCTTCTGCTTCCCAGCGATCCGTTAGCCGCGCCGCCAGGCGGTTCGCTCACACCCGAGCAGGTCAAGGAACTCGTCACCTACGCCCGCCAGTATCACATCACCATCGTTCCCGATCAGGAGTCCTTCGGCCATCTGCATCACGTGCTCAAGTGGGAGCTCCACCAGGATGAAGCAGAGACCCCTCACGGTTACATGCTCGCGCCCGGCCAAACAGGCACACTGCCGCTCATCAAAGATTGGTTTGCTGATGTTGCGCAGGAGTTTCCTTCGCCCTTCATCCACATTGGCGCCGACGAGACCTTTGACCTCGGCTTGGGCCGAACGCACAACGCGGTCGCGCAACAAGGCTACGGGCCGGTCTACGTCGCTTTCCTAAAGCAGATTCACGATGCGCTCGAGCCGCTCAATCGTCGCCTGCTTTTCTGGGGCGACATTGGCGACGCCAACCCTGACGCCGTCGCCAGTGTTCCCAAAGACATGATCGCCGTACCTTGGGACTATTCGGCCCAGACTGATTTCGCCAAGCTCATCCAGCCATTCGCCAGGAACGGCATGGAAACCTGGGTCGCTCCCGGCGACTCAAACTGGAACGAGGTTTACCCGCGCGACAAAACGGCGCTGTGGAACATCCAGGGCTTCATCGCCGCCGGGCAAAGTCTCGGGTCGACCGGCGCGCTCACCACGGTTTGGAACGACGATGGAGAAGGTCTTTTCAACATGGACTGGTACGGCGTCCTTTTTGGCGCGGTCGCCGCGTGGCAGCCGGGCCAAAGCTCTATCGCCGATTACCAGAACGCTTACGGCGAGGTCTTCCATCTCGACACCGACGCAAGAATCAACACCGCCGAGAAAGAACTGATGGCCGCGACGGAAGACCTCGAGCACGCCAAGACCGGCATGACAAGCAATCAGGTTTTCTGGCTCGATCCTTGGGCCGCGGAAGGACAAGCGGTTTCGGCAGAGATTCTGCCCGTCGCGTCCGATTTGCGGCTGCACGCCGAGCAAGCCATCGTTCTGCTGGCGCAGGTGCGACACGACGATCCCAAGCTAGCAGAGCCGGATGCGCTTATGGCCATGGATCTGGGCGCGCGCCGCCTCGATTTCATCGGCCTCAAGTTTCAGCTTGCGCAGGAGATTCCGGCGGCGTACGCCGAGGCGGTCGCTCAGCAGCACGACAAGACGCAAAGCAATGCTACCTCCAATCTGCTCAGCGAAATCGGCGGCATGAACGGCCGCTGCCAGGATCTGCGAGACGGCTTTTCCGCCTTGAAGAGTGAGTACAGCCAGGTGTGGCTCAGCGAAAATCGCCCGTACTGGCTCAACAACGTGACTGTCCGTTACGACCTGGAGATCGAGCGGTGGCAGCGGCGCGCCGGCCAGTTTTCTACAGCCATCCATGGCTGGCAGAACGGTCAGGATCTTCCCGCGCCCGCCGCACTGGATATGCCGCCGCCACCCGCCGCCGGGCACTAAGGAACCCGCTTAGAATTCCCAATGCTGCCGCTGCGCTTCCCCTGGCATAGGCAAGTGAACCAAAGCGATTACCGGCAGGCAGATTTCCCTCGTCACTCGCGCTCGGCAGATGCAAACTAGATGCATGCTGGAGCGCTCCACCGAAAGGCGCCTGCCCGTCGTTCTGCTGATTGACGATGACCTCGTCAGCCGGGAAGTTGCTGCGACCGTGCTTACCATGGCTGGATTCACCGTCCACACAGCCGTGGATGGAGATGTTGCGCTGGATATGCTCGCTAGAGAAGTTTGCCGACCGGGCGCGATCCTCATGGACGCGCAGATGCCCGGCCTGAGTGGCGTAAACCTCATTGCAGCGCTGCGCGGCTACACCAGCGCCCGCATCTACGCCATCAGCGGCAGCAACGCGCCGCCCGAGGTGGCCGATGCCGCGGACGGATTTTTGCTCAAGCCCTTCAATGCTGAAAGCCTGCGCAAACTGATTGAGGGTTATCAACCGGAAGCCGGCCTCACGCTTCTCGATTCCAATGAGCCGGTAGTCAGCGTCGAGGTTCTGTCTCAGTTGCGCAAAGTCATGCCCGAACCGGCGGTGCGGCAAATCTACTCCGCGGTCGTTTCCGATCTCAGTCGGCGGATTGAGGCGCTCGGAGCCGCGATTGCCAAAGGCGACGCCGCGGAGATTCGCCGCATCGGGCACGCCATCAAAGGTGGTTGTGGCATGGCCGGCGCCCTTCAGGCTGCCCGCCTGGGTGCGCTTTTAGAGGCCACGCCGCTCGGCGCCAAGGATAACCAGTTGGATAACAGCGCCATTCTCTTGAGCGATTTGCGCGCCGCTGCCCAAGGGTTGGAGCGTATGCTGGATGCTGAATTGCCCGCCTGATCCAGCGCACATTGCTGCGTCTGGGCTGGGAGCAGCGGAGGCATGTGGCCGAAATGGAACGAACCATTCGAATCGTGCTGGCGGACGACCATCCGGTCGTGCGCATTGGCGTGCGCAACATGCTTTCAAAGAACGACGGCTTTGACGTCGTCGGCGATGCCACGGACGGGGACGAAGCCATCACCCAAACGCTCGAGCTCCAGCCGGATGTCCTCCTTCTCGATGTCGCCATGCCGCGCCTTCCCGGCCTTGAGGCCATGCGCGCTATCATGAGCGGCCCCTCAACGGCCAAGATTCTTCTTCTCACCTCAACCATCACTACGCAGCAGATTATTGAGGCCCTCCAGATCGGTGCGCGCGGCATTGTGCTCAAGGACGCTCTCGCCAGCCACTTGCAAACTGCGATCCGCACCGTCCATGCCGGCGATTATTGGATCGGCGGCAAGCGCGTCGTCAATCTGGTCTCCGCTTTGCATGAGCTCATGCAGCAGGCTGCCGTGCCGCAGCGTAAAACCTACGGCCTCACGCCGCGCGAGCTTGAAGTCGTCGGCTGTATCGTCGAGGGTTGCAGCAACCGCGACATCGCCAAGCAGTTCTCGCTCAGCGAAGAGACCGTCAAGCGTCATCTCTCGAATATCTTTGACAAGACGGGAGTTTCCACGCGTCTCGAGCTGGCGCTCTTCGCCATCGCCCACCACTTGATCACGCCGCAATAGTTCGATTCCCGGCGGCGCGCTATTCTGAGGATGCAAATCAGAATGGACTCTAGGCAGGTGCGCAGATGGGAGAGCTAAGCAGAATCGGGATTGCCCTCGATTCGGCGCTGTTGAAGCGGTTCGACCATTCCATTGAAAAGAGCGGATACACGAATCGCTCCGAAGCCTTTCGCGACTTGATTCGCGACCGGCTGGTGCGGGAGCAGACGGCTACGCCCGATGCCGTTGTCGTCGGCACAGTTACCCTCATCTTCAATCATCATGCCTTTGGAATCACCGAGAAGCTGACTGAAGCGCAGCACGAACACCACGACCTTGTTGTCTCGACGAGCCACGCGCATCTGGATCATGATTCCTGCCTCGAAGTACTGATTGTCCACGGCAAGGCTGGCCGCGTGCAGCAGTTCGCCGACCTGATCATTGGACTCAAAGGCGTCGAGCACGGCCGCTTGGTAATGAGCGTGCCTACTCACGCGCTCGATTCAAAGCCCAGCCACTCGCACGAACATCCACACAAACACTGACCGTGCGAGTCACAGAATTCCTGTGTCAAAATGTTCTTTCCAGCCAGACTCGGACCTCAAACGGCTCAGCCGGGTGCGATACGTTGGTGAATGTCGCCGGGCCCGTTGGAGCGATTCGGGAGACATAGGCGTAGGTAATGTCATCGTTGCGGCGGTCCAGCAAATTCAAAAACTCAGCTGAAATGCGCCACCTCTCGGCAATTTGGTAACCGGCCCCTGCATTGACCAATAGTGTTGCCCTTGAGCGATTGATTCCGTCAGACGTCAAATCTCGCGGGCCAAAGTAGCGCAGCCGCATGGTCGACGAAAAGCCTTTGTAGTCGTGCAGAGTCACGCCTGATGAGACTACGACCTTCACCGCTTCTGGAACCAGTTTGCCTCCCGGGCCTTGTTCGGGATATTGCCCGCCACCTGGGTTGGTGTACGCCGCGTCGTCCGGATCGATTTGGGTAAATTGAGCGCGGGAATCTGCGATGTCTAAATCAACAGCCCAATGATCGGTTGGCGTGTAATAGTTCGCCCATTCAATGCCGTAGCGGTTGCTCGATTGGTCCGAAGCGGACGTACCGCCGGTGTCGCCATCCTGCTGCAGTTCGGAATTACTCCGCAGATACCAGAGCGAGAAGGTGGTTTGCAGATGTGAAACGTCGGTGGTGCGCATTCCTAGCTCTCCGCCTTTGAGTTGCACCAGGGGCGAAATGGGCGTCGCGGATGTTGGGAATGGATTGTCCGGCGAAATTGGTTCCTCGTGCTGTGTTGCTCCGCGCACGTCGTTGGAGTGAAAGCTGAAACCGCCTTGAGCGTAGAGCTCCGTATGAGCCCAAGGTCCAAAGATCAAGCTCAATTTTGGCTGTGGCAAAAATTTGGTTGCAGAGCCGGAATTAAGCTGGTCAAAATCGACCGGGGTCGCGAGGGATGGAATGTTGGCTACATAGGTGGGCGTCAAGCTTGTGTTGATGTATCTCGCGTCGTCGCCGCGCAATGCCAGAACCGAGCGGAACCTCTCCGCCCACTGGATCTTGTTTTCTGCGTAAAACCCCACCAGCGTATCCGTGAATCGGTTCAAGGACGTGGCTGCTGGCAAGATTGCGGTTAGATTCGGATTCGCAGTGCACGCGCCGATGGGGTCGTCATTGCAGGCGTTGACGTCGTCCTTGTTTGTGCGCGCGCGGTCTTGAGTCCGGAAAAGGCCGTTGTGGACCCAGTCGTTTCGAACCTGCAACCCGAAGGTATTCTCCACCTCGCGGCCAAGCCACCGCCCGTAGATCGTGTGGCGTGCGTCGAATCCCGCCACCCACCGCCTGTCTTGCTGTTCAAACTGGTCACCCTTTTGGGGATCAATCAGGTAATAGGTGAAGTTGGAGAACAGGTTGAGATCGTAATAAAACCCGTAGGCCGTGATCTCGGTCAGAGAATTCGCTCGCTGGCGATGCCATTCGCCCTGCAAGCTGTAACGCTGTGAATGGCCGCCGTCTGTCGGGTCCAGTGTGCCGAAATAGCCGACCATGGATTGGGCGTTCACCGGGATTTGATCGCTGGAATGCCATGTTCCTCGGTAACCGCGAGCCGTGATGCTGAATCCATCGGTACCCATGCCGTGGCTGTAGGTCACGAGGCCGTTGTATTTGTAATAGTTGTCCGGATGCGTCCAGGGACCATTATCGTGATACGCCTCCCCGCCGTACAGCAGATTGCCCGTGCCTACTTTTCGCTATACGCCGAAGACCATCCGCCCATAGCCCTCCTGGCCGCCTTCGATCCGGAAGAAGTTCTCAGGCAGCGTCTTGAGAAACTCCAAATGGGCCGATCCAGCCCCGCCAAAGTTGCCAACGTCGGCATAGTAGGGGCCTTTCTCGAAATTCACCCGTTTCATAAGCTCCGGGATTACGGTGTTCATGTCAGCGTAGCCCTCGCCGTGCGCGTGCGACGGCAAGTTGAGCGGCATATCGTCGAGGAAAACAGCGAAATCGGTGCCGTGGTCGAGATTGAAGCCGCGAAGAAAGTATTGATTGGCCTTCCCGCCGCCGGCGTGTTGCGTGATGATGAGTCCT
>Ga0181535_10003615_pt1 | contig 17808 bp, 13 predicted proteins | sample PEATcosm2014_Bin_44_FD_119774 | JGI IMG/M metagenome (GOLD analysis project Ga0181535, IMG submission 119774) | Peatland microbial communities from MTU Mesocosm Facility, Houghton, MI, USA - PEATcosm2014_Bin17_30_metaG | ecosystem: Environmental > Terrestrial > Soil > Wetlands > Peat | place... | reverse complement strand
GCGGCTTACTTTCAAATGATCGACGATCGCGGCGGAGTCAACGGCCGCAAGATCAAGTTCATCAGCCTCGATTCCGGCTCCGATACCGGCAAATCGGTGGCGCTGGCGCACCAGCTCGTGGAACAGGACCAGGTTCTGCTGACCTTGGGTATCTGGGGCACTCCCGCCAACCTGGCGATCCGCCCGTATATGAACGAGAAGAAGGTGCCGCAGCTCTTCGTCGCGGCCACCGAATCGGCGTTTGACGATCCGTCGCATTTCCCATGGACGATGGGGTTTCAGGCCAGCAAGCGAACCGAAGGTCTGGTCTATGCAAAGTACATCTTGCGGAACAGGCCGGGCGCCAAGATTGCGATACTCTACTCGCGCGATCCGTCCGGACAGGAGTGGCTCGAAGGCATTCGCGACGGCTTGGGGGAAAAGGCGCCGGCCATGATTGCGAAGGAGGCTTCTTTCGAGTATTCCGATCCGGCGTCGATCGACGCACAAATCGTGGCGCTCAAAGACTCCGGCGCCGGCGTTTTCATGAACCTGGCGGTGGGAAAATTCGCGACACGGGCCATTCGCAAAGCCTACGAGATCGACTGGCATCCGTTGCAGTTCATCCCCAACGCATCCCTCTCCATCGCCGCTTTCCTGGAGCCGGCTGGCCTGAAGAAGGCCGCCGGAATCATTACCAATGCGCGTTCCAAGTCCTGGCTCAAGCCGCAATCGAGACAAGACCCCGCGGTGCGCGCCTTTCTGGAGTGGATGGGAAAATACAATCCGGGCGCAAGCATTCGGGATGCCAACAATGTGTATGGCTATGAAGTAGCGCAAACGCTGGTGGAAGTGCTGAAGAAGTGCGGCGACGATCTGACTCGCGCCAACGTAATGAAACAGGCCGCCAGCCTCGATCTGGAGCTGGGGATGCTTCGACCGGGAATCAGAGTCACGACGAGCCCTACCGATTATCAGCCGATCAAGCAGTTGTTTCTCATTCAGTTTGACGGGCAGGACTGGGTTCCGATCGGCAACTGAGCGGAGGGCCGCTAACGCGTGCCAGCCCCTACTTCAAATACTTGATGAACAAAACCTCATTGCCCTTCTCGCTGTAGATCAGCTCATCCACCAGATTCCGCGTGAGCAGGATGCCGAATCCCCCGGGCCGGACTCCCTGTTCGGCGCGGATCTCCAGGTGCCGGACGGGCTCGCCCGGCGGGTTGGCGATGGCCGCGTGCGCGATGGCATCGAACGAAAAACCCTTGCCGGGGTCCTGGATCAGGTAGACGATGGCGCGCGTGGTGCGCACATAGGTTACCTGCACGCGCTTGTCGGGGTCGGATCCCCCGCCGTGCTCAATGGCGTTCATCAACAGCTCGCGGAACGCGGCGGCGATGTTCTCGCGCTCGTGCGGCGGAAAGTCCATCTCTATTTCGCGCACGAACTGCATCAGTCGGTCGGCTGTTTCCATCTTGCAGCGCAGCCGCAGGCTGATCCATTGCGGCGTCGCCGAAAGCACTTCGATATCGTCCTGCCAGTGACCCGTGTTGACGGCCTGCGCAATCATCTCGGCCACCGAACTGGGCGAGAACGGTTTGCTGAAATAGCAAAACGCCTGGTCGCGAATGGCGCGCACGATGTTGGCGGGCGTGCTGTCGGCGGTCATCACCATGACCTTCGCCTCGGGCCGGATCTCCCGGATCTGATGCAGCAGCTCCAGACCGTCCATGCCGGGCATGCGGACGTCGGTCAGCACCAGGTCGTAAGGGCGCGCTTTCGCGCGAGCGAGCCCCTCCAGCCCGTCAAAGGCGCTGTCGATCTGCCACTCCGGGCGGCGCAGCACGGCCGCCAGCAACTCGTGTACGGCGGGATCGTCGTCCACCAGCAGCAGCGTGTGCGCGCTCATGCCGTCTCCAGTTTCAGCGTGAAGGTGCTGCCGTGGCCGAAGTCGCTTTCCACTTCGATATCGCCGCCCATCAGGCGCGCCAGTTTCCGGCTGATGGCCAGTCCCAGCCCGGTGCCTAAATCCTGGTAAGGGGTCGGCAATTGCTGGAACTCCTGGAAGAGCAGGGGCACCTGATCGGGGCGTAAGCCGATGCCGGTATCCGATACGGCGATGCGCGCGCGCTGGGGAATGGCGCGATCGCGGGAGCCGGTCACCTGAATGTGGCCGCGCGGGGTGAACTTGATGGCGTTCGAAACGAGATTGACCAGGATTTGTTTGGAGCGCTGGCGGTCGCAGCGCACCATCAGCGGTTCGCGCGGCTGCCCGATGTCCAGCTTCAGGCGCTTGGCGCGCGCCAGCGGCGCCATCATATTGGTCACCTCGCTGATGACTTCGGTGGCGTCCACCGGCTCGATGAGGCACTCGATCTGGCCGGCCTCGATGCGCGCCACGTCCAGCGCGTCGTGCAGCACTGCGATGATATGCTGGGCGCTGGCCGAAATCATGCGCACCTGGCGCATCTGCTCGGCGTTGAGCGACCCGGGTATTTGCTCCCGCAGCAGATCGGCGAAGCCCACGATGGCCGTCATGGGCGAGCGCAGTTCGTGGGTCATGGTGGCCAGGAAGCGGCTCTTGTGCTCACTAGCGGCCAGCGTGGCCGCATGCTGCTGTTTGAGCCGCTCGTACAAGCGGGCGCGTTCGATGGCGAGCGAAACCTGCTGCGCCACCACTTGCAGCAGGCGGACTTCTTGCGCCCGGAAGCGGTGCGGCTCGGCCAGGTACTGATTCAGCGTGCCGGCGGGCTCGCCCCCCACCAGCAGCGGCACCGAGATGAGCGCGCGCACGCCCTCGCCCAAGCTGATATGTTTCCAGCTTGCGCACAGCGGATGGCGGGTGATGTCCGCTACCCAGTAGGGTTTCCCGGTTGAAACCGCGCGGCCCGAGGGCGAGGACGCGTCCGCCGGCAGCAGCCCGATCTCGCGGAATCTTTCGCCGTAATCGGCGGACAACCCGTACACCGCGGCGAAATCCAGCCGGGTCTTATCGGCGGAGAGCAGGGTGATGGAGCCGAACGGCGCCCCCATGGCCCGGCTGGCCCTTTCGAGCGCCACATCCAGCACCTGGCTCAACTCTAGAGGCGAGAGCATAGCCGAAGCGATATCGGCCACCACCGTTAGTTCCTCGATGCGCTGTCGCAGATTTCTGGCTGCCATGGCCTCAGCGTGCGTTGTCTCCAGTCTAGCGCGACTGGGCGGCCGTTTTGTGGGGCGGACCTCCAGGTCTGCGCGGGTCCTCCAGGACCCGCTCTACGACTACCCGCTCTGCCGCGCATAATCCGGCGCGGCCGCCGCGCGCGGCGCATCCTTGGGCATCAGAATCCAGGCGATCAGGTAGGCGAAGAAGCCGAAACCCGCGCCCAGCGCCAGCGCCAGCCACACGATGCGGATCAGCAGGGCGTCCACGCCCAGATAGCGCGCAAAGCCCGCGCAAACGCCAGCGATCTTCTTGTGCTCCGTGTCCAGCGCCAGCCGGGGGGAAGCGTAAGGGTTCGCCGTGGCTTCCGCCAGTTTGGTGGGGTGCCCGCACGTGGAACAATAGCGCACCTTCTCGTCGATCTCGATCCCGCATCGTGTGCAGAACATTGGTTTGACCTCGTTCACCTGAAGATACGAAGAACGCGGCGGGTGTGTTCCGCCAGCCGCGCTATACTGCAGCCATGTCTTTGAAACCATCCTGCTCTCTCCTGTTGGCGGCCGCATTCACCGCCTGTTCCGGCGTTTACGCGCAAATCGATCCCATCGACAAAGGCCACTCCGCGCATGGCGCCGCGTTCGACATCGGGCCGCGCCAAAAGCCGTGGCTGATCGAGGGCATCGGCGTCGCGCCGTTTCCCATCACCACCAGGAACCCCGAGGTCCAGCAGTGGTTCAACCAGGGCAACGCGCTGCTGCACTCCTTCTGGTTTTACGAAGCCGAGCGCTCCTTCCGTTGGTGCCTGAAACTGGAGCCGGACAATGCCATGGCCTATTGGGGCCTGGCCCGCGCCACCGAAGGCGACCGCGCCGCCGACTTCCTGCGCGAAGCCGTCAAGCGCAAGGACAAAGTCACCGAGCGCGAGCGCCTGTATATCGAGGCTGAAGCGGCCGTCCTGATGCCCGATCCGGTGCGCGATACCGGCGCCAAGCCCGATTACCGCGAGCTGCGCCGCGCCGAGATGAAGAAGCTCGAAACGTTGTGCGTGAAGTATCCGGACGATATGGAAGCGCGCGCGCTGTTGGCCGAGGCCACCATGGGCGACTCGCGCTATGGCGCCGAACTGATCATCCGCGAAATCCTGGCGCGCGAACCCAACCATCCGGGCGCGCACCACTACCGCATCCACAACTGGGATTACCACGAACCCGAACAGGCGCTCGCAAGCTGCCGCGCATACACCGATCTGGTGCCGGGCATCGGCCACGCCCAGCACATGCCAGGACACATCTACGCCATCGTGGGCATGTGGCACGAGGCGGCGCTCTCCATGGATGCGGCCACGCGTGTCGAGAAGCAGTACATGAAAACCAGCCTCACGTTTCCGTTCAACAACTGGAACTACGCCCACAACCGCACCTACCTTTCCTATATTCAGGAGCAACTTGGGATGGCCGAGGCTGCCATCTTCGGCGCGCACCAACTCATCGACGCGCCGCTCGATCCCGTCGATAACAAGGAGAACGAATTCAGCACGCACTCGCGCGGCATCGCGGCCATGGAGCGCGCGCTTATCAAGTTCGAACGGTGGGACGAGCTGCTGAATCCCAAGTCCATCCCGTGGCGCGACGTGTATGAAGACAAGATGGACAAGGCCTACTCCGAGGCGCGCGCCTGGCTGGGCAAAGGCGACCTGGAGAAAGCCGGCAAGAGCATCGCCGCGCACGCCGCGCTCAAGAAGGATCTGGACAAGAACAAGGACGAGGAGGAGACCTACGGCATCGAAGCTGTCGAGTTGAAGGGACGCCTGGCGATCGCGCGCGGCGACACTATCGTGGGCCTCGGGCTGCTGGCGGACGCCGCCGGACGCGAATACGACATGCAGAAGCAATACGCCGACCCGCCGTTCTATCCGCAATCGCTCTATAACAGCTTGGGCGAGGCTTATCTGGATGCCAAGAGCCCGGTGCTGGCGGCGCAGGCGTTCGAAAAAGCGCTGGAGCTGACCCGCAACGATATCTTCGCGCTTTCCGGACTGGTGCGCGCCTACGCCGCGCTGGGCGAGAAATCCAAGGCCGAGGACGACATGGCGCGGCTGCTGTTCGCGGCCTCGAATGCCGACGCGGGACTGAAGATTCTGGAGCGCGCCAGGGCCACTGGCATCACCGCCGCGCCGCGCGACTCATCGCCCGCGCCGCAGCGCAATTATGCGCGCGTGCCTCTGGACCATTTCGGGCCGCCGCGCTGGGAGCCTTATGAGGCGCCGGCGCTGGATGTCCGCGATGCCGCGGGGAAGTCCGTGTCACTCGCGGAGTATCGCGGCAAGAACGTGTTGTTGGTGTTCTATCTCGGGCCGGAGTGCCCGCACTGCATGCGGCAGTTGCACGAGATCGGGAAGAGCAAGGACGAGTGGGACCGGCTGAATACGGTGGTGCTGGCGGTCAGCAGCGCGGCGCCGGAGAAGAACAGCGAGGCGCTGAAGCAGTTCGGCGATCTACCCGCGCGCCTGTTGTCGGACCCGGATCATACGAACGCGCGGCGCTTCCATTCGTACGACGATTTCGAGGATATCGAGTTGCACTCGACGATCCTGATCGATAAGAAGGGCAGGGTTTACTGGGCGCGTTTCGGCGGGGATCCGTTTTCGGATATGGCGTTTTTGGTGAAGCAGGTGGAGCGCATGAACGAGTTGAGTGGAGGGCGGACTTGAGTCCGCGCGGGGCTTTAGCCCCGCCACGTTGCAGTCCAGGGATCAGAGCAGGTCGTTCCGGTCCTTATAGCGTCGCTCAAAGCTGGTCGAAGGGATCAAAGGAGGCCGGAAGGGTGAGAACGTGCGCCTCGACCTCCTTGACGACACGCTGCGGGGAGCCAGCCGCCCGCGCTGCGGGGGGCCGGTGCTGCGGAGGGAGTTGTTACGATTCAGTGACCAGGGCTTTTTTTTATGAAAATGGCGATAGGGATTTCCACACGAGGGCAGCGAGCTTGCGTCGAAACCAGTCGAAGCACAGAAGTTCCGACGGACCTTCCACGAGGAGCGTCGGCTCGCCGATGATCAGGCTCCGCGTTATCGTCACCCAGGCACGGGCGGCCGTTCCAGGTTGCCGCGATCCCAATTGCCCAAACTCGCGGCGGCTTCGTAGGTAGTCTGGAGAAAACTGAGCAGCGCGGTCCGGGGCGACGCCGCATTGCGGACGTCCTCATACATCAGGATGAACTCCCGCAATCCGGTGTGATAGAGCGCCGCGGGCGGAAGCACGGAGCGCGCCGCGTAACCTGACGGTTCGGGCGCCGCATAGGAGTAGAATGCCGGACCCGTTATTTCGCCGCCGCCCGGCCAGAATCCCGCGCTCGAGCACTCATGCGAATACGCTTCACGAGTAATGGGGTCCGCCCCAACGCGCTCTGGCGCGCGGCGTCCGGAGAATCGGGTGGCGGCGAGATCGAAGCTACCCCAGAAAAAATGTACGGGACTGGCCTTGCCTATGAACCTGCCGCGGAATTCTTTGAGGATCGTATCGGCTTGCAGAAGAATCTGGTGGAATTTGGTCACATACTCGGGATCGTAGGAAGCATGTTCGCGGTCATCGGGAAAGGGAATGGGATTGGGAATCTCTACCGGCATCGGCCATATCTTCACGTCGATCCCGATGGCGCGCAGCGCCGCCATGACTTCGTGGTAGAAGTCCGCGACGGGGCGCGCGTACAATCGCACGAAAGTCGTGGCCTGGCCGCTTTTCCGGATGGCGAGATTCTGGCCGGCGAAATCGAATTCGATCTCGAACACGCCGTCGCCGTACGGGATGGCGGATGTGGTGAGGCCACGCGCGCTCACGTAGAGTGGCACCTGCCACCAATGGTTCACGAGCGGACTCAAGGCAAGGCGCACCTTGCCGACGATCTGCGTCCACATGTGCAGCGTGGCGCGGGTGCTTTCCCATGCTGCGAGCGGCAGCGGCGGCCATGGATTGAGGTCGTCCATCGTGCTTCATCCAATATACCGCTCGGCGTGCAGCACCTTGTCTGCGATCTTGAGGCGCAGGGCGATCGAGCACACGGGTTCATACTCGCCGAAGCGATGGAGCAGATTCGGCACAGCGCGTCGTATCCAGGGTGATTTCGCGAATCATGAATCGAACTTGCGCGACAGAGTACTCGGGATTCGAAGGGATCGCCAGCCGGTGCCGGCCTGCCGTCATAAACTGGTGTCGCGTTCCGGCGTAGGGACCGTTGAAGCCCAGTTTTGCTAATCGCCGAACGAAATCGGCACGTTTACAGGGCACCCACCGGCTCGCGCGTTGGTTCCTTATTGAGGTCAATGCCGCCTATGACCGGTAGCGGATGGGAGAGCTTAAGGCCGAGGAGAATCCAGTCCTCAAGAGTGGATCGCAGTTCTCGTTCACAGCGATACAACGTTGGGGCGAGCGCGACCACGCCTGGGCAGCCGGGGATACTACCAGCAAAGGTCTCATCCCCCAACTTGTCGTAAACGGCCTGTCCGAAGGCTTCGTGAACATACTCGTTCAGAATGTATCGCCGACTCATGCGAAACGCTCCACGGCGGCCTGGGAGGCCGCTGCAGGCCAAGGGCCTGCCCCACGAGGTTCTTTGAGATTATACGATATAGCGTTCGGCGTCCAGCAGGCGGTGCGCGATCTTGCGGCGCAGGGCGATCGAGTCCACCGGTTCGTATTTGCCGAAGCGGCGCAGCACCACCAGGTTGGTGCGCAGCGTGTCGCCTTCCGAGCAGGCCGCCAGTACGATGCGCGCGGTGACGTCGATATGCGCCATGGCGTCGCGCACCAGGACGGCGGTCATGTCGGCGGCGTTGGCGCCCTTGCCGGATTCGGCCAGCTTCTGGGTGCGCAGCAGCGCCGATTCCATGGCGAAGATATCCATGATCACGTCGGTAATGTTGGCCAGGACCTCCTGCTGTTTTTCCATCTCCAGCATGTACTTCTGATAGGCCACACCCATCAGCATGAGGGCGATCTTCTTGGCGTTGATCAGGATCTTAGTCTCTTCGGCGAACGGGCCGGTGGGCTGGTCCTCGCCGCCATGCGGGCCGCCCAGGATTTCCTGGAGGACGCCGGTAGCCGCCTGCACCAGGCCGAGTTGGCCGCGCGCGGCGCGCTTCAGCAGCATGCCGGTGGTGAGCAGACGGTTGATCTCGTTGGTACCTTCGAAGATGCGATTGATGCGCGAATCGCGATAGGCGCGCTCCACCGGATAATCCTGATGGTAGCCGTAGCCGCCGTGGATCTGCACGCCTTCATCGACCACGTAGTCCAGCACTTCGGAAGCGTAGATTTTGATGATGGAGCACTCGGCGGCGAACTCCTCCACCGCTTTCAGCATGGTTTGCGCGGCGTTGGCTTGCGACCAGGAGAAGTTCTCCAGCAGCGATTCGATGAGGCCCACCACGCGATAGGTCATGGACTCGGCCGCATAGGTGCGGATGGCCATCTCGGCGAGCTTGTGCTGGATCATGCCGAATTCGGCGATGGACTGACCGAAGGCCTTGCGCTCTTTGGCGTACTTGAGCGAAACCGCCAGCACGTTCTTGGAGCCGCCCACGGTGCCGGGACCGAGCTTGAGCCGGCCGACATTCAGGATGTTGAAGGCGATGATGTGGCCGCGGCCGATTTCGCCGAGCACATTTTCGACGGGCACGGGCACGTTGTCGAGATACACGGCCGTGGTGGAACTGCCCTTGATGCCCATCTTCTTTTCTTCGGCGCCGGAGGATACGCCGGGGAATTTGCGCTCGACCAGGAAGGCGGTAAACTTCTCGCCGCCAACCTTGGCGAAGACTGTGAACAGATCGGCATGGCCGCCGTTGGTGATCCACATTTTCTGGCCGTTGAGGATATAGTGCTTGCCATCCGGGCTGAGGTCGGCGCGGGTGCGAACGGCCAGCGCGTCGGAACCGCATTGCGGCTCGGTGAGGCAGTACGCGCCCAACATTTCCATGGAGGCCAACTTGGGCAGGTAATGCTTCTTCTGCTCCTCGGTGCCGAAATACAGAATGGGCAGCGTGCCGATGCCGACGTGCGCGCCGTACCAGCCCGAAAAAGAGCCGTCGCCGGCCATGTGTTCCATGGCGATCATGGCGGAGGTCAAGTCGAGTTCCATGCCGCCGTATTGTTCGGGGATGGTGATGCCGGTCAGGCCCAGTTCGGCTGCTTTGCGCAGGCACGCCATGGCGACTCCCGGTTCGTGGTGCTGGATGGCTTCCACGTTGGGGCCGACTTCCTTGGCCCAGAATTCGTCCACCGTGCGGGCGATGGCCAGGTGTTCCGGAGTGAGGTCCTCCGGGGTGAAGACTTCGTTTGGCAGGCGCTCTTCGATCAGGAACGCGCCTCCCTTGGTTTTAGGTAATAAGATCGATGCTGTTGCCGTTGCCATATATTCTCCTGGTACTCCACAGGCTAAAGCCTGTGCTATCTACCTCACAGGCTAAAGCCTGTGCTACCTACTCCACAGGCTAAAGCCTGTGCTACCTCATCAATTCGAAGATACCAGCGGCGCCCTGGCCGCCGCCCACACACATGGTTACCATGCCATACTTCACGTTGCGGCGGGCCATCTCCCGCAGAATCGTCGCAGTGAGCTTGGCGCCCGTGCATCCCAGCGGGTGCCCCAAGGCGATCGCGCCGCCGTTCACATTGACTTTCTCCGGATCGAGGCCGGCCTCTCTAATGACGGCCAGCGCCTGCACACCGAAGGCTTCGTTCAGTTCGATCAGGCCAATGTCGTCCAGCGTGAGGCCCGCGATTTTGAGGGCCTTGGGAATAGCTACTACCGGTCCGATGCCCATAATCTCGGGAGGCACGCCGCCGGCGGAAAAGCTCACAAAGCGGGCCATGGATTTCAGGCCCAGTTCGCGCGCCTTGCGGTCGGACATGACGATGGCGGCCGCCGCGCCGTCGCTGGTCTGGGAAGAGTTGCCCGCGGTGACCGTGCCGCTGGCGTGGAAAACCGGCTTGAGTTTGGCGAGCGCTTCGACGGTCGTGTCGGCGCGCGGCCCTTCATCCTTGGCGAAAACGGTCTTGGTGACTTTGGGTTTGCGGCCGTTGGGGGTGACCCAATCGATTTCGAAGGGCACGATCTCCTCGTCGAACCTGCCTTCGGCCTGGGCGCGCAGGGCGTTCTGATGGCTGCGGTAGGAGAAGGCGTCGGCCGCATCGCGCGGGATGTTGTATTTGCGCTGCACGCACTCGGCGGTGAGCCCCATGTTCATGTAGATCTCGGGGCGATGATCGACGAACCACGGGCTGGGGGCGACCTTGTGGCCGCCGCGCGGCATCAGGCTCATGCTTTCCGCGCCGCCCGCAATGATAATGTCCGCGCCGCCGGAACGGATGCGGTCGGCGGCCATGGCGATGGCTTGCAGGCCGGAGCTGCAGAACCGGTTGATGGTCACGCCGGTGACGGTGTCCGGAAGGCCGGCGCGCAGGGCCACGCAACGGGCCATGTTGTTGCCCGATTCGGCTTCCGGCATGGCACAGCCGAGGACGATGTCTTCGATCTCGGCCGGGACAACCTGCGGATGCTTTTCCAAAAGGCGGCGGATGACCGCGCCTGCGAGATCGTCCGGGCGCGAAGTGCGCAACGCGCCGCGCGGCGCTTTGCCGATGGCGGTGCGGAGACAGTCGATAATGACGGCTTCTTGCATGTACACTCCCAAAAACGGGGCTAGGGGCTGGGGGCTAGGGGCTGGGGTTTTGTCTTTCCCTAGTCCCTAACCCCTAGTCCCCAGGCCCAGCTAATTTCGTAACGGCTTTCCTGTTTTCAGCATGTGCTGCATGCGTTCCTGCGTCTTGCGCTGGCCGCACAGGCTGAGGAAGGCCTCCCTTTCCAAGTCCAGCAGGTATTGTTCGGAGACGGTCTGATGGCCGGTCAGGGGTCCGCCGCTCAATACTGATGCCAGTTTCTCTCCTACTACGGTATCGTAATCCGAGATGTAATTGGCTTGCCGCGCCAGATAGATGCCGGTTTTGAGCAGCGCGAGATCTTCGGCGCCGCCCACTTCCACATCGGTGCGCGGCACGCCGGGCACGTAGCCGGGCGCAATGGATAGAGCCAGGGCCTTGGCATCGTCGATGAGGCGTTCGGGGTTCATGGATATCCGGTCCTGCGGACGCAGCAAGCCGAAATTGCGGGCTTCCGCGGCGCTGGTCGCGACCTTGGCGTAGGCGATCAATTCGAAGGCCTTTTGCGCGCTGCCGAAGCGCAGCAGCATTTCCTTGGTGCCGCCCGCGCCGGGGATCACGCCGACGCCGACTTCGACAAGGCCTATGTAGGTCTCCGCGGATGCCTGCACGCGCGCCGAATGGATGGCGATCTCGCAGCCGCCGCCCAACGTCATACCGAACGGCGCGGATACCACCGGCTTGGGTGCGTACTTGATCGCCATGGTGGCTTGTTGGAAGCGGTTGATGGCGGCTTCCAACTCTTCCCACTCTTCTTCCTGGGCGGCCAGCAGCACCAACATGAGGTTGGCGCCGACGCTGAAGTTCTCGCCCTGGTTTGCGATGATCATGGCTTCGAAGTTCTTGCTGGTTTCTTCGATGCCGGCGCGGACTAGCGAGACTTGGTCGTCGCCGAGCGAATTCATCTTGCTGTGGAACTCGAGGCAGAGCACGCCGTCGCCGATGTCGATCAACGACGCGCCGCCGTTCTTCTTCACTACGCCGTGCGCGTGTTTTACGTCCTTGAGCACGGTAATACCGGGCCGGTCGATCAGCCACTTATACGAATTGGCCTGCAGGTCGAAGTATTCGTGGTGCGGCCGGCGGTCGTAGTCGGGGGCTTCATAAAACGACTTCGCGCCGCTCTCCAGCATCTTCTCGACAGTCTCCGGAATGTGGCGCTGTTCCTGGCGCATGCGGGCGACGGTTTCTTCGACGCCCAGCGCGTCCCACAGTTCGAAGGGTCCGAGCGAGTTGGCATAGCCCCAGCGCATGGCGCGGTCGATCTCGACGATGCGGTCGGAAATCTCGGGCACCATGCTGGCCGAGTACAGCACCAGGTCGCTGAAGAGCCGCCAGAGGAACGTGCCGGGGCGATCGGTGAGCGCCATCAGCGCACGCAGGCGCTGCGGCAGGTCCTCGATATTGCGGACGCCTTCCACGGAAGAGAAGCGCGCCTTCTTGGATGGCTGGTATTCGAGCGTTTTCCAATCGAGGGCCAGGATCTCCTTCTTGTCGCCTTTGCCGGTGCGTTTGTAGAAGCCCTGGCCGGTCTTATCGCCCAGCCATCCGCGCTCGATCATCTGGGCGAAGAAGGGCGGCAGCACGAAGCGCTCACGCCAGGGATCGCCGGGCACCAGGTCGTAAAGGTTCTTGGTGACATGCGCCCAGATATCCAGGCCGACGATGTCCAAGAGACGAAAGCTGGCGCTCTTGGGCAATCCGATGAGCTGGCCGGTGAGGGCGTCCACTTCCTCGATGGTGAAGTCCATCTCGACGGTCAAGTTTTGCACGGTGCCGCCGAGAAAACTGCCGATGCGATTGGCGATGAAGTTGGGTGTATCCTTGCACGGCACCACGCCTTTGCCCAGGTGGCGGTCGGCGAACTCGGTGACGTGATCGCGCACCGCGGGAAGCGTCTCGGGGCCGGGGATCATTTCGAGCAGATGGAGATAGCGCGGCGGGTTGAAGAAGTGCGTTCCGAGAAAATGCTGGCGGAACTCGGTGGGAAACCCTTCGGCGATGCTGGCCAGCGGAATGCCGCTGGTGTTGGTGGAGAAGATGGAGCCGGGCTTGCGATGTTTCAGCACCTTCTCGATCAAGGCGCGCTTGATGGCCAGGTTTTCGGTGACGGCTTCGACGATCCAATCGCAGTCCTTGATCTTGGCGAGATCGTCTTCGAAGTTGCCGGGAGTGACGAGTGACTTGGTTTCCGGAGTAAAGAAAGCGGCGGGCTTTTGTTTCAGTGCAGTTTCCAACCCGCCCACGGCAGCGGCGTTGCGATTGGCCTGATTGGGAAGAACGATATCGAGTAATAAAGCTGGGATGCCCGCATTGGCGAAATGGGCCGCGATGCGCGATCCCATAGTGCCAGCTCCCAGCACAGCTACACGGCGAAGTGGTGTCATCAGTCGGAGTTTAGCGCGAATCACGCGCAGATGGCTATGGAATAAGTTCTATGTGGTACGGTGCTGAGAATTTCGTCAGTCTATGGAAAGATCGGGGAGTTGGTCGGCGGGAACCTCGATGATTTTTCCGTTTTCCCAGAACACCATGGGGAAGCCCCTTTGCTTGTGCTCTTTGACGGTTCTGCGATACGCCCGTTCCAGTGCCTCTTCGATGGCTGTGCCTTCGCGAAAGATTTGACCGATATCCTTCTTTTCGGTTTTCTCCGTATTCATGACCACTCCCTGTTCACATTGTTCCACAAATCCGGGTCGAAGGCCACGTCAGCTTGATGCGAAGCGCCCCTGGCGATCAGGCGCCGATTTCCGTGGGCGGAGTTGTCGTAGAATTGCCAGCTTGCCGCCAACGGACGGTAGATGCGGAAGAAATTCCTCAAGCCAGCTTCGTAGCGCCGCCGGATTGTCTCTTCCGGCACGTGATGGCCACCCTCCAGGACCCGCTTCCGCACGCGGGCGACGGCCATATCGGCGGATGGCAGCCAAAAAAATAGAATGTGAAATTCATAGCCGGTTGGCGTCAACGTCTTGATCCACGAAGCGAAGGTGCGGCTGGCGAGTGTAGTCTCGAAGGCCACGTCGGCGCGCTGCGCGGTGAGATGATGCAGACGCTGCAGCATGATTCTGCCGGCATCGAAGGCGACACTTTCGGGCTGAAACGACGAGAGACCCTTGGCGATGATGTCGGCATTTACGAATTCCTGCACCGCCAGGGCGCCCACGAGAATGTCCGCGGCTGCCGTGGTTTTGCCTGCGCCGTTGGGGCCGGCGACGATTATTAGGTTGGGACCCATGGGAGCGATTGTACCGAAAGGGGCGGCCTGAGAGGCCGCCGCAGGCTGGGAGCCTGCCCCACGAAAGGCAGGATTCTGAGATGTTGTAATACTAATTACTGCAGAATCCGCACGCGAATCGCGGAGCGGTTCTCACCCGACCGGTACACCCGCTGGGTGGCCTTCTGGAAGTCCGCCTCGGTGGCCCGGTCGATATCCACGAACTTCTGCGGATTGCGGTCCACCAGCGGAAACCAGGAGCTCTGCACATGGACTACGATGCGGTGCCCGCGGCGGAACGTGTGATACACATCGGGCATGGCGAATGCGACCTTCGTGACGCGCCCCGGCTCGGAGGCTTCGGGCTTTTCAAAGCTATTGCGAAATCGCGCCCGGAACGGTTCGCCGCGCACGAGTTGCTGGTAGCCGCCCATGCGCACGCCAGATGGATTCGGGTCCGGGTCCGGATAGGTCCCCGCGTATCTGTCCACCAATTTCACCACCCAGTCGGCGTCGGTGCCAGTGGTGGACACGCGCAGATCGCATTCGATGGGGCCGGCCACAGTGACATCCCGATCCAGCGGCTCGCTCTCATACGCCAGAACATCCGTGCGCCGGCCGGCGAACCTCTGGTCGGACGTCATGTAGTTGTAGGTCATGCCGGCGCTGGTCTCCTCGGTAAAGGGCACGGGCTTCGCCGGGTCGCTGACGTACTCATCGAATGCTTGCCCGCCCTCGGGCGGCGTCCAGGATAGCTTGCCGCCTTCGCTGAAATACAGCATGCGCGCCGCGGCTTCGGCAGGAGGCCAAGCGTCATGCTTGCGCCACTGGTTCCGGCCAGTCTCGAAAACGTAGGCTTTGGGCAGCGTGAAGTCGTCGGTGGGCGTTTTGAGGTAATGCACGAAGAACGGCAGCATGATCTTGTCGCGGAAGAACTCGGCCGTCTTGGAGGCGAAGCGCACATTGCCGAGCTGTTCGCCGTCGCCCATCCAACCGCCATGGGACCAGGGTCCCATTACCAGCGTGCGGGTTGTCTCGGGGCTCTGCGCCTCAAGTGCCCGATACACCGCGAGCGGACCGGCCAGATCCTCGGCATCGAACCAACCGCCGACGGGCAGCATCGCTGGATGTACGTTTTTCAGATGCGGGCGGATGTTGCGCGCCTGCCAGTACTCGTCATAGCGCCGGTGCTCCAGCAGTTCCTTCCAGAAGGCGGCCTGGGTGCCGAACAGCGCTGGATCGATATTGCGCAGCGGCCCCAACCTCAGGAAGAAATCGTAGCCGTCGGGTGTGCCGCGCTCGAAAGTGGTGGTGGGGTGCGGCCGTATGTCTCCAGGCTCGACCCACGGGCGTCCGAAGCCGGAGAAAAAGCCGAAGGCGTGTGCCAGGAAGAGAGCGCCGTTGTGCCGCCAGTCGTCGCCCAGGAACCAGTCGGTGATGGGCGCCTGCGGGGAAGCGGCTTTGAGCGCGGGATGCGCGTCGATGGCCGCCATGGCCGCGTAGAAGCCAGGGTACGAGATACCCCAGATCCCCACGTTCCCGTTGTTGTCCGGGACGTTCTTTACCAGCCAGTCGATGGTGTCGTACGCGTCGCTGGTCTCGTCCACGTCCTTGGGGCCATGCTTCACGGGCAGGTAGGGCCGCATGTTCACGTACTCGCCCTCGGACTTGGCGGTCCCGCGCACATCCTGGTACACGAAGATGAAACCCTCCTTGGCGAACTTCTCGGTGTTGGCCGGCAGACCGCGATAATTGTCGTCGCCGTACGGCGAAACCGTGTAGGGTGTACGCATCAGAAGAACCGGATATTTCTGCGACGTGTCCTTGGGCGCATAGACAGAGGTGAACAGTCGGACTCCGTCGCGCATGGGGATCAGGTACTCGTATTTGGTATAGTTGGCGCGAAAATACTCAGCGCGTTCGGCTTCGGGGGACTTCTTGGGGACCGGTTCCTGGGCGAAAAGAGCGGGCAGGGCCAGCAACAGCGGGATGGCAATCAGGCGCTTGGGCAGGGGGCATCTCATGAGGTCAACTATACAATGGCGCGGCGGGACTGAGAGTCCCGCGCAGGCTGAGAGCCTGCCCCACTGGACACAATGGTAGAATGACCGTTATATGTATCGCAGGTTTATCTTCCTTCTGGCGGCTGGCATCTCCATGGCTGCGGCGGCCGACGTCCGCATCGTCGAAGAGATCGTCGCCAAAGTGAATAACGACGTCATCACGCGCGGCGAAATGGCGCGTACCCGGCAGGAACTCGAGACTGAGCTTCGCCAGCAAGGGTTGAGCGGCGCCAAACTGCAACAGGCCGTGCACGAGAAAGCCGGCGACGCCTTGCGCGATCAGATCGACCAGCTCCTGTTGGTCCAGAAAGCCAAGGACCTCAACATCAACGTGGATTCCGAAATCACCAAGCGCCTGGCCGCCATGCAGGTGCAGAGCAAGATCAACGATCCGGACAAATTCCACGACTTCATCCGCGAGCAGATGGGGATACCCTTCGAGGACTTCAAGCAGCAGGTCAAGAACCAGATGCTGACCCAGCGCGTCATCGGCGATGAGATCAGCTCGCATGTCCTTATCCCGGAAGCGGAAAAGCGGAAATACTACGATGAGCACAAGAACGATTTCGTGCGCGACGAGGAAGTCTTCGTGCAACAGATCTTCATTTCGACCGAAGGGAAGACCCCCGAGCAGGTGGCCGCGGCCGAAAGGAAGGCCAAGGACCTGGTGGCCCGCGCGCGCAAAGGCGAGAAATTCGGGGACCTGGCGGCTACCAATTCCGACGATTTGGAAACCGCCCGCAATGGCGGTGAGATGCCTCCGTTCAAGCGCGGCCAGTTGCTGAAAGAGATCGACGACTTCGTCTTCAAGCAGAAAAAGGGTTCCATCACCGATCCGATTCGCGCGCCGACCGGGTTTCTGATCACGAAAATCGTGGAACGCCACGAAAAAGGGCTGGCCACTTACGAAGAGGTCGAAAACGAGATCAACGAGAGAATGGCCGGGCCGCAGATGAACGTCAAGGTGCGCACCTATCTGACCAAATTGCGCACGGAGGCGTTTCTGGAGATCAAGACCGGCTACCTGGATAGCGGCGCGGCGCCCGGCAAGGACACCACCTGGAAGGATGTCGCGCAGTTGAAGCCGCAGACCGTCACCAAGCAGGAAGTGGCGGCCCACCACCGGCGCAAGCGGCTGCTCTTCGCGCTGCCGATTCCCGGGACCGGCGATAAGAAGCCGGCGCTCAAGCCTGCGCCGGCCACCACACCCACCAGCGCCACGGCCGCTCAGCCCTCCGCCCCCGTCCCACCGGTCGCGGCGCCGCCCAAGCCGTAAGCGCGCCGGCTGCCATGAAATCCCCCTATGTGACCGAACTCAAGCCGGACCAGATCGTCACCGGCAGTTTCCTGGTTAGCTCCAAGGAGATCCGCCAAAAGAAGAAGGGCGATCCTTATTTGTCATTGCAACTCGGCGACCGCACCGGCGAGTTGGATGCCAAAATGTGGGACAACGTGACCGAAGTGATGGAGACCTTCGAGCGCGACGACTTCGTCAAAGTGAAGGGGCTGGTCCAAATCTTCCACAACCGGCCGCAGTTGACCGTGCACACCATCCACCGGATGGACGACCGGGAAGTGGATTTCGCGGATTATTTTCCGGCATCGGCGCGCGATCGGGACGAAATGTGGCGGGAATTGCGCGGGTTCGCCGCGGCGCTCGCCAACCCGCACCTGCATAAGCTGGTGGCCGCCCTGCTG
>Ga0181535_10003614_pt1 | contig 17814 bp, 12 predicted proteins | sample PEATcosm2014_Bin_44_FD_119774 | JGI IMG/M metagenome (GOLD analysis project Ga0181535, IMG submission 119774) | Peatland microbial communities from MTU Mesocosm Facility, Houghton, MI, USA - PEATcosm2014_Bin17_30_metaG | ecosystem: Environmental > Terrestrial > Soil > Wetlands > Peat | place... | reverse complement strand
TCGAGCATCATCTTGCGTAGGTTAGTCACAGCAGTGTACCTCCTGTGACAAACAACCTACCCCAGCCTCAAAACTACTCGCCAGCCACTACTGCAGCGACCGCGGCGCCTGCGGCTTCGTTCTCACCGGCCACTGTTCTCCAATGCTCCATTCGGTCTGCCCGGGACCCCCGACAAGCCCCGGTCACGGGTCGGAGATGGATTGGCGACAAACCAGGTGCAACACCAATTCTGGAGCCTATTGCGTTTATCGTTATCGATCACTCTGACACTCCGAACGAGGCTCAACGGGGTCTATGAGTGAGTTGGGCCATCTCGCCACGCCTATTTTATCGGCATGCAGAAGCACAAAGCGTTACCGTCCGGATCAGTCACGGCAAATTCACGCAGCCCCCAAGTCTGATCTACCGGCGCAGTGTGAATTGGGGACTCTGGACGCAATGTCGTGTCTAGCCCCCGTGTGCAAAAGGTCACATAACGCTCGTCAACGTCGTCCACAAACACGCGGTTGACCGAACCGATGACACAGTCTCCTGTATGACGCGACAGCTGTAGCTCGCCTCCGTTTCTAGTGAGGTCAATGACTCCGTTGGCCATCTCACAAGCTTCTCGGCCACTTGCGCTCGAAGTCGAGAATCCTCGTGAAGAACCGTACGGACCTTTCTAAATCACTAAACCTGATCACAGGAACAATCTTCATGACATTCTCCCGAATGGCAGGGCGGTAGGATACTTGGCCGCCAAGCAGGCTGTCCAGATCAGTCCTAGCAGTCGGCATCGCGACTGGAATTTCATGAGCTGCCCTGGGGGAAGGATCCCGGAGGTCTCCCTTGCCTTGCCGCGTTTCACGGGATCAGTTTATCCGGCGTTCTCCTTGGTCTTGTACAGGCGCCCGTGGTTGCACTGTCAGCCGAACGCGCTGTCATTGAATATTAATGGGATTGGGTACCTGTCGTCGACGGGCACCGACACCGCGGAGAACGTTGCCGCGTCGAACAACAACACTGGAACTGTGGTCATCGGAGGCGGAACGGCCAGCTTTACCATTGCTCCTTCGGCGGCTACTCTGTCCATCGCCCAGGGCGCAAGCGGTACCGATGCCATCACGGTGACGGACGTGAATGGTTTCAGCGGCACAGTTACATATGTCGCATCCGGCTTGCCCAGCGGTGTTACAGCCGCGTTCAACGGCAATACTCTTACTCTGACAGCCAGCGCCTCGGCCACCGCCGGTAACTCGAACATCACGATTACCGGAACTTCCGGCAGCACCACCGCAACCACGACCATCGCGCTCACCGTAAGCACCACGAGCGGCGGAGCCGGCGGCTGCACGATGGATTACACCATCTCGCCGCAGAATACCAGCGCCTTCGGAGCGGCCATCACCCTCGTGAACAACAGCACGACTGCATGGACCAGTTGGAAGCTGACTTGGACCTTCGCCAACAGCCAGACGATTTCGTCCCTCTGGAACGGCAACGAAACCCAGAGCGGCGCGGCCGTTACGGTCACCAATGAGAGTTACAACGGCAGCATCGCGGCCGGCGCCACCTTGACCGGCATCGGCTTCAACGGCACCTGGAACGGAACCACCAATGCGGTGCCCACGTCAATCTCGCTGAACGGAATCGCTTGCATGGTGAATTAGTAGGATGAGCTGAGGTTTTCAACGTTGTGGAACAGGTCTCTCGGCCTGTTCCACAGCGTGTTTCACTTGAGATCAAGCTGGAGCAAGCTATGCCTCGCCAAAAATACGTCATGACGGCCGAAGCAGGGGGTGCCTTTTGGGTTGCGGCGTGTTCGAAGTGGCGGCAGTTGGAGTCGGTCGGACTCTAGTCCCTCAATCCACGTAACTTATTGACTCTGTGAAGTGCAAATATGTCATGATTGTCATCATTTTCAGATCTTGGCACAATCCGGTCACAAAATGGTGGGTTCAACTCGGCCCCTGCTCACTTCGCAGCACCTTTCCGCACTTCCCAATCTCGTTTCATCATTCGAGCACTTTGAAGTGCTCTGATGCTCCAGAAGACCATTGGTGGCCAGCTGGTTGATGCCGGTTCGGCGCTGAAATTCGCGTCTCGAGAAGGAACGGGATTCTTCGCCCCATACGGGTGGAAGTCAGTCGAGACGAGTTCTCTGTTACACACCGCGGCGAAGTTGAAGCGCCTGTCGTTTGGGATGCGGCTGTTGTCGCTTCTCCCCGATCCTGCTGGCCACAAGCCCGACAAGCCGTGGGGAGGAGTCTGCGTGTTGGAGAACTGCGGAACCGCGCGCACTACCTAGCCCTCGCAAGCCTGTCAGAGAATCTGGTACGAATCGCAACGGGGCAAAAACCTCCGTAACAGTTGATATTTCGCCCAGGCACGAGAGGAGCCTCATGTGTGAGAATTCTGGAGCTCCGCCTGGATTCCTGGCGGTTCGGACACGACTCCGTTTTTTGCGGTCTGCATTGCCTCTGGGGGCGAAGAATCGTGAAAGATCCGGAATGGCGACGACACAACCAGCACTCCCCGAAAGGCATTATTAAGGTCTAATTATCGCCTTGGCCCGCTTACGACAGTTGACGCTTTGAACGATTTTGTTTTAGAAACCCCAAGACCGCTGTAATGATTAGCACGGTCACTCCGTCCTCGCAGAGCCGAGTGGAGGTGAACTTACTGCGGTGGAGGAGGTAGGTATCTGCGCAGGTGGCTCCTAAAATGATCGCAAGACCCACGCCCGCGACTAGACACCTAAGCCAATTCGGCTGAACTGTGTATCTCGCCTTCTCCCCTCGGAGAAAAAAGATGATCATGATGAAGAGAACTAATAACACGGCGCTCGCGGATGCCAGCGCGACGTCAGCCCAACCAATCCTCTCGCGAGCCTGAACCCAGAACATGCCCAACACCAATGGAGCGATGAATACCATTGCAAAAGCGCCGAATACCAAATTAGGAAGCTCGAAAATCCAGAAGCCGCGCGGTCTAGGAAAAGGGGTCATCAGCGAAAGTATAGCTCTTTCTATCAAAATCGGGAGGCGAAGAACGATTGTCGTAGGTATCTCAGCCGGGGCATGAATTGAAGCTCTCAGAATCAATATCCAGGATTCCGGCCGTGTAACCGCTATGCGGAAGTAGCGTGATTCAAATCACATCAGACGAGTGATTAGCAGCCCCGTGCGTACGCGATTCTGGTTTCGTGACTGTGAGGCGCACCGATTCTTCCGCGGCCCGCAACTCTTATTGTGTATCATTGTGCTCAACTCTTTCTAGGGGGATAATCGAGTGAGTTTCTTCGGCCGTTCTTTGCTCCTGCTTCTGGCGTTGTATGGCCTTGTATTTGCTATCGGAGATCTCGCGCTGGTCCATGGCCAAGCGCCCCTCTGGGCCGCATTCCTGTTCGTTTTCGTAATAGTCGGCCTACAATACCTGGCTGGCCCGTGGATCATCTGTTGGGTCTATTCCATCGACTGGGATGAGGATCAGATACCCGCTCCACACCGCGCCTTTGTGGAGCGCATGTGCCGCGAGCACAACCTGCCCACATTGCGCCTCGGTATCATCGAGAGCGGCACTCCAAACGCATTCGCCTTCGGGCGCCTCCGCAGCGATGCGCGCATCGTGGTGACCCGCGGCCTGCTCGATCTCTGCACTGAAGACGAAGTGAACGCTGTACTGGCGCACGAAATTGGCCACGTCGCGCACTATGATTTCGCCATCATGGCTCTGGCTGCCGCCGCGCCGCTGCTGCTGTGGCAGATTTATATTTGGACCGATCGCGTCAACAACCTTCGAATCGTGAGCTACGGCGCGTACGTCGCCTACTGGATAACGCAGTATCTCGTACTCATGCTGAACCGCATGCGCGAGTACGGCGCCGATCTCTTTTCGGCCCAGTGCGCTCATGCGCCCAATGCACTCTCATCGGCGCTGATCAAGATCGCCTACGGCCTTGTGCGTGAGCAGGGCGAAGCCATGCGATTGATCAAAGTGGGTGATAAAGACGAGAAGAAGGCAGGACGCCAGCAGATCCGGTTCGGCCGTGCCCTTTCGCTCATGGGCGTCATGGGGGCCAGTAGCGGCGCTGCCATGGCGCTCGGCCTGAACAGCCCTGAAGAAGCTGCGCGCGTGATGAAATGGGACCTCACCAACCCCTGGGCCCGCTTCTACGAGTTGGGTAGCACGCATCCCCTCACCGCGTTCCGGCTACGCGCCCTCAATAAGGAGGCGAATGCCCAGGGACAGAGTGTGCAGTACCCCCTTCCCGATAACACCCGGGTCCGCTGGACCGGGTTTCCCGTTGAGTTCTTCTTCTGGGCAGCGCCGCTTGTCTGCGGTTTCCTGCTCATCTCCGATATGTGGGTGGGACATCGCCTTGTAAAACTTGGCTTCTCGCTTCCGCCTACCTTCGATGCATGGCTGCTCGTCCTGATCGGAATTACTTGGGGAGCCCGCATCGCTTATCGCTATCGTGGCGAATTTCGTCATGCCAACGTGGCTGAACTGCTCGAGGATCTGACCGTATCTCAAATGCGACCGCGAGCCGTCGAAATCACGGGCGAGGTCATCGGCCAAGGGGAGCCAGGCGCCTTCTGGAGTCCAGACTTGGTGCTCAAGGACGAAACCGGTCTGATGTTTCTTCTTTATCGTTCGAGCATTCCTTTCGGCCGCCTCTTCTTCGCTCTCACCAACGCCGATCGCGTGATGGGAGAGAAGGTGACCGTGAGAGGCTGGTACCGCCGGGGGCTCAAACCGTACATCGAGATGTCGCGCATTGACGCCAACCTTACGACCTACAAGGGAGGCGATGGCACCATTAGCCTGTTCGGCAGTGGGGCAAATCAAAGTACGCAACACAGCGAGCGCTTGGTCAGCCGTTCTTACTCGCGGTGGATCCAGACCGCAGCAGCCGCGCTGTGCTCCGCCATTGGCTTGCTCTGGCTGCTGGGAACGCTGTAGAACCTCTGCTATCTCTTGGCATCCTCGCCCTTTGCCATGCGAGGATGCCGTAGACCTACGTCGTGCGGTTCGTTGCGAGCACACGTCGATCCCTCAGGCCGGATGCGTGGCGCGGTCATTCGAGCCCATTTTTCCCATTCCGGATGTGTAAACCGGCAACTCTTCTCCAATGTGCTTTTCGGTTTTCCCTGGTACCTCGGCAAGCTCAAACCGAGGTTGGAGACGATTGGCAACGGCGCAGGTACAACCCCTTGTACGGTTTGAGGCTGGCTTGCCCCATCACGCGCCGTCTCCCGCCGCGAGCACTCAGCTCATCGCGCGCCGGTTTATCATGGACTACGTTTGGGGGAAGCGATGAATAAGGCTCTCTTTGCGGCAAGCCAAGTGATCGCACTCGCCCTCCTCGCGCTGCCAGCGGTGTCTCGCGCGCAGACCAACGCACCGCAGAGCCACGCCGACGACTTCCGCACCTCCGCGCGCTGCGCCAACTGCCACAACAAACTAAAAACCTCCAAAGGCGAAGATGTCTCCATCGGCCTCGAATGGAGCGCGAGCATCATGGCCAACTCCGCGCGCGATCCTTACTGGCAGGGCAGTGTTCGTCGCGAAACCATCGACCATCCCGAATCAAGCGCCGCCATTCAATCCGAGTGCGCCAGTTGCCACATGCCTCTGCAATACCAGCAGGACAAGGCCCGAAATCGCGAGACGGCGGTTTTCTCTCGCTTGCCGCTCAGCTCTGGCCATGCCGAAGACGCCGCAGCAGCCGATGGCGTCTCCTGCAACGTCTGCCATCAGATCCAGGCCGCCGGCCTGGGCACTCCTGCAACCTACAGCGGCAACTTCGCCGTTGCCGCCGGAGCCCAGCCCCATCCCCTCTTCGGTCCTTTCGTTCCGGACTCCGACAATATCACCAAGGTGCACGTCATGGCCGCCGGCTATTCGCTCGAGCAGGCCTTCCATATTCGCGATGCCGGCCTCTGCGGCAGTTGCCACACCTTATACACCTCGACCCTCGGCCCCGACGGAAAACCCACCGGCCGGCTTCCCGAGCAGATGCCTTACCTCGAGTGGCGGCACAGCGACTTCAGCGGCAAGCAGACCTGTCAGCAGTGCCACATGCCCGCGGTCGGCGAATCGGTTGCCGTTGCCTCTGTTCTTGGCAAGCCGCGCGACGGCGTGCGCCTCCACACCTTCACCGGCGCCAACTTTCTCCTTGAAGGCATGCTCAGCGCGCATCGCGACGATCTCGCCGTCGCCGCACAGGCCTCCGACCTCGCTGCCGCCACCACGCGAATTACGTCGTTCCTGCAGTCGCAGTCCGTGCGAGTCACTCTCGGCCCTCCGAGCCTTAGCGGCAGCGATCTTTCCTTCGCCGTCCGCGTTGAAAACTTAGCCGGCCACAAGCTGCCCACAGCCTACCCCTCGCGCCGCGCCTGGCTCCACGTCGTCGTCACCGCCGCCGACGGCCGCGTTGTCTTCGAGTCCGGCAAGCTTAACCCTGACGGCTCCATCGCCGGCAACGTAAATGACGCCGACCCCACACGCTTTTCGCCGCACTACGCCCGCGTCACCCAGCCCGATCAGGTCCAGATCTTCGAGCCCATCCTTGGCGACGGCCAGGGCCACGTCACCACCGGCCTCCTCTCCGCCACGCAGTACCTCAAAGACAACCGCATCCTACCCGCCGGCTTCGACAAATCCACCGCCCCTCTCGACATCGCCGTCAAGGGCGACGCCGCGGCTGATCCCGACTTCACCGCCGGCTCCAGCATCACGCACTACGACGTCTCCACCAAAGGTGCTTCCGGCCCCTTCCGTGTCTCTGTCGAATTCCTCTACCAGCCCATCGGCTTCCGTTGGGCCCACAATCTCGCGTCCTACCAGGCAACTGAGGCACAACAATTTGTCCGCGAATACGATCAGGCCGCCGCGCACTCCGCCGTCGTTCTCGCGCACACTGAAGCCAACGTCAACTCTGCCCAATGACGGAATCTGCAAACACATCTGGTGTAAACGGAACTCCTTTGATTTCTGTTCAAGATTGAGATTCCGGGCGGGTGACCGGCCATGGAGCGTGGCCGCGGACGTACGACCGGAATCAACCGGCCATTCGTACAAGACCCAGCATTTGGTCCTTTCAGGTCCAAATTCCGGCACCGATGGGGTCGGAGACGAGTTGCCGAAACCATACCAGCAGAACTCGGAGATTCATCCGGTGCTACTCTGATTTCAGAGGAAGATCGCCGGTGATGCTCGAAATGATGTCATTCCATAAGCTATTCACTCGAGTCCTTCTTGCTGCAACGCTAGTACTGACGTCATCATCTGTCCTCAACGGGCAGTCATACGGAAAAGCATGCGAGGTGTGGCTCGAAAGAATCGCTCAGAGTCTCCCCCCACCAGATAAGGTAGATGGCAAGAAGGCCGGTGCTGACCGGCAAGCAGACCCTTGGAAGGTGAAGTCCTTATCCGAAGACGAAAGGCTCAGAGCAATTAACTGCTTCCTTTCGGCTGAAAACGATACGCGGTCTTCCGTGTTTGATGCGCGAGGCGATTTGGAGTGGTCGCAGATGTATAGCGCGCCACCGGTAAACCTCGCAGCTTTGTGGGCAATCTCGTACGTCTATACCAGCGATTTCAATCACAGCCTTGCAATCGCTCTTGTCGGCCAGGATGCCGCTTCGAGTGATTCCAATGGGATGTATGTGACAAAACAAGAAGCTGTCCATCGGGCGTATCGCGCTTATAGAGTTTGGTTCGAGAAGGTTGAGAAGTTAGGGCTGCCCAGAGCGCGAGCCGATAATCTCGACCCATTGGAGGGCACAGGATTGTGCTGGTATGGAACAAAGTATCCGCCACTGCAAAGGCCCCAGCTCAAATGATCCCCTGGCAGGTTACCGATCTAACCGCCGCAGACTGATCTGCTGCACCAGTTTCCAGATTCTAAAACCTGCGTAAAAAATTCAATGCCGATCTGGAGCGGTCTGAGCGTTACCCCTGTATCACCGGCCATCCGCCGTGGCGCGAATCGAGCGCCCGCTGGCCCAAATCCGGATCGTGTCCGAAATGGCGACAAACCACTCGCAATATGTATTTCGGCTCCCGCGGGGCGGGGCATTCAGCCCCGATCGACTCATAGGGAGGTCCCGATGGTTCCAACAGCTGCACAAGCAGATTCATCTGAAATTCGCTTCTGCTCTCGGGCTTTCGGATGATAGTTAACGGTCAGGGAGACTCTGGACCGCACAAAACTGGATCTGTGGGAATGAGATAAACTCAATGCATCTCTTGATTTTTTAAACTTCAAGTCATTCCCGTTCGTCGATGACGATAAGCGATCCTTGGTTGGTATCAGGTGCGTTGAAGCCTGACGATTGTTGAATTAGGGAAGGAAACGTTTGTGGCACCCATACTTCTCTGGCTGATCATGTTTCTTTGCCTGGTGATCTCAGTTGTCAAGTATCTGATGGGGCTTATCCTCAGAATCTCTTTCCCGAGCGCCAAGATTCGCAAAGACTACACACTTCAACCCACCGTGAGCGTTCTTTTGCCCTGCTACAACGAGGGTCAAACCGTATACAACTCCATCGAGAGCATCAGCAAATGCAACTATCCAAACGACCATTTTGAAGTCATTGCCCAGGATGACTGCTCGGTGGACGACAGCTACGAGTGGATGCAGAAAGCCCAGCGCGATTTTACCAACATCTCCATCCGCGTGGGCCGCAACGATTTCAACTGCGGCAAAGCGCGCACCGTCTGCAACGCCCTGCAACACTCCAGCGCTGAGATCATCATCTCCATCGACTCAGACTGCATCTTCCATAGCGATGCCATTCGGGAGCTGACCGCCTGCTTCGCCGAGCCTGGCATCGGCTCGGTGGGCGGCCGCGTCGGCGTGAGCAACCCCAACGACAACGTCATCACCGCCATTCAGACCATTGTTTACTATGCAGCCTTCGAGCTCTACAAAATTCCAGAGAACATGACTCGCAGCGTCTGCTGCATCAGCGGCTGTCTCTTCGCCATCCGCCGCACGTTGTTGCTGGAGCTTGAACCGATCCTGCGCGCCCGCCATTGGTTCGGAATTCCAGTCAACCAGGGCGAAGACCGCTTTCTTACTCATCTGGCGCTAATGCGCGGCTACGGAACGTACATTAACAACGATGCTCTCTGCTGGACCGCCGTCCCCACCAAGCTTTCGGTTCTCTTCAATCAGCAACTGCGCTGGCGAAGCAGCATCCTGCGCGATCTCTTCTATACTCTTCGTACTCTGCCGCAGCACGTTTTCAAGCTGCACCCGAATACCATCTTCACAATGATTCTTACGCCGCTGGGTGCGATTGTTGCGCTGCTGATGGTCATCACCATGCTTTCCACAAACCCCCTTGCGTGGGCAGGCCCCGAGCCGCTGGTTGTCTATCTCGGTATCACCGCGGCATTCAGTTGGGCAATCAAAAAGTACAGCGTCAGAGAAACAATTCAGCATCCGCTGGCCTTTGGCGCTTACATTGCGTGGTCACTCGCCAGTTCTCTGTTTATCACTCCGCTTGCATTGCTTACTTTCGATTCCGGCGACTGGGGCACAAGAGCCAAAGCGCCAGAGGAGGCCGTTGTTGGAAACTCCAGCAGATGATTTGTCGCACGCCCCGAGAAAGTCCCGGAAGCCGCTGCAATTGATCGCCTACAAGGTAACACTTGCTCTCTATCGGACCTTTGCCATCCTCACGCTTTATGCCGTGCTGATTGGGATCCTCGCCTACGCTTTCGTAATGGGATTCTATGCCATCAACACCAGCTGGGCAGCGCCAGTGATCCTCTCAGCCTCCGATGAAAAGAGCCTGGACTTCATGCAGAAGCTGGTGATCAGCAGGCAATCCATTGAGGACCTGAAGGTAGACGTCGTTCGCCAGCAAACCACACTTGCGGAAATGGACAGGTATCGTGCCTCACTGCTCGCACTCGATCGCGAGCTGCAGACGGCCATCGCCAGCAAGCAAGCTCACGATCAACTCACTGGTCCTGAATTGGCCGAGCTTGACAGGCAAAAACAGGCAGACAATCGCATGACGCAGGAGTTGCTGGTCCAGATTCATCAAATTGAGACACAAATCAATAGCGACTTAGCAGCGGGACTGATCACCAAAGGAGATGCCGCCACGCAACTGGCCGCGCTCAACCACGCGAATACCGACTATACCGATAGCCGTATCGCAGATGTGATGCTTGACGACAGCATTCTCGATAAGACAACCGTCGGCACGAAGACGCTTGAAGCACTCGAAAAGCAGGCCGAACTCCGCTCGGACATTGCTCAACTTGATGTGACCTTGAGCGTCGCGGAAAACAGTTGCAGGAAGACAACCGGCAAATTGACCGCTTGCACGATGCCATCGCCATTGCCAAGCAGAGTCCCTACTATCTCAACGCCAACGGAGACAAGAGGCTTTACTTTGCGTTTGTTCCCTACGACAACCAGGTCAATGCAACGGTGGGCGCACCGATCTATGACTGCTACCTCAACATGGCCTTTTGCCGCAAGGTCGGCAGTGTCAAACAGGTCTTTCTCGGCGAACAAGTGATCAACCATCCAATCTTCAAGAATCAGGTGCGCGGCCTCACCATTCTGATGGACCTATCCCACCCGGAATCGGCAAAGTCGCAAACAGTCTTTCTGGGCCGCAAGCCGCTGTTCTTCTAGCCAGGCATTCGCGCAGAATTGGATTTAAAGGGAGAATAATCATGTTTCGCCGATTCTCGTATTCATTTCTCTTCGCATTTCTGCTGCTTCACTTCTCAAAGCTCGCGGCTGCACAGGGCGTCGATGCCGATCAGAAGGCTTATTGCGCCTTTCTTGATGAACAGGCGAAGGCGCAGAGCGATTTTCTTCGCTCGCCTAGTGGCCTTGCGGGCTTTACGCAGCCTGAGACCGGGCTGCCCGTACAAGTGGTTGCGGGCGCTCAATTGAGCCTCTCCAACTTGAAGAAGGCCGGCATCACTCTCGATGCTGCCCGCAAGAACTGCGAACTCTATAAAGCCTCCACCAACGTACAGCTGACCCTCCAATATGCGTTGCCAGCCCTCGAGAAAGGTGCACTCACTCATCGTCTCCAACTTATCGACGAGACATCCAAGTCGCTTGACGCGCTTATCGCCAAGACAAAGCAGATGGTCGAAGCTCAGAACGTGACTCGTCCAATGCTCGTTTCTCTGCTCTCCAATCGAATCAAGCTCGACTCGGATCGCGTTGAAACTCAGTCGAAGATCGCCGCACTCTACGTTCCGCAACTCTCCGATCTGCCGCTCAAGCTCCAGGTTGCGGCCAAACAGTCGAGCGACGTTGCCGAACAAAGATCCTTGGCCCGTCTGACCCGCCAGAACAACTGGGATGTTGCCCTGACGGTGGGCGCTCACCAGCAGCTCAACCCTGTCGCCAATGGTCTTGAACCATACGGCGATGTCAGCCTCACTTACAACTTGGGCAGCCACTTCGTCGACAAGCGCCTTGATCGCTCGGTCGACGCCTACGCCAGTTGGAAGAAAGTGCAGGAAAACGATGTAGAGCGCGGCATGGAAGTGCTGCGCGATCAAGCTCAGCAGATCATCGCCGTCGAACAGAATCGCATCAGGTCTCTCGAGCAGGAGACCGAGGAGATCGAGAAGAATCTCAAGCTGGTCAGCGACGCCAATACCAGCGCAGCCTTGGACTTTCGCAACCAGTTGATTTCCACGCAGCTTTTGCTTGGCATCGAGACAGGAGATGCCTCTTATCGGCTTGCTCGCCTGCAGGATTTCGTCGGCAAAAACTTCTGAAGACAGAACACCGAAGCTCCGGTTCAGGACTGTGGCGCAGGGTTGAAAGCCAAAATCAGTCTTGATACTGGTCGTGTGACCGGCCATGGACCGCGATCGCGGTCGAGTGACCGACCTCTTTCACTGACCCGATTTTAGCCGTCTGCAATACTTTCAAGGCGAAAGTTCATCAAAGGTCAGAGTAGGCGACAAATCAGGAGTAATCCGGAAACAGGTCCACCTGAAATGCAGGGCACAACAGATTTCCACGATTTCAGTCGCTGTGTTTCGGTCCTGGTGACAGTGCTTCTGTTGGCGAAAGGAAGGGTCTTGACGGTGGAATCGTTCGAAATTAGAAGCTCTTCCGCTAACCGTAAAAAACGCTGAGATTCTTCCGGCAGCGTTTGAATGCATGAGCCTGATGAGGGTGAGCCTCTATCCAATCGGGCCGAGACTGTGGCACCATCGACTGCGATGAAAGGCGGGCACCTGCCACATTCATGTGACCGCGCACACTGATAAGACCGCCAAGCCGTGTTTTCGTCCTAATTACCTAGACTCGGCGCCAGCTCGTGCGAGTACCCGGCAAGGAGGCCAACTATGGCCAGCAATTCTCGGATTCAAGTTGTCGTTAGCGCGCCTTTGCCGTTTTTGATCTCAGCCGCAATTTTTTTGTGGCCCGCATGTGGCTGGGCGCAGGGCAAAGGTCAAACTACTTTCACGTCTGCCATTCCTCTGAAGGTAGACGCACGGCCTGTACCCGCTAAAGTGACGAGCGACGATGAGAGCGTTTTGGCCGACAAGGGCTACGTCGAGATCGGAACCGTTAGGGCCGAAAATCCAGGAAAGAATACCGGTGAAATCATAGTCGAAGCATTACGCGCGTCGGCTCTTAGTAAGGCAGGCGAGGCCGGCGGCGATGTCGTCCATTTTGACAGCGAAGGCAGAGTGGACAAAGCCGAAGTACCAACCGGCAAGATGGCGAGTGAATGCACGAGAACCGCAGATTACTCAGTCGCGGTTCCAACAACCGTACACACGTGTACCACGGACGCGCACGGCTTCACTAACTGCTCGGATATGCCTGGCGCGCCCAGCACCGGGTACGTCAATCGGTGTGTCGCGTGGGGCGAACCGAAGCCCGTTTACAGAAAGGTGGAAGGAATAGTCAGCGAAGGCACGGTTTGGCGTAATGAACCAGGTCTGGAAGCCAAGGTCATGAGCGCGAAAGACGTCGCCCGGAGGGTGGAGGAAGCCGAGAACGTAGCGCACCTGGCCCACGGCGCTGACGTCAACGCCAAGGACACTTACGGCCTCACCCCGCTGGGCTTCGCGGCATTCTCGGGGGAAAACCGTGTGGCTGAGGCGCTTCTGACGCTCGGCGCCGACGTCAACGGTAGGAACGATAAGGGCGACACCCCGTTGGGTTCGGCGGTATCCAACGGAAAAAGGGATATGGCCGAATTACTGCTGGCCCACGGCGCTGACGTCAACGCCAAAAACAATGAGGGCAACACCCCGCTAGGCATCGCGGCTTCTGCAAACCAAAGAGAAACTCTGGAGTTCCTTGTAAGCCATGGTGCCGAGATAAATGCTAGGAACCTTCAGGGCGATATCCCGCTGGGCCTAGCGGCTTCTCGAGGTCAAAGAGAAATTGTAGAGTTCCTTGTGGCCCACGGCGCCGAGTTAAATGCCAAAAACGAGCACGGAGAGACGCCCGTCAGCTTGGCGGAACGTGAGAAGCACGAAGAGGTGGTTGACCTGCTGCGCCGACACGGTGGCCGCGATGCGCAGGAATCGCCTCTTCAAACGCTTTCAGAGAAGCTCACTCGCAATCCCGATTATGTCCACAGCAGAGACAGCAACGGCTCTACGCCGTTACTTCTGGTTGCACGTGATGGGAGCAATGACGAAGCAGAGTTGCTTATGGCCCATGGTGCCGACGTTAATGCCACAGACAATTCTGGTGACACGCCGCTGATCATCGCAGCAGAATACAAGCAGAGGGATGTGGCCGAGGCGCTCCTCAACCATGGCGCTTACGTCAACGTTAGAGACAAGTACGGTGATGACCCCCTGATCGCAGCAGCACAACACGGAAATAGAGAAGTTGCCGAACTGCTTCTCAGCCACGGCGCTAACGTCAAAGCCAGAGACAAGGATGGCGATGATCCGCTGATCACCGCAGCACAATATGGAAATAGAGATGTGGCCGAAGTGCTACTCACCCACGGCGCCGACGTCAAAGTTACAGACGGCCTTGGTGATACGCCGCTGATCATCGCGGCAAAATTGGGAAATAGAGATGTGGCCGAAGTGCTACTCAACCATGGCGCCGACGTCAACGCGACAGACAAGAAAATCCACCATACGGCGTTGTTCTGGGCGCGAGACAGCGGGAAACAGGACCTTGTCGACTTCCTGCGCCAGCACGGCGGCCACGAATAACCGCGAAGAATGACGAGGATCGATCAGAAATCAGAGGGGTGAACGCCCTGCCTGCTCTCCCCAATGCCGGTTCCGAGAGTATTACCGCGCGTCCGCCGTTACGCGAATCGAACGACCGGTGGGCGCTTTCAAGGATCGTGAGATGTTGACCGGCAAGCCGGAACTTTGACGGATTTCCGCCAAGAAACCTGATCCGTCAGGATTGCTGACCTCGAATCGAACTGACGAAAGCACCGTGCCCTAGCCGCGATCACTCCTCACAACAGCATCGGGGATCAAATCGGTATCGAGAGCAGCACGGGAAGGAGCTTGATTGCGTTTCAGTCGCACCCTAGTGACACCCATGTCCTCACTGTTTAGAGTTGTGTGGTAAATCCACGTCCGAAGGCTCTTGTCATGTCGCAGCGCGCGACGAATCTGCAACCCGAAGTAGCCGGTGTTCGTATTGACGAAGCCGGGTGTTATACCTCGATTACGTCCGTGCCCATGTATGAGGCACAGATAAGGTTCTCCCATCTCCCAGGATTGCTGAACCACCTTATTGAGTACGCCACTCTTGACAATGGTGGCTGGGTGGTATCCATGTAGATCAATCGTCAACTTCCGTCTTCTCCCTTGGCCCCATGCTACCCCAGCGGTATCACCATGGAAAAGACGGTGAAGGAAATTTTGCGGGCGTTCTGCGTTTTCTGTGCTGTGCGTTCCTTTTCGTCGATTTATTCCGACACGAGCGCGGATATGGACAGTACATCAAGACAACGCTTCGATCCGGCTTTTGGCCATCCCTGGTTCCTCTTCCCTCTTCCCTAGTCCCTGCTTTTCACTTCTCCGCCTTCACGTCCCAATCGAAGCCGATCTGCGAGATCAGGTCGTTCAGCTTTTCTGTTGCGGCCTTCTTCTGAGCTTCGAGGTCGGCGGTCTGCTTGCGTGTGGACTGCAAGAGATCTTCGGCACGATTCAGCTCGTCCACAAAGCGCTTGGCTGCATCGTTGCCCTTAAGTGCAGTGAGATTATCGCGGTCACGGGCCTCGTCGGCTGAGGCGGTTTGTTCTGTAGCTTTGGACTCATTGATGCGGCTATCCAGATCGGCCAATGCAGTCTGTGCCTCGATCACGGGCTTCAGATTTTCGAGGGCATAGGGAACACGCTTGACCAGGTCGAGTAGATATGCTGTCTGGTCCTGGTTGGCATTCAGATAGACGTAGTTACTCTCCGGCCCGCGCTGGCGCACCTCAAGCTTCGCTGTCGTGTGAGCGGCGACCGGCAACTTGAAGCGATAAAGACTCGGCGAAGTCTCAACGGCCTTCAGATCGCCGTCCAGTGTCCAGCCGTTGGTGCGCCGCGGCTGCTCGATCAAAACGTCGCGGTCGAGGTCGCTTGAGTTGATCGCCGAGTAGGTGAGCGCCGCGATGTCCATGTAGGTCTCAACGATTACTCCCTTGCGGACCCAGACTTTGTGCAGTGTGCGCTGGTTGGTTCGGTCTGTCACTTTGACGCGCACAGCCTGGTCGGCGGCGTAGGAGAGCAGACGCCTCTCGCCGGGATGAATCGGGTCGAGCAGGCCTTCGCCTGCAAACTCTCCCGACTCGAAGATGGAGAAGCTGCCGGAGTCGAGTGTGAGCTTGGATTTGTTCTCGAGCCAGACGGCGCGCAACGGCGTTGGATCCTTCTCGCTCCAGAGCGTGACGTGCTCGGCGGGAAGGACTTGTTGCAGGATCGGCACCATTGCAGATTCGTTCTTATGAATGGTGACCGGCGCGGTAAGCGCGTACTCGAAGAAGTCGTCGAAGGCGTTGGCGGTGACGTCTCCTTCTTTGATGGCGTCACTGACGCGGTCCACGCCACCGTCATCGCCGCCAGATCCGGGACCGTAGCCCGAGCCAATCCCACCACCTGAGCCTGCTGCGACATTGGCGCTGTTGCTAAAGAGTCCGCCAACCACACCGTTGGCCGACCCACTAAATTCTGACCCCGCTACGCCAAAACTGGCGGCAGGGGCCGCGCTCTGCGCAACCATTTTGATGTCATGCGGAATGCGCGCTGGCGCTTTCAGGCGATTGTTCATTGTTTCCGATTGCGCTCCAGCCGTCTCCTTGTCTTCTTCCGCCGCTTCATGCGTTTGTGGCGTCAGTTCCGCCTCAGTCGCAATGGGAATCTCTGGACGCCGCGTGTAGAGCGGCTGCGAGAGCGGCTGGATGAAGCTCTGCGGCGCTCCGGCGACCAGCGAAAGCTGCACGTTGTCCCAGTCCGCGCCGACGGTGTTGTCGACGACGGCCCAGCCCTGCATCGTGGCGTTTCCGTTGGGCGTGCGCGGGAAGACGATGCGATAGGTCGACTTCCAGATTGGAACTTCGCTGATATAGCTGACTCGCAACTGGCGCTGGCCCTGGCCCAACGCATCAAGAGTCAGATGGCGCAGGCCGGTGGAGCGGGTAGTGCTCAACAGTTCCAGATAGCGGTCGAGCTGGCCCTGGAGATTCGCGTCGAGCGGACGCACGCTTAGGGCCGGGGTCAGTTCGATGACCCGCACTGCGCCGGAACCGGCAATCAGCGTCAGGTAGAACTTGTCGACGCTCGTTGCGTCGTCGTCGCCGCTGGTCTTCTCTGTCCGCGACTCGATGGACATCAGCCGCCCGGTGATCGCGCCGCCGGGCCCGCCGAGGACCTCGACCCGCTGGCCACGCAGGGCCTGGAAGAGTTCGGTCGAAGTCGGGTCATCGCTCATCGCGAGCGAGAGCGATTTGAGCTGCTCAGCCAGCGGCGTGGTCGAGTTGTAGTTGACCCCGGCGATGCGTCCGCCGCCCTCGTCGAGCACGGTGAGCGATTGCAGCACGTCGTTCAACTGCGGGGAGGTGAAGTCGATGGCCACGCGCTGGTTGCCGGTGACCGAGCCGGCGTGTTCAAAGTAGCCGACGCCGTTTTTATACAGCACAACCTTGCGAACGGGCAGGTCTTTGATCACTTGAGGAGGGGCCAATAGCGACTTTGTCGCGGCCTTCGGCGCAGTGGGTTCAGGTGATGCAGCGGGCGGGACCGGAGCTTGGGCAGCAAGCGAAAGTGTGATGGGAAGGGCAAAAAGACAGACGACGGCAGATATTCGGCGCACAAAGCCTCCTCGTAGCGACAAACAAGAAACTCTACTCCCTTGGACACCAGCGATGGAAAATTGGTTCCCGCCAAAAGGAAATATCGCCGTCGTCCACTTTTTATGAACGGAGGAGGAGCGCGATCTTGCGCGGTCCTGCAAACAATTCCAGGGTGCGCTGGAGTTGTCTGCATAAACTCCATCAAGGTATGCGGCCTCGTACGGCCAAAGCCCTAGCTCCGGACGATTGACCGCTAGCCAAGATCGGAAACGACTCGCGTGGGATGCGCGAGGACGTAGCGCTGTTTGTACGAGTCGTTTTCGATTTGGAGGTAAGAAGGAAGCCGCAGGCGTTTGCCGCGGACGCGGTGATCAGCTTGGGATCTATGGGTATTGAATATTGTTTGGGGAGCCCTTAAGGTGTTGCTGGGTCATACATCGGCAGCGATGGTGATGGAAGCAGGTCAGCGAATATGCCAAAGCGCGCTTGTCGAGCGCTTGATATAGAAGGAAATGCCTGATTGGATGGTCCGCTGTTGAG
>Ga0181535_10003613_pt1 | contig 17815 bp, 13 predicted proteins | sample PEATcosm2014_Bin_44_FD_119774 | JGI IMG/M metagenome (GOLD analysis project Ga0181535, IMG submission 119774) | Peatland microbial communities from MTU Mesocosm Facility, Houghton, MI, USA - PEATcosm2014_Bin17_30_metaG | ecosystem: Environmental > Terrestrial > Soil > Wetlands > Peat | place... | reverse complement strand
CCGTTCAATACGAACCACCCCGCTGGCTCTCAACGAGCGATCTTGAGCAGGAGCTCTTCCTGGCTGTAGTGGCCGACTCAAATAATCCGCAAGCGGAAGAAAGGTTCCAGCGAATGGACGCTTACTTCGCAGCGGACCAACCGGAGACGGAGCTTCAATTCCGTCGATCTCTCCTACGGCTCCTCGCCGACCTCCGGCCACAACTGGAGGAACTGCTGGGCGGTCCACGCGAAAGTCATTAGGAATGCGGTGGGCTTCAGCGCCATGTTTGGCCGCGACGTAGCCGACATCGCACCGCGTGAGCAGGCTGTCATCGGATTCGTCGACAACCCGCAACACTCCCAACTCAAAATCAGGAAACATGGGGCCGGCAAGTTCAGCATCTTGGCGCCTCGGAGACAGACCATGAATCCCAACGAATACTTGCTGAAATTCTTCGCAGAACTCGAACGCCTGATCGACGGCCATGGCACCCGTCACAACCTCTCGACGACCCGTGCGGGCGAGCTTGAGGTGTGCATCGGCGCCGGGGATTGGTACAGGGCGGCGTAGGTCATCCTCGACGACGATCCAGTCAGAGCAGCACAGGCGGTGGCAAAGGCTGACATGTACTTCCCCACCAGCATCTGATCGAGCCGGCAGCAACGTCCCGATTTCACGCCGAGGCCCGCGGCTCGGGTTGAGAGGTTCTTCCGTCGAGCCGCTATTCGCCGTGAGTTTGCAGGTCAGCGCGCGCTTCTGCAGGCGCCTAGTGCGATAACCATCAGACCAGAGAAATAAGGAGAGTAGAAGATGAATGAAAGACTCAATGTGCGCCTCGGAAACCCAATGACGATGTTCTTCTGGAGCTTCGCCATGCTCCTGATCGGAGATGTCATCGGTGCGTACTGGCATCCATCGCGCGTGGTTGCTTTGGCGATAGCCGTTGCCGCTGCGGTGTTTACCGTCCTGCACGAACTCGTTTGCTGTTTCGTGTGGTGCTCACTGACCGCCTGGTGGATCGGCCGGCGCTCGGAGGCACTCCACAGCAGGCCGTGAGGATCACTCGAAACCGCAATCGCCACACTCCAATGAGACCCGGTGTCATCGGCTAGGACGCCGAAGCTGCGCCGGGCGGTCATCCCGGGCAACAAGGATAGGCAACGATAACGGGTCATTATCCGGACTCAGCGGCGATCAACGGTCATGCAATCTTGTCTGGGTGAACCTTGCGGATCCAGGCCTCCGCCGCTCGGCGGACCTCGCCCGCCAACTCGCCCGCTAGATCCGCCTCCCCCTGAGCCACCAGACCATAGTCGTCGTAGGCGCCAGTATTGCGCTTCCGACGCAGGGCATCGAGCCGGGGGATGACCTTCTTTTTGGGATCAATCGAGAACTCCAGCGCCTCGATCGTGCGGTAGTGCTCGCCGCCGCCGCGGACGACCCTGTAACCGGCCGCCCGCAATGCTGCCGTCGCCGAGGCACGGATCGCATCGTAGGCCAGGCTTAGCTGCGCGTCAGCGGACATCTCACTCGCCACTGCTTTCTGGTAATCCTCAAGATGTCCGTCCGCATTCGCGAGCAAGCGCTCGATCTCCTCCCGGTCGGACTCGAGCTTTTCAAGCCACCGATTGGTGGCCCAGTTCTCTAAGGTCATCTTCGTCTCCAATGATGAAGAGCTTCTTGCCACCCAGCACAGTCTTCAGAAAGTTTCCGCGCAGCTTGCTAGTGAATTCCATGGCCGTATAAACCGTTGGGTTTATCTCACGGTTGAGCGCCTTCTGGGCGTCTGCGATCCGGTCGACCACATCCGCGAACCCGGCCGTGCCCACGACCATCAGATCGACATCGCTCTGCTCGGTCTCGCCGGCTCGTGCTACCGACCCATACACAAAGGCAAGGTCGATCTTCTTTTCGAGGGGACGTAATGAGGCCAGGAGGACATCGTGCATCCCAACCGTCTTCGCCACGAGGCTTCTCATTTCCGCAAAAACGGGACTCGACTCATTGGCGGTGAACAAGGTCTGTGTCCCTTGGGCCCTCTTCGTCACCAGGCCCCCGTCTACGAGCTGGCGCAACTCCCGTTGCACCGGGCCCAGCGCAATCCCCGTCATGCGGGCAAGCTGCCTAAGGTAGTAGGACTCGCCGACATGGCCGTACAGCACGGCCAGCATCGCGCCGCGGGTCCGGCCGAAGAGGATGTCCGAAAGTGCATCTGCTGTACCCATTACGGGGTCAATCGTACCCTAAAAGGGAACAGAAGGCAATCCCGACAACTATATATACAGCGAGCTCTGGTCTGGAGAGGGGTATGAGAAGAGCAACATACTCGACTCGAGCTGGATCCGTTGAACTTTTCGGCACGCCTCTTGCACTCAGGCCCAGCCGCGGCATCGCGTGCTCACAATCATATCGGCCACTGCAAGCTAATGCCGGATCAGCAGCCAAAACTCCGTCCCTATGACGGTTGGACGCGACGGTGCTTTCCAGGAGTGATCCGGGCGACCTCTGCCGTGACAGAAGTGCTTTTGATCGTAACCCATTGAAACTATGGGCACTGATGGCAAACAAAAGCACTCTAAGCCCTTATAAAAATCGATGGGCAAACTCTCAGCACCCTCCTCGACCTCTGCTTTTTGGTTACAGACCCCTGCTTTCCGACGGCAAAGGTCAGCAAAAATCGACCACTGCCTTTGCACAGCAGAGGTCCCGGAGCCGAACGACTGCTGCCGTTGTTCGGCAAAGGTCCGTGTTGCGTCATCGTCAGTGCAAAGGTCGGGCCAGCGAATAAACCCTATAAATCGGCACCCTCACTCCATGCGACCTCTGTCTTTTGGTTAACAGAGTCTTCCGAAGTGTAGTTATATTATTGATAAATAATGTCTTACATTGCACCCTTTGAGTGCGTTGGCGGGGATAATGTGCTGGCAAACCAATCTTGATTTCTTCGGTCCTGTTCCTCGCGCGATGGCCCACTTCATCTCGCCCATTTTTCGCCTCTAGTGCGCCGAGATTTGCCAAGAAGTTCATGCGAAAGACGCCCCTGGAATATGTCTGTCGGCAGATAACGGCGTTGCTGGCCGCACAGCGGACATTCGGCGATGATCCATGAGTCCGGCATAGTCCCCACTAGTGCAGGGATGTTGTGTTGGCATCCCTTGCATGCGATGACAAATGGTGGTTAAGATGCGAGCAAAGAGGGTAAACCTCACGAAAGGGCGCAGCTATAATTCGAGTTGGGGCCGTTCATATGTTCTTGTGAGGGTATGGTCACGAATCAAAGCAAGCAGGACCAAGCTGTCAAGGCTTCGACGGATGAAGAGACCACCCCACTCCCTCCCGTGAGAGTGGCCACGGGGTGCTCGCAGAAATCGAGTACTGCAACATCTCCTTTCGGTGAGTGGATGACATAGCGATCGCCCGCACCGGCCCCACCGGCAATAAGTGACTTAAAGACAGTCACTCATCCGCGAACTGAAGTCTATTGCTGCCAACCGCCGCCAAGTGCATTGTAAAGCTGTACCACAGCCAGGCGCTCACTCAGCTGCGCTTGAGCGAGCGCAACTCGTGCGCTGTAGTAGCGCGTGTCACTATCGAGAACTTCGAGGTAGCTGGTGACGCCTCCGTCATAGCGAACACTTCCGAGCCGAACCGCGTCCTCTGCCGCTGACGTCAGCAACTTCTGTTGCTCGCGAAACTCCTGATCTTTCCGGTAGGCGATAAGCGCGTCTGAGACCTCGCCAAACGCCTGCTGGATGGACTGCTGGTAGAACAACAAAGCTTCCTGTCGTTGCGCCTCAGCTAACCTCACATTCGAGCGAAGTCTTCCGGCTGTAAAAATGGGCTGGATCAACTGTCCACCGAAGTTCCACAACCCAGCTGGCCCGGTAAACAGGTTTGTAAGAGCGGAACTTTGGTAGCCAGCCGTAGCCGTCAGGATGATCTGCGGAAAATACGCAGCTCTGGCCACGCCGATTTGCGCATTCGCGGCCACCAGTTGCTGTTCGGCTGACTGCAAATCAGGGCGCCGCTCAAGCAGCGAGGAAGGCAGGCCCGCCGGTACTGTTGGAGCGAAACGATTTTCGAGCAGGGGTTTTCCGCGCGTGATGGGTTCTGGATTATCACCTAAAAGGATACTGATCAAGTTTTCCTGCTGCTCAATGCGCCGCTCAAGGTCGGGAATGCTCGCCGCTGCCGTGTAGACCAACTCCTCAGACTGTCGCACATCAACCATAGAGGTTCTGCCACCCTTTTCGCGCACCTCCACAAGACGCAGGGACTCTTTGCGGGAGGCAAGGGAGCTTTGGGCGATCTCCATTTCGGCATCGAGTTCGAGCAACTGGAAGTATGCGGAAGCCACGTTGCTGACCAGGCTCCAAATCACGGCCTTCCGGCCCCACTCTGTGGCGAGAAGACTGGCGCGCGCCGACTCCGTCGCTCTGCGATACTTGCCCCAGAAATCCAGTTCCCAGGACAAGGACAGATTCACCTGATTAGCGCTTGTCTCAAAGGGCGTAAATATCGTCTTGGTCCGAGGATTACGCTGGTTGAATGTACCCGCGCCGCCATAGATGGCAGGAAACTGGTCTGCACGAGTAATTCCCAGCGCGGCTTGCGCCTGCAGCACACGTGCAGCGGCAATACGCGCGTCATAATTCTGAGCAATTGCCTTACGAATCAAAGTTTGTAACTGCTTGTCTTCAAAAACGGTCCACCACTTTTCATCGGCGATGGATTCAGTGGTCTGTGGCACAGCACTCGGAGCGAGTCCGCGGTAGGCCTCGGGAGCTGTGATCGTTGGACGTTTGTAGTTCGGTCCGACCGTGCAACCAGTCAGCAGCACCAACACAATTGCGATCAACCAGCGCCTGCCTCTCATGGTTTGTCCCCTTTCGTGTGTGAGACCATAGGTGCCAAGGCCGGCGGCGATTTTTTCTTCCCCCATTGCGACAGCCGTTCAACTACATCAAATGAGACTGGGATGAAGAAGATGGCGATGACCGAGGCCGCCAGCATGCCGCCGATGACCGCTGTTCCAAGCACGCGCCGGGAGATGGCGCCCGCTCCGGAAGACAGCGCCAGTGGCACGCAACCGAGAATGAATGCGAATGAGGTCATCAGGATCGGCCGGAGCCTCAGCTGCGCGCCACTCAGAGCCGCCTCTTGGATCGACTTGCCCTTTTCGTGCTCCAGCTTGGCAAATTCGACGATGAGAATGGCGTTTTTGGCCGAGAGCCCGATCAGCATGACCAGTCCAATCTGGGCATACACATTGTTTTCGAGTTGGCGGAAATACATGGCAACAAACGCGCCAAAAACAGCGATCGGAACTCCGAGCAGCACGCTGAAGGGAAGCGTCCAGCTTTCATATTGGGCCGCCATGATGAGGAAGACCACGAAGAACGCCAGCGCAAAAATGACTGCGGGCGACACGCTTTGTGCGGCCTTTTGCTCCTGGTACGACATACCTGAGTAGTCGAAGCCCATCTGGCCAGGCATTGTTTTGTGGAAGACGTCTTCCAATGCCGCCATCACCTGCCCGGAGCTGTAGCCGGGAGCGGCTGACGCATTGATCTGCACGCAGTTGAAAAGGTTGTAGCGCATAACGAATTCTGCTCCGCTGCGCGGATACGTCGAAGTCAGAGTGCTCAAGGGAACCATGTCGCGAGATGCGTTCCTGACATAGAACTTGCCGAGGTTTTCTGCGCTGGTCCGGAAATCACCATCTGCTTGAACATATACTGGCCACTGCAGGCCGAAGCGATTGAAGTAGTTGATCAACGAACCGCCCATAAACGTCTGCACTGTCTGGTACAGGTCGGCCAACGGGATCTGCTGGGTCATCGCCTTGGCGTTGTCCACCTTTACTCCAACCTGAGGAACGCCGAACATCGCCGTTGTCATGACACCTGTCAGCTCTGGCCGTTTGCGGGCCTCGGCCATGAAGAGTTGAGTATTTTTCGCAAGAAAATCAATGCTCCCACCCGACCTGTCTTCGAGTATGAAAGTAGCGCCGCCTGAGGTGCCGACACCGGGGATAGCAGGTGGGGGGAATGAGAACGCGATTCCAGATGGAACTCTCGACAGAGCCCTCTGGAGATGGGCTTTGATTCCTTCGTAGCTTGTTTCCGGAGTCTTGCGCTCTTCCCATGGCTTCAGCGAGACGAAAAAGAATGAACTATAGGTGGCATTGACGCCGCTCAACATGCTGTATCCCATGACTGAGCTAACGTAAGCAACGCCAGGCGTGTCCAAGATGATTTTCTCGACTTCGCGCGCAGCATCCGATGAGCGCTGCAGAGACGACGCGTTGGGAAGCTGCAAGCCAACAAAGACGTACCCCTGGTCCTCATCGGGCAGAAAGCTCCGCGGTAATTTCTTGCCGAGGAAGCCCGCGCCGACGGCGATCACTCCCAGCATCAGAAACACTAAGAGGGCCTTATGGATCAAGTGTCGGCACACGTTCACGTACCCGTCGGTGGCACGACCGAAGACGCGGTTGAACCAGACGAAGAAGGTTCCCAGTGGTCCCCGGGCAGGCTTTCTGGGACGCAACAACAGGGCGGAAATCGCGGGGCTGAGGGTCAGCGCGTTGAACGCCGAGAAAAGGACCGAAATCGCGATCGTGATTGCGAACTGCTTGTAGAGCTGTCCTGTGATTCCGGGAATGAAGGCCGTGGGAACAAACACACCGGCCAGAATGAGCGCAATCGCGATGACTGGTCCCGATACCTCCTCCATCGCTTTGACAGTTGCGTCATGTGGCGATAACCCATGCTCGATATGGTGTTCCACCGCCTCCACCACAACAATGGCATCGTCGACGACCAGCCCAATTGCCAGGACAAGCCCAAAGAGCGAGAGGGTATTGATTGAAAACCCGAGCATCGGAAAGATGATGAATGTCCCGATCAGTGAGACGGGCACGGCGAGCAGAGGAATAAGCGTGGCTCTCCAGCCCTGCAGGAAGATGTAGACAACGAAGATGACCAGGAGCAGAGCTTCTATTAGCGTTTTATTGATTTCGTGGATGCCGGCACTAACCGCGAGCGTCGTGTCGAGCGCTACAGCATAGTCCAGCCCCTGGGGGAACCGCCCCCGCGCCTCTCGCATCATTTTGAGGACGGCATTTCGCGTCGTCAGCGCATTACTGCCGGGAGTAAGATAGAGCGCAATAAGCGCTGCAGGTTGGGTTGGCTTATTCTCCCCTGCCAAGCCCATGCGCGCGATATACGAATAGTTCTGTGCTCCCAGTTCGATTCGCGCCACGTCCCTCAAACGCAGGATCGAACCGTCGGGTTGGGCGCGAATCACGATGTCGCCAAACTTCTGGGCCGTGGGTAACCGGCCTGGAGCGCGTACATTGTAGGTAAATTGTTGGCCCGAGGGCACAGGCTCGCCGCCAATCTGGCCAGCGGGATTCACCTTGTTCTGGGCCTTCACTGCATCCGTAATATCGGATACCGTCACGCCGAGGCTCGCCAGCCTGTCGGGATTCACCCAGATGCGCATCGCATAGGGGCCTGCGCCAAACACCTGAACCTGCCCCACGCCAGGGATACCAGTCAGCGCATACTGCAAATTGATATTGGCGTAGTTCGACAAGAAGGTATCGTCGAACTCACCGTTGGATGAGTAGAGATCAAGCAGCATAAACGGCGCGCTCGTCCCCGGCTTCACGATTACTCCTTGTTGGGTTACTTCGGATGGCAGTTGGGCGTTAGCCTGGGCGGTCCGCATCTGTGCCAGAATCTGGTCGGTATTGACATCGGTTCCCAGCAGATAGTCAATGTTCAGCGTCATTCCCCCGCCGGAACTCGCGCTCAACGAGTACATATAGTTCATGCCACTGACGCCGGACACCTGCTGTTCGATTGGTGTTGCAACCGACTCGGCAATCGTCTGGGAGTCCGCGCCGGGATAGGTGGCTTTCACCTGGATCATCGGGTCCGCGATATTGGGGAACTGCGCTGTAGGCAGGCTGAGAATTGCGACCACGCCGGCCAGCACCATCAGTATGGCAATGACCATCGCGACGATGGGGCGATTAATGAAGAATTTCGCCATGGTCAGTTGCCCCCGCCCGCCGCGCCTGTGGAGGGCCTGGGATTGACCAGAAGACCTTCCTTTGCCAGTTGTGGGGCCTGCGCTGCAAATGTCTGCACTTTCTGGATGCCTTCAACCACAACGCGCTCACCGGGCTTCAATCCCTCGGTGATGATCCAATTCGGCCCGACCCGATCTCCCACCTTGACAAGCCGGAACATTGCCTTGTTGTCAGGTGTGGCCACAATGACCTGATATTCCGATTGCACCTCGATAACCGCTGCCTGCGGAACCAACAAGGCATCCTGGTTATCGCCGACTCTGATTCGGACACGTCCAAAGCCACCTGGACGGAGAATGGCCAGCGGATTGGGAAACTCAGCAGCCATCTGAATGGTGCCCGTCTGCGTACCGACTTGTCGATTCACATAGATGATTCGGCCCTGTTGCGGATAAGGAACGTCATTGGCCTGAATTAACTCGACCGACATCTTAGGGCGTGAGCTTTTGCCGACCTTACCCGTAATAACTTCTGTGATCCGTGGTGCAAACTTGAGAAAGAGACTTTCGCTGACGTTGAAGTATGCCCAGATCGGATTCACCTGTGAGACGGTTACCATCTTCGTGCCGGTTCCCACCAGATCGCCGACCTGCGAATTCGACACGCCGGCGATGCCGTCTATGGGTGAAAAGATCTTCGTCCAGGTGAGATTCAACTCCGCATTCGCCAGGCTCGCCTTCGCTGCTTGCACTTGCGACCTCATTGCCTGCTGGTTGGAAAGGTCGGTATCGAGTTCCATCTGCGCGATAGCCCGTTGGGCCGCCAGCGGAGTATCGCGCTGCACATCGGCATCAACCTTTGCAAGATTGGCATTCGCAATACCAACCTGCGCTTTGGCTTGGTCCACTTCCGCCTGGTATTGGCGTGGATCGAGCGTAAACAGAAGCTGCCCCTTCTTGACGAAGAAGCCGTTATGGTAATTCTGCTGCAGCAGGTAGCCCTGCACTTTCGGAGTGATGTCGGCATTCACCGGCCCGTTCAGCTGACACACCAGTTCGCTGTAAATGGGAACGTTCTGCTGAACAACACTGGCCACTTCGACATCAGGGGGAGTTGTCTGGGGACGTACCGGTTCTTTCGAGCAGCCGAGAAGTGCCGCGATTAGAGATATTCCGATACTAACCAAGCTCAAGAACGCGCTTCTGGGCCCTAAACATCCTGTCTCGCGCTTCTTCGAATCTGGTGTGCATCGCCCACACAGGTGCAACTCACGGGTAGTCCGCATGACATGCTCCTCGTTGACGCAATCCTCAAGAAGTCGACTCACAAAATGCAAGAACTTCTACAACTGCAACAGGCTCAGAACCTGGTCTCGTGACAAAATGTTAAGCGGGAATTTCCGTTTTGCCTTTCGGCTGCGAACAAATATACCCCCATTTGTCTCCGCTCGCGATCTTTTTGTATCCGTTTCCATCCCAAAGCCTCGGGCGTATCCGGCTGTGCCACCTCCGGGTATGAGCGCCGGAGCAAATGTATGGTCCACCGCCGGATCTTGGTTTCTTGAGCGGGGTTGCATTGGCAACGTGTTCATGGAACGCCGGAGGGATGTTCGGCGTGGAGATCTACGGACGTGTACGGCGAGCAGTTCGAGTCGAAGGCAAAAGTCAGCGGGCGGTGGCCATGGAGTTTGGGCTTTCGCGAGATACGGCGCGGAAGATGCTGCAGTACGCGGTACCGCTAGGCTACCAGCACCAGCAGCTGATCAGGCGGCCCAAGCTGGAGCCATGGCTAGGCGTCATCGATGCCATTCTTAAAGATGACAAGCAGAGACCAATCAAGGAGCGGCATACGGCGAAGCGGATCTTCGAGCGGCTAAAAGAAGAACATCAGTTCACGGGCGGCTACACGATCATGAAGGACTACGTGCGCACAGCGACGCTGCAGGGCCAGGAGAGGTTCGTGCCTCTGACGCATGCACCGAGGGAGGCACAAGCGGATTTCGGCGAAGCGCTGGTGGTGATTGCAGGGGTGGGATCGAAGCTATTCCACTTGGCTGTGCGCTTTCATCACTCTCTCCATCCGCCGCCGAGTGCGCTGTAGAGTCGGATCACAGACAGCGATTCGTCATGATGGGCCTCGACGAGACTCATGCGTGCGGAATACAAGCTCGTGTCTGTCGTAAGAACCTCAAGGTAGCTGGTCGCTCCGCTTTCATAGCGGAGGCGGGCCAGCCTGGTGGCGTCTTTCGCAGCCTCCACAAGCTCCTCTTCCTTGGCGGTGCACTCCCGATCTTTCTGCGCGGCGATCAGAGCATCGGAAACACTTCGGTAGGCCTCTTTGATCGTTTTCTGATAGACATAGACACGCTCTTCCTTCTCCGCTTCCGACAGCCGGACGTTATTGCGGAGCTTTCCGCCATCGAAGATGACCTGCGCCAGGTTTCCGGAAGCTGTCCCATAAAGGCTCTTTCCGTTGGCAAGGGTCCGCAGCTGGCTGGTCAACGTCCCACCTGAATCGGAAAGAGAGAATTGCGGGAAAAGCCGAGCTCTGGCTACGCCGACGTTCGCATTGGCGGCTTTCAGTTCGGCTTCCGCCCGCTGGATATCAGGCCGCCTCTCGAGCAGTTCCGACGGGATGCCAGCCGGCACAGCGTCTGGCTCAGGCCACTCGGCAGCCGCAGCGGGCCGGGCAATACTGCCCGGGTCGCGTCCCAGAAGGACGCTGATCAAATTCTCTTGCTGCTGGATTTGTCGCTCGAGATCGGGAACGGCGGCTTCCGCAGTGTGCAGCAGCTCTTCCGCCTGACGCACATCAGCCAAGGAGGCCGATCCGCCAGCTTCCAGAGTCCTGGTCAGTTCGAGAGACTGTTTGCGCGCCGCGACGGTCTGCCGTGTGATCTCCAACTCCTCGTCGAGTGTTCTTAATTGCAGGTAACTCGACGCCACGCTTTCCACGACCGTACCGACGGTGATTCTGCGCCCCCACTCCGTCGCGAGCAGTTCTGCGCGGGCGGCATTTGTCTGGTTTCGATAGAGCCCCCAAAAATCCAGATTCCACGCTGCGGAAAGAGAGAGACCGCTGTCATGAAGATAGCGGTTTGCGTCGGCTCTTCCGTCATTAAGCATCCTGGCCAGGTTGTCGGGCAGGACGATGGCGGTAGACGATCCGCCACCGCTCACCGTGGGGAGTTGTTGCGATCTCGCGATTCCGGCAAGATCCTGCTGTTCAAGAACACGATCAGCCGCAATTTTCACGTCGTCGTTGTTCGCAAGAGCCTCTTGAATCAAGGCACGCAGCGTGGAGTCGTGGAAGACCTCGGACCATTTGAGATCGCCAAGTGTTTTCGTGTCCCTTGGGGTTGGCACCACGACGGCGGGCGCATGATTGACGCCGCTGTATGCCGGAGGCGGCGCAACCGCTGGGCGTGCGTATTGCGGTGCGACGCGGCAGCCCGCCAGGGAAACAGAGAACACCACCATCGCAGAGGTCAGGTAACTAAACCGCATGTGTCTCCTCTCCCTGTGTGGCTTCGGCCCGATCCAGATCGGAGGCAAGCGTCTGTTTCCGTCCCAATCGATGGCTGATTCGCTCCACAATTGCGAACGCCACCGGAACGAAGAAAACAGCAATTGTGGTTGCGGCGAGCATTCCACCGATGACGACCGTTCCGAGAATCTCTCTGGAAACGCCCCCCGATCCGCTTGCCATCCACAAGGGAATGCATCCAAGGATGAACGCACAGGCGGTCATCACGATAGGACGGAATCGCAGGCGGGCGGCGTTCAGTGCCGCTTCATAGATGCTTTTGCCCTTTTCGTATTCCGTCTTGGCATATTCCACGATCAGAATCGCATTCTTGGCCGACAGTCCAATCAGCATGATCAGACCGATTTGCGCGTAGACGTCGCTTTCGAGCCTTCGTACGCCGAGGGCAAGGTAGGCGCCGAACACCGCGATTGGCGTGCTCAGCAGAACACTGAACGGTAGCGTCCAGCTCTCGTACTGTGCTGCGAGAATGAGGAACACGAAGAGGAGCGAAAGTCCGAAGATTGCCGCGGGGGGAACCCCTTGCGCAGCCTTCTTCTCCTGAAAGGACATCCCCTCGTAGTCGAAGGCCATGTCCGGAGGCATGGTCTGATGGAAGACCTCTTCCAGTGCTGTCATGACCTGGCCGGAGCTGTATCCTGGAGCGCCGCTGATGTTGATCGGCGCTTCGCTGTACTCGTTGAAGCGCATCGTAAACTCTGGCCCTGTCACCCGGCGCACAGACGTCACGGCGCTCAGCGGAACCTGCCCGCCATTGGCGTTTGTGACGTAGAACTGCCCGATGTTGTCCACACTTGTGCGATAGTCACCCTCGGCTTCGATGTAGGTCTGCCACTGCCGCCCGAACCGGTTGAAATAGTTGACCAGAGAGCCGCCCATAAACGTCTGCATGGTGGCATAGACGTCGCTGATCTTTACCTGCTGGCGTTCGACCTTGTCGCGGTCCACATCGACGTACAGTTGCGGGACGTCCGGCAGATAGTTCGGCACCGCGGCGCTGATTTCCGGCCGTTTTTTGCAGGCCGCGATGAACTTGTTCAGATTCTCCGTGAGGTACGCAGGATTGTTGTTTCCCGACCGATCCTCAAGGATGAAGCTCACGCCGCCTGACCTGCCGACGCCCGGGATAGACGACGGAGGAACCGCGAATGCAACGCCCTCCCTGATCTGGCTAAGCGCTTTCTTTACATTCGCCTGAATGGCCGCGTAGGACTCGTTGGCCTGCTTTCGTTTGTCCCAGTCCTTCAGGGTGATGAAGAAAGCGGAGTTGTAGGTCTGGTCAGTCGCGTTGAGGTAGTTATAGCCGACAACCGACGATACGCTGGCCACTCCGGGAACATTCAACAGCGTTTTTTCAACGGATTGAGCCGCGGCGCTTGATCTCTCCAGCGATGCTGCGTCCGGCAGTTGCAGGCCGGCAAAAAGGTACCCCTGATCTTCATTCGGCAGAAAAGAGGTTGGAAGCTTCCAACCGATCAGAACCGCACTTACGGAGACGAGGAGCAGCACGATGAGTGCAAAGCTCGACTTATGGACCAGGAGGCCGGACGTGCGGACATACCCGCTGGTCAGGCGATTGAAGTTGCGATTGAATATGTCGAAAAAACGGGCCAGCGGACCGCGCCTCTTCTTCTTTGGCTTCAGGAGAAGTGCGCATAACGCAGGACTGAGCGTCAGCGCGTTGAACGCCGAGAGAATTACCGAGATGGCAATCGTGACGGCGAATTGCTGATAGAGCCTGCCCGTAATGCCAGGTATAAACGCGGTTGGAATAAAGACCGCAGCAAGGATGAGCGCAATCGCAATCACTGGCCCCGAAACCTGCTCCATGGCCAGGAAGGCAGCATCTCGCGGAGACTTGCCTTCGTCGATATGCCGTTGCACCGCTTCCACGACCACGATCGCGTCATCGACTACGAGACCGATGGCAAGGACTAGCCCAAACAGCGACAAAGTATTGATGGAAAACCCGAGAAGCGGAAACAACGCAAACGTGCCGATCAACGAAACTGGGACGGCCAGCAACGGAATGAGCGTGGCGCGCCAATCCTGCAAGAAGAGGAATACGACGAGCACAACCAGGACCAAAGCCTCGACCAGTGTGAGGACGATCTCGTGAATGCCAGCCGTAACCGCCGCGGTCGTGTCGAGGGCCACAGCGTAGCTCATGTCCTGGGGAAACTTCTTCGTGAGCTCATCCATTCGCGTGCGCACGCTCCGCGCAGCTTGGACGGCATTCGATCCGGGCAGTTGATAGACGCCGATGACGGCGGCGGGTTCGCCGTTGTACCGCCCCTGGAGACCGTAAGTCTGGGCTCCAAGCTCGATACGCGCAACATCCTTGAGTCGCAGGATGGAGCCGTCGGGGTTGGCGCGGAGCGAAATGTTGCCAAATTCCTCCGGTGTGGCAAGGCGCCCCTGCGTGCGGACGGAATAGGTGAAGTCCTGACCTTTGGGCGCGGGCTCGGCGCTGATCTGCCCCGCAGGGTTCACGTTGTTCTGATCCTTGACGGCCTGGATGATCTGCGGAACGGTTACGCCTAGCTTGGCCAACTGATCGGGCTTGACCCAGGTCCGCATGGCGTACTGGCCGGCGCCCAGCACCTGGACCCGTGCGATTCCGGGAACACGACCGAGTTCGTCGACAAGATGGATATAGCTGTAGTTCGCAAGAAACGTGCTGTCGTAGGTGTATTGCGGCGAATAGAGCGCGAGCAGCATCAGGGGCGCCGAAAGAGATTTCTGTACGGTAATGCCTGCCGTATTGACTTCAGCAGGCAACTGGCTCTGCGCCTGGGATACTCTGAGCTGCGACAGGACCTGATCGATATTCGCCTCTGTCTTTACATCGAAGTTCACCGTCAGGCGAGCCTCGCCGTCGCTGGCATTGGTGGAGTACATGTAGTTCATGTTGTCCACACCGTTCATCTGTTGCTCGATCGGCGTGGACACGGACTCCTCCAGCGTTCTGGCATCGGCGCCGGGGTAGGTCGATTGGACCAGAATCTCAGGTGGAACGATATTCGGAAACTGGGCAGTCGGAAGACTCGCCATACAGACGAGACCGACAAGGACCATCACGATGGAAATCACCATCGCTACGATGGGACGGTTGATGAAGAATTTCGCCATGAATCAGTCCGCCTTTGCGCCTGCGCCGGTGTTTGCAGAAGCGGCGGCGTGGTTGGCAACCAACTCCGGTTGTACCTTCATGCCGGTTCTCAATTTAGATACTCCTTCGACGACCACCCGCTCGCCTGCGCGCAGGCCTTCAGTGATGATCCATTCAGAGCCTATTTGCCGGTCTAGTTTCACAGGACGCAATTGAACGGTATTGCTCGCGTCGATCACCGCTACCTGGTACGTACCCTGAAGCTCATTCACCGCCCGCGCCGGGAGCACCAGGGCATGACGAAGAACAGCGGTTTCGGCTTTGATCCGGCCAAACTGGCCTGGACGGAGCAACTTCCTGGGGTTGGGGAAGGCTCCTGCAATCTGAATGGTTCCTGTTTGCGGGTTGATCTGCCGGTCGACGAAGATGATCCGTCCAGGGTACGGATAGACAGAGCCGTCCCCCAGCACCAGTTGCAGAGAAACAGAGCCGGGGGCCTGCAAAAGGCCGGCTTTGTCCTGCGAATTCGTTCCCTTTGAAAGCGCAAGGTATTCCTGCTCGCTGATCGAAAAGTATGCCTTGATGGGATCGACCTGCGATACCGAGGTGAGAGTTGTCGAGGGGCTGACGAGATTGCCGACCTGTGATTCTGTCCGGCCGGCAATCCCCGTAACCAGTGAACGGACTTTCGTAAACCCAAGATTCAATCTGGCTTGTTCCAAATTTGCGGCTGCCGTCTGCACGGCTGCCTCCTGAACGGCTTTCTGCTGAATCTCGGTGTCCAACTGGCGCTGTGCAATTGCGTGTGCGGCTGCCAGGGGAGTGTCACGGTCAACGTTGATCTTCGCTAGTTCTAGCTGCGCCCGCGAGGAGGCAAGTTGCCCCTGCGCCTGGTTGAGAGTTGCCTGAAACGGGCGGGGATCGATTTCGAACAGAACATCTCCGGCATGAACAACCGAGCCTTCTCGGTAGGTTTGTCTGACAAGGTAGCCGGATACCAGAGACCTGATTTCAGCATTGACAAACCCGTCAAGCGTGGCGACCCAGTCTCCGCCCAGCGGGACATCGCGTTCGCTTACCTGAGTTGCGATTACGGGTATGGCTGCCGTATTCTGCGGCGCACCAGAGCTCTTCTTGCAGCCATTGAGGAGAAGCGCAAGAGAAAGCAGGATAACGCACGTCAATGGTTTCAGGATGGAGGAGATTGCTTGAGTCACGTGCTGAATGAGTTCCTTTCACGCCGAACGGACACCGCTTGTTTGAAGGGCAACCACGTTTTTCCATCAGCAGGGCAAAACATGAGGATATGCTCGCGTTTTATGAGACCAGAATACGAGGAAGTCCTCGCGTTCGTCAAGCGGGATCGGCTCTGTGAAGAAAACGCAGAACATGCGGTTCTTGAGTGAAAAGATCAGCTATCTATCCGGCGACGAAGATTCAAACCGCCCTTCGTCCTTGCCGGCCCGGTCAGTTGCTGTGCAAGACATCTTCCAGATAGGCCGTCAGAGCACGCTTGAATTCTCGAACGATGGAGCCTCGACGCCTGGGTTCGAATTCAGCGTACACTGCCCACATGCCGTTGATGATCTGGATGGCGATCCTCGCAATCAGCAGAGCTTTCTCATGAGAGAGAGAACGATCCTTCGCGAGCAACACTTCGCTGAATTGGGTTCTGACCTGGCTGCGGGCTGCGGCATCACGCTGAAGCTGGATTGGCGCGGCAAGAAGCTTGAAGTATGCGGGACGTTTGGCAACGAACTCGGCCATACGATCCACGAGATCGCCTGCAAAATCGGCAATGGATTGATGAGTTGATTCTTCGATCACAGACGCCCAAAGCGCCTCAAACTCGGCATTGTAGCGATTCCGCAAGGCCAGTGCCAGCGCTTTTTTGTCCGGGAAGTACCTGTAGAGCCCGCCAATCGACGACCCGGCGCGCTCGGCAATCTCTGTCATCGTCGCAGCCTCATACCCCACTTCGGTAAACAAGCCGGCGGCCGTTTCGAGGTATTCTGCGACTCTGCGCGATGAGCGTTCCTGTTGGGGCTTCGGGCGTCCAAGGTCTCTAGTAGGCGAGGGCATGCTCGTATTTTAGAACGTGATCCAAGGTCGCCGTTGGGAACGGCGTTTTTCGGTCTCGATCCAGACACGCCGTGCCATAAAGCACGTTGAATGAGTGCATTGGCCTTCCATGAGAAGGCCCGCCTCTGTCAACGCCTTTTATGGTTGAGCAAGTTCACATCTGATGTTTTCCTTTGCCCGGATATCGGGCGTTCTTTTGGCTGGCCAAGGGCGCAGTCGCCGGAACTTGGCATTCGGTCATGGAGCATTCAAGCCTCTGTCAGAACTATGCTGCTGCCAGTCTCTGCTTTCGCGTATTGTGAAGCGGTTCGTATGCCTCGCAACTGATCCATAGATGGTGCAGTAAGATTGCCAGTTTACGTGCCACCGCGACGATGGCGCGTTTCTTTCGGCTCTTACCTCCACGTTCGGCCAACTTCAGTCCCCACCGTCGCAGATCGGAGTCCTCTCCGAACGGACCGAGGATGTGTTGCGCTCCTTGTAGCAGGACCATCCGCAGATAGGAGTCTCCCTCCTTCGTAATATGCAGTTGTGGTTCGCTTTGTCCGGAGTTCCTTCTGCCCGGCTGCAGTCCCACGTAGCAACCTGCATCGCGGCTCTTTCGGAACCGCCACGGGTCTTCCAGTGTCAGTATGTCAGCGCAATCAACGTGCCCACACCTTTGACCTGCTTGAGCAGCGCCACTTCCGGATAGCTCTCCTCGGCGAGATTTTCGATTTTATCGTCGTACTCGCGGATTTGTGCCGTGATGGTTTCGAATCTCACCCCTTTTTGCACCCCCAATTCTCACGCCTGAGGAAGGTGCACCGGGATGAGCCCGCGTGCACCCGACAACAAAATAGTCAACTCTTGGGCAGGCGACCCACATTGGAGGGATTCGCCGATGGGGCCCCGGAGGACCCATTTCTCGCGTGCGAGATTTCCGCCTAGTGTCCTGAGTCTAAAATAATTATCATAAATAATACAATTTTCACCATCGAATACAGCAGAGGGTATCGATGCGTACAGGTCGTCCAGTAGCAGTTGTTACGGTCACAGCCGAGCAGCGG
>Ga0181535_10003612_pt1 | contig 17817 bp, 13 predicted proteins | sample PEATcosm2014_Bin_44_FD_119774 | JGI IMG/M metagenome (GOLD analysis project Ga0181535, IMG submission 119774) | Peatland microbial communities from MTU Mesocosm Facility, Houghton, MI, USA - PEATcosm2014_Bin17_30_metaG | ecosystem: Environmental > Terrestrial > Soil > Wetlands > Peat | place... | reverse complement strand
GCACGGATTTCTAACCTCGTCAGTCCCGCAACTCGGCCCGGCAGTCCAGTGCTCCAACAACATCCTCGGGTTCGTGCAGAGCATCACGTTGCCCGGCGACACGGGTAATCGAGTGATCTCATTTGACGTGGACGAACTGGGACAGGTCAACAAAATCACCTATCCGCTCACCAATATCGTTGAAACCTTTGCGTTCGATCAAATCGGAAACATGACAAATTACGTGGACGCCGCCGGCCGCACGACTAGCTATAATTATCTTCCGACAATGAAGCTTTCTTCCGTGATTCGCCACCTATCCTCTGGCGCAACCATCAGTAACGGTATTTCCTACGACAACCAATTCAACACCATCAATCTGACCGATGCAAAAGGTCGCCCTGTTGAGTCTTACGTGCTTGATCTTCAGGATCGCGTGACATCAGTCACCAACCTCGAAGGCCAGACCATGACGATTGCCTATGGTGTTGCCAATTTCGTCAAGAGCATCACTCGCTTCTGTGGTTCGACAGTGTACAATAGCTACAATCAGGATGGATTGCTGAGCCAGACTATCTTCCCCGGCAGCACAAATGCATTTAGTTACATGAAGAATGGTTTGCTCGAAACCGCCGCGAATGAACTTGGCGCAATCTCAAACTCGTGGAGCTTCGCCAACCGTCTTTCTTCTTCCACATTCCAGGTTTCAGGGCTCAGCCTTCAGCCCTCCGTTTCCTACGCCTATTATCCAGCCGGTCAGATCTCCAACGTGACATCCGTTGCGGGCACAAACACTTATGCTCTCGACAACGCTGACCGGGTTTCATCCCTCACGGCTCTACGATCCCAGCTTTCTTCTCCGCTCACGTTTAACTATTCCTTCAACACCAATAATGGGTTGGTTTCCAGCATGACTTGCACAAATAACGGGCTGAATGTTCACTATGCCTTCGATGTTCTCGACCGGGTCACAAGCATCGTGTGGAGCAACTCGTCAAAGGTGGTGAAAAGTTTCATCTATTCTTATAATAACGCCTCGATGATAACGAATATCGCACTGGAAGACGCTTCAAGCCTGGGATATTCTTATGATGACGTGGACAGATTGATAGAGGAGAATCGGTCTGGAATCTCCAATCAGGCATATGCGATCTCCTATGGCTGGGATGCGGTTGGAAACAGGATTGCGAAGACGAATGGAAGCATCGGCGTGAGCTATTCTTGTCAAAGCGGCTGTAATCGTCTCACTGGTTGGAACGCCGCATCCACCAATAACTTTGCCGATTTCCTCACAGTCGATGTTACGGGTTCCTCTTCTGAACCCATTGGCACGAACGTTTACCTAGGACAGCTTTCCGTGACCAACGTGGGATTGCAGGGAGTGACGCCCGCAGTCTCCGGCTCCACCTTCACGGCGAATAGTTTCCTTCTTGGCGCCGGTTCCAATCAGATTGTCGCCGCCATCGCTGATGTAGCCGGAAATGTCGGCTACTCCACAAATATCGTGATCAATCAGATTGCCACGAACGGGGCATACCTCTACCATGCGGCGGGGTGCGTAACTTCGATCATCTACTCCGGTGCCAGTTTCACCAACACCACCGCGCTCAAGTGGAACAGCCAGTTCCAGCTCACGGCAGTCTCCACCAACGGAGTTGCCGCTGAAAGAAATGGTTTTGATGCGTTTGGAAGACGGGTATGGAATTGGGACGGAACCGCGACGAACTATATAGTCTATGAAGGCGTTCACGTCCTTGCTGAAGTGGACTCGACCGGCGGGCTGAAGAGAGCCTATATGCACGGCCCCGGAATCGACAACTGGCTGGCAATGACCGTCTACACCGGCACAACAGTCAGGACTTACTTCTACATGACCGATCACTTGGGAAGTGTTCACGCTATCACTGATAGCAGCGGTGCAATTATTGAAAGTTACCGGTATGATTCTTGGGGCCGCGTTCTCGGTGTGTATGATGCAAACAACAACCCCCTGACGCAATCTGCCATCGGCAATCGCTATCTCTGGCAGGGCAGAGAATATTCATGGAGCACCGGCCTCTATTTCTTCCGTGCACGCTGGTATGACCCCATCACGGGCCGGTGGTTATCCAACGACCCTATCGGTATCAGTGGAGGACTCAACCAATACATGTTCTGCGGGGACAATCCCGTCAACTTCAAAGACCCGTTGGGGCTCTGTAAGTCTTCCAAAGGCACAGGTCCAGCTTTGATGGGAGGTGTGTTCTTCAGCCCATTTGGGCAATGGGCGAATGGTCTGGGGGGGAAGATTCTTAAGGGGGCATTGGATCTTATCACTGGGTTTTGGAATCCGCCTGGAGTCGATGATAGCCCGTTGACAGGCACTAATTCGGGCGAGGGCGGCACAGATGTACCTGAAGTGAATCCGACAAATCTTTCCCCGAAACCACCACTGAATCCCCCGAAACCACCTACCCCCTTTCGTAATCCACCACGCATTTTCCCAGGAGGTGGGATATACTTTCCTGACATCTTTATTCTGATAGCACCTGTGAATATCTGGCTTGAAGAGATGCAGCGAGATACTACCCCCATTCAGGCGTAATTTGAGATTTTCTCATCCCAATTCATGCCTAGTGGATGCCTGTTTTACAATTGGGCGGGCGGTCTCTGAACTCTGCTCCGTTCCGCTTACATGGGCATTCCTGTCTTTGGCGAAGTCTTCTCAGGACTCGAAGATTTATCGCGGTGTGCGAATTATGCACTATGGCACGAAATCGGAACAGGAGGAATTTGCACACCTGATTCAGCAAGGTTTGGACTTGGTCTTTTCGATTGACCTAAGACGCTTTCAGCGAATCCTTAGGAATGTAGAATTGGTCACACGAAAGACTCCAAAATCTGTTCGTTTAGCAGAAGCAAATTGTCGAAGTCACATCATCGACATCAATACAAGTCGCCTTGCATTGGGCGTCAGAGAGACAAGGGCAGTTGAGAAATGCGCCAGCATCTTGGTGCATGAAGCAACCCATATCGAAATCAACCGAAGGGGAATCGCATATTTGCCATCGAACAGGAGAAGAATTGAAAGGCTTTGCCGAAACGAAGAACTGCGTTTTGCGCGAAAAGTAAAAGACCCTGAACTTTACTTTTGGGTTATTAGACGAATGAACATTCATGATGTTAATGCTCGGTCTTAAGTCAGCATGACCATTACCCCTACTGCCTTCAAACCTGCATATATTCGGCTTCAAGGGACGTCTCGGGTCAGCCCTTGACTTAGGAGTTAACGTCTTTGTGGTTCCCACGATTGCGACCGACGGCATCGTGCCTTCATCCGAACAGTTCGGTTACGATGAGGTCGGGAAGCGCCAACATTACTTAATAGAATACCCGTAACGAACTTCTTTGGGCGGCCAGAGCTTACTGCCAGAGTGAAATGGAAGAATGACATGAAGAACAGGGGATTATTGAATCGATTGTTGACCAGGGCCGCATTTATTAAGCAGCGTCTGACTCATACCGACCGGTGTTACATGACGTGCCCGGGCAATAACGATGGAATGGGCGCGCAACTGCAATGCAGGCTTTCCGGCATGCTCTTTGCAGAATGCCAGGGGTTGACATACGCGCATACTCCATTCACAACCATGGACTTTACGCCAGCCAACGAAACAGACTGGCCTGCAAAATGGGAGCGTTTCATCGGCGTTGGCGTCGGCGAGCTGGCTGCCGCCGACATCGCCCGTGAACTTGGCGAGCCTCGCCGGATCAGCAACCCAACTCAAATGCGGATGATCGAAAATACATTCTGGTCCGTCCCCGGCTGCCATGAATATGCCGATCTTTTCCCGCACCGCTACCTGCGTCTGACAGAACGGTTCGCCGCGCGCTACGCCGCCGCTCCGAAAGATGGCTGTGAACCTTACTACACGCAGGGGTCGCTCAATGTTGCGCTCCACCTACGCAGAGGCAAGGACCTCGGACACAAGATGCATCTTTGGACGACGGATGAGTATTCCGCCACGGTCGTGGAGACGATCGTCGATACGGCACGCAACGCGGGCAAGCCGTGCATGCTCAGGGTCTTCTCGCAGGGTTCCGAAAGCGATTTCTCCGCTTTGCACCGGTTCGGAGTGGAGTTTCATCTCAACGAGGATCTCTTCAAGACTTTCCATAGCCTCATTAGCGCCGATGTGCTGGTGATGGCAAAAAGCGACTTGAGTTATTGTGCTGCGTTGCTGTCCAAGGGTGTGAAGATATATCAGCCGACCGTCCATCAGCCCTTGCCGGGCTGGCTGGTCGCGGGACAAGATGGCGGCCTGGACAAGCGGAGCGTGGAACGCGCGCTGAAGATAGCCAGACATAATTGATCGGTTACCCGGTGGCTTCGATTAATGGGCTACCCTCGCTACACTTTTACCGAGAGCGTGATTGCGTTATTAGCTTCTGGGGTCATGTCTGTATATTTATACAATCATATTGACGCGGGGTGACGGATTTGATTGGGTGAGAAGATGGCAAGAGCATTAAGATTGAATACATGTGGCGGTTGGTATCATGTGACAACGCGCGGGACGGAGCGGAAGGTTGTCTACAAAGATGATGCTTGTTACGTGCATTTTCTTGAGCTACTCGAGGAAATGGTTGAGCGGTTTGGGGTGAAAGTTCATGCATATGTGTTGATGCCGAATCACACGCATTTGGTGGTGGAGACTCCAGGAGGGAATCTAAGTGCGGCGATGCAATGGCTGAACGGGTCGTACTCGATGTGGTTTAACAGGCGAGAGAAGCGGGTGGGGCCGCTGTGTCAGGGTCGATTCAAGGCTGTGATGTTTGAAGGAAAGACAGAGGCCTGGAGCGTAACACGGTATGTGCATTTGAATCCGGTAAGGGTGAAAGGGCTGGGATTGGATAAGGGAAGGACGAAGGCTGAGGCGTTGGGAATAATAGCGGTTGCTCCTGAAATGTTGAAGAAGCGGCGAGATGTTCTGAGGGAATACAGATGGAGTTCTTATCCGAATTATGCCGGATGGCGGCGTGAACCGAAATGGTTGACAGTCAATGAGGTTCTCGCTGGCGGAGAGGCGTCAAAGGTGGATGGGCAACGTGCGGCATACCGGAAACATGTGGAGTCGGCGCTTGGACAAACTATTAATGAGTCTCCGTTGGAGCGAGCAGCGTCGGGGTTTCTGCTGGGGAGCGAAGAGTGGATGGAACGGATGAGACGGTTGCTGTCCGGCGACCGGAAGGAACAGAAAGCGTTCAGGGAATTGGAGAAGCGTCCTGAATGGAGACATGTGCGAAGAGCTGTTGAGACAGTGAAGAAAGAGAAATGGGTGAATTTCCGTGATAGGCATGGCGACTGGGGTCGCGATCTTGCTTTCTACGTGGCAAGACGACGATGTGGGTTAAGCTTAAGGCAATTGGCGGAAGAATCGAAGATGTCGAACTACTACGCAGTGGCCCAGTCCATAACAAGGACTGCCGAACGCCTTTCAAAAGATAAATCGCTGAGGAAGATATTGGAGGACGTTGTTAATTGTATAAATATACAGACATGACCCCAATAACCACCCATGACCCCAATAACCACCTGCACCAATCTAACCAGCGTCACAATGTTTGATGGTGTGACGAGCATCGGGGAGGCGGCATTCGGTCACTGCTACAGTTTAACAAACGTGACGATTCCCAGTAGCGTCACCAACATTGGGATCAGTTCATTCGTGTATTGTACGAATCTCACAAGCATCTATTTCAGAGGCAATGTTCCCAGTATTGGTATGTCTGCGTTCGACCGCGACCCCAATGCGATAATCTATTACTTGCCGGGAACAACAGGTTGGAGCACGAATGCTGGTGGTCTTCCCGCGTCCTTATGGCGACCCCAAATATCCGAAGACGGCAGTTTCGGCGTTCAATCCAATCAGTTCGGCTTCAATATCAACTGGGCAAGCGGAATGGTCGCGGTCATAGAAGCCTGCACAAATCTGACTGATTCAGATTGGACTCCAATTCAAACCAACACCCTCAGCGCGAATTCAACTTATTTCAGCGACCCCAACTGGACAAATAAAGCAACTTGTTTCTATCGGATTGTATGGCAGTAAGGACTTGGAGGCATCCTAATTTGAGGGCGTGGCATCAGGATTTGACTGCGATGACAAAGGAAAGTCTGAAGACCCGCTTGGAATGCAAAGATCCTGCGTTCTTGCCTGCGGCGCCGAGCCAATCCAACCAAATCAAAACAGTGAGGAAGGATCATGAGCCAGTGCGAGACTGGTTTTTGCGAAACGAACCCAAATAACATTCAAATCCAGGTTGCCTCGTTGTATTGATCGCGTATTCAACCAAGAAGACCTCTCCCGCTGCGTACTCAAACGTTCAACTGTTATTGATTGTCAAGATAAACGATGTGTGGCAGTATAACGCGCCTTGAATCAAATCAGGAGATAGAAACGATGAAACAGACGTGTTTGCTCTCGTATATCGGTGTATTACTTTCAGTGTGTTCAATGGCTTTGTCGCAGGACTCAGCATCGTATCGCGGACCCAATCGCAACGGCGTATATTCGGACCCTGGAATGAGGACCAATTGGAAGGAAAAACCGCCGACAGTTTTGTGGCGCAAGGACATGGGCTACGGCTTCTGCGAAGCTGCAGTTGCAGGCAAGAAACTGGTCACCGCCGGATACGTACAGGACACCGGAAAAAGCACTGTCTCTTGTCTTGACGCCGACACTGGGAAACAGCTGTGGCAGACCGAATACGCCGATGCGAGCGGTGGTCCGAGGGGAAACGTTGTGGGCCCGGTCGCATCGCCCGTGATCGATGACGGGCGCGTGTACATGGTGGCGGCAATGGGCGCCATATATTGCTTTGATCTCAATACCGGTGCGAAAGTCTGGGAGAAGGTCGCCAACAAGGATTCAGGCAAAATGTACGGCCAGTTCGGCGATGGAGCTTCGCCCGTGGTCATCGGTGATCTGGTATTCGCCCATCTTACCACAGGAACGAACTCTGCGGCATGGTTCGCGTACCAGAAGAAGGATGGCGCCTTGGCTTGGTCCCGTCCTGTGACGACGAGACTTGGCAAAGAGGACAGCGCGGATAGAAGTTACTCTCCCGTGGCGCCATGCAAAGTGAACGGCCAGCCGCATGTGCTCCTTATATCCGATTCCGCCATCGAATGTGTGTCGCTTGACAAGGGTGCTCTCGCATGGACTCATTCCATATCGGATCTGGAACTCAGCTTTGGTCCGTTTTCCGAACCGGTGTTCTTTGCTGATGACAAGTTTCTTCTCGGTGTGTGGTATGCCAGCAAGGCGAACCTGATAGCATTCCAGATCAATAACGACGGATTAACGCGGTTGTGGACAAGCAAGGCCATGGGCAAGGGCGCGTACACATGCGTGACCTGCAACGGTTTTGCCTACGGTTATGGATTGAAAGGTCTGACTTGCGCGGACTTGAAGGACGGAAAGTCTAAATGGGATTGGCGTTCGACCGATCCTAAAACGCAGAAGGATCAGGGTGAGATTATCATGGTCGGCGACAAGATCGTGTGGGTGTCGTCTTCCGGTACGCTTTATGTTGGCGCCGCAGTTCCGGAAAAGCGCCCTTTTCTTGGAGACTTCAAAGCGGTCAATAATTGCGGGAAAGATCTTAAGAAGGACAAAGCCGGATATAACAACGTCATCACTGCGCCAGTACTTGCGGATGGTCATTTGTATCTGCGCGCTTCGTGGGGCGAACTTGTTTGCGTAGACCTCAAGTAAGCTGCGCGGCAGCAGGTTGCAAAAGTCTTAACCGGACCGATTCAGCTTTGGAGCCGGGACGCCCCGTCCCTGTTTAATGGAACAGCCACGTTGAGAGCCGCCGACATAAGCTCTTGCACGGCTGTTCCCGGTAAAACAGCAGATGCTCCTTTTGCTGGATCGCAATCATATCGCCAAGGATCGCAAGACCTTCTGCAATGGATGCATCTTCATTACTCCCGACGATGCTAACAGAGCTTTTCGCTTTAGCGTTGCTACGTTTTTCGGCTTGCTTGCGCAACATGGAGATGGTCGGACTGAGATCGAGTTCGGGCGCAAAGCCAACTCGCGTTACCGGCGGCAGATTGGTGGAAAGCAAGGCCACACTGGCGGTGATGTTTTCCGGAATGCGCGGCGAAGGTAGAAGAATATCTGGACAAATTCCCTTACACTGCGGAGATTCGCCCGAGACGCGGTAGTACGCTATGTTCGTTACCTTGATTGCACCATAATTTATGTCTCGTCCGAGCCTGTACGTGGTCTGACAAATCCCCTTGCCGTACGTTCTTGAGTCTCCCACGATCGCAGCTCGTCCGTAATCCTGAAGCGCACCGGCGAGAAATTCCGAAGCTGAAGCAGTGTACCGATTCACCAGAACCACCACAGCGCCGGTGTATGTCAGGCTGGATTCCGGAGCATCGAGAACTTCAAGTTTGCCGTCCGTCGCGATTTGAACTACCGGCCCCGCGCCGATCAAAAGTCCAGCGACCCCGGCCGCTTCCACGGTGTTGCCGCCGCCATTATTACGCAGGTCCAGCAGCACGCCATCAACATTCTGAGCGATCATCTCCCGAAGAACTGCGGTGGTATCGGCGGCTGAACTCAATCCTTTTTCGCCAGCTGTCAGCTTTGTTCCGTCCCCATAGAAAGCCGGGATACAGATGATTCCAAGTTTCTTCATTTGCCCATTATTGGAAAGCTGCGCGATGTTTGAGCTGACGAGTAACTGCTCCGGATTTACTTCGTCACGAATCAGGGCAATTCGTCTTGGCGTTGCGTTTGGAGCCGGACTCGTAACTGTAAGCACAACCTTCGTGCCTCTCTTGCCGCGTATCAGTTTTGCTATCTCGTGGGCTGGTTTGCGGGAGACGCTTTCCGGAGCATCGTCACCTTGTGCCACGGCAAGGATCCTGTCGCCGGGCTGAAGCTTGTCAGTGCCTGGGTCGCGGGCGGCGGGACCGCCTGGCCAGATTGCGGCTATTTCAGCGACACCGTTCTCCGTGGAAAGGGTCGCGCCTATGCCGACAAGGGAATGCATCTCCTGGATGTTCTGCTCGTCGAGCATGGTTTTTGAGACATATTCCGAGTAGGGGTCGTATGCATGGGCGAATGCGGAAAGGTAGCTCTGCAGTACTGTTTCCGAATCGGCGTTGTGCATGGCTGCGAGAACCTGTTTACCGTCCTTATACGATCCGCACCGAGTCCCGACACGTTGCTCGAATGTCTGGAAAACTTCATATGCGAATCCGATGTCGCCTTTCGTCAGGGCAGCGCCCAGACGATTCTCTCGTAATCTGAATTTCTCGACGTCGGAAGAAAGAAAATATTCGTGGTCGCAATCCAGCGTCGAGAGATAATTCGTCCATGCCATGCAGGAAATCGTCTGGTCAACAGGATGGTGTGACATGTGTTTTACCGCCAGCATTCGGGCAAAGGCCTTGGCGATTCCGGGATAATTGGGTTGTGGTTTAAGAGTTTCGTCATTCCCCAAAACCTGACCTAAGAATGCCATGAGCGCCACAAATATCGCAATACGATGTTTATCGTGCATGTTCAATGTCCGCTCAACTTTGCCAGATCATCTGGAGTATTGACGTTGAGCCACGCCTCGGCAAGATGTTCAGGAACTGTGGGCGTCATAACTTTTGTGAACCGCGCAATATCGGATGGGCGGTCACATTGCTCAAGGAGATGTCGGGCGCGGAAATCGTAATGGGCAAAAAGCGGCTCGAGCAGGTCGGTATCCGGCGATTTCGGGACAGACGCCCAGATACCTGGAGCGCGAGTGGAAAGCAGCCATTCGATGGCTTGCGCCGAAAGCTTCGGAAGGTCGCAGGCGAGAAACAGCCACGAAGCGAAAGGCTGCCAGCGCATTGCCGAGAGCATTCCGGAGATCGGCCCCGCTCCATGCATGGCGTCTGGCAGAACGGTCATTCCAGCAAGCGCCGCCGGGGCGGCGGCTTCGCCGAGCAAAATGACATCGTTCACAAAAGGCCGGGCAGTCGCCACTGTTCGTTCCAGCCACGTACTGCCAGATTCCGTGATGAGATGTTTCGGCCCGCCCATCCGGCTGCTTTGACCGCCTATCAGCACTCCGGCGTATAACGGGGCGCTGTACCTCATATTCTCCAGCATGGAATCTATAATGCCAATGGCGATGCGGGCGCGGTCATCGTTGGGGCCCATGACGTGCCGCACATCATCCGCTTCAGGAGGACACAACTCGTCCGCCGTTTTTTTGAGCCAGATTTTGTTGGGAACAGGCGTAGATTTATGCCCCTCGACCAGGATGATATCGTAGAAAGGTGCTACAAGCGGCAGAATATTATGAAGACTGGTTTCATCAGTAAGGTGCAATCTTATGAAACTTTGATCCGGGCCGGTGAGTATCGCATCGGCTCCACCGTTGAAAAACCGGTCCGAATCCTTTCCCGGCCGGTCAATGTTCAAGCCATGAACATCATGCTTGATCACGGCTATTCTCAGTCTTCTGGGGGTCAATCTGTGGATGACTTCCTCAATTAAAGTAGTTTTGCCGCTGCCGCTCCAGCCGCAAATGCCGAATACCGGTAAATTCCACTGAATCATCTTTTTCGTCCATCTCTGGCCGGATCGCAGTCCGATTGATCGCCTCGCAGTTTGCTCAACCCGTGAGTTAGAGCCGGAAGAATCGCATCGAGGTTCTCAACGGCGCCGCGTTTGGAGCCAGGCAGGCTGACTATGAGCGTTGAGCCGTTGATGCCTGAAACACTTCTCGACAGCATGGCGTGTGGAGTCTTTTTCATTGATACCCTGCGCATGGCTTCATCCAGTCCGGGGGTGGGGCGGGTAATCACTTCCGTAATGGCTTCTGGTGTGACGTCACGTGGCGAGAAACCCGTGCCACCAACGGTAACGATCAGATCAATAGAATGCCCGTCGGAATAATGTCGAAGGTATTGCGCGATTTGCGATTGTTCATCAGGCAGCACTTTTGTCTCGTATATGTGAGCTGCCAGCTTTTGTTGAAGTTGATCACAGACCGCTGGGCCGGCTGTATCTTCAGCTTCGCCTTTTGAACAGCGGTCGCTGATAGTCAGTACGACCGCCTGGAATTGTGAGCGCGGGACAAGATGGAGGATTTTCGCCTCGTCGCCCGGCCACACTTTGCCGCCTTGCATAACCCTGGCGAACAGACCGAGTCTTGGCATTATGCAGTCGCCGGTCTTTCTGAATATCGCACACCGTGTGTGGCAGACTTTGCCGATCTGTGTTACAGACAGCTCCACATCAGAGGCAATTCGCAAGCGGCTTCCAAGTCCGATATCCGTCAGGTCGATGCCGGAAAGGATGACGTTCTCCGCGAAAGCTCCCGGCCTGAGATCGGGAAGTCCTTTTCCCTGTAATCGCGTTATATCAGCGGCGTCCAGAATGCTGACTTGGCGATGCCACTCGCCTGCGTGGGCATCGCCCTCGATTCCATGATTCCGGACAAACCTAACGGTCCGACGCGAAGTTTTTTTCATGCCCTTTCTGGGGCTCGAGCATAAGGCTTCGACTCTTTGCAGCCGTTGTGTTTTCGTGAGAGGCATACCGTCAGAAGGGATGAGAAAATTGCCGTGTTCGCCGCGTGAGGTCACGCGGCCTACAGTTTTACCGGCTTTTCTCATCGTTTTGTAGGCCCGGTCACCCGACCGGGCGACTTCTCCGCTTTGCCATGTTACCGCTACTCCAGTCAGGAAAGCTTTTCGATCGGCTTGGTGTTTGGGCACACATGTTCCTGTCGGATCCGCGGATTGGCCCATCTCACTGCGTTGGCTATCACTTTCATGACATTCTTGTCATGATAGATGGGATACGTTTCGTGCCCGGGTCGGAAATAGAAAATGCGGCCGTGACCGCGTTCCCAACAGCAGCCGCTGCGAAAGACTTCGCCGCCTTGGAACCATGAGATAAAGACGAGTTGATCCGGTTCGGGAATATCGAAACGCTCGCCGTACATTTCTGTGTGCGGCAACTCGAAGTATTCGCCAATTCCCTCGGTAATTGGATGTGAAGGGGCGATATTCCACAGTCGCTCCCTTTCGCCGGCCTCCCGCCACTTGAGCGAGCAGGTCGTTCCCATCATGCGTCTGAATATCTTCGAGAAATGGGCTGAATGCAGGCAGATGAGCCCCATGCCTTCGAGCACGTTCTTCTGCACGCGGTCGATGATTTTGTCGTCAACCTTGTCGTGGGCCATGTGGCCCCACCAGGTCAGGACATCGGTTGATTTGAGCACGGCTTCGGTGAGGCCATGCTCGGGTTCCTCAAGAGTGGCAGTGCGCACGTCCATGTCGCCTTCAGTTTTAAGCGCCTTGGTTATGGTCGCGTGCATGCCATCGGGATAAATGTCTTTCACTGCCTTGTTGTTCTTCTCGTGGATGAATTCGTTCCAGACGGTCACTCTGATTTTCTTGGTCACAATATTCTCCTTTTCCTATGGAATACGTCCCGGCGGTCGGTTTGATTGTGATTGTTAGGCGAGAGGGCGATGAATTGCAAACTCGAACTGAAGGGTTTCCGCTATCCACGAGTGTGATGCTCGACAAAGTCCGTTGCGTTCCTGGTCTGAATGTTCAAAATTGGGCCAAGTGAGATCAGCTAGACTCGAATCGGCAGGATCAGGAACGGGAAGCCCTGGCGGTAGAGGCGGCGTTGGAGAGCGAAGACCACATAGTTGTGAAGCAGGCGGTTCACCCACGATTCGTTCGAGAACACCAGTTGTCCTCCGAAAATGACCGCCTGCGGGTATTTATGCAGCAGGGAGACGGCAATTTCCTCCGCCGTGGTCACAATATCGGTTCCAAGTTCCGTCCTGGCCTCCGCATAGTAACCGCTTCTTCGCATGTAATTGACGTATCGCTGCCCGTCCATTTCGACGTGCTGCTTAAGATTCTCTATCTCCGTGGAGCCCTTGAAGTTTCCGGCGTCAACCACCCCGACCTGGACAAAGACAAAATTCCTGAAGACTCGCGGAAACATGCGCATGATCCCAAGCAGCGTGTGGAGCCCCAAACCGTTGAAGCCGCTAACCATCACAATCGCCGTCTTTGCTTTCGGATCGAACGCCGGCGCCGGCTTGCCATCGTCCTTGACCGGAATCTCTGCAGCGGCGACAAGATCGTCAAGCCGCCTCAGATCCACTGCCGTCTTGTCGTAATGATGCTTTACCCAGAAAGCCACCGCTACGAGAAAACCGGTAACCAGCAATGTGATCCAGCCACCGTCCCAGAACTTTATTATGGCCAGCGAAATCAGGATAAAGCTCGTGAGTATCACTCCGATTCCATTGATCAGTAATCTCCTTATCCAGTCTGATACGACCGAACGGTTCTGCCACCAGTGCCGGACCATTCCAATTTGGGAAAGCGTGAACGTGATGAACACGTTGATGCTGTATAGAACCACCAGGAGAGCCACCACACCTTTTGAGAACAGCACCAACAGGAATGCCGCGCCTCCCATGAGAATGACACCGTTCTGTGTGACGAAGCGATCGCTCAAACTCGTAAACCGGCTGGGAAACCATTTGTCCAGCGCCATGTAGGAGAGCACGCGCGGGCCGTCAATGAAACCGGCCTGAGCCGCGACGAAAAGCAGCGTAGCTTCGGAGAAGAGAGCCAGCAGTACGAAAACGAATTTAGCAGTCCAGTGCCAATTGCCTGCCATTTGTTCGAAAACGACGGCGTTGAGCGTCTTGTTCGGCTCCGGCACCACACGGTACATGAGATACATAATAAGCAGACCTGCGACAGTAACGGCCAGCGATACGGCCATGTAGACCATGGTTCGTTTTCCCGTTTCCACACGCGGTTCGCGGAGAATCGGCATGCCGTTACTGACGGCCTCAATTCCCGTATAGGTGCCGGCGCCCATGCTGTAAGCGTGCAGAACCAGCAGAAACGTGCCCATCAACCCGAGATCCATTCTGGCGGCTCTGACTCCGCTGGACACATCCGCCGCCAGTTTCGGCAATTCCGGAATATGGACGAAGATCGAATACAATATTGCGAAGGCGTGGGTCACGAGAAAGAGCAGAAAGACGGGCACAAACGGCAGCACGGATTCCTTGACTCCGCGAAGGTTGACAAGACTCAATAGAACAACTCCTGCCAAAGCAAAAATGAGTCTATACTGCTGGACCGATTCCGGCAACATGCTGAAGATCGCTTCACTGGCGCTGGCTATTGAGAGTGCGATCGTCAGTATGTAGTCCACGATCAACGCGCAGCCTGACACCATGCCAAGCTTTCGCGAAAGCAATTTGCTGGCGACTAGATAGCCGCCGCCGCCGGCCGGGAACACCTCGATGATCTGGGAATAGCTCGCACAAATCACCATGATAGTGATAACGGTGGCCAAAGCGACAAAGACACTCAGGCAGGTATGCTGCCGAAGAGCCAGAAACGCGCTTTCCGGGCCGTAGCAGGATGAGGAAAGGCCGTCCGCACCCATGCCCACCCAGGCGAAAAGAGCTACAAGCGAGATATTGCGAAACAGCGAATGGTCGGACAGGTCACGGGATTTGCCCATCACCAGGTTCTTCAGCGTTTTTGTCCAATTTACACCCACGTCTCATGCCTCCGAATCAGAATAAAAACACTGGTAACTTACCGTTATCAGTTGGGTTTGAGTAGTTAAAAATGGATATTGCTCTTGATATGCAGCAGCTTAATCATTATGAATTTTGTCAACCAAGCTGTCACGTGACAATCCAGTGCCATGACAAACAAAACCAAATCGGCAGGCAGACATCAGCCGCGCGGAATAGCCATACTCTATGAGGACAGGGATATTCTGGTCATAGACAAACCGCCAGGCCTTTTGACAATTGCCACTGATCGGGATGAGGAACGTACAGCTTACCGCATCCTGACCGACTATGTCAGAAAAGGCTGCGCCAAGTCCAGGAACCGCGTCCACATCGTTCATCGTCTGGATCGTGAAACTTCCGGAATCGTTATCTTTGCAAAGAGCGAAGAAGCCCAAATGTATCTGCAGGATCACTGGCCGGAAACCGAGAAGACATATCTTGCGGTCGTCCATGGCAGGTTTGCAGAGAAGTCGGGAATCATCTCGTCGCATCTGGCTGAGAACAGCGCTTTCACAGTATATTCGACACCCAATGCTGCCGAAGGCAAGCTGTCCAGCACAGCTTACAAAGTGATCAGGGAAACGGAGAGATTCAGTTTGATGGAGCTGCGCCTCCTGACAGGAAGAAAGCATCAGATACGAGTGCACCTTGCCGACAAAGGACACCCGGTCGTTGGCGACACTAAATACGGCAGGAAGAACGACATTCATAAACGGATGGGACTTCACGCCAAATCCATCTCTTTCAAGCATCCGTTCAGCAAGAAGCAACTCACGTTTGAGACTGCTGAGCCGGGCTACCTCGGATGGCTGATGGGTAATGCGTAGATATTAGCCTGCGATTGGCTTGTATACCTTTCATGCATGCTGTAAACTGCTTACATTAATGGTGGAGGACTTTCTGGGCCATGCCTTACTTCTTATCGCTTTTCGGGGCCTTGATGTGGAGCGCAGCTCTACTCTGGGTGATATTGTATCTTTCCGCCAAATATGACGAGAATCACAATTTTTTCAAACTGCTCGCGATTGTAGCTGCTCCCATCCTGCTGCCTTCCGGTTTGCCATGGCTTCGCATCGCACATGTTGCACCTGCCATGACGATGGCGCTTTCGATTCTTGCGACAATTCCGCTTTTTTTGTGGCTCATTCATAAATATTGTCGGCTGTCCTGGCGCAGGGCGATTATCAGCACAACGATTTTCTTTGTTGGCACGGCGATCTTGAATGTGGCGTTGGATGCCGTGCGGGAGCACGCATATCCGCAGGCTTCGTATATTTCGGAAACACCGCCCCCTTCAAAGTCGGCGATCAGTGCACAGCAGATGCGGAAACCTCCGGAAGTTGCGCAAGCTAGGAGGAAGCTGCTGCCTGAAGAACGGATTCTCGTTGAGGTGATGAAATGGCGTTTTCAACGATTCATGTTAAGCGAACAACTCGCCGCGCTTCGGGAGACGCTCAAAGCCTTTCCATCCGTCGAAATCAGTGGCATAGATGTGAGCAGTGTCCGCCGGGACGCCTCGGAATATTTCAACATGCGGATCCGTGGTCGAATGCCTGTGGCCGCCGCGGAAACCGTGGAGAGACTGCGCATCCGGTTGAGTGGTGCGCCAGATATTGCAGCCGCAGCGGACAAGGTTGTGGCGCAGCCGCTTTCTGTCGAGCAGGCTCAGCCTTTGGACAAGGACAGAATCTTTCAAATGGATTGCGTCTACAAGTCGCACTATCTGCCGGCGGCCGCGGCTGTTGCGGTTACCGGGCCGCTGTCGGTTGAGGAAGTGGTGCAAGGGCTCAAATCGGCCATGGAATTCGTGGTGCGGCCTGCCAATGGAAATTACCCGGTAGCGGATACAGCCAAAGGCTGTGCTCACGGAGTGACGATAAACTCGCTCAAAGAAAGTGGTGTCGTCTCAATGGCTCCGGCAGGCGGGAAGTGCAACGTTGATGCCTTTGCCCTGCGGGTTTCTGCGCAGGCTACGGATGCACAATTGGAGAGCTTCATCCGCGCCTTGGAAAGCAGTAATCCCATGGTTTATGTTTCGGCGTTGTCAGTTCAAATCACGCCCGGTGCGGAAACCAGGGATGTTGCGCTGACCATCGAATGGCCCGTCTGGTCTTCACAACTCGAAGCCAATCGCCTGATAGAGCGTGCCGAGAAGCTGTCGAAAGAATTACAGGGAAAGAAGAGGAATTGAAGCTTTCCACAATACCGGAGTTTATCAATCTCCAGAATGTGCATGGACCGGTGAAGCCGTATCAGATAAAGCAATGCCTGGCTTAAAGCCGCCAAAGCAAAACAAAAACGCGTTCTCTCTCCTCGCTATCGTCCTGCCATTTATCAACTGGCGATAGCTTGATTTTGTGTTCTCGCGCTCTGTCTCCACCTGTAGGAGCGGCTTTATGCCGCGACAGACTGCCTTTGCGCATAAATCGCGGGATAAACCCGCTCCTACAAAAACTCATTTTCTCTAATTTCGTGTATTCTGTAGCCGCCCTCCTGGAGGGCGGAGAGTTTTTCATCAGAATCAAAGGTGAAAATGCGTCCCAAAAACATTCTGTGGCGGAATGATTTGACACATTCCGGCGATTGGGACATTGTTTATCGAAGCATGCGGGAGACAAGATGCCTAAGCTTTTTGAGTATTTTGGTTTGGTTGTTTTGTTCTATTCGAACGAACATGATCCCATTCATGTGCACGGCCTGTATCGCAGCATGGAGTCTCGCGCGGAATTGATCCTGCGAGAGGGCAAAGTCATCAATATCCGCTACACTCATGTCAAAGGTCGCAAGCCCTTGGGATTGCGGCAACAGCGGGATTTCCGCCGGATTGTTGAACGCTTCCAAGATGACATCGTTTGCAAGTGGATTGATTTCTTTGTGCTTCATAAGCGCATCGAGTCGAAAGTAATAACGAGGAAACTGTCATGAGCCTTAAGAAAGGCATTGCGGTGAATGTTCTGAGTGCGGAAAGTGTGGAACAACACCAGCTCAAAATAACCTTTAGCGACGGGCATGTGTGTATCGTTGATTTCGGTCCTTTTCTCAGGAGTTCACGGAATCCCGAAACACGAAGGTTCCTTGATAAGGAATTGTTCAGAAGTTTTGTCGTCACACACGGCAACCTTATATGGGGAGACTACGATATGTGTTTCCCTGTTGATGATATCTACGAAGGGCATATCGCCGAAGGCGGTTCGAGCGGCGTTT
>Ga0181535_10003611_pt1 | contig 17818 bp, 14 predicted proteins | sample PEATcosm2014_Bin_44_FD_119774 | JGI IMG/M metagenome (GOLD analysis project Ga0181535, IMG submission 119774) | Peatland microbial communities from MTU Mesocosm Facility, Houghton, MI, USA - PEATcosm2014_Bin17_30_metaG | ecosystem: Environmental > Terrestrial > Soil > Wetlands > Peat | place... | reverse complement strand
TGCGCATGAAACTCCGGGTGCCCCATCCTCGGCGCGTCTTTGTTTTTGCGCCTAGGATGGGTTCGCATCGACCTGCATGCGCTTACTTGCTTTTCAACAACTTACGCACTTGTTTCTTATTAGTTCGGGGGTGGTGAGCGAAGAATCTCCTTTTGTTCTTCGACGAACTTCAGATTCACCACACTCGCTGGGGACAGCGTCCCCCGTCCCAGCCCCGCCCCTCACACCGCCATCATTTCCCGCGCCACAACCGGTAAGAGATCCCCGCCGAGACTCCATTGGGCTTGATGCCGAACTTCGGCTCGTTCGTAAAATTCGGCGAGTTCGGTAGAAACTGATATTCGTACGTTCCACGTACCAACCACTGATGACCCAGGCGGTACTCCGTGCCCGTATAAACGTAAATCCCCTCCGAACTGCATATGTTCGAGTCAAAGTCCAAATTCGGATTCTCGATGTAAAACCCGTCGGATAGCACCGCAATCACGATTCCAGTCGTGCTCACATTCGAGCCATAGGTCGAATAGAGATACGGAGAGGCAGGCATATTTACGGCAATGGCGTGGATGTCGACAGCCGTCTGCGCCCAGCCCGTCCCGCAAGGCCAATCAGCAGGACTGCCCGGGTTTGAATGCGTCTGACGGCTCCAAGAAAACGAGAGAGGCTTTGGGGACGATCGGGCTTTCCGTTCAATTGGCTCTCCAGCGATCTGCGCGGCAAGCTGCATAGAAAGTACGCGCATTCAGACTGGTAAGTAGCACGATCGCGCGGAGATGATTACGCGCGTCCGATCAATCTTGAGCTGGGTCCTGCAAAAGGCACCCTCGGCTCACTTTGAAGCCCTGCCTCGCCTGAATAGAGACCGGCGCCAATCCCCCGCCCCATTCCAAATCGTCTACACTTCTTACAGTTAAGAGACATTAAAGTTTTCTAATAAATGGACTTAAACAAGATAAGCGCCCCTCTCATTGCAACGTGACCGCTGTCACTGTCAGCAAATACACCCGACCTTACACTCGGTATATGGTTATCGATATAAATTTATCGAATCTCCTGCAGGTAAAACGCCGTGAATCGCCGGCGATACCGCAACCCAGCCTGGCGCGCCTACCCCAGTACCACCACTATCTGAAGGACCTGGAAACCGCGGGAATCAGCCGCATCTCCTGCAGCGTGATCGGTCGCGATCTGGACCTGATCCCGGTCCAGGTCCGCAAAGACCTCCAGTACACCGGCATCATCGGCAAGCCCAAAACAGGCTACTCGGTCACTGAACTCATCCTGGCCATCGAGACATTCCTCGGCTGGAACAACATCAACGAAGCGTTTCTCGTAGGTGTCGGCAATCTGGGCACTGCCCTGCTCGGCCACGAGCGCTTCTCCAAGTTCGGCCTACGCATTGTCGCCGCCTTTGACACAGACCCCTCCAAGATCGGCCAATGGATCCACGAGAAAGCAGTATTGCCTCTGGAGCAACTGAGCGATCTGTCCCAACGCATGAGCATTCATCTGGGAATCATCACCTGCCCGGCTGAAGCTGCCCAGTCCGTAGCCGACCAAATGGTGAAGGGTGGCATCCAGGCCATCTGGAACTTTGCTCCCGTCCGGCTCCGGGTTCCCGAACACATCATTGTCCATAACGAAGATCTTTATTCAACGCTGGCCTCCCTTTCCTGGAAGTTGGCGAGGCGCTTCCGAGTGCCAATTCAAGAGAAGGAGGCTGTTTAAATGGCGGCGCTGCCCAATGTCGTTGATCGCGCGGAAAAGTTCGAAAAGGTCTGCTCCATCCTTAACCGTTTCGGACGACGTCCCTCAGGGTTGATTCCCATCCTGCAGGCGATTCAACACGAATATCAATACCTCCCCGAGGAAGTCCTCACCTATGTGGCGACTTCGCTCGACGTTCCGCCCGCCCGCGTCTTCGGCGTGGCCACTTTCTACGCGCACTTTGCCCTCGAACCCAAAGGCAAGCACGTCATCCGCATCTGCGACGGAACCGCCTGCCACGTCAAGCAGTCCCTTCCCATCCTGGAAGCACTGCACAAGACGCTCGGAACCAGCGAAAAAAACAAGACCACGCCCGACATGATGTTCACCGTCGAGACCGTAGCCTGCCTTGGCGCCTGCGGATTGGCCCCCGTCGTTGTCATCGACGAGCAAGTGCACGGACAGATCACTCCGGAGCGCGCCGTCGGCCTCATCAACGACATCCGCGCAGTTGAAGCGTTACAGCAAACCGCTGCCACCGCCGCGCAGCCCGCCGCCGAGGAGTGTCATGACTAACGCGAATCTCGTCTCGCCTACAACAGAAAATGCGATGGGCAGTGCCACGCTTCCCCAGGTCCGCCGCGTCGTCATCTGCGCCGGTACCGGATGCATGGCCAACGGCGCCATGAAGGTCTTCGAGCAGTTCAAGCACGACATGGCCGATTCCGGCCTGAACGTCATCCTCGAACTCCGCCCCGAAGCGGCTGACGACGATGTCCGCCTCTCCAAAAGCGGTTGCCAGGGCTTCTGCCAGATGGGCCCCCTGGTCTCCGTGCTGCCCGACGGCATTCTCTACACAAAGGTCCGCAGCGAAGACGTCAAGGACATCGTCCAACAGACATTAGCCTCCGGCCAGGTCGTCGAGCGGCTGCTCTACAAAGATCCCGCCACGCGCAAGAGCTGCCGCGGCTTTGATGACAATCCCTTCTACGCCCGCCAGAATCGCCTCGTGCTCCACGAGTGCAGCTTCCTCGATCCCGAGGACATTCGCGAGTACATGCTCCACGGCGGCTACGAGTCCGCGCGCAAGGCTTTCGTCGAGATGGCTCCCGAACAGATCTGCAAAACCATTCTCGACTCCGGTCTCCGCGGTCGTGGCGGCGGCGGTTTTCCCACCGGCCGCAAGTGGGAAGCGGCGCGCATTCAGAACTCCCCCAAGAAGTACGTCATCTGCAACGGCGACGAGGGCGACCCCGGCGCATTCATGAACCGCTCTGTGATGGAAGGTAATCCGCACAGCGTCATTGAGGGCCTCATGATCGCCGCCCGCGCCATCGGCGCCAACGAAACTCTCGTCTACGTCCGCGCCGAGTATCCGCTCGCCGTCCGGCGCATGCGCCAGGCCGTCAAGGACGCCGAGCGCGAAGGCATCCTCGGCAAGAACGTCTTCGGTACCGGCCTCTCGATGAAGTGCGAAGTCATGGAGGGCGCAGGCGCTTTCGTCTGCGGAGAAGAAACCGCCATGATCGCCTCCATTGAAGGTCAGCGCGGCATGCCCCGTCCCAAACCGCCCTTCCCCGCGCAGAGCGGCCTCTGGGGAAAGCCGACAATCATCAACAACGTTGAGACGCTCGCCCACGTTTGCCGCATCCTCCGAGTCGGCCCTGAGGTCTTCCGCTCCATCGGCACAAAGGAATCTCCCGGCACCAAGACCTTCGCCCTCACCGGCCACGTCGCCAACACCGGCCTGGTCGAAGTACCCTTCGGCACCACGCTCCGCGAAATCGTCCTCAACATCGGCGGCGGCATCACAGACGACGCCGGAAAAATCTGGAAGACCGGTTTCAAAGCCGTACAAATCGGCGGTCCTTCCGGCGGATGCTTGACCGAGGAACATCTCGATCTGCCTCTCGCCTACGAGTCGCTCCGCTCGGTCGGCGCCATGGTCGGCTCCGGCGGTCTCGTCGCCATGAATCAGGGCACCTGCATGGTCAGCATTGCGCGCTTCTTCATGGAGTTCACGCAGCGCGAGTCCTGCGGCAAGTGCGTCCTCTGCCGCGAAGGCACCAAGCAACTGCTTACCCTGCTCGACGACGTCATCGAGGGCCGCGCCGACGCCCACACGCTCGAACTGCTTGAGACGCTCGGCCACGCCGTGCAGGCAGGCTCGCTCTGCGGCCTCGGTAAAACAGCGCCCAACCCCGTGCTCTCCACCTTGCGCTACTTCCGCAAGGAGTATGAAGAGCACGTCTTTGATAAACGCTGCCGCACCGGTCGCTGCAAGGCTCTTCTCAGTCCGGAAATCGATCAGGTCAAGTGCAAGGGCTGCGGCCTCTGCATCAAGGCCTGCCCAACCGGCGCCATCACCGGCGAAAAAAAGCAGCCGCACCACATCAACGTAGAACTCTGCATCAAGTGCGGCGCGTGCGCCACTGCCTGCAAATTGCACGCCGTCGAGGGGGTATAGCTAGATGAATAAGGTCACTCAGCCAACTTTGACCATCGATGGAAAAACCGTTGCGATTGAAGGCGAGCGCAACCTGCTCGAACTCGTCCGCAAGGCCAACATCGATCTGCCCACCTTCTGTTATCACTCCGAGCTCAGCGTCTATGGCGCTTGCCGCCTTTGCCTCGTAGATATCGAAGGCCGCGGCATTCAGGGCGCCTGCTCCACACCGCCTGAAGCGGGTCTGAAGGTTCAAACCACAACCCCGCAGATTCGCGAGATTCGCAAGATCGCCGTCGAGCTGCTGCTCGCCAACCACGATCAGAGCTGCCCCACCTGCACGCGCAGCGCCAACTGCCAGTTGCAGAACCTGGCCCGTCGCCTCGGCATCACGAAGGTGCGCTTCAAGTCCGTGCATCTGCCCGTGCCGCTCGACGAGTCTTCGCCGTCCTTGATCCGCGATCCCAACAAGTGCGTCCTCTGCGGCGACTGCGTCCGCACCTGCGCGGAGATTCAGGGCATCGGCGCCATCGACTTCACCCATCGCGGCCACGAAGTCACCGTGCAGCCCGCCTTCGGTAAAAATCTCGGCGACGTCGAATGCGTCAACTGCGGCCAATGCGCCAGCGTCTGCCCTACCGGCGCGCTCACCATCAAGTCTGAAGTCGACAAGGTCTGGAACCTGCTCGCTGACCCCACCAAGGAAGTCGTTGTGCAGATCGCGCCTGCCGTCCGCGTTGGTCTCGGCGAGTGCTTCGGTCTCAAGCCCGGTGAAATCACCACCGGCCGCATCGTTGCCGCTCTCAAGCAACTCGGCTTCAACCAGATCTACGACACATCCTTTGCCGCCGATCTCACCGTCATCGAAGAGGGTTCAGAGTTCCTCGTGCGCAAGGCCGAAGGCGGAACTCTGCCCATGTTCACCTCCTGCTGCCCCGGCTGGGTCAAATACGCCGAGCAGTATTTCCCTGAGTTGCTGCCCAATCTCTCCACCTGTCGCTCGCCGCAGGCCATGTTCGGCTCGCTCGTCAAATCCATGCTCCCCGATCAGCTCAAGATCGAACGCAAGGACCTCAAAGTCGTCGCCATCATGCCCTGCACCGCCAAAAAGTTCGAGGCACAGCGCCCCGAATTAGGCATCGACAACGACCCCGACGTCGATTACGTTCTCACCACGCAGGAACTCGCGCAGATGATCCAGTCCGCCGGCATCATGTTCGATGCCTTGCAGCCTGAGTCCTTCGACATGCCCTTCGGCTTCTACACCGGCGCTGGCGTCATCTTCGGAAACTCCGGCGGCGTCATGGAAGCCGTGCTTCGCTACGCTGCGGAAAAAGTCACCGGCACAAAGCTCGATCAGGTTGAATTCCAACAGGTGCGCGGCGACTCCGGCCTCCGCGAAGCCACCGTCATGCTCAACGGAACCGAGCTCAAACTTGCCATCGTCCACGGCCTGCGCAACGCGCGCGTCGTTGCCGAAGAAGTCCGCGCAGGCAAAAGCCGCTACGACCTCATCGAAGTCATGGCCTGCCCCGGCGGCTGCATCGGCGGAGCCGGTCAGCCGGTCTCCACCTCGCGCGACGCCCGCGCCCTGCGCACCAAGGGCCTCTACCACGCCGACAAAATGCTGCAGTTGCACAAGTCGCAGGACAACGTCTTCATCACCGAGTGCTACGCCAAGTTCCTCGGCGACATTGGCGGCGAGAAGGCTCATCACCTTCTCCACACAACCTACCAAAGCCGCCGCCGCATCGACGAAGAACCTCTCGCCCTGATGCAGTCCCAGGGCGCTGACAAACTCAAAGTCAGCGTCTGCCTCGGAACCAACTGCTTCCTCAAGGGTTCGCAGGAAGTGCTCAACGGTGTCCTTCGCCACGCCGAGCAAAACAACCTCGAGGGCCGCCTCGATGTGCGCGCAGGCTTCTGTTTCGAGAAATGCGAAACTGGCCCCACCGTCATGATCGGCGGAGAACACATTCATCACTGCACCGCCCAAAAGGCGATCGAAGAACTGAACAGCCGCATTGATGGCGATAACCCGAGCCCGCAAGCCGATACGGACCCGGGGAGCACGGGCGCCAGGTAACCGGCAGGACAGGAGAATATCTTGATTACGCAGGAACGCGCAGACTTCATCAACGAAGAGGAGATCGAACGCATACAAGCGGCGCACACGCGCCCGGAGCCGGCAAAGGTTCGTGAGTTGCTGGCCAAGGCCCGCGAAATGCACGGACTTTCCATGGAAGAGGTCGCTTGCCTCTCCTATGTGGAAGACAACGATCTGCTCGCCAAGATCTTCTCGACAGCCAAGCAGATCAAGGAAGAAATCTACGGCTCACGGTTGGTGATGTTCGCGCCGCTCTACATCTCCAATCGCTGCTCCAACGAGTGCACTTATTGCGCCTTCCGAGCCAGCAACACTGGTCTCAACCGCCGCACCCTCACACAAGAGGAGATCGCCGAAGAAACCCGCATCCTCATCCGCCAGGGCCACAAGCGCATTCTGATGGTCTCCGGTGAAGCCCTGCCGGAACAGGGTTTTCAATATATCCTCGACTCCATCGCCACCATCTACGCCACCAAGGTCGGCCCCGGCGAAATCCGCCGCGTCAACGTCAACCTTGCCCCGCAAAATGTCGAGCGCTTCCGCCAGCTCAAGGAAGCCGGCATCGGCACCTTCCAACTCTTTCAGGAAACCTATCACCGCGCCACATACGCCCAGGTTCACCTCAAAGGCTCCAAGCGAGACTACGACTGGCGCACCACTTCATTCGACCGCGCCATGGAAGCGGGCATCGACGACGTCGGCATCGGCGTCCTATTCGGTCTCTACGACTGGCGCTTCGAAATCCTCGCCATGATGCAGCACATTCATCACCTCGAACAAAAATTCGGCGTCGGCCCCCACACCATCAGCTTCCCCCGCATCGAGCCGGCCGTCGGTTCCGATATCGCTTCGCACCCGCCCTATGCCATCGGCGACACCGACTTCCTCAAGATGATTGCCATCATGCGCCTCGCCGTTCCCTACACCGGAATGATCATGTCCACCCGCGAAGGGGCTGCCGTACGCCGTCAAACTCTCGAGCTTGGCATCTCGCAAATCTCCGCCGGCAGCCGCACCGATCCCGGCGGATATGCCGAAGGCCCTGGCGACCCCAACGGCGAACAGTTCCAATTAGGCGACCATCGCTCCGTCGACGAAGTCGTCCGCGACGTCGTCTCCCTCGGCTTCGTCCCCTCCTTCTGCACCGCTTGCTACCGCACCGGCCGCACCGGAGCGGACTTCATGGATCTCGCCAAGCCAGGCGAAATCAAATATCACTGCCACCCCAACGCGCTTTCCACGTTTCAGGAATACCTCTGCGACTACGCCGGCCCCGCGACAAAATCCGCAGGCGAAAACCTCATCTCCATCGAACTCCAACACATGGACGGCATACAAACTTCCACCGCGCTGCCGATGCTCGACAAGGTTCGCGGCGGCGAACGCGACGTTTTCATCTAAGTCTTTGACAGCTTGTTGTTTTATCAACGGCGGGTGCCCCAGGTCCCGCTTTTGGGACCTGGGATACCACGAACCAAAAGTACGAAATTGTGCGGTCAGAGATCTTGAACCGAAAGAGGAGAAGACAATCATGATACGGGCAACGTCAAAAGGGTTTCGGCTTCATATCGGTTTCTTCGGACGCCGCAACGTCGGCAAATCAAGCCTGCTGAACGCCATCACCCAGCAGGCGGTCTCCATCGTCTCCGACGTGGCCGGCACAACCACCGACCCGGTCGAGAAACCGATGGAACTGCTGCCCATCGGCCCAGTGCTCTTCGTCGACACCGCCGGCGTCGATGACGTTGGCGCCCTCGGCGAGCAGCGCATCGCCAAAACCCGCCAGGCCATCAAGCGCGCCGACATCGGCGTACTCGTCGCCGAGTCCGGCACCTGGACAGACTTCGAAGAGAAGCTGCTCACCGAACTCCGCTCCCACAAAATTCCCGTCATCGTCGCCCTCAACAAAGTCGACCTCTGCCGTCCCGACATCGATCAGTTGATCCGCTTCGAGCAGGAGAGTCTCCCCTACGCGAAGCTCGTCGCCACCACCGGCGAAGGCCTGGACACGCTCCGCGCCAAACTCTGGGAAGTTGCGCAGCCCGATGCCGGCGAGCCCACAGTCATCCTCTCTGATCTCGTCCGCCCAGACCAAACCGCCGTCCTCGTCATGCCCTTCGACAAGGAAGCCCCCAAGGGCCGCATCAAGCAGCTTCAGGCCCAGTCCATCCGCGAACTCATCGACGGCGAAGCCTCCTGCGTGGTAGTCAATGACAGCGGCCTCGCGCGCACACTCGACAACATGAAGACCCCTCCTTGCATGGTCGTCACCGACGCTGCGGTATTCGAGCAAGTCGCCCGGGTCACACCGGACTCCATCCCTCTCACCGCGTTTTCCATTCTCCTCTCGCGCTTCAAGGGCGATCTCGTCGCGCAAACCCGCGCCGCCGTTGCCGTCGAAGCACTCAAGCCCGGCGACCGCGTTCTGGTAGCCGAGTCCTGCACGCACCACCCCGTCGAAGAAGACATCGGCCGCGTCAAGATTCCTCGCTGGCTGCAAAAGTACGTTGGCGGCAACCTCCAATTCACCACCGTCAAAGGCCGCGATTTCCCTGAAGACCTCTCGCCCTTCAAGCTCGTCATTCACTGCGGCGCCTGCATGTGGAATCGCAAAGAGATGATGAACCGCATTCGCGAGTGCCAGCGTCAGGGCGTGCCCATCACCAACTACGGCCTCGTCATCGCTTACTCGCTCGGCATTCTCGAGCGCGCCCTCGAGCCATTCCCTCAAGCCCTTGCCGCCTACAAAGAAGAACGGCAAAAGCATCTCGAACCGCACGCAACCGCCGAAGTACCTCAACCCGAAGAAGCCCGCATGACTTTAGTCAACTAACCATGACCGCGCTCACCAAAGCCGATCTGCTCGACTGGCTCCACGAGAGCCGGCCCGCTCGTCTACAAGAGTTATACGAGCGGGCCAACTCCGTGCGCCGGCAGCATGTCGGCGATGCGGTCCACCTGCGCGGCCTCATCGAAATCTCCAGCCACTGCGCGCGTCAATGCATGTACTGCGGCCTGCGCGCTGCTAACAGCAGCCTCGAGCGCTACCGCATGACGCGCGAAGAAATCCTCAACTGCGCCCTTCACGCCGAACGCCTCGGCTACGGCACCGTTGTCATGCAAGCCGGTGAAGACGCTGAACTCACCGCCGAGTGGATCGAAGAAATCGTCTGGTGGATCAAGCGTGAAACCGCGCTCGCCGTCACGCTCAGCCTCGGAGAACGCCGCGAAGACGAACTGCAACTCTGGCGCACCGCCGGTGCCGATCGCTATCTCCTTCGTTTCGAAACCTCCGACCAAAATCTCTTTCGCGCCATTCATCCCGCACGCGTTCCTGCCGGCCCCAGTCGCATCGCTCTGTTACGCACACTCAAGAGCCTCGGCTACGAAGCTGGCGGCGGCGTCATGGTTGGCATTCCCGGCCAATCCTTTGAGAGCCTCGCCGAAGACATCCTCACCTTCCGCGCCCTCGATCTCGACATGATCGGCATCGGCCCCTACATCCCGCACGCCTCGACGCCTCTTGGTACCGGCGCGCTTCGTCCCCCCATCGATCCATCCGAGCAAGTGCCCTCCAACGAAGAGATGGTCTACAAGATGCTCGCCCTCACGCGCCTTGTCTGCCCCAACGCGAACATCCCCAGCACCACCGCGCTTGCGACCATCAACAAAGTCGACGGACGCAAACAGGGCCTCAGGGTCGGCGCAAATGTCGTCATGCCCAATCTGACCCCGGTAAAATATCGCAGCCTTTATCAGATTTATCCCGCCAAGGCCTGCATCGACGAAGCCGCCGACGATTGCAACCAATGCCTGCGCGGACAGATTCACTCCATCGGCCGTTTTGCGGGACGCGGTTCGGGTCGAAGAGGAACGCTGGAGACTCCCGCAAACATCCCGCCGGATGCCAGTGCGCAATTCGTTCAACTGCAGTCATAAAGAGGTGCTTCATGAACCCGGATGACGGTCCTGTCGAAATTGTGGTCTGCCTCGGGAGCTCCTGTTTCGCGCGCGGGAACTCGCAAAATCTCGCCACCATCAACGCCTATGTGCAAGACCACGGCTTGAATGCCTCAACGCGCCTGACCGGCAAGCTCTGCCAGGATGAGTGCATGCAAGGTCCCAATCTCAGCATCGGCGGCGAAGTTCATCACGGCGTCACAGCGGCAAAGTTGCACGAACTTCTCGAGCAGCTTGACCAGACCTCGCGGAGTCAGCATGGAACGGATTGATTTCATCAAAACTGGCGAGCACGAATGCCAGGATTGCAATAAGTGCATCCGCGGATGCCCCGTAAAAGCCATCCGTGTTCAAGACAACTGCGCGCGTGTCGTGCCCGAACTCTGCATCCTCTGCGGCAATTGCACCCTCACCTGCCCCAGCAACGCCAAGCAGGTTTGCGACGATTTGCCCAGCGCCAAAGCCCTCATCAACTGCAAGCGCGCCGTCATCGTCTCCCTCGCCCCTTCCTTTGCCGCGCAATACCCCGGCATTCGTCCGGGCCAGTTGATTCACGCTCTCAAGAAACTCGGTTTCTTCGCCGTGTCAGAAACAGCCCTGGGCGCGCAGCAAGTTTCGGCCAGCATCCTCTCGCTCATGCGTGAAGAACCCAACAAACTCTGGATCTCCTCCGCCTGTCCCGCCGTCGTCGACTTCATCCGCAAATATCATCCCGAGACTCTGCCCCACCTTTGCGCCGTCCTCTCTCCCCTGCTTGCGCATTGCAAGATGCTGCGCGCCCAATACGGCAACGACATCGCCGTAGTCTCCATCGGCCCATGCATCGCGGAGAAAAAGGAAGCTGAACAGCATCCCGAACTTCTCGATGTCGCGCTCACGTTTGAAGACCTAGATTTCTGGCTCAACGAAAAGCACCTCAAACTCTCTGAGATCGTCGACTCTCCCGACGACCATTTCGAGCCTGAGCCTGCGCAGGAAGGCGCTCTGTTCCCCATCGAGGGCGGCATGGCTTCCAGCCTCACCGGCGGCCATTCAATCGAGAACCTCGAATTCATCTCCGTCTCCGGCATGGACGATGTTGAGCAGGCTCTCAAAGACATTCAACAATGGCAACCCGAGCACAGCATCTTTTTTGAGATGAGCGCCTGTGCCGGCTCCTGCATCAACGGCCCCAAAGCCGCGCGCACCACTTCCATCGCCCGCCGCCGCCACGACGTCGTTCAATACTCGAAGTCCGCTACCGAGTTTCCGCGCCAGCCCTCCATCGACATCGCACAGAACTACTCGGCAACGCCCATCGCCCACAACGAATATGGCGACCTGCAACTCAGTGAAGCCCTGCGCACTGTCGGCAAACATTCCGTCGAAGATGAACTCAACTGCGGAGGCTGCGGCTACGACACCTGCCGCGACTTCGCGCGCGCCCTCATCCCTCGCAACGCCGAGCGCATGATGTGCGCCACCTACACGCGCAAACTCGCACAGAAAAAAGCCAACGCCCTCCTGCAAAAAATGCCCTCAGCCGTCGTCATCGTCGACGACGACCTCAACATCATCGAGTGCAATTCCAACTTCATCCGCCTCTTCGCCGCGGAAGAAGAGCCCTCCAAAAATCTCGAAGGCCGCGCCCTCAGTGACGTCATGCCCTTCTCTTACCTCTTCCACCGCGTGCTCGACTCCAGCGAAGACATCGTAGGCCACGACATCCGCTACCAGCGCGGCATCCTCACCACCAGCATCTTCACCATCGAGCCCCATTCCGTCATGTGCGGCATCTTCCGCGACATCAGCGAGCCCATCTTCCAGAAAGAGCAGATCATCGATCGCGCCCGCGAAGTCATCCAGAAGAACCTCAAGACCGTGCAGCAGATCGCCTACCTCCTCGGCGAAAACGCCGCCGACTCAGAAATCATCCTCAACTCCATCGTCCGTTCATTCACGCCCAAAGACGGCGACGACGCCAGTGCCGGGGAGCAGCAGTGACCACCACCGAGAGCTTCATCGAGGTCGACTCCTATCAGCGTGCCAAGCACGGCCAGATGATCTCAGGCGACGTCTTCCTCTCGCAAAAAGTCCCGCAGGAAGGCCGCATCGTCTCTGTCCTCTCCGACGGCCTCGGCAGCGGCGTCAAAGCCAGCGTCCTGGCCAGCATGACCGCCACCATGGCCCTCAAGTTCGCCGCCAGCGCCATGGACATCCGCCGCTCTGCGGAAATCATCATGGACACACTGCCCATCTGCAGCGTCCGCAAAATCAGCTACTCCACCTTCACCGTCGTCGACATGGCCAGCACCGGCGAAACCCGCATCATCGAACACGGCAACCCGCCCTTCCTTCTCATCCGCCCCAACGGCGAGCTGCACATCGAGAAAACCGAAGTCCGTCCCGAGCGCTGGCAAGACCGCGTCATCAGCTTCTCCACCTTCGACGTCCAGCGCGAAGACCGCATCGTCTTCTTCTCCGATGGCATCACGCAGGCCGGCATGGGCGAGTTCCGCACCCCACTCGGTTGGGGACTGGACAACGTAGAAAAATTCATCCGCGAAAAAATCGACCGCTACCCCTACATCTCGGCCCGCGAGTTATCGCGTCTCCTGGTCGCCCGCGCAGAAGAAGTCGACGGCCTCAGCGCAAAAGACGACATCACCTGCGGCGTCGTCTACTTCCGTAGTCCCCGTCAATTGCTCGTCATCACCGGCGCACCCTACAATCGCTTGCACGACCGCGACCTCGCCAAAATGGCCGAGCGCACGCACGGCCGCAAAGTCATCTGCGGCGGCACCACGGCCAACATCCTCGCCCGCCTGCTCGGCCGCGAACTTCAGATCGACATGCGTCAGCAGCTCCACTCCAAGATCCCGCCCTCAGCCCGCATGGAAGGCTTCGACCTCGTCACCGAAGGCACGCTCACCCTCGGCGAAGTCCTCCGCCTTCTCGAAGAAGGTTTCGCCCCCGAAGAAATGGAGTCGAACCCAGCCGTTCGCCTTGCCGCCATGCTCCTCGACAGCGACATCGTAAAATTCGCCGTCGGCACCCGCATCAACGAAGCCCACCAGGACCCTAACATCCCCGTCGAGCTAGACCTCCGCCGCAACATCGTCAAGCGCATCGCCCAAGTCCTGGAAACCAAGCACATGAAGCGCGTCCTCATCCAGTACGTCTAAGGAACCTCTGCATAAGTGGATGCTCTGAAAGGGCTCGGCTTCAAAGCCTACCCTGAGCGGAGTCGAAGGGTGCCGTAATTGCTGCAAAATGAATGTGGGCTTTACAGGCTGCGGAAAAACTCCTCCCGCTGAAGGGTACGGGCTTCAGCCCGTACATAAACCCTGCAAAATAAGTTGGGCTTTAGCCCCTGAGGGAATGTTCTACGTGGAATAGAGCTTAATCAGAGCTTCCCTAAGGAAATCTCCGAGTAAGTATGCTCCGGCAGAGCTGGATGTTTTATAGTTGGTGCCCCTCAAAGAGGCCTATGCCGGAGTGCTCCGTGCCGTTCCCGATCGATGCGCTTTGACCCAGTTGTACAAGGTCTGCTCAACCACTCCCAGGCTGCGTGATACCGCTGCCATCGTCTGGCCCGACTCCACAAGTCGAACCGCCTCCTGCTTGAACTCAAGCGGGTAACGACCTCGCGTTGCCTTCGTCATCTTCGTGTCCCTTTCGCTATTAAAGCAGCTTGCTAAGGAATACGTTTTGCGGAGGCAAGGTAGCTTCTGCAAGTCTCTCAAACGAAGATGACTACTTTTCCGTGCCTAAAAGAAATTTCAAAAACATCGCTGATTGCAGGGCATTCATTTCATTCGTTCTTTCCTTCACTTCGTCCGCCGCTGTGCCACGCAGTTGCGGTCCGCTAAAATGCAGGCTCGAGTTTTCATACACGGAATCTGACAGATATTTCACCATGTAATACTTCTGGTCACGGTAATATCCGTCGGTCCCAAAATAACCACTTGCGAGAAAAAATGTAGTCCTGCCGCGAAGGTCAGCCTGCCATATTGGAGCTCCCTCCTCCAACGTCCGCCCACTTTCAATTCCGAGTAAATCCAGCACCGTAGGCCCGATATCGATATGAGAAGTGATCCATGGAATATCCACCCGGTTTGGAATAGCCGCGGGATAGTACACAAATAACGGCACGTGGAAGGAGACTTCATCAACCATTCCAGTTGGATAATCGGGGTCATCAACATTGTTGCGAAGACCATGATCCGCCGTGAGAACGATGATGGTATTGGATTCCACATGGTCGTTTTCTAGTGACTTAAGAATTTCCCCGGCCCAAGAATCGTACTGTCGCATTAATTGAAGACCACGTTCTGCAACCGTGTGCGCTTGACCATCGTCGCTCATGTTCGGCCAGGGACCATGCCCGATCTGCGGCAGAAAGGCGACGACAAATTTCCTGTTGCCGCTGCTCCATCGCTTGATATCTGTCTCAAGCATGTGCAGAGCTTCTTGGTCTAGATTGAGCTTTTTTTGCCATTGGATTTGGGGCGCCGTTTCATACGTCCCCCCGCTTGGCACGCCTAAAGTATCGAAACCGAGTGACTTGAACATGTTTCCATCGTGTTCAGCCGTCCAAAGGGTGCCATAGACGCCTGTCTCATAACCTGCATTCTTGAGCGTAGAGATTACTCCTGGAAGACTTCGGTGTGGTGAACCTTGGAATCCCTTCTTGCCATCCGGATATAATGACGAAAACAAAGACAGAAGTGCGCGGTTTGTGTACGGATAGGTAGTGTGGTGAGAATCCCCCACGAGCGAATGCTCGCGTAAGCGCGCAAGATTGGGATAATTGCTCAAATCTCCCGTCATATTAAGGTAGCGAGCCGGGCCGGTTTCAAGAACAATGTAAATCACGTTCGCGCTTTTCGCGCGACCCCAATATGCTGGGTCCCGCTCGCTAATTGGGGCCTTTGCAAGTTGGCGGTATTTCCCGACAAGTTCCTCCAAACTGGCAGATTGCAGTCCCTTTGTGCGGTCGGTGGCATCATCCCCGCCGAAACTGGCCTTCATAAGCATCGACACGAAGCTTGTCGTCATAGGTGTTTCAGGTGCCCTAAATGCCCAGCATGCAATCGAGATTGATAATGTCAGAGCCAGGTAGCAAATCAGAAACCCCTTGCCGAACCATGAACTCCGTGCCGCGTCGCGTCGGTCCAGACGACTTGCCAATAACGCGAACGCTATGATTAAGGCCAGGGCGTTCACAAGTTTCACTAGGCTGGAAACGGAGATGTAATCCCGCGCTCCACTATCGCTCATCCCCCAACTAATTGCTGACATAAGCAGGCTTGGCGAGACCAACTGACCTACTAACACAAAGCTTCTCGCCTCCGCATAAATCAGAAGCTGCAGCAGCGCGCAGATCGTTGCCAGAACTGGCAATTGCCACGATTTTGGCAAGAAGAAGAGGAACACGGCCAATACGAGTGGAATCACAATGAACAGCAGTGAAACATCCATCCTGAAGCAGGCTATCTCCGCGGTATGAGCTAATGTCATTACGAATCCGCCAGTAGTCAAAGCAGCCAGACTGGCTTGCACAAAGAGGTGCTTCAGCGCAATCATGGAGAACACTGGAACCAGCCACAATGGTAAATATGACGGGGAAGGAAGCTGCCAAAGGAACCGAGATGCAGTTGCCGGTCGGGACGAGAAACGGCTCATTAGGGACGATAGCATGGATATACTCCAGACTCCCTGGTTGGCTACAGTATGCGGCTCAAAACTTCCAAACAAGACCTGGCGATGTTTGTCTTGATGGGCATTAGACACACTACTCGCATGGGCCACAGTTGGACGCTCAAAAAACCAGATGCAATTTATTCTGAAGATATTATAGGTTTTTTGCTTTGGGTGTCACTCCAACTTCGTGCTATCGACCTGCATCTTTGGTCTCAGCCCCTGCATTGGGGTGACAAGAAGATTCTAGGGAATCTCTGAATAAGTCGACGCTTTGAAAGGGCACGGCTTTAGCCGTGCCGCAAATAGCTGAAAATAAACGTGGGGCTTTAGCCCCTGAGGCAATGCTTGCTGTGAAATGTAACTTAATCAGAGGTTCCCTAGACAGCCTGACGCTCTCCCAAACAGTCTCTTCTAATCCCTGCGTCCCTGGTCCCTCAGTCCCTGTCTTTTCGTTCCCTGCCTTTGCACATAATTACCCTCCCCCAGCGCACACTAAAAGAGTGAGAGCGCGAATCCGCGCAATCTCCACCACCAAACCCATGAAAAACATAACCCTCAGCATCGACGACGAAGCCTACCGCAACGCCCGCGTCTGGGCCGCCCTCCACAACACATCCGTCTCCGCGGTCGTCCGCGACCTGCTCAACCGCCTGCGCGGAACCCGCCGCACCACCCCAACCCCAATGCCTCCCGACGCCCGCGCTCCCTACCAGAGAAAGATCTGTCAGGCCTGTCCCCTGGCCAAAATGCAAGTCAATCCCCCTCGCGGAACCACCCTACCCCCTCCCCCCTTTTCCCGTGAAACTGTGACATTCCAGCCAACAAACAGAAAATAAACCGCTTACGCCCACAAGGCCCGTTACCATCTAGTCACGAGAGCTTTCCTCGATTCAGGCCCTTAACCACCACAAACAAAAAGGCTTGCAAGCAAAGCAAGCCCCGTCGTCAACTGCGGATTTTGCACAGATTATGCCAAAAAAATGAGCCTCATCGCCCTCAATCCGCCACCAAACCACGAATCCGCGCGAAGAGCATCAACAACCCACTGTTCTCTCAGCAGACCGTCAAAACATGGATGAATTGAAAGGGGGGTTTGGTGGGCAGTGAGGGACTCACATCGGTCTGTAAACTATTGAATTATCAATAGATTCATTTGGAGCTAAGGAAAATACCCTGAAATATACCCCCTGCAAGTCGATGCTTGGCGTTCCTGGATCAAAAGCGAAATGACAATTCGAGCCGTGATAATCATTGCAGAGGGAGGCGTTTCCGTGGACAGTAGGCGGGTATGGGAAGTTGCGCTCACGGTAGTTTTCGCAGTCGCTCTGCTGGCCGCAGCCGAAGGAAGGTATGCCTACGGCTTCTACATGGCGCTGAGGACGGCTGCAACGGTGGGCGGGGTCTATTGGGCGGTGCGGGTGTATCAGGCGGGGCCACGGGGCTGGATGTGGGCCTTCCTGGCTGTTGCGCTCCAGCTCAATCCGATCTTGCCAGTTCGGATGCACCGGCAGGACTGGCAGCCAATCGACCTCATTCTCGGCCTGCTCTTGCTCGGCTGGTCAGGGTATTGGCTCTATCGCACACGGCGGCGGGCCTGACCTGCGCTATGTCGTCTGGGTGGCAAACGTGCCCTCTGTAGTTACCTGGCGAGTGGGTGCAAGACGAGGGCTTCGAGGGGGGTGGTCTAGAACTGAGCCCCGCGTTTCCTTGAACCTCAAATGCGCCTCGGATTATCGTTGCATCACCACACTCTCTTTCTCACCATACATAAGGGTATTTCTCTATAGAGTGGGAAATCGGATCGTTGCACAACCCGCGCTTTCTTGCCCACCTCTTCCGGTTTGGCTGCATGTGCCCAACAATTCGTTGGCTTGAGTGCTGGCGGCTAACTCCGCGCGACAGGCGAATCCAGT
>Ga0181535_10003609_pt1 | contig 17823 bp, 11 predicted proteins | sample PEATcosm2014_Bin_44_FD_119774 | JGI IMG/M metagenome (GOLD analysis project Ga0181535, IMG submission 119774) | Peatland microbial communities from MTU Mesocosm Facility, Houghton, MI, USA - PEATcosm2014_Bin17_30_metaG | ecosystem: Environmental > Terrestrial > Soil > Wetlands > Peat | place... | reverse complement strand
TCTTCCTTGGCCCGCTCCACGAACGCCAGAATATCTTCCTTGGTAATCCGGCCGCCGCTTCCGGTGCCGGTCACATGGCGCAGATCTACGCCATGTTCCTGCGCAAGCCGTCGCACCAGAGGCGAGGAACGAATACGTTCGGCCTCCTCCGCGCTAAGAGCTTCGACCGCGGCCGCTTCCTTCGGGCTTGCAGCAAAGCTTTCGGCTAGCTCCGCAGGCGCGCCGACCGGGGCCACAGAAGGCTTAGCAGCTGCCGCAGCGCCTTCACCCGTAATCACGGCGACGATGTGGTTGACCTGGACCGTTTGTCCCGCAGTAGCCTTAATCTCACTCAGCACGCCGCTGGCAGGCGCGGGAATTTCAGCATCGACCTTGTCGGTCGAGATCTCAAACAGCGGCTCATCGCGCGTGACTTTGTCACCGACGTGTTTCAGCCAGCGCGTGATGGTGCCTTCAAAGATAGATTCTCCCATCTGGGGCATGACAACGTCAGTGGCTGGTCCGGCTGGTAACGGCGGGGATGGCGATGATGGCGTGGCCGTGCCAGAAGGTTGTGCTGGCGCTTGCGACGCTTGTTTGTTCGCGGCGAGCGGCACAGCCTGCGCTGGCGGTGGCGCAACACTCGCGGCTGCACCGGAGTCATCGATCACGGCGACCACGGCGTTCACTTGCACGGTCGCGCCCGCCTGCGCCTTGATCTCCTTAAGAATGCCGCCAGCGGGGGCAGGAATTTCGGCGTCGACTTTATCGGTGGAAATCTCAAACAGCGGCTGATCTCGCTCCACTCGCTCACCGGGCTGCTTGAGCCACTTGGTGATCGTGCCTTCGAAGATCGATTCTCCCATCTGGGGCATGATGACATCGGTCGGCATAGATTTCCTTCCTCAGCAATTGTTCCGCAATCCACCCCACTCCCAACCCGGCGCAGCGGAGATGCCCACCGGATGACCCCAGGCGCATGGGTGCACTTGCGGATTTCACAGAGTCACAACAAACGTTGAATTATACCTTTTGCCATTGGGCGCTCGGCAGCGCGCTGAGCACTTTGATCAGGAAGTCAGGGCTTGGGCTGGCTAGCCGGTGCCGGTGGCGCTGTCGGCGGCGGAGCCGAGTTGGCCGTTGCCGGGGCAGCCGCTTGCCGCCAAGCCTCCTGCGCTTCAGGCGGAAGATTGGCCGAGTGTTTGACGAAAGCGGTGACCTGCCATATCTGATCGTCGCTCAGAATCCCCGCCCAACTCGACATCCCGCTGAGCCGTATGCCGTGCTTGATGGCCCAGAACAGATGGGCATCCGGATCGCCGGGAATTTGATTGATAATTTGCGGAACTGGTGGATTGAACTTGGTGCGCATCGGGCTGACTCGCTGCAGCAATCCACCGTGGCAGTAAGAGCAGTTCTGCTCATAGAGCCGGGCGCCTGCCGCCAGATTCTGCGCATTGGGCTGCATAGGGTTGCCTTGCTTGGGCATATTTCGGTCGATGTACTCCTCCATCGCCATATCCGCCAGCCAGCGTTCGATTGTGCCGGGTGGATTGTCGGCCCCGACCGGAAACTTGCCGAGGTGAAGATACTGATAGGTCCCTCCGAGAATGACAGCCACGGTCAGCAGCACACCGGTGATGAACCCTCGCATCGCAGCTCCTCCTTTTTCCCGCAACGTTAAAGCCTTCCGCGAGAATAGCATCGCGATCGACGACAGCCATTGTCCGCCAAGCTACCCGCACCATTATCCCTCAACGTGGCATCGGCGTGCGCGCCGAGTGGCTCTGAATTTGGAGAGCCCGATTCCAGAGGGAACACGGAAGTGACAACTCTGGCCAAAGTGTCTGCATCTGCTCTGTTGTGCCGTAGTTTGGCCAAATTCTTAGACTCCAGGATGCGTCAGTGTACAAGGTTTTTGGGTTGTTGCTACTGGTGTGCTTGCTTAACATTGCGTCGGCCGGGGGCGTCAATATTGTGCCCACGACCACGCTTGCCGCCGAGACGGCGAACAACACCAGTGCAAGCGATCAATTTCCGGGTAGCTCGAATGGCAACGCGGCTCCGGGCCCGGTAAGCAAGTTGCCCTTGCAAAATTTACTTTATTCCGGCGCGACCACCAGGATTTACGTCCACGTACAGCCTTGGTGGGGCGACCCCGCGCACATCAATATCGGCTACGATTCGGCCGATCCTGTCGAGGTACACCAACAGATTGTGGACATGATCAGCCGCGGCATCAACGGCATCATCGTGGATTGGTACGGCATCATTTGCACGAACATGACCCAGTGCAATCACGAGAATGCCGCGATGATCGCATTGCTCAACGAAGCGGAGCTGCACCCCGGCTTCGAAGTGGCCGTGGGCCAGGATTGGGGAGACCTGGACAAAGAGCGTAAGTCCAAGCGCATGGAGGACCTGATATCGGATCTTAATTACGTCCATGACAACTTTGAACCTTCGCCCAGTTACATGCGGAGAAACGGAAGGCCCGTGATTACGTTTTTCGGCACTGGGCTGAGCGGGGCCGATTGGAGCAAAATACGCAAGGAGGTGCAAGGATCTCCCTTGTTTATCTTTCTGAATTCCGTTGGCTTTACCGATCCAGCATCGAATGGCGCCTTTGCCTGGAATCAACCGACGCATAGCGGCACGGATATGGGGCTCTCCTATCTGGACAGATTCTACAAAGTAGCGCTTTCGAAATCTTCGGAGTTTGCGATCGGCTCAGCCTACAAGGGGTTCAATGATTCGCTTGCATCGTGGGGACAGAACCTTAACATCAACCAGCAATGCGGGCAAACCTGGTTGGCGAGCTTTGCGGAAGCCGGCAATTACTATTCGGCCGACAATCAACTGGAGAACTTGCAGATTGTAACCTGGAATGACTACGAGGAAGGAAGCGAGATCGAAACCGGCATCGACAATTGCATCACCGTGGTGCCGTCTCTGAACGGACAAGTCTTAACCTGGACCGTAACCGGAGGAAGCGAAAATACGCTGGATCACTACGTGGTGTTTATCTCCAGCGATGGCCAGAATCTAATGCCGCTGGCGGAGATCACCCCCGGAAATGATGTGCTCGACCTGAGCACCTATGGATTTGCCCCGGGACAGTACACGGTCTTCGTCGAGGCCATAGGCCAGCCGAGCATCCTGAACCACATCTCGCCACCGCTGCAAGTCACCTTTTCTAATGCGGTTCCAGAATAGGCACATCCCGGAGCTATCAACCCTGCGCGGGGATTTACCCTTTGCAAAACTGGTCTAATACCGCTTCAGCCTGCGCGCTTCGCGTACGACGTCTTCCACGCTCGGCAGGAAAGCTTGCTCGAGCGGCGGCGAAAACGGCACGGGCGTGTCGGGTGCGGCAATTCGCGTGATGGGTGCATCGAGCGAATCGAAAACGTCCTCATTAATGCAGGCGGCGATCTCGCCGGCGAGGCCGCCGGTTTTGGTATCTTCGTGCAGCACGATGACGCGGTTGGTCTTGCGCACGGTTTCGGCTACGCTCTCCCGGTCGAGAGGCAACAGCGTGCGCAGATCGACTACCTCCAATTCAATACCTTCTTTGGCGAGAATCTCTGCTGCTTCCAGCGCGACGTAAAGCATGGCCGCGTAGGTGACTACGGAAACGTGCCGACCCACTCGCGCGACCCGCGCCTTACCGATCGGCACGCTGTAATCCTCCGTCGGAATTTCCTCCTTGATCCGGCGATAGAGAAACTTGTGCTCGAAAAAGCAGACTGGATTATTGTCCCGGATCGCCGACTTGATCAGCCCCTTGGCGTCATAGGCAGTCGCCGGGCAGACGACTTTCAACCCCGGCACGTGGGCGAAGTATGTTTCGGGATTCTGCGAGTGAAAAGGGCCTCCGTGCACGCCGCCGCCGGAGGGTCCTCGCAGCACCACCGGCACGGCGACGTTCCAGCGATAGTGGGCTTTGGCCAGCATGTTGACGATCTGGCTGAAGGCGCAACTGATGAAGTCCATGAACTGGAACTCGACCACGGGGCGCAATCCGGTGAGCGAAGCGCCGAAGGCGGCGTTGACGAAAGCCATCTCGGAAATCGGCGTGTCGATCACCCGCTCCGCGCCAAAGCGGTCGAGCAGCCCTTCGGTAACTCGGAACGCGCCTCCGTAAACGCCGATGTCTTCACCGATGCAGAAGACAGAGGAGTCGCGCTCCATCTCTTCATGGATTCCCTGGCGGATTGCTTCGAGATAGGTCAGTGTGGGCATATTTTGTACCGAAGCCGATTAGCAAACCGGAAACTTGGGCATTCCTTTCATTTGTCATCCTGAGAGAAGCCGCGCAGCGGCGGAGTCGAAGGACCACTACTCTCAAAACACGCTCGGCTCCGACCCAGCCAGCTAGGGTTTTCCCGCTCAATGAGCCATATCTTCTTGGCTTGCACTCAGCCCTTTAGCTGCTTCTCTCGGTTGACGGCTGTTAGGAGGTCTTCGACTGCGTTCGGCTTTGCCGAACTTCGCTTGATCTCATAACGACGTCGGCCCCGATTGGCGGTACTCTGTTTCTTGGCGAAGAAAGCAGGAGACCGGAGAAGGAGCCAACGATGTTGATTATAGGCCGCGATTTCCATTCCGGCTTTCAGCTGACACTCCCGGAGAACAGTCTTTTCAGCAGCCTGCGAAAGTCTATGCCGAGAGCTGATGAAAGCCGCTCTACTGTGGCAGCCTTCGATTCCGGCATCGAACAATTCCGGCATAGAATATGTGTTGAGGAGTGCAAATGATATGCGTCATATTGCACTGAGGGGACAGCGATGAACGTAAGCCCGTTGGCCGGCAAACCGGCTCCCGATTCAGTCCTAGTCGATGTCTCGAAATTGCAGGCGGCTTATTACGACGAAAGGCCGGACCCAGCGATTGCTGCTGAGTGCGTCAGCTTCGGCACGTCAGGGCATCGCGGGTCCTCCCTCAGCCGGTCGTTCAACCAGGCACACATCTTAGCCATCACGCAAGCCATCTGCAATTACCGCGTGAGCCAAGGAATCGACGGTCCGCTATTTATCGGCTTTGATACGCACGCGCTGTCCAAGCCTGCATTTGCCAGCGCCCTCGAGGTGCTTGCGGCCAACGGCGTGGAGACGATGATATCCATGCGGGATGAGTACACACCGACGCCCGCGATCTCGCACGCGATCCTGACCTACAACCGCAATCGCAAGCAGGGGTTGGCTGATGGTATCGTCATCACCCCATCGCATAACCCGCCCGACGATGGCGGATTTAAGTACAACCCGCCGAACGGCGGCCCGGCGGGCTCCGACATTACAAGTTCCATTCAGGATCAGGCAAATGCGTTTTTAAGGTCCGGACTCAGTAATGTTAAGCGAGTGGCCTACGAGCGAGCGCTGCGCGCGTCCACCACGCACCAACACGATTACGTTGAAGCATACGTGAGCGATTTGGGAAGCGTGCTCGATATGGATGCAATCCGGGCAGCGGGGCTGAAGCTGGGAGTTGACCCGCTTGGCGGCGCCGGGGTGCATTACTGGGGACCGATTGCGAACCGTTATCGGCTCGACCTGACGATCGTCAACAAGGTGGTGGACCCGACGTTCCGTTTCATGAGTGTCGACTGGGATGGAAAGATAAGGATGGATCCATCTTCGCCATATGCGATGGCGAGCCTGGTCGCGCTCAAAGACAAATTCGATATTGCTTTTGGCTGCGATACCGACCACGACCGGCACGGCATCGTGACCAGAAGCGCCGGTCTCATGCAGCCGAATCACTACCTTGCGGTCTGCGTTCACTACCTGTTCTCGCACCGGTTGAAGTGGAGCGCCACAGCAGCCGTCGGCAAGACCGCAGTCAGCAGCAGCATGATCGATCGGGTTGCGGCGGATTTGAGCCATAAGCTCTACGAGGTCCCGGTGGGTTTCAAGTTCTTTGTGGATGGACTGTTGCAGGGCTGGCTCGGTTTCGGCGGCGAAGAGAGTGCCGGGGCGTCATTTCTGCGTCGCGATGGCACGGTCTGGACCACCGACAAGGATGGCTTGATTGCGGCGCTGCTTTCAGCAGAGATCACCGCGCGTCTGGGGCGCGATCCCGGAGAAGTCTATGCCGAACTGACGCGGCGTTTCGGCAACCCCCTCTACGAGCGAATGGATGCGCCGGCGAACAGCGAGCAAAAGGCGATTCTGGGCAAGCTATCGCCGGAAGACGTTCAATCGACTGAGCTCGCCGGCGAGCCAATCCAAAAAACCTTGACCCGAGCGCCCGGAGATGGCAACGCAATCGGCGGCGTGAAAGTCATAGCGGAGAATGGCTGGTTCGCTGCGCGCCCCTCGGGCACGGAGGACATCTATAAGATCTATGCCGAGAGCTTCCTCGGCGAGCAACACCTTCGGCGAATCCAAAAAGAGGCGCAGGAGATCGTCGGCCGTGCGTTGAGCACATCGAAGGTTTGAACGAGCACTATGGGTGACACTGTCTACACGAACTTGTCTGCCGAAAAGCCTTCCGATCCTATCGCGGAACTGGCGCTGAATCTGGGTTGGACCTGGAACCACTCGACCGACGAGCTGTGGCGCGAGCTGGAGCCAGAACTCTGGGCAATCACAGAGAATCCATGGCTGGTCTTGCAGTCGGTATCTCGCGACAAGCTACAGCGGCTCTTGTCCGACGCAGCATTTCGAGGTCGGGTTGATGAGCTGATCGAGAAGAAACGCGAACTGGAAGCGTCAGACGCCTGGTTCCAGAAAGCTCATCCTGATTCGCCGCTTAAGTCTGTAGCTTTCTTCAGCATGGAGTACATGCTGAGTGAAGCGCTGCCGATTTATTCGGGTGGTCTGGGGAATGTGGCCGGCGATCAGCTCAAAGCCGCCAGCGACCTCGGTGTGCCGGTGATCGGGATCGGCTTGTTGTATCAGCAAGGTTATTTTCGCCAGGAGATCGATTCCACGGGCGCACAACTTGCGCTCTACCCGTTCAATGATCCTGGGCAACTGCCGGTACGTCCGCTGCGCGACCAGAAGGGCGACTGGTTGCGACTGAAGGTGCTGTTGCCGGGTTATGCTCTATGGATCCGAACATGGGAAGCGCAGGTTGGCCGCAGGAAGCTGTACTTGCTGGACACAAATGACCCGGCGAATCTGCCATCCTATCGAGGCATTACCGCCGAGCTTTATGGGGGCGGGCCGGATGTGCGATTGCGCCAGGAGGCGGTGCTCGGCATCGCCGGCTGGCGTCTGCTGCGAGCGCTCGGGGTTCGGCCCGAGGTCTGTCATCTGAACGAAGGCCATGCAGCCTTTGCCGTGCTGGAAAGAGCGCGGGCCTTTATGGAGGAGTGCAATCAACCATTCGAGGTGGCGCTGGCAGCGACCCGTGCGGGCAATCTGTTCACCACGCACACGCCAGTCGAAGCCGGTTTCGATCGCTTCTCGCCGGAGCTGATGAAGAAATACTTCAAGTGGTACGCGGAACACCGGCTTAAGATTTCGCTGCATGACTTTCTTGCCCTGGGCCGCCGCAACGCCGATGACGATTCCGAGCCTTTCAACATGGCGTATCTCGCGATTCGGGGCAGCGGTGCGGTTAACGGGGTCAGCCGCCTGCACGGGTTAGTGAGCCGGCGATTGTTTCATAACCTCTTCCCACGTTGGCCGGAGGCTGAAGTTCCGGTCGGGCACGTGACGAACGGAGTTCACGTTCCGACGTGGGATTCGGTGGGAGCTGATTCGCTCTGGACAAAACAGTGCGGCCGGCATCGATGGCGGGATTCCCTGGACCACGTCGAAGAGCAGATACGCTCAGCCGATGATCGAGAGCTTTGGCAACTGCGTTCGACCGCCCGCGAATCTCTGGTTCAGTTTACGCGGCAGCGGTTTGCCCTTCAGCGCGCTTACCAGGGAGCACCTCGGCAGGAAATCGAGGAGGCATCCGGCATCTTTGACGCAAGCCGGCTGACGCTCGGGTTTGCGCGGCGATTCGCGACGTATAAGCGTCCTAACATGCTGCTGCACGATCCGGAGCGACTGATTCGCATCTTGACCAATTCGAAGCGCCCGGTACAACTAATCATCGCCGGGAAGGCTCATCCGCAGGACTTGGGCGGACAGGCCATGATCAAGCAGTGGAATGAATTCATGCGCCGCAGCGAAGTGCGAGGCCACGCGGTATTTCTGGCTGACTACGACATGAGGCTGACGCAGGAGTTGGTTGCGGGAGTGGACGTTTGGATCAACACGCCGCGACGTCCGATGGAAGCGAGCGGCACGAGCGGAATGAAGGTGCTGGCGAACGGCGGCTTGAACTTGTCCGAGTTGGATGGCTGGTGGGCTGAGGCTTACTCACCGGAGGTGGGATGGGCCCTCGGCGATGGCCATGATCGCGGCGACGATCCCGTTTGGGACGCGGTTGAAGCGGAAGCGCTGTATGCACTGCTTGAACAAGAGGTTATTCCAACCTTCTATGACCGCGATTCGGAGGGTTTTCCGCGGCGATGGATCGCACGTATACGCGAGAGCATGGCCCGTCTCACGGCTGCCTTTTCAGCCAATCGAAGCGTGCGACAGTACACCGAAGAACACTATATTCCGCTGGCGTCAAAGTACCGTGAAAGGGCAGCCGAGGGCGGCAAAGCGGCGGCCGAGCTTGTCTTGTGGCAACATGAGATCGCTGGACAGTGGCGCGATTTGCGGTTTGGCCAAGTGCTGATCGAGAGTCGCCAAGGCAAGTATTTCTACACCATCCAACTGCATCTAGGCAGACTCAAACCCGATGATGTACAGGTAGAGCTGTATGCTGACCCGTTGAACTCTGACCAGCCTTTTCAGGCTTCCATGACGCTCGACCATGCTCTCGCGGATTCGCCCGGAGTCTATCAATACTCCGGTGCGGTTCCTGCCGAGCGGCCTGCAGCTAATTACACGACGCGCGCGCGGCCTCGGCGTTCTAACGTCTTAAGCCCACTGGAGATGCCGCTGATCGCATGGCAGAAATAGAGATACAAAAAAATCTCCCGCGCTTGGCGGGAGATTGACGGGCAGTGCTAATGTTACGGTCCTACCAAACTGTAAAGGTGATGTTATCGAGCCATTCAGAGACTGCGCCGCCGGTGCCGTTGTTATCCAACTGAAACTGGAAGCCAAGATTATCGCCGAAGCCAACGTTAGTCACTCCATAGGTCAGCCCCAGGGAATGCGACACTCCATCTACTATCAAGGTCTGGTAGGTCTCAGTGTGATTGGTGTGGTTGGTGGTTATGTACATCTGAACGTGATGCCACACATTCGGAGTCCAATGAGGACACGCTACGGTAGTTGCCTTCCATCCGTTTGTGGCTTGATCCCACACGCGCCAAATCTGCTTGGTGTACTCACACTGCATAGTCATGGAATATTTGTAACCACCGACATACTGCTGGGGACCGTTCTCGATAGCCTGAGTGCCAGTCTGCGAAGCACTGTCTACCATAAGATAGAAATCGAGCTCAATGTTGGTTGCCGCGTTATTCGCGCCCAAGTGCCAATACCAAAGCGAGTCAAAGCCACCGCCGGAATTCATGAATTCCGTGCTTGATCCAGAAAGAGACGGAGTGGTTTGGTTAAACGCAACCCAAGAGCTTCCACTTCCGGAACCGCCCGCACAACTAGCGGTATTGCACGATCCAGTATTCTTGGTGTTCTGAGCGTCAGAGAAAACCACGGCATTCGCCGGAGGAGCCGGGTAGCCGGCGTTGCTGCCGGTGCTGCTACTCGTACCGCTGCCGCTGGTGTTAGTGCTAGTGGTGGTGCCGCTGACCACGGTAATTTTCACATCCGTTGTATAGGTAGTGTTGGTGGAGGCGTCATGCGCTTGCAGTGCAAGTGTATGTGAACCGGCTGCCAGAGAGGTGACAGTTTGACTGAAAGTGCTGGTGTTATCCTCGACCGCGCCTGCCTTGCCGTCGATCCAGAGCTTGGCATAACTGGCGGTACCACTATAGGTAAAGCTCACGGTGAAGGGAACCGTGACGCTGGCGCCGTTTACCGGCGAGGCTACGGTTATGGTCCCCGCCGTTGCAAGGACGCTAAGTAAGGACAGAAACGCCAAAGTTCGAATAATTGGTTTGGTTGCGAACAATTAGACTCTCCCCCGGTCGGGCCCTTTACATTGAATGGACTGACCGCTGATTGCTGCTTCTCGGGGGAGAATAGCGCCTGGATCTTCCGGATGAACTCCTGCGAAGCTACTACAACGAAGCGGTTTGAGCTCTTAGGAGTTAAGGTGTAAGCCCTTATTACTATTGTCTAACGCACGTTTTTCAAACGCTATTGGCGTTCTTATCTGTAGTGCTAGCTCGCGATTTAGAAAGGGCAAATGAGCCTCAGTGCTTCGTGAAAGGTCCGTCGAACCTCCTGGGTTGGCAAATGGCAGAGGATCGAAGTCAGAGCTTCTGGATTGACTTGCGATGCAGTCAATGCTATTGTCCAGCGCACTTGTTGCGCCGTAGGGACACTCCCTGCGAAAGACAATCAGGAGGGAAGAAAACAATGAAACAGCTCAAGGCTGTAGTGGCGGCCTTTGTTGCGGCGGGCGTACTGATGGCCTGCGTTTCCGGCTTTGCTGACGACAAGATGAAGAAACCAACAAACACCGTAAACAATATAAGGCAGGCGGATCCGCCAAAGGCATCGAATCAACCCAAGGCCAGTCCGGTTGGACAGCCAATCAACAGCACGTCCAAGGTGCCGGGCTACAAGCCCGCTCAGAAGAGCCCTGAGAGCCACAAGATCGTCGTTCCACCGCCGGCGAAGAAATAGCAGATAGCGGTTCGTCAAGATTATTGAGACTCGCATAATATAGTTACGCAGGAAAGAGCTCCGCCCAAAAGGCACAGACCAAGGTGGGCCGGCGGCGCATCCGCTGGAGTGCACGCCGGGCATGAATGCTCAGTTGCCCGAAGTCTTGCGGGCAGGGGGAGGCTATCAAACTCTCACTGAAGCGGCAAGGTATTTCAGGTAACCGGCATTGGCGCCCCATATGCACCACTACCTAGGTAATCACTGCAGTCCATCAGATCTGTGGGGCTGCAGTCGTTGGTGCCGCAGCATTCCTGTCAGCGAATCGCGCTGTTGTGCACGCTACTTCAATCTGAAATCGAGAACGTGAAATCGTAATTGCGCTAGCAGGTCGGGAGACCGAATCTCTCAGGGCGCGCCATTAACTTCTTAGGATTAAATCACCTACAAGTTATCGACAGATCTTTTCCAGAGGTAGGGATCACGTCTGGTTGCGCGGGGGTTGCATTTGGTTGCGGAGTTGCTTCGTGCTGCCTTGCAGCAGCCTCCGCGGCTCACATGCTTGGCCCGAAAGAGACGGCGTAGCACACATGACGTGCCCGACCTAATCCAACGGATATGGGGTCGAGTCTGTCCTACACTTCCGCCCGTTTCGACTTGCGGCTGGACAAGAAATTGTCCAGATAGCGTGACTTCATTTGCTGGCTCGCCATGAGTTGTTTCAGCGGTGGCAGTTTGAGAATCACGCCAAGAATGGCAGCCATCGCACGATGGCTGGCAAAAGCCTGATTGTCGAAGATGAGGTTCTGGAGTTTGCCGCGCTCAATGGCCATTACCACCGCACGATGAGCCGTATTCACTGGTGTGATCACGCGCTGACCCCGCTGTTCGAGCCGGATAGCTTGCTTGTCGCAGACCCGAGCGCACACCCCACAGCCGAGACAGATATCTTCACTGACCTTGGCTTTCTTGCGTTTGTGCTTCAGCGGGTCTCCCGCGGAAACCATGCCCATCGCTTCAACCGGACAAGCTTCGGCGCATTTCATGCAGCCGGAACATTCGGCCTCGGCGATTACGGGCAGGAAGTTGGTGGTGCTGATGGGAGTGAGAACAGCGAACCGCTTAGCAGCCAACATAGCCTCGCAACAGCATCCACAGCAGTTGCAGATGAAGGCGACGCCCTCGCGCACGTTCTCACCGAATTGCACTAGATTACGCTCGCGGGCTTGAGCGATCATTTCGTGACATTCTGCCTTATCCACGCGACGGACGATGCCGTGTTTAATTAGTGAGCCCGCAATGGAATTGAAGGTCATGCAGATATCCATCGGTGCGTCGCAATTGCGGCCCACATGAGACATTTTGTGGCGGCAATAACAGGCGCCGATGCCAATGTGAGAAGCCGTATTGATGACCTGCGAGGCTCGTTCGTAGTCGAGCACGTGCAGCGTGTGTTCCGCCGTCAAGGCGTACTCGTTGACGAAGACGCGTCCTATTTGTGTTTCTCCGGTTGCGAACAGGGCTTTGACGAAGTCTTCCTCGACGTTAAGATACTGGTGGAAAAGTTCGGCAAGGAGCTTCTGGTCGTAGTGATTACCGATGCGCATCATGGAAAATTCAAAGAAGCCGGCCATTGGCGGCGGCATTATGAACCTCTGGCCACGGTCAGAGTCGATGTCGAGCATCATGCCGCGCGAGGCGAGCGCTTCGAGGATGTTGCGGGCCTCGGTTTCGGACTTCTTCCAGAGAAGCGCCGCTGTTTTGGCCGTGAAGGGCTTGATAGGAAGCAGCGCAACGAGTTCGGCTTCTGCCGGCGTGAACAGGACCTCGAGGATTTGAAATAAAAGCTTGGTCGGCGGAGCTCCTTGGGGAAAACGGTTGATCCGCTCCGACAGTTTCCGATAGCTCTCCCTAGCGGTGTGGTGCGCCATGGAAATAGTGTAGGACGAATCGGCCAGAGCGAAAGCGCCGGCATCACAGGTGTCGGTTCGTTCGTTGCCTGATCAATAAAATAACGGCTGAATTGAGCGTGCTGGCAGTTATCTGGAGTGTGGTCGGCGACCCCGAAGTTTAGCTTCCCGCCGAGGCTGAACTTTTTGGAGGCTTCGACAGCGCCGGCACTTGGTCGACAAGAGCTGCCGTGCTGGAGTGAAGGCTGGCGGGGCTAAGGGTAAGGGGGGTCAGCTCGGGTGTTGCTTCGTGAGAAAGACATGGCATCCGAACCGCTCGCCTCATAAAATGTCCGGAGTCGGTGGGCAGAGAAACGCAATGACGCGAGCATCGAACTACCGCGCGGGACCAAGAGAGTCTCTATTGAGGAAGGGGGGAGGGACCCCCTCGGACTCTCGCGAGTGTCTTCCGTCATTATCGATTTCTTGATGCAGGGGATCATCACCCAGACGCGTGGTGGCCGACACTACTCCTTCTATTGCTGGGTCATTTGGCACATCGAAAAAGAAGAGGGAATCGACAACGTACGAGCAGTTCCTTGCAGCTTTTCAGCGGCGCGGCACCCTGTTTGCGTTGGCGAGTATTGAATTTAACTCGGAATCATCGCCGGTTTGGCGTCCCTCGGCAGCTAAAGGCGTCATGCGCGGTTGGTGCGTAAATGCAGGGCTGAAGCCCTGCTCCACCCATTTCATGAATAATCTCGACTAATTCTCCATTTCCCTACTGCGTGATTTTCAGCAGGATGTCGTTGGCAACAGTCTGAAAGGCCTGGTTTAATTCGGATGAGCAGCTCGGCCCAGGGCAATCGCCGGCAAACACCGCTATACCCTGCGGCGTGGCGGAATTGTATGAGAAGCCCTCAAAGGCGGTGCCGCTGGGATCATTTGCCATCTGCTCCAAGAACGGTAGGTTGATTTTGTCGCCTAGACCGACCGTGTAAACGATTACTCCTTGCGCTCGCATCGCATTTGCCCATGACATGGCGCGGTACATGGCTTCGTTGGGAACATTGGTCTCGCCATCCTGCTGTGAGTTGAGCGTCCCCGGATTTCCGGGCATGTGCGTCGGAAAGGCCGACGGCGTACACCCGAAGACGTTATTCCCTCTCGAATCCCAGACAAAGGTGTATGGCGGCTGCGCCGGACCGCTGCACCATCCCATTTGGGCCTCAGGCCAAGCACATCCACCATAGTAGACAGGCGTCGCAGGACAGCCACCTCCGCCAGGCTGAGTGTTCAAGGCGTCATAGTTGGTATTGGCCCAACCATCGGTAAAGAACACGACCACCTTGGTAGTGTTTGCCACGACCGGGCATCCACCGCCATAAGGCCAGGAAGCTGGCACCGCCCAGCCGCAGAGCACGTTTGCCGCATTGTCGAGCCCGCCTTGCGCATAAGTGCCGCCAGTAAACTGCAGGCCGTTAACGAAATTGGTGATGTCGTTGACGAAAGGGTGTTCCATCGCTACGTTCAGTGCCCCGCTACTGCCGAAACTACTCACGGCGGCCTGATCGAGAGTGTCGCTGAAGTAAGACAGGAACGTTATGACGGCAGGCGGAAGTGCCTGCGCTCCGCCGTTGAGGTTCATCGAGTTCGAATGATCCAGCACCAGGGTCATCATGACATTGGTGCGCGTGCTCTGGGCTGGAGCGCTCACGGTTAGCGTCGTGGTACTGCCAACGGTTAGGTCGCATGACGTGGCGGAGATCGTTGTCTGGCCCTGGCTTACCGTCGTTATGCTGCCGGAGGGGCCGATGGTCGCCACGCCGGTGTTGGTCGACCCCCAAATCACAGAGTTCGTCAGGTTGGCAGTGCTGCTGTCGGTGTACGTGCCGGTGGCGGTGAACTGCTGGCCGCTGCCAACCGAAATTGTGGGGTTGGTCGGAGTAACGGAGATGGACACGAGCTGTGGAGCTCCCACCGTTAGCGGAGTACTGCCAACAGTTGCGCCGGCGGTGGCGGTGATCGTTGTCTGGCCCTGGCTTACCATTGTTATGCTGCCGGACGTGCCGATGGTCGCCACGCTGGTGTTGGTCGATCCCCAAATGACAGAGTTTGTCAGGTTGGCCGTGCTGTTGTCGGTGTACGTGCCGGTGGCAGTGAACTGCTGGCCAGTGCCAAACGGGATTGTTGGGTTAGCGGGCGTAACGGCTATGGAGACTAACTGCGGAGGCCCGACGATTAAGCTGGTGCCTGCCGAGATCGCGCTCATTGTCGCCGCAATGGTGGCAGAGCCGACGCCTGAGCTTACGGCGAGTCCTCGCGAGCCAGTGTTGTTGCTGGCAACGGCGACGGTTGCCGCCGTGCTGCTCCAGGTTACGTTCGTGGTGATGTCTTTGGTGGTCTGATCGGTGTAGGTGCCGGTAGCGGTGAATTGCTGCGAGCTGCCTAAAGGAATCGCGGGATTCTGCGGGGTAACGCTGATGCTGACCAGTTGTGCCGGCGTGATCGTAAGCGAAGCCGTACCGAACACCGTCCCGGAAGTTGCAGTTACCGAGACCGATGCAACTGAGACGCTGGCCGCAAGCCCGCTTGTCGGGCTGGAGTTGCTGATGGTGGCCACTGTCCCATCGGAGGTGCTCCAGTGCACCGACGATGTCGAGTCCTGCGTGCTGCTGTCGGTGTAATTACCGGTCGCCGTAAACTGCTGCGTCGTGCCCAGCGGAATCGAAGGGCTGGATGGCGCAACGGTGATTGATACCAACGTTGCCGGCGTGACCGTCAGAATGGTCGTCCCGCTGATATTTCCAACACAAGCGCTGACGGCGGTGTTGCCAGTCGCGGCAGTGTGCGCCAACCCCGTTACATCCACGGTTGCTACGGTCGTGGCAGTTGAAGCCCAGGTTGCGGTGCTGGTCAGCACCTGGGTCGTTGAGTCGGTGTATGTTCCCGTTGCCGTAAGCTGCTGAGTTGTGCCGAGCGCAATGGATGGACTTGGCGGGGTGACCGCTATCGATACCAGCGCGGCCTGTGTGACGGTGAGCGAGGTCGAGCCGGATACTGTGCTTGAGAAAGCGCTGATCGTCACCGTTCCGGTCGCCACACTGCTGGCGAGTCCGTTTGTTCCAATGCTGTTGCTGATCGTGGCAATCGTTCCGTCGGTTGAACTCCAGTGCAGAGTGGCGGTCAAGTCTTGCGTTGAATTGTCCGTAAAAGTGCCAGTGGCGGTGAACTGTTGAGTCGTGCCCAACGGGATCGACGGAATAGCCGGGGTGATGGCGATCGAAACCAGCTGCGCCGGAGAAATGCAAAGGCCGGTCGATCCGGTGGCCGAGCCTGAGGCTGCGAAGATCGCCACAGTGCCGGTTGCTACGCTGCTTGCCAGTCCAGCGGTCGAGACCGCTGCCACTGTGTTGTCAGACGAACTCCAATCGACTGTCGAAGTCAGGTCCTGTGTACTGCCGTCGCTAAAGATACCGGTGGCCACAAGCTGCTGGGTCGTACCGAGGGCAATCGTTGTATTCGCAGGAGTGATGGCAATGGACTGCAGCACTGCCGGCAGCACGGTCAGCGAGGCGGAATTGGAAACAATCGATCCCAACGAGGCGGTGATGTTTGTGGGGCCTGTGCTCAGGGTACCGGCCAAGCCAGTTGCATTCACCGTCGCTACGGAGTGAGCCGTGCAAGACCACGTCACGACGCCTGTGACATCTTGCACAGAGCCGTCGGTAAACGTTCCACTTGCTGTGAATTGCTGAGTGGTTCCCAGCGGAATTGAAGCGCTGGTTGGGGTCACCGTTATCGAAATCGGGGCTGCAGGCGAGACCGTTAGCATCGTCTGTCCCGAGACGGCTCCCGAGGTGGCAGTGATGGTGACTGGGCCGGCTGCGTGTGAGATGCCAAATCCGGTCGATGAAACTGTTGCGACGGATGACGCTGAAGAACCCCAAACCACGGTGGAAGTCAGGTTTTGTGTGCTGCCGTCGGAGTAAGTCCCGGTAGCGGCGAATTGCTGTGTAGTGCCTAAGGGAATTGTGCTATTCGCCGGGGTAACGGCAATCGACATCAGGGCGCGTGGCGTCACCGAGAGAGCTGTGCTGCCGCTGACGGTGCCACTGGCCGCCTTGATAGTGGCTTTACCCGACGCAACTCCGCCGACGAGTCCTCCCGTAGTGATAGAGGCCACCGCGGTCGAGGAGGAAGTCCACGTTACGGTCGTAGTGAGATCTTTCGTAGTTCTGTCGCTATAAGTACCGGTGGCAGTGAACTGTCTGGTTGCTCCCTGTGAAATGCTGGAGGCAGATGGAGCAACGCTTATCGACTTGAGCGTTGCCGTGCCGATCCCGGTCAGCGATGCGGACAAGTTGTTATATGGCGCAGCCGAAGCATTTGCTACGGAAAGGCTGCCTGTCCTTGTCCCTTGTGCAGAAGGATGAAAAGCCACTTCGATCGTGCATTGGCTTTTCGCAGCCAACTTGTGCGATGTTGAGCACGTGGTCGCAGACAATATGGCGAAGTCGGCGCTAACCGCGATTTGAGCGATCGTGAGAGCCGTGCTCAGGCTGTTCTTGAGGGTAATGGTTTTGGATGCGCTGGTTGTTCCGACTGCCTGGTTAGCAAAGCTCAGCGAGGCCGGGGTAAGCGTCACAGGTGTGACGCCAATGCCGCTCAGGGATATCTGCTGCGGGCTATTCTTCCCTGAATCGAATATCTTCAGAACTCCGGTGTCAGCACCCAGAATTGATGGTGCGAACTCTACCTTAATGGTGCACTTGCGATGCGCAGCGAGAGAGGTACCGCAGGTGCCAAAGGCGCCCCAGAAATCGCCATTAGTTGAACCAATTGAATTCAGCTTCAGAGCGGAAGTGGCGTTATTGGTCAATGTGACGGTCTTAGTAACACTGTTGCCTATGGCGTCAGTGCCAAAGCTCAGACTTGTCGGAGATATGGAAACCTGCGCGACAGCACAGAACGAAAATAATGCAACCATCAACGGCAGCAGGCTGCGTTTTCTGAATTTCTTTACCGTCAAGACTAATGGAGACACGACCGCGTCGACCCAATAGGCAAAGTCCAAGCCCATCGCAAAACCCCTAAACTGCAAGCTGAATTGAACAAACGGTTGGAGCCGGAGGTGAGTACTGTTCGTGAACGCCACACAGCGGCGCCGACCAGGCTAATCGCGTCGTACCATAGCT
>Ga0181535_10003606_pt1 | contig 17839 bp, 13 predicted proteins | sample PEATcosm2014_Bin_44_FD_119774 | JGI IMG/M metagenome (GOLD analysis project Ga0181535, IMG submission 119774) | Peatland microbial communities from MTU Mesocosm Facility, Houghton, MI, USA - PEATcosm2014_Bin17_30_metaG | ecosystem: Environmental > Terrestrial > Soil > Wetlands > Peat | place... | reverse complement strand
CGAGTATTGCAACTCCCCTTCGGGCAGCGCCTTGTCCGACGAGCGTGCCGCCAACGGTTCGCCCGAGCCTTTCCGCATCAAGTATTGGGGAGTCGGGAACGAGCTATGGGGCTGCGGCGGCAATTACCGTCCGGATGGCGCCGGCGCCGAGTTCCGCCGCTACGCCGGCTACGCGCGCACATTCGGCGGCACCAAGCCGTACCTGATTGGCTGCGGCCCGAGCGGCAACGACGCCAAATGGACGCGCGGCTTCATGGATGCGCTGGCCGGCAGCCGTCTGCCCGACGGCTACTCGATGCACTATTATGTGGGCGCCGACCGGCCCCCGCTGGAATTCAGGCCGCACGACGCGATGGCGCAACTGAACATCTTCCGGAGCGTCGAGCAGGCGATCATCGAGCAGCGTACCCTGCTCGATAGCTACGATCCTTACCGGCAGAAGATCGGTCTCTTCCTGGATGAATGGGGTGTGTGGGATCGCATTCCGCAAGAGGACCAGAAGCGCAACGGCGCCTTGTGGCAGCAATCCACCATGCGTAGCGCGGTGGCAGCGGGCATGGGCTTGAACATCTTCAACCGCCAGGCGGACAAGCTGTACATGTGCAACATCGCGCAAATGGTCAACGTGCTGCAATCGGTTCTGCTGACCGATGGCCCGGAAGGCAGGAACTGCGTGCGCACCACGACTTATTACGCCTTCATGCTGTTCAAGGCGCACCGTGGAAAGACAGCCGTGCCGGTGGAAGGCGGCACGGTGACCAGTGAGGGACGCAACCTGCTTGATGGCGAGGTACGGGACGTGCCCGACATCTCCGCCTCGCGAAGCGGCTCCGAACTGGTCGTCAGCCTGGTGAACCCGCGGGTTGGAGAGGACATGGAAGTGGAATGCACGCTGCGCGGCGCCAGGGCCAAACGGGGCCAGGCGCAGTTGCTGCACGACTCCGATCTCAACGCGTATAACAGCTTCGATCATCCCGACCGGGTAGTGATTCGACCGCATGAGGTCGGGGTGGAACCGGACCGGATTCGGATCATGCTGCCGGCGATGTCAGTGGCGACGGTGACGCTCGACATTGAGTGAGTTCGTGGCGCAGGCCGTCCAGCCTGCTGGTGTCGAGAGTCATCGCGACATTTCTTCAGGTGCGCGTCTTATTGTGCCAGCGTTCTGGCTCCGAATTTGCAAACCGACTTGCCATCCGGCGCCACCACGTACGCCGTAATCGCGCCTGGCCCGCCCGCCACGTAGCCGAACCATTGCCGGTCAACCACGGGCGCTACTCCCACGATTGTGCCGGCCGGGTCGGCGAAGACCACAAAACTGCTGCTTCCGCTGGTGCCCGGGTACGAAGCCTCGCCGGATACCCGCCAGCCAGGTCGTGGCGGCGATGGCACGGGCGTGACCTCGGTGAAGCTGCCCTGGCAGGCGCCGGTGCTGCCATCGATAGCGAATCGCGACGCCAGCGCCAGCCCCGGCCAGTGCGTCCAGTCCGCGTGGAAGATTGAGAGCCGGTGAGCTCGCAGATAGTCCACCGCGGGCGCGGCCTCGGCGGGCGAGCGGAAAACGAATGGCCACGCCGCGAGATCAGAGACGCCATCGGCCACGGCCGCTTCGCCCCGTCGCGCGCCGGCTCCAAAGGATGCGGCCTCCCGCACTTTGGCTGTCTGATGAACCGCAATCCCCAGGAAGAGCGCCACACAAATCAAAGCATGGGCAGCGGGCGGCCGCCAGGACCGTAGCCGCGGCCAGGCCAGGATGAGCAGGCACGCCCAGAAAATATAAGGCGGCGTCAGGTAGCGGGAACGAAACGCCGCATCGAACGGCAGATGCGCGCGCCCGCTGGCGATGGCGAAGGAGGCCGCCGCCGCAAAAAGCGCGAAATGCACCAGCACGGCCTGCTCGCCGCTGAAACGCGCCTTGCGCCTCCACAGTGTAATCCAGGCAACCGCAGGGCCGCTCAACAGCGCCGCTCCCATCACCGCCGTGCCGATGATGCTGGCGCGGGCACCCGCACCGAGCAAGGCCAGCAGCGGAACCGCGGGCGCGCCCAGGTTGGCCAGTGCGAAAACCACCACGCGAGCGAGGGGGGCGGCGGCGTCCAGCTTGCTCACGTGCCAGCCATGGAAATAAATCGCGGGAAGCAGAACCGTGCCCAGCCCCGCCAGCACCGGGCCGGGCCGCGGCGTCCGCAGCCAAACCGTCGTTAACAGGAGGATGGGCCAGATGAACAGGCCGTTGGCCATCGAGTAGCTGCAAACGCATGCCAATGCAAGGCTGGCTGCGAGCCATGCGGCGCGCTGCGGCCCGGAAACAGCCGAGCTGCGGAGCATGGCAAACAGTGCCGCGGCGCCGGCGGCGTACACCATGAAGAACTGCACCTGAAAGCCCCAGTAGAAGTTCAGCGCCTGCTGCGCGGAAAATAAGCAGCACACGATGGCGGCGCCGAGCACCCGGTTCTGATTGCGGTCGCCGTCCACGCCTGGCCGCGCCAGCCGCATCAGGATCCCGGCCAGAAATGCCTGCAGCGCAAATGACGAGACGACGAGCAGCCAGCGCCGTCCGCCGAGCGCGAGGTGGTCGATCGCGAACAGCACGCGCGGGGCGGCGATACGATGGTCGTTATGCAGGGCGAAGAACCAGTCCAGGCGATACCCCTGCCGCAGGTAGCTCAGCCAGGTGTCCCATTCGTCCTCGTAGGGCAGCGCACTGTACGCCACAACGGCGGCCGTGATGGTGGTGAGCAGAGTCCACAACGCCAGTGTCCATGCCAGCAGGTTCAGGAGCCGCAACACCCTCGGGCGAACGGCGGCGGCCTGGCTCAACGGGCCGCTCCGCAGAGGTGTGCCGCCGGTGTTCTCCGGACCGGCGCCGGCGTCTTTGGCGCATGCGGTTGCCGCTGTGGCTCTGTCATCATTCGCCTGGTCTCAGTACGAATATACAACCGGCTGGTGAGCGAAATGCCCGATGTGGCCTGGGGGCTGTGGCAAGTCTGCGCTACTTCAGATACGCGCGCAGGGCGGTGACCAGATCGTCCGCGGCCTTCGTCTGCTCGCCGGTGGCAGCCTGCCCGGGCGGCAGGATGTGAAAGCGGATGTGGCCTTCGATCACCTCCGCCATCAGCGCGTCCATCGCGCCGCGGCAGGCCGAGATGGTGTGCAGGATGTGAGCGCACTCGTCCTCTTGCTCCAGGCTTTGTTCGATCGCTCCGACTTGGCCGCTGATGCGCCTAACGCGGTTGAGCAGTCGCTTCTTCTCGTCGATGGTATGCGCCATAAAGAATATTAATTCCAAAAAAGCCTTTACAAGTATACCCCGGCGGGTATAGGCTGGAGATGTGAGGGATGACTCCCTCACAACTTTAGCCAGAAGGGAGGCCCATTTGTTGTCTGACGGCGGTGGCAGTCAATTGCGCGAACAGCAAGTCGAAACCGAGTCAGCGGAGCCTCCGTCTCTGGCGGCTTCCTGCTAGTTGCACCGATAGCGTTTCGCTTCGTCCGCGCCTCTTCCGATTCCAGCCACTCTCTTTAGCAGCCCATGATCGCCCCGTGCGAATCATCGGAGGCTCATTCTCCGCCTAAGCGGAGGAGTGTCTCCGAAACATTTGGGCTGAGCATAGCCGATCGACGACCGGGAAGACTGCCGATGTCGATGAATCTTCTATTGCGCGAAGAATCGCAGTCGCCGGCGGCTTCCATCCGCGTCTCCAGCAAGTGGGCCGCGCAGGCGCTGACTTTCCTGATGGTCTTCGGCCCCGGCTTGATCGTCATGGAGGCCGATAACGACGCGGGCGCCGTCTCCACCTACGTGCAGGCAGGGGCGCAATACGGGACGCACCTGCTGTGGCTGTTGCTGCTTCTTCTTCCGGTCTCCTATTTCGTGCAGGAGATGGTGGTGCGGCTGGGGATCGTAACCGGCCAGGGACACGCGGCCATGATCTACCGCCGCTTCGGGAAGTGGTGGGGGCGGTTCTCGCTGTTCGACCTGCTGCTAGTCAACTTTCTGACCCTGGTGACGGAGTTTGCGGCCATCGCGCTGGCGCTGGACCGGATGGGTGTGGATCCGGTCATCGGTGTGCCCGTAGCGGCGGTGGCTCTGGTCGCCCTGGTGATTACCGGCAGCTACCGGCGGTGGGAGCGGATCGTCATTTTTCTGTGCCTGCTGGACCTGCTCTGGTTTGCCGTGGCTTTGCGCGTTCATCCCCCGGCGGTGGGCGAGTTGGTGCGACGCACGCTGGTGCCGTCGATGCCCCTGGGCGGGCTGACGGCCGGCTGGCTGTTCCTGGTGATCGCCACCGTCGGCACCACCATCGCGCCGTGGCAGTTGTTCTTCCAGCAGAGCTGCGTAGCCGACAAGCGGCTGCGTTTCGCAGACCTGAAGTGGGCCCGGCTGGATACGTTCGTGGGCGCTGTGTTCACCATTCTGGTAGCGGGTTGCATGATGCTGGCGGGCAATGCGGCGCTGGTGCGGCACTTCGATTTTACCGATCCGGCGAAGATGGCCGTACAACTGGGCGCGGTTTTGGGTCCGTTCACCAAGCACGCGATTCTCTTGCTGATGATCAACGCCGCCGTGCTCGGCACCACTACGATCTCGCTGGCAAGCGCGTGGGCCTACGGCGAGGTGCAGGGCTGGCCCTCCAGCTTGCAGAAGCCGGTCCGCGAGGCGCCGGCGTTCTATGCGGTTTACGGCTTGTGCGTGATGGCGGCGGCGGGCCTGGTCCTCATCCCGCGAGCGCCGCTACAGCTCATCATTCTGAGCGTGCAGGTGCTGGCCGGCTTGGTGCTGCCCTCGGCCATCATTTTCCTGCAGCTCTTGCTGAACGACAAAGAAGTCTTGGGCGACCAGTTCGCTAACAAGCCTTGGAACAACCTGGTGAACTGGACAATTATCATTCTGCTGTTTGTGCTGTCGCTGCTGCTGGCGGCTCAAGTGGCTGTGCCCCAACTGTTTCCGAATGCGTAGAGGAGAGAGAAAATGGCGACCCTGATAACGGAACTGGATGACAGGATGGAACAGATGCGGCGCTCGTTTGCCGTGGTGCATCCGTTGGACGATGTGCCGGAGGAGAAAGTGGATACGGAGCATCTCGGACACATGCGGATGACCAGGACCGTCAAGATTTGCCTATTTGCATTGCGGGGTTATCTACTGCTCATGGTTGGGATGCTCGGTTTTCGTGTGCTCCAACTGGCCGGTGTAATTCACGGCTAAAAACCCTGTCCGGGAGAAAGAAGGCAAGGCACATGCGGATGAAAACAATCCAGGCGGTCTCCACCGCGGCACGTTGGGTGCAGAGAGTTCTTGAAACGCGCCTGCCAATGGGCGCAGCATACGGGCTCCGCACCGCCGAACGGAGATTCTGGCGGCAATCCAATCTATGGATGGTTCACAAGTGACGGAGCCTCCGGAACAACCGGGCGAATCCGGCCCGGCCAGGAAGTAGCAGACAGTCGTCTTTCTGTGCGGCGGCCTGCAGGTTCCAGCCAGGCCGGATTCCCTGAAACAGTGAGGGTGTGGGAGCAGGTGTCCCGTCGAGAGGCGCCCCACGGGTGGAGTTCGCTCAAACGAGCGGAACGGAAACAGGAGCAGGAATTCCATGATGAGAGCGCATTACGTGCAGGAACTCGAATCGGTTCGGCAGAACCTGGTGCAAATGGGCGAGACGACCCTCGCGCTTCTGGGCGAAGCGCTGGCTGCGGTCTCCGATCCGAGGCCCGGCCCTTCCGCAAAGGCCAGTGAGCTGGAATCCCAGACCGACCATCTCCACCGGCTCATCCATGACCGGTGTTTGAATCTGATCACGCTCCAGGCGCCCGTTGCGAGCGATGCACGCCTGGTTACGGGCGTTCTCGACGCCATCGTCGATTTGGAACTGATCGGGGATTACGCATATGAGATCGCGACGCTGAGCGCCGGGATGCACGGCCGGCCGCCGTCGCAGGTGCTGAGCGAGATGTCGGGGATTGGCGCCAAGATCCACGAGTGCCTGTCGGCGGCAATCGGCAGCTGGCGAACTCTGGATCGCTCCCAGGCCATCCGGGTGCGGCCCCAGGAAGGCCCGATTCGCGCCGAATGCGGAGCTCTTTATGAGAAGCTTTCCCGGCTCACCTCGGCCCCGGGTGACACCACGGCCTACGTGGATCTGATGCTGATTTGCAAGCATCTGGAACGGATCTTGCGCCACGCCGCGTGCGTCGCGGACCAGGCCGCTGATGCGGCTCCGCTGGAACGCGCGGAGTAGATTCCAAGGGCTCAGGAGATTCTTACAATCCGATGAATGATCTGAGCCCAAAAAGCCGCTATGATAGGCATCCGCCGATGACTCTGTGGAAACTAGCGCTGATGGCGATGGTACTGCTGCCGGCGTCCATGGCGCAGGCGCAGCAGACCGATGGGCAGGCGACCACGCCGACTGACGGCCGCGCCGCTGCAGCCGGCGCCCCCAATTCCGCACCGGCGGAAGAGCCGGAGCGCTGGAACCTGTATTTCCAGGCCACCTCCATTGGCGACTCGCACGGCACGTTCACCTCGCCATACACAGGCCCGCTGAGCCTTCAGGACTATCCCGAACGCGATGTCTCGCTGACGACGACGCTGTTTTTCGCAGCGCGCCTCAGCGCCAACACCCAACTCGTCTTTGATCCGGAAATCGCGGGAGGCAAAGGTTTCAGCGGCGTGGACGGAATCGCCAATCCGCCCAACGGCGAACTCCCGCGCGTCGCCACCGCGACGCCGAAGCCGTACATCGCGCACCTCTTCGTCGCCCACGATTTCGCGTTCGGCACCGGCAACGAGAAGGTGGAAAGCGACGTCAACCAGCTCGCGGGTGAGCGGCCGGTGAATCGCTACTCCATCTACGCGGGCCGCTTCTCAGTCACCGACTATTTCGATAACAACGAGTACACCCACGATCCCCGCGAGCAGTTCATGGCGTGGGGCGTCATGTACAGCGGCGCCTGGGACTATCCGGCCGACACGCGCGGCTACACGTGGGGCCTGGTGCAGGAACTCCACACGCGTCACTGGGCGTTCCGCTACGGCATCGCGGCGGAGCCGAGAGTAGCCAACGGCTCCCAGTTCGACCGCCGCCTGTTTCGCGACCACGGCCAGACGTTCGAAGCCGAGCGCCGCTACTCTCTTGGCGACCACGCCGGCACGCTGCGCCTGTTGGGATACGCGAATCGCGCCGATGCCGGCAACTATGCCACGGCGTTGCGCTTGGGCGCCGAAGCGGGCACAACTCCCGATGTGGTCGCGACCCGCCGCCCGGGAACGCTCAAGTACGGCATGGGCGTGAACCTGGAGCAGGAGATCACACTCGATGTGGGCGTTTTCATGCGGCTCGGCTGGAACGACGGTAAGACCGAGAGCTTCGCCTTCACCGCCATCGACCGGCTCGCCACCGGCGGGCTGTCGGTCAAAGGCACGCGCTGGAAGCGGAAGAGTGATGTGGTGGCCACATCGATCACAGCCAGCGGCATCTCCGGCGTGCACGCGCTCTACCTGGCGCGCGGCGGGCTCGATTTCCTGATCGGCGACGGCCGCTTGAACTACGCTCCCGAGTACGTGTGGGAATCGTATTACAGCGCGCGCATCTGCCCCGGGCTCTACGCGACCTTCGACCTGCAGCACGACACCAACCTGGCCTTCAACCACGACCGCGGGCCGGTCTGGATCCCTGCCATCCGCCTGCACATGGAATTCGGCCTCAAACCGCTGAAAGGCGAGTGAGCCGTGGCGTCAACGGTCAATCCTGCCGGGCCGGCAGACCTTTTTGATACGCAACCCGCATGGGTGCTCTACGGCACATTTTGCATCTGCACCCCTTTTCCTGCATTCTGAGAAGTACTCGACGATGCGATGCACCCCTGTTGTGCTGGTTCTGCCCCTGGCGAGTCTGGCCGCCGGCCTCGCCTGTGCGCAGGACAACTACGAGATCCAGGTGTACGGCGCGGAGTTGGTTCCTCCCGGAAACACCATTGTCGAACTGCATTCCAACTTCACGTTCGAAGGCTCGAAGACGGTCACCGAGGGCGTGCTGCCGGACGAACACGCCCTGCACGAGACCATCGAGATCACGCAGGGATTCAGCTCCTGGTTTGAAACCGGCTTTTACATCTTCATGAGTTACCGCGCGGACGAGGGCTACCAGTGGGTGGGCGACCACATCCGGCCGCGCTTTCGCATCCCGGAGAGCTGGCACTGGCCGGTAAACGTGAGCCTGTCGAACGAGATCGGCTACCAGCGCCGCAGTTTTTCGACCGACACCTGGACGTGGGAAATACGGCCCATCGTCGACAAACAAATCGGCCCCTGGTATCTGTCGTTCAACCCGACGGCGGACCGCTCCTTCCACGGCCTGGAAGTGCACAAGGGATTGACTTTCGCGCCCAACGTGAAAGTGAGTTACGACATCACCAAGCGGGTCAGCGGCGGCTTAGAATACTACGGCTCTACCGGCTCCATAACCGGCTTCGACCCGCTGCGAGATCAGGTGCAGGCCATCATGCCGGCAATCGACTTGAACCTGGGCCCGAACTGGGAATTCAATTTCGCCGTCGGCGTGGGCATGACGGCCAGCACCGATCATCTGCTGGTGAAACTGATTCTCGGACGGCGGCTGCAATGGGGCCATCACTAGCCGCGCCAGCCGTGGCGCAGGCTGTCAAGCCTGCTGTGTCGGGAGTCGTCTCGACATTTCTGTGCCGCCAGGAAGCGCAGGCTTCGCTGCCCCTCACGCCGCGCGCACACGCGGGATGCGGTTCTCAAGCGGAGGCAGGGCGGGAAAATCGGTGTAGGGCCCGGACTGATACCAGTAGGCCACCGAAAAGAAATTGTCGCCGCGGTCATCGGCATGGCCGTGTTCGATGGTGTGTCTCAGGTAGCGTTCGAAAGTCACGGGGTTGTCGCCGTGCCAGCGGTAGCAGCAATAGCGGCCGCCGGTGCGCTCAGCCGCGGCGATCAGCGGCGCGCCGTACATCTGGTGGCCGAACGGCTGCGCGGCGTCGCGGCCGCCAAAATCCCAGCTCCCCAGGAAGTAGTCCTCCGACCCGGTGCCGTTGATGAGCGGCTTGGACTCATCGTCGACGAAGATCATGTCGTCGCCCTCGCCCCACCAGCCGTCGGCGTTTTCGAGCACGCCCAGCGTGACACCCATTAAGTGACCGCGGCCGCGCGTCTCGACAAAAACGTAGTTGGAGCCGCCGAGCAGGTTCAGCTTGGCGGCTTCGCCGGTTACCGGCGTGCATGGCGCCGCCTGCCGGTACTGCGCGTGGAAATAGAGCGCGTCTTCGGGGAGCGACGGCACGGCCATGTAATCGATGTTGGAATAGAATGCGCCGACCGCATGGGTGCCCTCGTTGGTTACGGTGAGCCGCGCGCCGCTCCGGTAGGGCATGGCGAAATAGCAATTGAGCGACTTGCCGGGCGAGCAGGCCAGGTACCTGGATTCATAAACCTGGTAGGCGGCCAGGTTCAGCCCGAAGAAGTCGCCGATGGGTGTCTCGACGCTGGGCTTGCTGTTGCCGTCCCAATAGGCGCGGAGCACCAGTTCCTTCAGATGATACTCGCTGTTCGCGGCAATCGTGAACCAGACGTGGCTGATGACGCCGGCGCCTTCGGCGAGGAAAACCTCTTTTGTGCCGCCGGCAGGAATACTCCAGAAATCGTGGTTGCCGCCGGTGCGGTCGTAGCTCGACTGTTTGAGCGAACGATAATGCAGCGCCCGCGCGTAGGCGGGCAGCAAAGGAGCGCCTGCGCTCCCGGTTTGCGCCTGTGCGTCGGACGACGCTGCAGCGCTGATGCCGGCCGCTGCCAGCGCGCCGCGCATGAAATTACGTCTCGGAGTAGTGTTCATCGAATCCTCGTTTTCACGGCCAGCGATGGCCGCGGCCATCGCGACCAACCTATTTCCCCAGCGCCCTGGCGATCGCCTGTTCGGCCAACGGCGCCATCACCTCATAACCGGCGGCGTTAGGATGCAGGCCGTCGTTGGTCAATTCCTTCCGCAGCATCCCTTTCTCGTCCACCGTCGCGCTGAAATAGTCGAGATACACGAAATTGTTCTTCTCGGCGCAATCCCTGAGCCAGCGGTTCAGGGCGAGAATCTTCTCCGGCGGCCTCTGTCCGGTCTGCGGCTTGATATAGTCGCAAACCGGCAGTAGAGAGGCCAGGACGATTTTGATGTTGTTGGCGCGCGCCATATCGGCCATCGATATCAAATAGCCTTCGGTGGCCTCCAGCGTCATGGGGCCGACATTGCCGCCGATGTCGTTGGTGCCCGCCAGGATGACCACCGCTTTGGGCTTGAGCGCGATCACATCCTGGTAAAACCGCAGCAGCATTTGCGGCGTGACCTGGCCGCTGATGCCGCGGTTGATGTACGGCTTACCGGGGAAGAAGGTGCTGGTTCCACGGCCCCAAAAATCGGTAATCGAATCGCCCATGAACACCACGCGCTCCTCGCCGGCCGCCGGCGGAGGCACTCTTTCGTCCTCAGCCGCGTAGCGCGCCGTGTTGCCATAATCGTTGACCATCCTCGACAACTGGTCGAGCATGCGCACGCGCGGCGGTGGAACATCTTGCGGAGGAGCCTGCGCTTGCGCGCGCAGCAGAAGGGTCAAGAGCACAAACAGGGTGTTCCGCATAGGCCCTATTGTAGGGCAGATACAGCTGGCGCGGGCGAATGAAAGAGGCGGCTCTTGGGTTGCTCCGTATCGAGTGGCAAGCTCAAAATCACGCCCCATCGATGCGAGGCAAGCATTGGCAGTGCGCCGTTTCGCGCCGGTCGCTCACATCCACTGATGGGTATCCAAATCGAACACGCAGGCGTCGGCAGGGGCTCCGCTGTTGATGTTGGGGCTCAGGAATTCCATCCGCAGGGTTCCGTGCTGGGTGCGGCTTGCGGGCGTGATGGTGAGCTTCATGTAGCCGTAATGCGTCAGGAACTGATGGAGCCGGAACTGGGGGTCGCTGGTATCCTCGATTTTCATGTCGGCCGCATCCACTTCCTGCGAGGCCGTGATGTTGTAGCCGCCGGCGCCACAGACCAGGTGTGGAATCTGGCGGCTGGCGCCATCCGCCTGCACGGTGCGCGTCATGCGCTGGTAAACGTGCGCGTGGCCGGAGAAGACCGCGTCGGGCCAGAAATCCGCCTGCTGGCAGGCCTGGTCGAAATCGTTGCGCAGGGACTGTGAGGACGGCTTATCGGCGGCGTAAGACAGCGGTGGATGGTGCACCGCCAGCAGCACGGCGGCAATCTGGCCGCTGGCGCGCAAGGGTTTGAGGCGCACCAACTCGTTATACAGGAACAGCGTCTGCTGCTGGTCCAGATAGCCATAGCTTTCCGAGCAATTGCTATAGAGGCCGATGATGGAAACAAACGGCGCGTCGAGCGTGAAGTAGACTCCAGGCTGCGTCATGGTGGTGCGGGAAATGCCGCCCGCCGCCAGCCAGTGGCTTGGCGCGCTGTCGCAGAACGCCTTGAGAAATGGCGCCAGCGATTGCATCTGTGCCGAGTAAGTGATGCCGTCGTGGTTGCCGGGGATGGCGAAGATGGGGCCCGGATAACTGCGGTACGGCTTGTAGAACTGATCGTAGTAATAATTCTGCTCGCCGAAATAGTAGACCACGTCTCCCAGATGAAAGAGAAATGCGGGCTGGCCGGAGGGGTCGCCGCTAAAATCCTGCAGCATCAAGTCGGCGACAGCGGTGTCGTTAGGGAGCTTGGCGATCTCGGGTGCGCCCGTATCACCCACGGTGTGGATGACGATCTGGCCCGCCTGCGTGATCGCCTGCACGGCCGTGGTACCCAATACATCCTCCAGCGCCAGTACCGGGTAGACGCCGCCGCGCGGTCCGGGGACCGGCTCCGGGACGCCATTCACCGCGAACTGGTTGACGAACGTCTGGTCCACGCTGCTGTCATTGTCGGTCTGAAAAGGACGAACCGGATCGACCGTGCCGGCCGGCTCGTTGAAGACGAAGCCCGGCGGAGGCGGCGTGGGGCTGGCGGCGGGAGCCTTCTTGACGCTCTTGGACTTGACGGGCCGCTTAGGGGCCTTAGAACTGCGCGTTTGCAGCGAAGTAGAGGCAGCAGCGGCCAGCATACCGGCGGCGCGCTTTTTCCGTCTCGTAACAGCGGCGGTCAGCACCCGAGCTATGTGCGTCGGGATGGCGTTGAGCTCGGCAACGTTGGTGTGAACCGGGTTGCCGTCAGCCGTGGTCTCCGTGTCCTGCGACTGAAACTTCGAAAAAAAGCCCTGCACTGTGCCGTTCGAGAAGAAAAACAGAACAGCGCCATCCTGGTTTGGGCCGTTTTCGGAATAGTGTTGGTTGAGATCGCTGCCGATTTCCTGATAGCTGCCCTGGTTCATGTGCACGTTGTCGACACCATTAAAGCCGAAGGAAGCCCGCGCGGGACCCGCGGCAGGAGTGCCGCCGTACCCGGTGCCAAATACCGCGACGTATCCATCCGGGTCCTGGATGGCCTGGTCGGCCGCCTGGACCAGCGCGGAGTAGTAATCGTTGTTCTCCGGACTGGTGCCGCGCGGAATGGTGACGAACGCATCCATGTTGAGAAAGCCGCCGCGGACGAAATCGAGCACGGGGCCTCCCTCACTGGCCAGCACAAAGCTCTGCTGGTTCTGGATGGCCGCCGCCAGCGTTTTCGCTTTCGCATTGCCCTTACGCAGGTCGGCGATGATCTGGTACTGCAGCTCGGGTGGAGCGTCATCGCCAAGCGTCGATTCCAGGTTCACCGCCACGCGGTACAACGTGCTGCCGGCTTGAATCTCCAGAAGGTAGTGGGGATTACCACCGTGCTGGTCACCGCGGCTCTTCAGCTCGCCTGTTAGAAGTCCGTAATCTGCCAAGGGCATACCTGCACTCCTCCCCGCGTCTGCCTCGCACCCGATCTGCGCCGGCAGAAGCAAGTCTATTCTGCCCGAAGTCGACTTTCAAGAAGCTTGCGCGCTGACCCGGCTATTTGTTGTGAAGTTACACGCCGGTACATATCGCGAGGCGGTGGAAAAAACAGGGGGGCAGGGCGGACCATCGCCCTTTGCGGTCTGTCAGCCTCTGGAAGGTACGAGCATCGACGCGTCGAAGAATCACCCCACTTCTCCCGGGGGGATCGCCGACATTGACAGACGACGAACACCGATCGTCTGTCCTACCTGCTTGGCTGATGTTACTGTTCGTAACCGGGCAGGGGCGCAAGCGCGGGCGCGAGATCGCGCCAGGTCCCGACGTGGAAGCGGCGGCCGTCGGTGCGAATGCTCACTAGGCCATCCAGATCAGTGCGATAGACAACGGCATTCTCATCTAGGAGGCGGTCAATCACATCGGCGTGGGGATGGCCATAGCTGTTGTCCTGGCCCACGGACACGATGGCAAAGACGGGTTTGACGGCGTCCAGGAAGGCCTGCGTGCTGGAAGTATGGCTGCCGTGGTGCGCCACTTTGAGCACGTCGGCCGGTTGCAGCTCGTTTTCCGACAACATACGGTATTCGACAGGCCGTTCCGCATCGCCGCAAAGAAGAAACGAGTGCTTTCCGTAGCGCACGCGCATCACCAGCGAATCGTCATTGGAGGGTGCGTCCGCGGGCACGTAATCGGCGAACGGCGCCAGGATCTCGATTTGCGCTCCTCCCCAGGCGAAGCTCTGCGGCGCCAGCAGCGGCATGATCTTCACGCCGCGCTGCAGCGCCCGATCGCGCAGCACGCGCCACGCGGGGCTGTCCGGGGTTGCGCCGGTCCACAGCTCGCGCGGGTGAAAATCGGAAACCAGCGCCGGCAGGCCGCCGATGTGATCGTCGTGCGCATGCGACAGCGCCACGACATCCACCGAGCGAATGTTGCGGCCCCAGAGGTACGGCGCCACCACGTCTTCGCCCACATCGAGTTGCGGCTTGGGCCGGTTGCCGAAGGTGGGAATGCCGCCGCCATCGAGGATGATGCGTTTTCCGTTCGGGAAAATCAACAGCAGGCCATCGCCCTGTCCCACATCCACCACGGTGAGCTCCAGCTCGCCAGGGTGGACGTCGGGAGGGAACGGCTGCCAGAGCAGCAGCGCCAGCAGCCCGGCTACGGCGGTCCCGCTTGCGAGGCGCCACCAGCGCCCGCGCGATGCCGCCGCTGCCACCAGAGCCAGCGAAAATGCAGCCCCTAGCCACAGCGGCGGAGTCGGAATGCGCCAGTCCGGATCGAGAGCCGCATGCCAGTGCACGACGGCGCGGGAGATCGCCAGCAGTGCGCCGCCTAACCGGGTCATCCACGTCCAGCCGGTGAACACGGCCAGGAAGCCGACCGGAATCGCGAGGCCCATCACCGGAACCACCAGCGCATTGGCGGTGAGGCCGGAGAGGCCGACGCGATGAAAGTACACGATCATCGGCAGGGCCAGCCCAGCCCAGCCCAGCCCAGCCCAGCCCAGCCTGGATGACGGCTGAGATGGCGGTGATTTCATAGAGGAAGAAAAGCGCGCGCGCGGCGGCCGCCACTGCGAGGCGTGCTGCCCTCAATGGGATTCTGAGCGCGCCGTGCAGGGTCTCGGCGAAGAGGCGCATTTCGATGCGGAATTGCGCCACGCGCGGCTCCAGGTGGATGTCCCGGTCGCAATCGGCAAGATCGGCCACGCCGCGTGCCAGGGGGCCCGAGGTAGCCCGGATGAGCGGGGTGGCGAACGCGCCCAGAAACGCTACTGCCAGGAAGCTCAACTGGAAACTGGCGTCGAAAAGCTGGTCTGGGTCGAAGAGCAGAAAACCGAGAGCCACGGCGGCGAGCAGGTTCAACGGCCGCTTCTGGCGGAAGAAGAAGCCGGCGATGATGACCAGCGTGAGTGCTGCGGCCGACCGCACGCACGGCGCGTTGAACCCGGTGATGAGCGCATACAGCCAGGCCAGCGCCGCGGTCAACGCTCCGGCCAGGCTCGCCGACACAAAGCACGCACGCAGCATGAAAAACAGAAAGGCGGCCACGATCGCCACGTGCGTTCCGGAGATGACCAGCGTGTGAAAGGTGCCGGTGGAGCGGTAATCGTCGGTCCACACCTTTTGCATTTGAAATTGCTGCCCCAGCAGCACCGCCTGCATCATGGCGGCCTGGTACGGGTCATGCCCGTAGAGCGAATTGATGCGGGCCATGGCGGCGCCGCGCAGGTCCATCACTGCTTTTTGGAACGGCGCGCCGCAGCGCCCCGGAAGAACAAGCACCGTCCGAGCGGCGCTGGAGGCTGTCCAGTAGATATCGTGCCGCGCCAGGTAATGCCGGTAATCGAATGCGCCAGGGTTCTCATAGTTGCGCGGGGAACGCACCCGGGCATCGAGCTCGATTCTTTGGCCGTAAGCAAGCGCGGGAAGGGTTTCGTCCGGCCTGACGTAAAGCGTGACCTGGACGCGGGCCTGCGGCTCCAGCTCCAGCAGGAATCGTTCGCGTTCGCCGGAAAGAGCCGGCGGTTCGACCACGCATCCGCTCAAGATGACTACTTCGCGGCCCGTGACGTCCAGCTGCGGCGGCGGGCCCGGCCGGTGAACCAGAGCAGTGAGGGCGCCCGCGGCGATCATGCACAGCAGACAGCAGATGCCGGCCAGCACGCGCGCGCGGCGCAGCATGGCGACGACGCCCAACGCCAGGAACGCAGCGACGGCCAGAATCAACTCATGGGTGCGAAAGGGAACGAAGCGTGCCGTCAGGATCCCGGCGGCAATTGCGGCCACCGGTCCTAGCAGGGGATCTCGCATTGGCAAGGCCGGCTTCGGCAGAACACCGGAGCCATCCGGACTCTCCGTCAGCCGTCCGATCTTTGCGGCCAGGCGGAGCAGCGGGTTGCGTCCCGCTGGCTCCGCCTTAGAATCGGCCCTTGAATCGACCTATCTCGGAGGAACGACTACTCTAGCGTTGTAAGGGAAGTGGTCTCAGCCGGGCGGAATTCTCGGAAATCTCTGCGCGATCGGCTTTTTTCGTTCGTCGTTTTTTTCGGCGCTTCGCGAAAAGGACAGGGTCGAAAAACCACCGCGCCTAGGGGATTCCCTAAAAGGCACCGGCGGCAAGACCGCTGGCGCTACAGAGCGCTGAGGTTCGGGGTTTTCTTCATCCGCTTTTGCGGGCCGGAGGCCCCACGGGGGCAGACGAAAACCGATGGTCTGTCCTACCGCCCGCTCAAGCAGCGCCCAGCTTCAGGGCCTTGACGCGGTCGCGCAACTGGGCGGCTTTTTCAAATTCGAATTTGCGCGCCGCCTCGCGCATGTTGTTCTCCAGATCGGCGATGAACTTCTGCAGTTCTTCCGGCGTCAGGTTATCGACTTCCTGGTCCTCCTCGATGGGCACCGTCACGTAGTCGCCTTCGGCGATGGCCACCAGGCTCATATCGATGGGCTTGATGATGGATTGGGGCACGATGTTGTTGCGCTCGTTGTATTCCACCTGGGTCTGCCGGCGGCGGCCGGTTTCGTCGAGCGCCTTGCGCATACTGTCGGTCATCACGTCGGCGTAAAGGATGGCGTGCCCCTCGACGTGCCGCGCCGCGCGGCCGATGGTCTGGATCAGTGCCCCGGAGGACCGAAGGAAGCCTTCCTTATCGGCGTCCAGAATCGCCACCAGCGAAACCTCGGGCAGGTCGAGGCCCTCGCGCAGCAGGTTGATGCCGATCAGCGCGTCAAATTCACCCCGGCGCAGGTCGCGGAGGATCTTAATGCGGTCCAGTGTGCTCACTTCGGAGTGCAGGTAGCGACAGCGCACTCCAACCTCGGAGTAATACTCGGCGAGATCTTCGGACATGCGCTTGGTCAGCGTGGTGACCAGCACACGCTGGTTGGCGTCGACCCGCTTGCGGATTTCTCCCAGCAGGTCGTCCACCTGCCCCTTCACCGGCCGGATTTCCACGCTTGGATCGATCAGGCCTGTTGGCCGGATGATCTGTTCCACCACCACCCCCGCCGACTTGGTGAGCTCGTAGGGTCCGGGCGTGGCGGAAACGTAGATCAGCTGGTTGACGCGGTGCTCGAATTCCTCGAAGGTGAGCGGGCGGTTATCGAGCGCGCTGGGCAGACGGAAACCGTGCCCCACCAGCACCTCTTTCCGCGAGCGGTCGCCGTGGTACATGCCGTGTAGCTGCGGCACCGTCTGGTGGCTTTCGTCGAGGAACATGATCGCGTCGTGCGGCAGGTAGTCGAGCAAGGTTGGCGGGGCTTCGCCCGGCAGGCGGCCGGAGAAATGGCGGGAGTAATTCTCAATGCCGTGGCAGTAGCCGATCTCCTTCATCATCTCGAGATCGAACATGGTGCGCTGGTAGAGCCGCTGCGCCTCGATTGCCTTGCCCTGCTTCTCCAGCTCCGGGCGCCACCAGTCGAGCTCCGCGCGGATGCTGTCCATGGCGGCGAAGCGCGTCTCCTCGCTCATCACGTAATGCGTTTTGGGATAGATGGGAAGGCGCGTGTAGGTCTGTTTGACCTGCCCCAGCAGCGGATCGATCTGCGAGAGGCTCTCCACTTCATCGCCGAAGAGCTCGATGCGGTAGGCGCAATCGTCGTAGGTGGGGTAAACCTCGATCACGTCGCCGCGCACGCGGAACGTGCCGCGGCGGAAATCCGTGTCGTTGCGCTCATACAGGATCTCGACCAGCTTGGAGAGAATCTGGTTGCGCGAAATCTTCTGCCCTTTATCGAGCATCAGCAGCATGCCGTAATACGCTTCGGGCGAACCCAGCCCGTAAATGCAGCTCACGCTGGCCACGATAATGCAATCGCGGCGCTCGAACAGGCTCTTGGTGGCGGAGAGGCGCAACTTGTCGAGTTCGTCGTTGACGGTGGATTCCTTCTCGATGTAAACGTCGCTGGCCGGAAT
>Ga0181535_10003604_pt1 | contig 17847 bp, 13 predicted proteins | sample PEATcosm2014_Bin_44_FD_119774 | JGI IMG/M metagenome (GOLD analysis project Ga0181535, IMG submission 119774) | Peatland microbial communities from MTU Mesocosm Facility, Houghton, MI, USA - PEATcosm2014_Bin17_30_metaG | ecosystem: Environmental > Terrestrial > Soil > Wetlands > Peat | place... | reverse complement strand
TTTTGCACTATTAGGTGGACGCCGCGCTCCGTCGCGGCGTATGTGCAATTGGGCGCTAAAAAGCGTGCGCGGAGCGCCCGCTCCACCAAAGACAATAGTGCAGTGTCACACTAAAAGTGGTATCAGCCTACGCCCCTTCGACTTCGCGCAGGGCTACGGCGTGACGCGTCCGGCGACGAGTCCGCTGGATATGTTGAGCAGGACAGGCTGAGGAATGCGACTTGAAACCTGAAAGAAAGAGGAAAATATCCAAAACGCAATATCCAAGGCATAGGTGAGCGGTCTTTATGGGAGATTTAAGGCGTCTCACCAGTTACTGGGCGGCCTCATTTTTCCTGATTGCTGTTTTTGAGGGAAAATTGCACATTCAGTCCCGCATGGTAGTGCGTGCGTCCTGTCGGTTTTAGTCTTCCACCTCTGACCGACCTGTTGCAGGCACCGATGCGCAGGCAGTTTCGACTTTCGAGGACAATATGAAAACCTTATTGAAGTTGCTCGCAGTAGTCATGCTCTTTTGGAGCGCTAATTCAGCGAATGGAGGCACGCCGTCATTCGATCTCGAAAATGCCAGGAAGACATTTGAAAGCGCGCTCGGCAAGATCAAGTCAGACACCGCTGACCCTGGCATTTGCTCCACTAATTATGTCAAGGCACTGGAGCAGCTTGCCCAGAAAATGCAAAGAGCGGGCGATCTTGAAGGGTTTCTGGCCGCCAACAAGGAAAAAGAGCGGTTTATCAAGGAAGGGACTGCGCCAGACACGCCTGGCCCGGAAACGCCTCTCGAACTGGCACGCCTGCAAAACGACTTTAGCAAAAGCCGGAATGACGCGGAGATAGCGAAAGCAAAGAAGATAGCGGAGCTTGTCACTTCATACCTGTCGAGTCTGGACGAGGCGAAAAGAAAGCTCACCACGGATGGCGCTATCGAGATGGCCATGGCTGTCAAGGAAGAGAGCAACAGGGTCAATGGCGATACGGAAATAGCAGCGGCAATGGCATTGGCAGGCAGCAGCGAACCGAAACCCAAAGCTGGCGACATGGAAGAAACTGCAAAGTCCGCCCCAAACGCTCCCGAAGAAACGAGCATCCCGAAGAAATCTGCCAAGCCCTCTGTCCCGATAATCAAGGAAGGTCTGGTTCTCTACTATCCGTTCGATGTGGCCAGCGATAAGACGACCGCCGACAAGAGCGGCAAGAGCGCCAGCGGGAGCGTGCACGGCGCGAAATGGACGGCGGATGGCAAGATCGGAGGCGCATACACTTTCGACGGCAGGAAGAGCTTCATCGCCGTTCTCGGCAACAACAATATTGACTTCACAACGCAATTTTCCATATCGGTATGGATAAACCCGACTACCGATCCCCACGACTACGCGCACATCGTCTCGAAGGAAAAGGCGGGCGCTGGTTACAATCTGATCGCCACATCGAGGATAATCGAATTGGGAGTCTTTAATTCCGGGACTCGAAGGCCGGTCTGTGTGGCCACAAATGCAATGACGTTCAATGAGTGGAGTCACATCGTGGTTACATTCAACTCCGGTTCCAAAGCCAGGATTTACCGCAACGGCATTGAACTGGCGAGCGGGATTCCGGATGGACCTGCCGCGAAGAACTCGGAGAAACTGTACATCGGAAAATTCAACCCTGAAAGTTCTGACGGTTTCGTCGGGGCTATTGATGAGCTCATGCTGTTTAACAGGGAGTTATCAAAGGAAGAAGTCGAACGAATTTACGAAGATCAAAAGCAAGCGAAATGAAATTAGCGCTGGAGAAACAACTGTGATGAACGTGAACGACACGGTCTTTGTGCTGATTGATGTTCAAGGCAAACTTGCGGAGTCAATGTACGAGAAGGACCTGCTCTACAGTAACCTGGGCAAGCTTATACAGGGCGCTCAGATTCTAAAGCTTCCGATTGTCTGGATGGAGCAAATCCCCGAAAAGATGGGCGGTACCGTGCCGCAACTACGGGAGCTTTTGAAATCAGAAATGCCGATAAGCAAGACCTGTTTCAGTTGCTGTGGTGAGGAAGCCTTCATAAAGAAACTGGAAGCGACCGGCAGACACCAGGTCCTTATTGCTGGCATAGAGGCTCACATCTGCGTTTTCCAGACGGCGGCGGAGCTTGTCAAACTGGGATATCACGTCGAAGTTGTTGCGGATGCAGTTTCGTCCCGCACGCTTTCGAACAAAATGATCGCGCTTGAGAGAACAAAAGCGCACGGCGCGTTCCTTACCAGCGTCGAGTCGTCCCTCTTCGAACTGCTCAAGACGGCGACGACAGCGGAATTCAAAGAAATATTGAAAATCGTCAAGTGATCGAATAATCAATCGGCTTGCAGGAGGAAATGTTTGCGATGAAAAACATAATGGCGACGGTTAAAAGAGAAGTGTTGATTGCTTTTGACGGGACGGCAGGTGCGATGGCGGCGGTTGACTATGTGGGACGCCAATTTTCTGGTCTGACCGGCGTAAAGGTTACTCTGCTGTATGTTCTTCCACAACTGCCGCCGCAGCTATGGGACGACGGTCACGTTCTCACGGCAGGTGAAAAAACGGGCAGGCAGAGTGTCATCTCCACCTGGGCGGCGAATCAGAAGATGAGGATGGAAGGGCTGTTCGATGAAGCCAGCAAGCTTCTGGTGCAACGAGGCATCAAAGCGGAGCATATCGAACATAAGATCAGGCTGGACTTCAACAATATCGCCGACGGCATACTCGACGAAGCGCGTTCGGGGCATTATACGACGCTGGTAATCGGCCGCTGTGGAGCTTCGCGGATGGAACATCTCCTCACTGGCAGTGTAACCGCAAAGATCGTCAGCCGCGGCGCCGGCCTTGCCATATGCGTGGTTGACCAGGCGACGATTGGCGCCGGCTGAACGGAAGCCCACACATGCATGACAAACCGGCTGCCGAACAACGATCCGCCGACAAGCCAGAAAAATCGCCTGTTGTAAAGAAGCCCAGGTGGAAACTGAACGTCAAGGAGGTTGGATCTCAAGCGAGAGTAATACAAAGGACACGGGAACGGACTGAACTTGTAAAGTCCGAGGCTATGTGGTGGCGGCCGTTGCTTGCGCTCGCAGGCGCAGTTGTGTTGATAATAGCAGGCAGCTGGACAGCCGGCAGGGAGCGCCAGAAGTTGCGTGAGCTTACAATCCGACACGATCCTTTCGCCTCGATATTCTCGACAACGGACGGCGTGCTGACACAGCAGGGCGGAAGTACTATCGCGGCAACTACAGGCATGCAGGTTTGTGACGGCGATATCTTCCTCACGGGAACAAATTCTGAAACAACAATCAGGTATATTACCGAGAGCACGGTCCTGACCCTTGGCTCGAACACATTCGTCGCGCTCCACCAAAAGAACGGAAAGTACATTGAGGTCGCGCGCGGACACATGCTGGCGGATGTTGCGCAGCAGCCCGAATCCACAAACATGGTTTTCATGACTCCATATGCCGAGGTTGCCACTACGAATGCGCGGCTCGATTTTCGTGTGACGGCCGATTTTGCCCGGATTGAAATGGACGCTGGCGAGGCACAGGTACGCCGTTCGACGGAACGCAAAGCGACTGTCGTTCACACCGGCGAATATGCCGAGGCAACCGAGAGAAGCAGGCTGAAAACTGGAACGCTGCCAAATATGGAGATCCAGAACGAACAATCGCCGGAACAATAGATGAGGTCAGGCATGGCGTTCTCCCGTCGCAAAATTTAAACGGGGTGTCTGATTGACTCAAGTTGAAAGGCAAATACTGAACAAACGGACGGCGACACGCCGTCCCTCCCAATGCATTTACAAATTGGGAGGGTGCGCATGTTGCGCGCCTTGAGTCAAGCAACCATCCACGAAATGCAATATCTGTTCTTGCTTGTTATTTCGGAGGGTTGGAGTGATTATTCGTGAGTCAGACCATTGGATGGTCGGCAGAAGGAGAAAGAATGAAGAAATTAGTCGTAATAGGGATGGTTGTTGTTGCTATGGGTGCTATGGTTATGGGCTGCTGCACGAAGAAATGCTGCTGCAAGCCAACTACGCCTCCTGCTGCGGCACCGGCACAGCCAGTGCCAGCGCCAGCGCCGGCGACTGCGCCAGCCGCAACAAAGTAACCGCCCTGGCTGTTGCTGAGTTAGCTATCAGTCCCTTGAGGCCTTTAGAGCAGCAAGGGACTGATCTCTTTTTAACAGTAAACTTACAAACCGTCGCACCACGATAATGGTGCGGTTTTGTTCCAAACGATGCGTCAGACAACCGTGATTCATCGATAAATGGAGACACCAGAAGAACATTCCCTGTGTTATACTTCCGTAATTACATCTTGCTTGTCATTCCCTGGTGCGGATGCTAAGAGGTATCCTTATGAGCGTAGATCATCCACATGAATCTTGCGGTCTGTTCGGCGTATATGGAGTGGATTATGCCGCTCCTGTAATCTACCGCGGTCTCTTCTCTCTTCAGCACCGCGGACAGGAGGGCGCCGGTATCGTCGTCAGTGACGGCAACAAGGTGCGATCCTCAAAGGGACTCGGGCTTGTTTCCGACGCATTGCCAGCCAAGTCCCTGCACGAATTACACGGCAAGATCGGCATCGGACACGTTCGATACTCCACAACAGGTTCGACGCGGATCCAGAATGTCCAACCGCTTGTGGTTGAATGCGTTGACGGGATCTGGGCTGTCGCCCATAACGGAAATCTCGTGAATGCGGCCAAGCTGCGCACGATGTACCAGGAAGCTGGCGCTATTTTTCAGACCAGCACAGACAGCGAAGTGCTCGTTCACCTGCTGGCAGATCCAATGTACAGGTCAAGGCCACGCAGGGTTGCAAGGGCGCTGGCGGAATTGGAAGGCTCGTTTTCCTTCCTTCTGATGACCAAGAATTGCGTCATGGCCGCGCGCGATCGGCAGGGATTCAGGCCGCTTTCGATAGGAAAGCTCGGCAATGGTTATGTCTTTGCCAGCGAGACGTGCGCGCTTGTCCAAACCGGTGCGGAATATGTCAGGGACGTCCTGCCGGGCGAACTGGTTGTCGCCGACGAAACCGGTTTGCACAGCAGTATATTTGCGGAGAAAGCGCAGGAGCATTTTGCGCATTGCGTTTTCGAGCTGGTCTATTTCGCGCGGCCCGACAGCGTTGTATTCGGAGAAAACGTACATATGGTTCGGTTGCAGTACGGCATGCGCCTTGCAGAGGAACATCCGGTTGAAGCCGACATCGTGATACCCATTCCCGCCAGCGGCAATTCAGCGGCGTTGGGGTTTTCGCGGCGCAGCGGCATTCCGTTCGATTTTGGATTCATTAGAAACCATTACGTGGGCAGGACATTCATCATGCCTGATGCCGACGATCGGGCAAAAGGCGCGGACATGAAGCTCGCGGTGCTACCGGATGTCGTTAAAGGCAAGCGGGTCGTTGTCGTTGACGATTCCATCGTCAGAGGCACCACGGCGAAGAGAAGGGTCACCCGCCTGCGCGAGGCCGGGGCAAAAGAGATTCACATGCGGATTTCGTGTCCGCCTGTGGCTTATCCATGCTTCTTCGGGATTGATTTTCCCACCAAGGAAGAATTGATAGCCGGTTCCCAGGATGTAGAAGCAATAAGGAAGTTTCTTGGCGCCGACAGCCTGGGATATCTGAGCGTCAAGGGATTGCTGTCGCCGTTCAAAAATCCAAAGGATTTTTGCTGCGCATGCTTTACAGGCAGATATCCGGTGGAGATAGAGGGTGTGGTCGGGAAAGATGCATTGGAGAAGTTGAATCCGGAATTGCAGTTGGACGTCAGGAAGTAATATCCCGTCCATTGTTTCAGTGGGAAAGTTTGCATGACAAAGCATATTTTTGTAACGGGCGGGGTTGTTTCTTCCTTGGGCAAGGGACTGACTGCCGCGTCCCTGGCGCTGCTGCTGGAACGCCGCGGTTATCGCGTGCGGATGCAGAAGCTCGACCCCTATCTCAATGTTGATCCCGGCACAATGTCTCCGTATCAGCACGGCGAGGTCTATGTCACTGAGGACGGCGCGGAAACAGACCTCGATCTTGGGCACTACGAAAGATTTACCGGCATCAACTGCACGAAGGCAAGCAACTACACCACGGGCCGGATCTACAGCGCCGTCATCTCCCGCGAACGGGAAGGCGGTTACTTGGGCAAGACCGTCCAGGTCATTCCGCACATCACCGACGAAATCAAGAAAGCCTTGAAAAACCTCGATGCGGACGATGTGGATATTGTGATCACTGAGATTGGTGGCACCGCTGGAGACATCGAATCGCTGCCGTTCCTCGAGGCAATACGCCAGTTCCGGCAGGAGATTGGGCGGGACAACGGGCTCTTTATTCACATAACACTTGTGCCGTACATCAAGGCGGCAGGCGAAATGAAGACCAAACCATCCCAGCAATCGGTCGGCATTCTTCGCACGATCGGCATCATTCCTGACATCCTGATATGTCGCTGCGAGAAACACCTCGATGACGAGCACAAGGAGAAGCTCGCGCTTTTCTGCAATGTGGACACGAATCTGGTGATCGAGGAACGCGACGTAGCCCATTCCATATACGAAGTCCCGATCGATCTGGCGAAGCAGGATGTGGATGTTTATATTCTGGAAAAACTGCGGATGCACGTCAACAGGCTCGACCTGGACGATTGGCGCAAGATGGTGAACACGCTCATCTCTCCAAAGGGCGGCGAAGTCGAAATCGCGGTTGTCGGCAAATACATCAGCCTGCGCGATTCGTATAAGAGCATTTACGAAGCGCTCACCCACGGCGGAATAGCGAACGACGTCAAAGTCAATGTCCGGATGATCGAATCCGAGGAAATAGAAAAAGAAGGCCCGGAGAAACTGCTTGCAGGCGTTTCCGGCATCCTCGTGCCTGGCGGTTTCGGCAACCGCGGCATTGAGGGCAAGATCTCCGCCGTGCAATACGCGCGCGAAAAGAATATTCCCTACTTCGGCATTTGTCTCGGAATGCAATGCGCGGTGATGGAGTTCGCCCGCAACGTCTGCGGCATGGCACACGCGAACAGCACCGAGTTTAACGAGAAGACGCCGTTTCCCGTTATTGATCTCTTGGAAACCCAGCGAAGCATCACCAATAAAGGCGGCACAATGCGGCTCGGGAAATATCCTTGCTCGATTGGCGACAGCACAAAAGCATGTTCCGCCTATGGCGCAAAAAACATCGAAGAACGACACAGGCACCGTTACGAATTTAATAACAAATATCGGGAGCAAATGAATCAGAAAGGTCTCATGTTCTCCGGGCTTTCGCCGGACGGCAGCCTGATTGAAATAGTTGAGCTGAAGAATCATCCCTGGTTCGTGGGATGCCAGTTCCATCCGGAGTTCAAGTCAACCCCGCTCAAGGCGCATCCGCTTTTCCGCGATTTTGTGGCAGCAGTTGTGAAGAAGCGTGGGTGAGAGATTGCGTCCGCGCTTTGCCGCGCAGGAACGACGATTCCTCAATTTCAGGGATAATAAAGGTTTATAGATTGCGATAACACGATTATGCCGAAAAGAACGGACATAAAGAAGATAATGCTGATCGGATCGGGGCCGATTGTAATCGGCCAAGGTTGCGAATTCGATTACTCCGGCGTGCAGGCTTGCAAGTCGCTCCGGGAAGAAGGTTATGAAATAGTGCTGGTGAACAGCAATCCGGCAACGATCATGACCGATCCCGAATTCGCCGATCGCACCTACATCGAACCGCTTACTCACGATATTGTTGCCGAAGTCATCCGCCGGGAGCGTCCCGACGCACTTCTACCGACACTCGGCGGACAAACCGCGTTGAACCTGGCAATCGAACTCGATCGCTCCGGCGCGCTTCAGCGCTACGGCGTAGAAATGATCGGTGCCAATGCCCAGGTGATCAACAAGGCGGAGGATCGGCTGCTTTTCAAGAAGTGCATGCAGAATATCGGCCTCGATCTGCCTGTGAGCGGTTCGGCTCATTCTCTTGTGGAAGCCCGCAAAGTCAGGGACCAGATCGGCAAATATCCGCTGGTGATACGGCCCGGATTTACGCTCGGTGGAACAGGCGGCGGCATTGCATATGACGAGAAGGAATTCGAGGAAATAGCCGCACGCGGCCTTTTCTACAGTCCGAACACCGAGATCCTGATCGAGGAATCCGTGCTGGGCTGGAAGGAATTCGAACTGGAGGTAATGCGTGATGCGAAGGACAATTGCGTCATTGTCTGCTCCATAGAAAACCTCGATCCGATGGGCATTCATACCGGCGACAGCATCACCGTGGCGCCAGCGCAGACGCTGACGGACCGCGAATATCAAATCATGCGGGACGCTGCAATCGCGGTGATGCGCGAGATCGGCGTCAGCACCGGCGGTTCCAATGTCCAGTTTGCGATCAATCCCGACAACGGCAGAATGGTGGTCATCGAGATGAACCCTCGCGTGTCGCGATCGAGTGCGCTCGCTTCAAAAGCCACCGGATTTCCGATAGCCAAGATCGCGGCGAAACTTGCCGTTGGATACACGCTGGACGAGATCAGAAACGACATCACAAAGGAAACACCGGCTTGTTTCGAACCTTCCATCGATTACGTCGTAACCAAGGTGCCGCGCTTTGCTTTCGAGAAGTTTGCAGGCGCCGACAGCACGCTTGGCACGCAGATGAAGTCGGTGGGCGAAGCGATGAGTATCGGCAAGACGTTCAAACAGTCGCTGCAGAAAGCGTTGCGCTCGCTCGAAACCGGTCGCGCCGGGTTCGGCGCCGACGGCAAGGATGCCGCAATCGAAGGATTGAGCGACGGCGATCTGACGCTGAAACTCACCAAGCCAAATGCGGACCGCATTTTTGCGGTTCGCGCGGCGTACAAGAGAGGCTGGGATGTCGAGAAGATCTTCAGTCTCACGAAGATTGATCGGTGGTTCCTGCGGCATCTTGAGGAACTAACGGCTTATGAAGACGAGATCAAGTCGGCCGGTACAGTGGCCAAACTGAAGAAGAATCCGCACCTATTCCGGCAGATCAAGGAGTATGGCTATTCCGACCGGCAGGTTGCGCATCTGCTCAAGAGCACCGAGGCGGAAGTCCGCGAATCGCGCGAAGCGATCGGACTCAAGCCGGTGTACGGGCAGGTTGACACGTGCGCGGCCGAGTTCGCGGCGTTTACTCCTTACTTCTATTCCACCTACGGCGACATCAATGAGAGTAAGCCGAGCGACAGGAAGAAGATCATGATCCTTGGCGGTGGACCGAACAGAATCGGACAGGGCATTGAATTCGACTATTGCTGCGTCCATGCCGCGTTTGCGCTCAGGGACGCTGGTTTCGAAACGATAATGGTCAACAGCAACCCGGAGACCGTCAGCACCGATTATGATACAAGCGACCGCCTGTATTTCGAGCCGCTGACTCTCGAGGATGTGCTCAACGTCTATCATCACGAGAAATGCTGGGGCGCAATCGTGCAGTTTGGCGGACAGACGCCGCTCAATCTCGCGAAGAGTCTCGAGGCCAACGGGGTCAATATCATCGGAACCAAACCGTCAAGCATCGAGAAGGCCGAGGACCGGAAGCTGTTCGCCGAAATGGTGAACAAGCTCGGCATCAAGCAACCTGAGAACGGCGTTGCAGTGAATATTTCCGAGGCAGAGGTGATTGCCGACAGGATCGGATATCCCGTGCTGATGCGACCGTCATTCGTGCTTGGCGGGCGCGCGATGATGATCATACATGACAAGGAAATGCTCAGAAAATACATGACCGAGGCAGTGGAAGTATCACGGAAACGGCCGGTCCTCATCGACCGCTTTCTGGAGCACGCTGTCGAGGTGGATGTTGACTGCATTTCCGATGGCGAGACATACGTCATCGGCTCGATCATGGAGCACGTCGAACTTGCTGGCATACATTCTGGCGACAGCGCATGTTATATACCGGCTCCGAGTCTGTCCTCCGACGTCAAGGAAACCATACGGCGTCAGACTTTCGCCATGGCCGCCGAACTCCAGGTCTGCGGATTGATGAATGTGCAATTTGCCGTCCAGGACGGCGTGGTTTACGTTCTGGAAGTGAATCCCCGCGCGTCGCGAACCGTCCCATTCGTCAGCAAGGCGATCGGCGTGCCGCTGGCGAAGCTGGCAGCGCTGGTCATGGCTGGACACAAGCTCAAAGACCTCGGCTTCACAAAGGAAATACAGACCAAGCATTGCTCGGTAAAAGAAGCTGTCTTTCCGTTTTCCCGATTCCCCGGGATTGACGTTATTCTGAGCCCTGAAATGAAATCAACGGGCGAGGTCATGGGGATTGATGCGACGATCGGGATGGCATACCTGAAAAGCCAGGTGGCCGCCGGCGGCACTCTGCCCTCATCCGGCCACATCTTTGTGAGCGTGCGGGACGAGGACAAGAAGGAAATGACAGTCCTTGCCGCTGAGCTTGTAAAGCTCGGATTCACGATCTATGCAACACTCGGAACGAGCACTGTGCTCCGCGATAGCGGCATCAAGAGTCAAGGCGTTTTCAGCATCTCGAAGGGGCGACCAAACGTGATCGATCTGATCGAAGAAAAGAATATAGGCTGGATCATAAACACCCCGGAGAGCGGCGCAACTCACATGATTGACGAGATCAAGATGCGATCTCATGCCATGATACGCGGGATACCGATCACAACCACGATTGACGGCGTACGTGCCGCAATCAACGGGCTGGCCGCTCTGAAGAAAGCCGGACGAATGGAAGTTTGCAGCTTGCAGGAATATCACAGGCATTCACCCAAGTTGAAACTGGTGAAGAAAAGCCGTAAAGAGGGGCAAAAGACATAATGAAAGAAGAATCTCTCGCAAAGGCGCAAAGAACGCAAAGTTCATACATCTTGGCGTCCTTGGCGGCTTGGCGAGAAATCCGCTTATGAAACAGAATTGGAACTGGGCTGAGAAAAGGGAAAAGGTGGCGTTCCTGGCGCTTGCCGATGGAACCGTCATGCGCGGATATTCGGTAGGTGCAGCGGTTGACGCTGTCGGAGAAGTGGTCTTCAACACCGGCATGAGCGGCTACCAGGAAATCCTGACCGATCCTTCGTACAGCGGTCAGTTCGTGACCATGACATATCCGGAGATCGGCAATATTGGCTTCAATCTCGAAGACATGGAATCGCGGCAATTATTCGCCAACGGCTTCATCATGCACGATATGAACGAGCCAAGCAACTGGCGCGCGAACGAGACCCTCTCCGAATGCCTGAAGCGTAACAAGATTCCAGCGATCGCGGGGCTCGACACGCGGGCGCTAACAACGCTGCTGCGCGAAAAGGGTACGCAAAAGGCGTTTATGTCCGTGACCGGCAAAGTGAACGAGGCGGCAGGTCTGGCAAGAGCAAGAGAGTGGCCTGGATTGGACGGTCAGGATTATGCCGCAAAAGTCAGTTGCGACAAACCGTACAAATGGGACCCGGACGGCAAGTTGACGACCAGTTGGGGAAGCGCCGACAAACTTCCGCCGACCGATCTCAAGATTGTTGCTTACGATTACGGCATCAAGTGGAACATTCTGCGCAGCATGCGGCGCAACGGAATGGATGTAACCGTGGTTCCGGCGAAAACGTCAGCCGATGCTGTTCTGAAGATGAAGCCCGATGGCGTGTTTCTCTCCAACGGCCCAGCCGATCCGGCTGCCGTGACGTATGCCGTTGACGCGGCAAAGCAATTACTGGGCAAAGTTCCGATCATGGGAATTTGCCTTGGCCACCAGATACTCGGAATTGCTGTTGGAGGCAAGACATACAGGCTCAAGTTCGGACATCACGGCTGTAATCAACCCGTAAAGGATCTGACTACTGAAAAAGTCGAGATAACCTCCCAAAACCACAACTTCGCCGTGGACATCAAGTCTCTCGATTCATCGCTCGTCGAAGTGACACACGTCAACTTGAACGACCAGACCGTTGAGGGACTGCGACACAAGAAAGAGCCGATGTTCTGCGTTCAGTATCATCCCGAAGCCGCTCCAGGCCCCCACGATCCGTTCTACCTCTTTGCCCGCTTCAGAGAATTGATAGGTTCGTAGGCAGGCTGCGGCGAAGTAGCCGCACGAGACAATCCAACTGAACGGCAGAATATTGAAGTTCCGTCTCTTCACTTTCGTCCTGAGAATCAATACGAGGATCGCAAGCAACTTCTGAACTTCGCCATTCATTATTCTGCGGTTCGTAAATCTGCTGTTCAATTTACCGGCACGCACTCATGGATGATGTGACTGTGCGATCGTACCCTCATATATATCCATGACCAGACAGATAGGAAATGACTTGTGCGTGTGTTGCGGATGTGACACACTATTCATCATGAAAACAGCCGTCATACATGCAAGAATAGAACCGCAAACAAAACGCGATGCCGAAAGCGTTCTACATCATCTCGGAATCAGTCCCACCGAAGCAATTCGAATTTTCTACCGGCAGATAACGCTTCGACGCGGCTTGCCGTTCGCCGTGGCGTTTCCCAATGAATGCACGGCGTCCACGCTCCGGAAAAGCCGCCGTGGCGAGGAAATCAAGGAATTCGAGTCGCTGGATGCCATGTTTGAGAGCTGGGAAAAATGAAGAAGATCTCTCAGACCACGCAGTTCCTCCGTGATATAAAGCGGATGAAGAAGCGCGGCAAAGATCTGGGTAAACTGCAAGAAGTCGTCAGACAACTCGGCGATGAAACGATCCTTTCGCCAAAACATAGAGACCATCAACTTGCCGGAGAATGGCAACCATCGCGCGACTGCCATGTGGAACCCGACTGGATTCTGATCTACACCGCCGACAGTGCATACTTACGACTGGAGCGTACAGGAACCCACGCAGACTTGTTCAGAAGATGAATCCAATTGTATTGAGTTTTGCGGATGGTACTACGTTCTTTGTGGGACTGGCGGTGACCCTTATCGCCGATCTTCTGCTGCTTCGGATCCACAGGGGAATCGTCCGATCCGTCTTGAATGTACTCGTCGTGGTTGGGATCGTCTTTGTCATTATTTCCGCGACACCTCTTCCAATCTGGGCTTACTCGCTGTTGATCGTGACGACGGCAACTTGCCTGGTCATCGAGAATCTTATCCGGGCGCCGCGACACCTGCGACTCATCGCAACCGGATTTCTGATCGTCATAACTGCTGGCCTCTGCATTACTGAAGCTCCTTATCACTTCTTGCCGCGCATCACCGTCCCGCACGGCAAGAGAGTCTATGTTCTTGGCGACTCAATCAGCGCAGGAATGGGAACGAAGGACCGCTGTTGGCCAGCAGTATTGGGCGACATATCGCCCTTCACCGTTGTCAACCTTGCGCAGGCCGGGGCAACAGCCGAGAGCGCGATCAAACAAGCTGACGGCATTTTGGAATCGAACTCCGTAGTCATCGTCGAGATTGGTGGAAATGACCTGCTGGACGACACGAAGGCCGATGTCTTCCGATCGCAGATTGAATCGCTGGTGTCCTTGCTTCGAAGGAAGCAACAGCAAGTCCTCGTGATCGAGCTCCCGCTTTTCCCTTTCCAGAATGCTTATGGGAAAGCGCAACGCAGCATCGTAACCAAATACGGCGCAGTGCTGTTGCCCAAGCGCTGCCTCACCAAAGTGTTTGGTTTGAAGAACGGAACACTTGACGGCCTCCATCTCTCGCAAGAAGGACATAACGCTTTTGCGAAGATAATTGCTGGAGTGCTTCATGAGGAATGAAGGGTGCAGCCAATTACCGCTATAGCGGTATGTTTTGGATGAAATAGTCAAAACACTTGGAAAATAAAAGCAAATTACCGCTATAACAGTAATAACTCCATTATTACGCGTGACGGAAAAAACGAGCTTTCGCCAGCTTACGACCTCCTGAACACGACAATCGCATACCTGACATAGCTGATTGACTCAAGGCGCGCAACATGCGCGCCCTCCCAATTTGTAAATGCATTGGATGGGACGGCGTGTCGCCGTCCGTTTGTTCAGTTTTTGCCTTTCGACTTGAGTCAATCAGCCACCCACGTTTGCGAATGAACTAGTGACGCGCTGCTCCAGAAGACGGGCCGTACACACCAAACTCCCTCAACTCCAGCCAGCCGCCGCTGGGGCTCCACATCTGTGCGATGGGCTTTCCAGTGTTCGCGGGAACCTGGGTGTCTGCGATCGTGTCCGCATCGGCCCCATGCGTGACGCGCAACACCAGCATCCGCAGCTTGTCCGTTGTGATCGGCCTCTTGAGCTGGTGCACAAAGAAGTTGTTATCCTGATACCACTGAATGTCTTTCTGCCGCAGATATGTTTCGACCAGGTCTGTTGGCGGGCACGGCGTCCGGACTTCCTCGATTGTCACCCATTTGCCTCCGCTGAAATATTGCAGGTCATAGTCGAGAATCGCCGAAAATGGGTTGTCGGCGCGGACGCCGTAGATCAGCACTTTTTGGATTTCACGAGGTTTTGGAAATGTGATATCCAGCGTCTGCGGTTTGTCTTTGAAGGCCTTGCCCGTATATTCGCCCCGCCAGTCAGCGCCGAGCGGAGCGTCCGGATAATTGTCCTGGAAGATACCGTCGGTGAGTATTGACGAAGGACTCTTGGTGCCGCCGGAATATGTGAAGGTCGCTTCCGCCGCGAGGTTCGACCCAAAGTCCAACGGCGGGATGGTTACCTGCTGACCTTTGGCTGGCCGCAGGTAACTCGGCCACTGGGAGACCGTTACAACGGCCTTGCCGCCCATTACCGGCACGCTCTGTTTATTGCCGAAGGCATCAACGACTTCCAGAACGCCGCCACCCGTAACGTTGACTTCCACAGGGAGGTCAAGGCAGCCGTAGTTGCGCAGCGTAATGCTTTTGCCGGAATCTCCCTCGTAGCGCAGGCCCAACAGGATATTATTGCCAGTGGGGCCGAGGTCCAGTTTCTCGACAAACTTCAGGTCGCGGATCATGGCCGCGCGCGTCCGGCATACCAGCGCCGCCTGGTGCGGCCCCGATCCCGAGTACACGAACGTCGGCACATCGTCGTAACCGGACACATTGACGTAGTAGTGGTTGTTATGATCGTTGCTGACGCCCCACGTCTCCAAAATGTCTCGTTGCAGGGAAATACGAATGGCCTGTGACACGCCGATATAGCCCCAGTAACGCATTCCGGAAATCGCCCGTTCGGTCTGCCAGATCGGCTTGTTTGTGTCGCCATACTGGGCCATGACATTTCTCAATGCGCTCAGCTTCGCGTTCCAATGGAACGGATCTATGCCTTCGTTGCCCTCGTAATCGTGGAATGAGATTACATCGAGATACTTGCCGCCGCCGGCTTTGTAAAACGCATCAAGCCAGCCAGGCATGATGCCGCAAGTGTCTACACCCATGACGACGGCGTCGGGATCAACGCTCTTGATGACCGGATAGATATGTTTGACCATTTGGGCGTATGAGCCAGGACTCATCGTAAAATTGGGTTCATTCACAAGTTCCCAATACTTGACCCGTCCCTTGAAGCGAGTCACAGCCTCTTTAGCCTGATCGGCGCTTGGCTCGCCCTCGAACTGCATCAGCACTGTCACGCCGTACTTCTTCGCGTCCGCGACGACCCGCTCGGCGTTGTCCCAGCCCATGCGCGTGTTGGTCCGATCCAGTAACAGACCGGTGAAAGCCTGCATGGCCTCGTCATTCCAGCCCGTTCCCTGCGACGGCGGCGACTCCTTCGGCTCCAGCGTATGCATGTTTGGATATTTCGGGGTTACGCCGATGAATTTAGCCGTGCCCGATGTCATGTGGTCCTTCTCATAGGTTCCGCATTCGACCACGTACCACCCGTAACGTGGCGGCTTAAACTTGATGGATTTCTTCATGCCTTCTTTTAGCCCGCCATGCGCCAGCTCTTTCTTGAACGTGTCATAAATGTAATAGCAAAGCCCTGCCCCACCACCTTTGGCAGTAACATCAATATCTATGGGCGCCAGAGTGTAGGCGATGCTGTATGGCAGTTTCACGTCAATGACCGACTCCTCGGCGCCGCCGTATGCACGGCCACTCGCCGCACAGAATATCCCGAGGAAAACGCCCATTGCGCAAAACGCGCCGACGCTACAGCTGAAATGAATCCATCCGCTCGAGTTCGAATCTTTGCGCATCGCCTGCCTCCTTGAAGTGAGAGTGAGTTGGAATCTCAAGGTATGGATCATGCCATACCATCTGCGTCGCCTTCAACGCAATAATCCAATATCAGGGACGCGATCGTTGTGGCGACGGGTGTTCACTTAAGCACCGCAATTACAATTGCCGTTTCTGTACAGGATTTCTCCCGCCTTTGGCACGCAGAGAATTCCTTCGTTCTCACGGCCCTGAAAATCAGCCATGCGGATCGCTCTATGATCCAGAAAATCCAGGTTCACTTGTCTGCATGTTTCCTCGGGAATTCCGGTTGCGAGAACAACCTCGATGCGCGGCCTCTCAATTCCATTTTCGTAGGCACCAACGCCCTTCACATGCGTCGAGTGAGCGAGCACGCCCCACGGATAATGCTTGTACTTGTCCCATTGCTTCAGGAAGAAATCGCGGGTGTGATATCCTATCTCGGCCAAGACTTTGCCGTGCACTGACGAGATTTCTTTTATGTGCGGAGCGAAGATGATCACTTTTCCGCCGTCAGTCACGATCGGTTCGACTTTGTACATACATTTCCCGCCGGTCCATAAATCGTCATACATCTGCGGCGCGCAGGACAAAACCGTGTGATAGAGCCGATCTGTTTGCTTGATGTGGATCTTTGCGGAAAGGCCTGCCGCCGCCGACCATGCTTCCTCCGGCGATCCGCAGAAGAGTCCGGCCAAGCCGTCGTCGTGAACGACCATGCAGATCGCCTTCCGTTCGACCGGCAAGAGCGCTGCCGCGCGGTCAATAACGGTCCGCACAGGCGTAAGCTTGTTGCCGATGATCACCGGACTGGTTATAACCGCGCCGAGCCAGTGAAAGAAGTTGATGATTTCCTGGCCGGCGATTCCAGGGAAAAGATACTTATTGCCACCGGAGAATCCCGCCACCTCGTGCGGAAACACCGGCCCGGCGATCACGATAAGATCATGTTCCATGACCATCTTATTGCAAGCAATGCTCACATCCATTTCAAACAGACCGTCGGTCATCTCTGCCACGTCTTTTTTGGAAAGCGAGCCCACTTTGACCAGTTGATCCGGTTGTTTCCAAAGATGATTGAAGAATTTGGCCTTCGGATATTTCGTTGCGTGCTCGCCTTTCGTGATGCCGACGCGCCGGTAGATTTGCTCGTCAGTCATCGGTGGGTGCGTACCGAGCGCGATGAGAAGATTGAGCGCACTGACGCGTGGAGCCAGAAGTTCGTACAGAATGCGGAAAATCACATCCATTGGACAAGTCCGCGTGCTGTCGGGGATGATCACGAGCACGCGTTTCCCTTCCACTTTCCAGCCCGAGACCGCCTCGCCAATGATAGTGGCAACCTCGGAATCCGGAAGAAGCTTTTCGATAGAACCTGATCCATTCGCTGTCATCAAGGTGATACGTTACCGCAGATTCCGCCTCTAATTCCAGCGCCAAGTGCGATTCCTGTGGACAAACTTGGAGTGCGGCGGCTTGACGCCGCTCTTGGCGAAGCTCGTCTCACCCGCACGGAAAGCGCGGTCAAGCCCGCGCACTCCAAAGAGCCGCCACAACGGCGGCTCAAGAAAACGCACATTGCCTCCCGCTCTGCGACATAGCCTGCAATCACCGTGCGGTTATTGACCGTGTGGCCAACTTGGTGAAGATGCAAATGCGGCAGCGAAAAAAAGGCCTTCTGCGACTTCGACAGCTTTATTTAAATTGTGGCGTTAGGCG
>Ga0181535_10003601_pt1 | contig 17856 bp, 14 predicted proteins | sample PEATcosm2014_Bin_44_FD_119774 | JGI IMG/M metagenome (GOLD analysis project Ga0181535, IMG submission 119774) | Peatland microbial communities from MTU Mesocosm Facility, Houghton, MI, USA - PEATcosm2014_Bin17_30_metaG | ecosystem: Environmental > Terrestrial > Soil > Wetlands > Peat | place... | reverse complement strand
GCATGGACATCTAAACCCAAAAATCGTAACTTCTCTCTCATGACCGGCTCCTCCGCTTGTGGCTCTGGACTGCGTTCTCAAAACAAACTCAGCCTAACCCACGGCTAGCGCAGCGGGCCGGTCACTACATAATGACTACTGGTCGATGAACATCCCGACACGCGTCGCCCACCCTTCCGCCTCTGACCAGTTCACGCGCTCAAGGAATCTTCAGCTCAATCCAAGCTGGTGAAAGACTTCACAACTCCCAGAAGATTTGAGTAGTCGTCCGTCCATAATCGGGCGTCGGGCCGTCCCGGCAGAGGTTGCCAGCGGAAGGCCCGGCTCGTATCGGCAATAAGTGCACTCAGGTCGGCCGGGTCTCGGGCCATCACCACCCAGATCGACGGCAGCTTGCCGGCATCGCTCTGCGCTTGTGTCACGTCGGTGTCGTTTGCGATGAATGCCGTCATGTGCGCATCTCGCGCCAGGTTGCCCAAAGTGGGCGCAAGATCGAAGTAGAGGTTGGAAATGTGAAATGCAATGATGCCGCCAGAAGCGAGCTTGCGGCTATATAGAGCTAATGCCTCCCTCGTCATCAAATGCATCGGAATGGAGTCTCCGCTGAAGGCGTCAAGAGCGATCAGCCCGTAGCGGCCGTCGGGCGCCTCGCGGATCTTCAACCTTGCATCACCCAACACGATTCTCGTCGTCGGCGCGCACCCCCGAAGATAGGTGAAGTACCGCGGATTCTCGGCAATCTGCGCCACTAGTGGATCGATCTCGTAGTACGTCAGCGTTTGTCCGGGTTGCAGATAGGACGCCATGGCTCCGGCGCCCAATCCAATGATGGCCCAGTCTCCACGCGGCATCCTGGCCTGCGTCGTCTCAAAAATCGCGCCCGCAGGCCCGCTGCGCGAATAGTAGGAGAGCGGTTCACAGCTTGCATTCGGATTCAGGCTCTGCGTTCCATGGGCAATTCCTCCATGAAAGAGCAGCCGGAATTTTTCGTCCGGGCTGTTCCTCACGCGATAGACGCCAAAAAAACTCCGCCGTGCCATCAGCGTCTGGCCATAGGGAGCGTAAAGCCAACTCGCCGCCAACAGTGCGACCAGCCCCAGTGTGAATCGCAATCTTCGTTTGCCAAAACTCAGGCACCACAACATCGAGTAGCCAAAAACCAGTGTCGTCTCCACATGTCCGGGCTGGATGCCCGTGCGACCGAGGCCCAGAATCACGGCCACCATGCAAACTCCAAGCGCGAGCGGCAGAAGCCAGTCTTTGCGCATGGCCCATACCGCGGAACCCTTCGCCGAATCCTGCCCGTTCAGCGGGCGAATCAGCGCAGCGAAAATCAGCACCAATGGCAGTTCCATCACCGTGTTGAACACCACCGGCGCAATCAGCGAATTAAAAATGCCGCCCAGAACGCCGCCCACTGACAAGCAAAGATAGAACTCGGTCAGGTGACCCACTGCCGGTCGGCTTCTCGCCAACTCTCCATGAAAAACCAGCGCCAGTCCAAGCAGGACCGTCAGGTAAAGCACCAGAAGCGCGGCCAGTGAGAACCTGGTTTGCGAAACCGTTGGCAGAAGTCCGCCCAGGATGAGAAATGGAAGCCGTTCAACCACGAAGCGATGCGAAATCGGCGGCTTCTTCGCGAATACCAGAACAAAGCTGATCAGGTAGACCGCCAGCGGCAGAACCCAGAACAGCGGAATGGCAGGCACATCGGCGGTGATTGCGCTCGTCGTGCCCAGCATCAAGCTCGATGGCACGAAGGCCAGCGCGATCCAGCGCCATCGCGTCTTCCATGCAATTGGCTCGCTAACGCCGGTCGCGTTTGCTCCATTTTCGCCAAGCGTGTCCCTTCTCGAATCCACATTCCGAAATCGCCATCTCCATGCCAGGTACGCACACGCCGCCGTGAATGCAACGAACACGGCGTAGGCAACGCTCCACAGCCGGCTCTGTGTGTGCAAACGCAGCAGCGGCTCCAGCAGCAGCGGATACGCGAGCAGCCCAACCAGGCTGCCGGTGTTGCTGGCTGCATAAAGAAAATACGGGTCACCGGCATCCTTCATGCCCGAGTCTGCAAACCATCTCTGCATGATCGAAGTTGTTGCGGAGAGCGCGAAGAACGGCAGGCCGACCACGACGAGCAACAGCAGAAGCACCCAACCTACCGGGTTGCTCTCGGCCGGAGGCTCCCATCCTGCCGGAATATGCAGGGGTAGCAAACCAACAATCAGCAACGGCAAGGCCACCATCACAAGGTGGATTGCAATTTGCATCCTTCGTCCAAAGAACCTGAGAACCGCATGAGCATAGAGGTACCCGGCCAGCAAAACCGCCTGGAAGAACACCAGGCACGTATTCCAAACCGCCGGAGTGCCTCCCAGCAGCGGCATCATCATCTTGCCGACCATCGGCTCAACCACAAACAACAGAGCCGCGCTCAGGAACATGGAAAGGGTGAAAAGGACAAGGGGAAACAGTGCGAAGCTCCCCTTACCGGATCTCGATCCTGCGGCGGGAAGCGAGGGAGCGTCGGAAGGATTCATCGGTTCACCGGATTATATCCCGCTGCTGGCAACGGACTTGATGGGGCGGGATTACCTCAGCTTTGCCGCGCATGGCTGCCCAAAAATCCTGCATTAACGCGCAGATTCTCCATCAGGGGTACAATTCAAGCGACTCAGCCGTGACAAATAAAGATGCTCGAAGTCAGAAGGTACCGTCATGATCTTGATCCTGCCTCTTCTTATCGTGTTGGTAGTTTTGTTCTTGTTTGCCACCGCCCTCGCGTCGTTCTATAGCATTGGCCCCACTCAAATCGGACTTGTGCGTAAGAGGTTTGGCAAGAAGTTGCCCGGCAACAATCCCGTAGCCTTTTTTGGCGAAGCCGGTTATCAGGCTGACCTCCTCATGCCCGGAGTGCGCTTCAAATTCAAGCCGATGTTCACGGTCACAAAACATCCGTGGGTGCAGGTGCCCGCAGGGCAAATTGGCGTTGTCATCGCGCAGGTTGGCAAGCCCACGCCGATCGGCGCCAAGTCAGGCAAGTACGACTCGGCCTTCGGCAACTTCACTGACCTGCGAGTGTTTGTCGACAAGAATGGAGAGAAGGGCGTGCAAAGGCCCGTGCTTTCCCCCGGAACACTGGCGCCCATTCACCCCGTGGCTTTCCTCGTCATCACCAAGCCGCAGGTCTTCGGCGTGCCGGTGTCCGACGAGTACAGCAGGCTCGCCCGCGGCGGCAAGCTCGACTTCCGCGCCTTTGGCCTTGAAGACTGGCAGCTCGACGTCACGCGCATTGCGCCCCGGCCGACCGGCGACGGCGGCAAAGTTGCAGACATGATCGGAGTCGTTACCGCATTGGACGGCGAGCCCCTGCCGGCCGGCGCCATCGCCAGCCGCCTCGGAGGATTCAAAGACGTCAGTGAGTTTGAGGTGAAACCCGGCGTCACCGATTTTGAGCTGATGGGCCTGATTCTGGGCAGCAAGAACGATCAGCACAACAACTATCAGGACTTTCAAAAGTTCCTTGAAGCCGGCGGAAAGATCGGTCTCCAGCACGATCCGCTGCTCTACGGCGCGTACAACCTCAACCCCTTCCTGGTTCGCGTTGAGCAGGTGCCGATGCTGGTTGTGGAGCAAGGTCAGGTCGCCGTCATCAAGGCCTATGTCGGCCTTCCCACGCAAGACACTTCGGGCGCGAACTTCAAGTTCGGCTCGCTCGTGCGCCCCGGCCATCAGGGCATCTGGCAGGAGGCGCTCAGAACCGGCAAGTACCCCATCAATCCCCGCATCTACGATGCCAAGCTCGTTCTCACGGCAATCCTCAAGCTCGATTGGGCGAAGGACGTCACCGGCGCTCACGGGCTCGACGCGCGCCTTGAGCCCATCATTGCCAAGAGCAATGAAGGATTCGTCTTCAGCATCGATCTCCAGGTTCTCATTCACGTTCCCGACACGAAAGCGCCGCGCGTGATCTCCATGGTTGGCTCCATGGAGAATCTGGTTAACGAGGTTCTCCAGGCTGCCGTCGGCAATCTCTTTCGCGACAAGATCGGCGGCATGGAAGCCATTACCTTCATCCAGACGCGCCAGAGCGTCCAGGAGCAGGCATTCAACTACATCCAGAGCAAGCTCGCCGAGTATGAAATCGAGACGCGGGGAGTCTACATCCAGGATGTCGTTTACCCCGAACAGTTGGTCACGGTTCTCACCCAGCGCGAAGTCGCGCATCAGGAAGTCGAAACTTTCAAGATGCAGCGTCAGGCCCAGGACCAGCGCATCGAGACCGAGAAGGCTCGCGGCACAGCCGACATGCAGGTCGACCTCGCCAAGTCAAAAGTGGGAGTCGACATTCAGACCAACCGCACCGAGGCCCGCATGAAAGAAGCTCAGGGCGAAGCCGCCTTCATTGAGCAGACCGGCACCGCCCGCGGCGCCGAGGTTCGCGCAGTCGGCTTGGCCAACGCCGAAGCGTATGAGCGGCAGGTTGGAGCTCTGGGCAAGGGGCCCACTGCTCTGGTCAACGCCATCAAGGCGCTGTCGGTCGGCAACGTCGCATTCGTGCCCAAAATTCTTGTCGTCGGCGGCAGTGGCAATCAGGGAATTCTTGAGAGCCTGGGCTCTCTGCTCATGGACAAGATCGACTCGACAACCGTTGAAGCGGGCGGCACTGCGGACTCCGGATACGCCAGTTCGGGGCCCGCCAAGCCCGGCGGAAAATCCTGACGCCGCGTCCTGATCGCTGCGCCTCTTCGCTAACCAGCTTTCCTTGCGCTACCCTTGTGCTCTGAGGGTCCACTTTGCGCGCCGCCGTCTTCGATTCGACTTCATCCACTCCCGGTGCCTGGCTCCGGTTCGAAGACGTCCCGCGCCCGCAGCCACAGCCCGGCGAAGTCCTGCTCAAAGTCCTCGCCTGCGGCGTCTGCCGCACCGATCTCCACATCGTCGAACGCGATCTCAAGCCGCTGCAGCCGCGCATCGTTCCCGGCCATCAGATCGTCGGCCAAGTGGTCGAGGGTGCTACCGCCGCGCTCCCCGTCGGCACGCGCGTCGGCGTCTCCTGGATCGGCGGCGTCGACGGCGATTGCTGGTTTTGCCGCGCCGGGTTGGAGAATCTCTGCGACCACCCCGTCTTCACCGGCTACTCCGTCAACGGCGGCTATGCCGACTTCGCCGCCGTCCGCGCCGACTTCGCCCACACTCTGCCCGCCGGCCTTGAAACCATCGCTGCCGCGCCTCTGCTCTGCGCCGGTGTCATCGGTTTTCGCAGCCTGCGCGTCGCTGGCGTCGAGCCCGGCGAGCGAGTTGGTCTCTACGGCTTCGGCAGCTCCGCCTCGCTCGCCATCCGCGTCCTTCTTTCATGGAATTGCGAGGTCTACGTCGTCACCCGCGGCGAGCCGCATCGCCTGGCCGCCGCCTCACTCGGCGCCAGGTGGGTCGGCGACGAAGATGCCAAACCGCCCGTCGAGCTCGACCGCGCCATCACCTTCGCTCCCAGCGGCAAGGTGGTCATCAGCGCACTCTCCGCTCTGCGCAAGGGCGGAGTCGTCGCCATCAACACCATTCACCTCGACCAGATGCCCGCCTTCGACTACGACCGCCTGCTCTTGGGCGAGCGCCAGTTGCGCAGTGTCGCTAACATGACGCGCCAGGACGCGCGCGACTTTCTTACCCTCGCTCACGACCTTAATTTCCGTCCCGCTGTCCAGACCTTCTCGCTCGCCGACGCCAACCGCGCTCTCGAAGCCGTCAAGCACGAAACCGGCGAGGGCTCCGCCGTCATCGTCCCCTAGTGCCTTTTCCCTCCGCCCCCGCCTGCCATCAAGCCGAAAAACTGTTCCTGAAATCCTCAACATCCACTAACGCAACGCCCTTCGCGCAAAGTGGACACTCCGTCGGGGCCCACAAATGGTTTGGAGCCTCCGCCATGCTGATCAATGGAACCGCTTTCGCCGACGAATATTCCTTGATCGCAGTTCCTAGAACCAGCAGCGCGGAAATCCCCACCACGTTCGCGCCGCAACTTTCTAAGTCCTCGAAAGTTCCGCACACCGCCGATCCCGCACTGATCACGTCATTGACAATCGCGACGCGCCGTCCCCGAACCCTCTCGCGCAGTGCGGCCGGAATTCTGTACCCCGCCGGAAACAGCCCCTCGTGCCACGGTCGCCGAAAGCGCTCGCTGTACGTGAAGTCGACATTCAGATCGAGCGCCACAAACAGCCCAACGAACGCTCCTTCAACCAGAGGCGCGCAAACCGCATCCACCTGCCATTCTGAAATGGCCTTCGCCAGCTCCGCCGCCATCGCCCGTAAGCGATGCGGCTGGTGGCACAGACCTTCCAGATCGAGCCAGAAGTCGCCGTGGTGCCCCGATTCCAGCAGAAAGTGACCCCTCTTTGCCGATAGCAATTCCAGAACCTTTTCCGCCATAAATCCTTCATCCGCCTGAGCTCACCGCCCTGACTTTGTGAGTGCAGCGTAGAAAAATCCTATACCCGCTCCCACATTTGTCATCCTGAGCGGAGCGCGCACCCGATTGGATTAGCGGGTGTTCGGCGAATGAGGGGGGTCGGTCCCTTTCGGGGTTTCCATTTCGCGGAGCATGCGGAGGAGTTGCAGCCTGAGTTCGATGATCGCTGGGGTGTCTTTGCGCTCGTCGGTGGAGGCTTCGATTTGGCGAAGCGTGTCGCGGATGATTTCGGCGATGGTGCTGCTGACCTGCTCGCTGGTGGGCATCGCGCCTCCGTTGCTTGGGGCTCTTATCTTAACGCGGGCTGAGCGCAAAAGTTTCTAGAAAAATCGTAAGAGCGCGGAGGCCAGCCGGAGTCCGCTGCGGGCGACAAGGGGACTCGAAAGCCTGCCCTGAGCGGAGATCGCTCCCGCCCGTTCCAAGCTGTCAATAGCCCCCCACCCTCGATTCACCCTAACCCCCTCAAAACACTCGCAAAATTCTCCTTCCCAAGTTTGCCGATTAATTCGCCCAAATCGGTAGCCTTGTAGATGAAAGCGGATTCTTCATGGCATTCACAATCATTACCTCCATCACTGCCGCTGGCGCATCGCGAACCTCGTCGGACGACTCCGGCAAAGAGGCCATCGACATTTGCACGAGCGCCTGGAGCTGCGCCCACGACGAGCTGGCTGAGGACGAGGATTCAACCGAATACGAGTGCGAGAAGGCCGGCAACCAGGCCTATCTCAAGGCCGCGCCTTCGCTCTCCGGCTACAAGAACATCTGCGACTTCATCGCCTGCATCAACTACGCGTCCATGACCGACGTCGTCACGCACAATGAAGCTGCGCACTTCCTTGCCAACGCTCGGATCGCTCTGTCCACCATCTACCATCGGCCAAAGCCCGCCAGAAAGCGCAAACCCAGCCGCCCGAAGAACTCCCGGGCAAAACGGAAAAATAATTAATTAAAAAATTTGACCACTTTGGGGCGAAAACATAACTATAAGTTATTTAAAATCAACAAATCGTTTTCGGAATTGTCGAAAACATGCGTGCAATTACGTCGCATTTATGACCCGCAACTCCCCTGGAATCAACACGCAACCAGCTGCAATGCGACATGTGCATTTTCACTCCCTAACTCGTTCACTCCTTAACCCTTTAGCTCCCTCAATTCCTGGTCCCTCAGTCCCTAAGTCCCTATCCTTTATGTCCCTTCTTCTTCGTTTCCGGCTTCTTCTCCCCCGGCACATGCGTGATCGGAATCGGCGCCATGTCTGGCCCGATGCGCTCCACGCGCGTGTCGATCATCTCGTAGTGAATCGTCCGCGGAGTCACCGGCCGCGTGATGCCCGTTGCCGGATCGGTCCTCACGTTGTTGCTGCCGGCAATCTGAATGCTGAATGCGGGCACGCTCCCTTTCGGAGTGCTCTGCGTGAAGACGCGCACCGGCAGGAAACCCTGAATGGGATGCAACCGGAAGGCTGTCTCGTACCGGTGGTGCTTGATGCTCCACGTGAACACGCGCACTTCGTCGAAGTCGAAAGGCAGTCCTGATTGAAGGGGGTCGAGCACGGTCAGATACTCGGGAACCTGGTGGCCCGGCTTGTCGGAATCCGGGTCGTTCACCTTGGTCAGGACCCACGCGCCCACGATGCGCTGATCCTCGGCATACTGCCCAATCTCGTCCGGCACGTCCACGTCCAGCCGGCTCGCTAGCAGCCAGCCCACGCGGCCTTCAGAGTCGCGCGCCAGCCACCAGTCTTCCATCACCGGAGGCTCGGGCTCTTCGGCTCCCGCTCCACCTGGTGGTGCGGCGCTCGAAGCTGACTGCGGCGGTACGGCCTTGCCGGCCTGCCCAGGTTTTGTGGTCTTTGTGGGTGGAAGCAGCACAACCAGCGTTTCGGCTGGATTCTTGAGGGCTGACGCCCGCGCCAGCAATTGCACCTTGGCGTTGCCTGCGAGCAAGTAGAAACGCGGCGTATCGCGCCCCGGCAGCAGATGCATGGCAAGGTCGTCGCGCAGGGTTGCCGTGGCCGCCCCGGGATCGTCCTTGTGCTGCTTGCTGAGCTGCGCGAATCCGTTGTACGTCTTCTCGTCGATCACCGCGCGCTCTTCAATCCAGCCGATCTGATTCTTGTCGGTTTGAACCTTCAGAAAGCGCTTGCCATGTTCCAGCACCTCGAGCGGCTGCCCGTTCATGACCTCACAAACGCGGTTTGAGACCGGTGCAACGCGGTCGTGCAGATAGGTTGTGCGGATCGAGACGTAGACCATCTCATGATGCTCGTGCCGGAATCGCCCGCACCCTGAGGCGAACAGAACACAGCACAGCACCGCCAACGGCAGCGCAGGAAGGATTGAGATGCGCCGAAGGGAGCGAACAGGAAAGGTTGGCAAACGAGTGAGCACAGCTCGTGGCGTTCAAGTCGAGAATAGCACTTACGGCAACGCCGCGACGGCCAAGGCTCCAACGGGATCGGTCCCTGTCTCGGCTTTGACCGCTAAGGTCAGCGCGCCGGAACTCATCGTATAGGCTCCGAGGTCGGGATCGCCGCTGGTCGTCGATCCGCCCGTCGCGACCGCCAGCACGAAGTTGCTGTCGCTATCCTCCGCCAGGCTGATCGGCTGAATGCCGGACGCAATCGTGCTTCCCGCTGCAACAGTGTACGTACTTCCAGCGGCGGTGATGGGAAACCAGGCAATGTTCCCCGCGGATGTCAGCCCTTGGCCATTCGCGACATACACATAATCGCCAGTGGCGAGGGGCAATATGGCGTTGGGCGCAAGGCCGCCGCTGGCAATGGGTGAGCCAGTCGCCTGCGTGAGGGTTTGGGGAGTGGCGAGCGAGCTGTAGTTGAAGACGCGCAGTTCGCCCGAAGTCCCAGCGGTCTCGCCGATGTAGAACACCCGCGGTGTGCTGCTTGGATCGACGGCCACCGAGAGCGCCGAGCCGCCGGCATTTGCAAGCGGAATCGTCGTTGCTGTCGCTCCCAGGGGATTGGAATTAGCGGAATCGAAGGGAACGACGATGGTTCCACCCGTCCCAAGCGCGACAAAGAGGTTGGCGTCGTCGGGCGACAGAACCATCTGCTTGATTGCTGCATTGGTGATGGTACCGAACACCTGGCTCGGGGCTGCACCTCCCGGCCCGGCGTAAGCACCGTTGGATGGATTGATGGCAATAGCATCGATCTGCGGGCTGTTGCCGGCCGTGACAAATGCATCGATGAGCCACGACCCGCTGACCACCATGGCTGCGGGGATGTCAGTCGCGATCGGGTTTCCGCTGTTCCCGATGGTCAGGGCGCCCCCCGACCCAATGGTGTAGAGATAGATGCCGTTGACCGTACCGACGTAAAGAAACAATCCATCAGAGGCGACAGCGATGGAAGTCGGCGCGGCGGATAGCGCGTAGGGGCTGCCGGACACATTGTCGAGCGTGCCCGAAGAGATAACGTAAGCCGCGATCTGCTTCGTCGACTGGTTCAGCACGTAGAAGACGCCGCTGGACTTCGTGGTGGGCGTGGTGGTGGTCGTCGTCGTCGAAGGAGGAAGGTCCCAAAAGCCTTTGCATCCGGCCAGAAGCGCGGTGATGACCAGTCCAATTGCTGCCCAACGCGCGCTCTTCATCGTCATCCCTTGCATATACCCATCCCGGGGCCAATTCGCTCAGGCAGAAATCCGGAGAAGCTTCTGCTCAAAGGGTACCGCTTGGTCGCCGGCTGTGTCTCGTTACTCTCGTTCCATTCGCCCGAGTGCCGGTGAGCCCCGCATCAAAGACGCGCCAAAAACCGATTTCGTTCAAGAAAGCCCCAATTGCAGGACGGCAACGGGTCATTCTTGGGGAGTTATTGTCCGCGTCTCATTTGTCGGAGTCAATCGCCTACCCGCGCGCACGTGCATGCCCTGATTAGACGGGAGCATGCACACCGTACGTACCCGCCGCCTCTTAGCTGCCGGACCGAAGGTGAAAGGCGATTGAAAGACTGCCCCTCGACTCACCCCTGAGCTGCAATCGCCAGTGAAAGTTGGCTTCCTGACGAGATCTTCATCGCACCCTTCTTTGTCGATACAAAGACTCCCGAATCCGGGCTGCCAATGCTGCCGTGAAGGTCGAATCCGGACAAGGGCTGGTCGATTTGAAGGGTTGTGCCATTCCAGTCAAATGGGGAGTGGTGGAAGTCCCAAGTCTCGTCGGAATCGAACTGCGAAGTGACTCCCATGATCTCCGCCTGGATGGGAACAACCTTCCCGTCCTTCAGTTTCGCTTGGGTAAAGCGCAGCGCCAGCGTCGATGTGCCGCCTTCGCGCATTTGATCCGTGGCAATGGTGCCGACCAGCACCGTGTCGCGCGGCAACTCGGTGCCATTCTTCAAGTGGACCGTATCGCGCAACGTGGCCCGGAATTGCTCGCCAGGTTGCACCTTCTTTGCGTCGATACCGTTGTCTAAAATGGCGTCCGCGGCCACCATTTGCGAAGCTTCGTTCTGCGCCACGCTGGTTGGGACGCTTGGATCAACCGAATCGGCCGCAGTGGAATTCTGCGCGCTTGCGGATCCGAGGTAAAGAAGTGCACATGCCGCAAATGCGATCGAGAGGGTGAGGATATTTTTGCTTTTCATCGATGAAATCTCCTTTTGCTGGTATCCCTGTTTGGATTCGACCGTGACCGCGCACACCTTTCATGCAAGCACCGCAGTCGAAGGAGACAGGGCCGATTGTTCTTGTTGGAACGCCCTCCGCGAAGGCCACTTACCGGAGGCTAAATCTCTACTGCGTTAGATGAGCGCTGGCGTGACTAGACTCGCTGCAGCTACCGAGCGGCGCGGCCATCGCCCACATTGCGGAACATGAGAACGTACGCAGGGTCAACGAAGGGTAATCAACGATCTTGCAGGCGCAAGCGTGCGTTCCTCGCCAGAGAGGAGAGCATACGCACGCTGCGCGCACAACTTACCGCAGCTGCCGCAACGCGACCAAGAATTACCGATCTTTAACTGTGTGTTTCATGCTGCAGCAATCGCCAGCGAGATCTGGCTACCCGCCGACAGCTTCATCTCGTCCTTCTTTTTTGACACGAATTCGCCCGAATTCGGGCTGCCGATGCTGCTGTGAAGTTCTACTCCCGATATGGCGCCAGTCTCATCAACCTGAGTGCTCTTCCCGTCCCACGGCGTGAGTGCCTCATTCGGGTAATTGGGGTCAGGGCTGTCCGAGGCCGAGCCAGCGACTCCCATGATGTCCGCCTGGATCGGCACTACTTTTCCGCTCTTCAACTGTGCTTGGGTGAAGCGCAGCGCGAGCGTCGACGTGCCGCCGCCCTGCATTTGATCCGTGGCGATGGTGCCCACAAGCACGGTATCGCGGGGTAACTCCATTCCGTTCTTCAACTGGACCGATTCACTCAGTTTGGCCCGGAATTGCTCGCCCGGCTGCATCTTCCTGGCATCGATTCCTTTATCGAGGACGGCTTGCGCCGGTACCATTTGAGACGCTTCGCTCTGCGACGCGCTGGCGGAGACATTGGAGTCACTCGCAAACGAAGTCTGCGCTCGGGCGGACCCGGATTGCGCAAGCACAGATGCTGCGAAAGTAATCGAGACGGCGAATAATGATTTGCAATTCATAAAGCAAAATCTCCTTGGGTTATTTGTGAGTGGGAATGCGCCGAGGGTCGTGTATCTCTCTTTAGCGCTCGACCTTTTCTTAGGGTCTCAATCCCGCGCTGCAAGTACACAGACACTTCAACGTGTCCCTGCAATGAAGGGAGCCGGCGTCTCTGGCAATGTGGGAGCGCCTTCGCGAGGCCAACTTTCCGAAGGCAAAATGTCTACTCTCGTTGGATGACCGAGAGCGCGATTCGGTTCACCCCGATCGTCCAGCAGCGCGGCCATCGCCCGCATTGCGGGACATGAGTGCCCCATGAATCCATGCCAAACGCAATCATGCCAATCGAGTGGAGCAAACAAACAACTCGATTCCGATTCGGCAATTATTCGCGAGTTGCCAAAAGTTCTGGATCGTTATTGCGTACATTGCCGACCCGGTCGCTGACGGGCCAGGAGACCATTTGCTCGGCTGGAAACGGCCTCAGCAGGTCCACCGGCAGGCGCTCTACGGCAGCGGGCTCCAGCCAGCGGTTGTAATCCCTTGGCTCCAGAATCACAGGCATTCGATTGTGAATAGGCTCAAGAGCTTCATTGGCGTCCGTGGTCAGAATGGTAAACGTCTCGAGCGCGTCTCCCTCTTTGGGGCGCCACCGCTCCCAAAGTCCTGCGAAAGCGAACGGCTCTCCGCTTCTCAAGCCGATGGCGAACGGCTGCTTAGTCTTGGCGTCGCGCTTGGCCCATTCGTAAAATGCGTCGGCGGGAATCAGACAGCGCCGCTTGCGCAGTGCTTCGCGGAACGCGGGCTTGTTCGCGACCTCCTCTGCCCGCGCATTGATCGTGGAGTAGCCGATCTTCGCGTCTTTGGCCCAGAATGGCACCAGGCCCCAGCGCAGCAGCGCAAACTCCCTCGCTCCCGTTTCCTGGCCCAGACGCACAACTGGCTGCACACTCTGCGGTGCAATGTTGTAACTGGCAGGGAAAGTCGGCAAATCCTCCAGGTCCACTCCGAACCAATCCGCAAGGACCTCGCGCGTGGACCTGCGCGCAAATCGTCCGCACATAAGGCCAATGATACGGCTGTCTTGCTGCCAGGCTCTAGTTTGGGTGGCCGCCGGATGCAGCACGGCGGCGGAAGCGCTCATCCACTGGTTGGCGCCCTTGAAAGCCGGCTTCAACAGTGTGCCAGTATTCGATTGCCGGCTCGCCCATTCGCCAACAGAGCAGCACTACCTGATCGTCAATGCGGCATGGAAAATCGAGCAGGCCGGCATCGAGGTCCTTCACCTGGACGCCGATCGCATCGATTTCAGCAATACTCTCGCGGACTTGTTTTAAAAGCTCTTCCATTTCCGCGCGCTGCTTCGCGACGCTGGCAGAGTCGATTCTCATTCCACCCGAGAGAAAGATGCGCTGCGCCAGACTGTTGAGACTGGACTCGACGGATTGTGCGGAATCCCGGACCTCGATGGCGCGCTTGAGCAGGGATTCCAGCACCGGGAGCAGAGATTGCGCTTCGTCGAGAGTAAACGTCTTCATCGCTCGGTCCTTTTTGCATACAGAATACGACGAAATGCGAAAATGAGTGTTGCTACTGGGGATTCCTGAGCTGCCGCCGACTTTGCCCTGTGGATAGCTGTGGATAAAGTGGACTAATTGGATCGAATTGCGGTCGTTCATCCGCGGAGCGAATTGACCGCAAGAATTCATCCGACTTGACGTCGGTTTGGAACTTAAGTTGTTGCCATGACTTGATCGATAGTCTTTGCTTGTTTGCACAACTTTTGGTTAGTGTGAAGAAAGGCAACGCAGTGGGTTACGAACGCGAGTTACCCAGGCGCATAGCTCATGACCATTGTGCCATTGACACTGAGACTCTACTCTCATATCGTCAGAACACGAAAGCGTATTTCGCGATCGTTAGCGTCGTCAGTTCGAACCGCTTTTGGGGCCCTGTTTACCGCTCCTCGGATTCTTGAGATTGGGTTCCCGCTTTCCCGTGGGGGTTGCACATTGGGCAACGGGCGAAACTGCTGTAGTTGAAATGGGTTGTTTGACGCTGCGATAGACAGAAATTCCTCAAACGGTTAGAGAAATAAAAGCCGCTCACGAGGCTAAAGCCCGCTCTTACACACGCATCGCTTTTTTGCGGAAAATAGATCCACTGCCGCGCAAGCTTGTTTCATCAGCTGAAGGGCCCTTGCACATCATGTTCCGTTTATGCGGAAGGCGCCATGTCTTTTGGGCGGGATATGATCGCGTGGCCTTTTATTTGTAGTAATTGGACTCTCAGAAAGAGGCCTTGGTGAAATCACTCCTCCTGGTTCTGACAAATATTCAGAACGCCAAAGCGCGTTCCACGGTCAAAATGGCCCTTGAATGTGCCGGCCATAGAGTGATTGAGGCGACCGGACAAACTCAGGTCCGTGCGCTCCTCAGCAACGGGCTTGAGCCCGACCTGCTTCTCTGCGAGGCTTCGACCGTAAGCGCATCGTGCACCACCCAATTCCGTCAGCTTTTGAGCTTCGCTCCCAGAGACAGAGTTTGTCTGATTACGAAATTGAGCGAGCAACATCTGCGCAAAGAAGCGTCCCAGCTCGGAATTAGGCGCACCTTGACAATGCCACTGACTCGCGAAGACGTCGAGTCGGTCGTTGAATCGTTGACTCCTGCCAAGGATGCGATTTGTGGAATTCGCGACTTATCTTCCCTTGGCATGGATCTTCAAGCCGCGGCGCACGATCCTGTGCCTCTCGTCCATAATCCCGAAGACATGCCGGCCATGCCATATCTTGAAGAGCTTGGTGGCAGCAATTTCTTTCTGGCTGCCTCGCCACAGATGCTTGAAATCCATCGCCATGTCAAATTGGTTGCCGATGTCGACGTCAACGTTTTGATCCTGGGCGAAAGCGGCACCGGCAAGGAAGTGATCGCACAGTTGATTCACAAGCACTCTGCGCGGTCGCGGGAGAAATTTCTTAAAGTCAATTGCGCTGCCCTGCCGGCCGATTTACTCGAAAGCGAGCTCTTCGGACATCGGCAAGGCGCCTTCACCGGGGCCATCAAAGACAGGGCGGGCAAATTCGAGCAGGCGAATCGCGGCACTCTGCTCCTTGACGAGATTGGCGAAATTGGCGTGCAGATGCAAGCGAAACTCCTTCAGGTTCTTCAGGATGGGCAGTATGCTCGCCTCGGCGCCCAGGAAACCACCAAGGTCGACGTCAGAGTTCTTGCCGCTACAAATGTTCAGATGGAAGATGCGCTAATCGCCAAGACATTCCGCGAGGATCTTTTTTATCGTCTCAGCGTCTTCACAATCAAAGTTCCGCCTCTGCGCGAACGGCGCGAAGAGATTCCGTATCTTATTGAGGAGTTTATTCGCCGGTCACCTGTGGAATTGACAAGCGGCTTTGGAAGCAGCCTTCCTTCCCGGTTGATGGATGCGGCTCTCCTCTACGATTGGAAGGGAAACCTGAGAGAGCTTCGGAATTTCGTCACGCGGACGATTGTAATGCGCGACGCAGATGCAGCCACCCGGGAACTGGAAACCAAGGCAACCGCATCGGAAACTGCTGATTCGCAGAATCAGTCGATCGATGCGCCGGCACCATGCGTGGGCATACGATCGATCATTCGCGATGTGAAGGCCCGCACCGAAGCGAAAATGATCCAAAGTGCGCTGGAGACTTTCGGATGGAATCGCCGTCGCGCTGCGCTGCATCTCAACATGAGCTATCGTGCCATGCTTTATAAGATCCAGCAGCATCACCTTAGGCCGTGGTCAGCCGGAGATCCTGAGCAACCCTTCCAGAAGGCGCGCACCGCACGGAAGAATGTGGCTTGATTCAGGCAGAAAGCCAACGTGAAGCAAGTCCTCTCGCTGCTGCCGATCGCTCCTTATGCCGGGGCGGTCGGACCCACGATAGATCATCCCTTGTCCACTGATTGACGAACGGTGCGCAGATCTCTACCGACCACTCTCAGTATGACTATCCCGCCATCGTCTCCAAAGCCCAGTTAGTTGTGGATACGCGCAATGCGACCCGGGGTTTGACGGCCGAAAACATCGTCCGCTGCTGACAAGCGGCGATGCACAAAGGATTGCATCCAGGCGCTTTTCAAACTGAGAGTCTGCCGTCAAATCCGATGCGCTGAGCGAAATGCGATGACCGCGGATCTCGCGACGGCTGCATTCAGAAGTCGTTCTCTCAGACTCATCCGACAAACAATCTGCAAAGAGCTGGTAAGAAGTATGCAAAGTTTTGCATACATGGGCGCGCGTTCCTCGGAGCGCGTGTCGATGCCCTAAGTAACTACCAAAGAATCAACAACAAACACAATGATCTTGGGCGGTCATTAACGCCTCGTCTTGGCCCCCCGCGTGCAATCTGGAGTGCAGTGTCTCCTCAGTTTTTCGAGATCTATGCCTGCAGATTTGAACCAGAGCTTTCGTCCTGATCCCGCCGAGTTGTCGGGCGAAGCTGTCATTTTTGGCAGCACGCTGGCCATGCGCGAGCTCCGGGAAAAGATTGATTCCGTCCTTTCGAGCGATCTTCCGATTCTCATTCAGGGCGAGAGCGGAACGGGTAAGGAAGTGATTGCCAGGTTTCTGCACATGCACTCGAACCGCGGAGAGGCACCGTTTGTGAAACTCAATTGCGCTGCGATTCCGGCAAACCTGCTCGAGAGAGAGTTATTTGGCAGCGAGAAAGGCTCGTTTACGGGATCCAGCGAAGACCGGCCTGGTTTGGTTGAGATCGCAGAGGGCGGCACGCTCTTTCTGAATGAGATCGGCGAGATGAGTTTGGAACTGCAGGACAAATTGCTTTGCCTCCTGGGCGAAGGTACTTATACGAGAATTGGCAGCCACGAGAAGCGAACGGGGCGCATACGAGTTGTCTGTGCAACTGACGTCCACTTGCGAGAGGCCGTTCAATCGGGCGCGTTTCGCGAAGATCTCTTTTCTCGCATTGACGTTGTCTCTCTGCGCTTACCGCCTCTGCGTGACCGAAAAGATGATATTCCGCAGTTATGTGAGCACTTTCTTCAGAAATTATCTCGCCAGTTTCGTAGGGCTATGCCCCTGTTGACTCCGGCCACGCTTGACCTGCTCAAGCAATGGGACTGGCCGGGGAACTTGCGTGAACTTGAGAACTGGATTGCTCGAGCTGTCATTCTCGGCGGCGACGAAGCGTTGGTCGTTGAACTTAAGCGCCAGGTCAAACCGTCGAATGGGTTGGTTCGTCGGCAAACTGACCTGAATTCCTTGAAGAATGCAGCGAGTCCAGCTTCGTCCCTGGTTACCGGCGCATTGATTCTGAAAGCCTTGCAGGCGAATAGGTGGAGCAGGCGGAAGACCGCGGACGAACTAAAGATGAGCTATCGAGCGTTGCTTTTCAAATTGCGGAGTGTGGGCATGCCTCAGAAGCGCAGAAGTCATAGGGGACCTCCGCGCGCACATTAGTTTGTGCCTGCAAAGGAATCCTCCGACAGATCTGGTTGTCAGCAGACAGAGATAGTGATGGGAATTGCGAATCGAGTTTGGCAAGTTGAGTGACCCTGGGCACGCAGGGCTGAACGATGAATCTCATGTCGCTTTTTCTCAGCGCGTGATTCGTGCCCGGCGCAAAAAGCGCCCGGGAACTTGAGGGCGGCTCCGGCACTTGGGGAATGTTTTGGCTGAAGGCTATTACCAGAGGAGCCTTGAACGTGTTACCGGGAGTCGGCGCGCTAGCACAATAGGGGCATTGTCACTTGTTGGTCGGGCCATCATCATGAAGACACAGTGTTT
>Ga0181535_10003598_pt1 | contig 17875 bp, 15 predicted proteins | sample PEATcosm2014_Bin_44_FD_119774 | JGI IMG/M metagenome (GOLD analysis project Ga0181535, IMG submission 119774) | Peatland microbial communities from MTU Mesocosm Facility, Houghton, MI, USA - PEATcosm2014_Bin17_30_metaG | ecosystem: Environmental > Terrestrial > Soil > Wetlands > Peat | place... | reverse complement strand
TGGATCGCCTTGATCAGAGCGGCAATATCCTTGGTGGCAGTTCGCGAGTGCTCGGCGAGCTTTCGCACCTCGTCGGCAACCACGGCGAAACCGCGCCCAGCCTCTCCGGCGCGGGCGGCCTCGATGGCGGCATTCAGAGCCAACAGGTTTGTCTGCTCGGTAATGTCGTTGATGACGTTGACGATTTCGCTGATCTCCAGCGAGCGGTCGCCCAGCGACTTGATCTTCTTGGCGCTGGCTTGCACGGAGGCGCGAATGCGCTGCATGCCCTCGAGCGTGTCGCGCACGGAACGGTTGCCCTGTTCGGCGGCGTCAAGCGCACGGCGAGCCGCCTCCGCGCTGGCTTCGGCGTTGTTGGAAACCTGCTTCATCGAAACCGTAAGCTCTTCCACTGCCGATGAGGTGTTGGTGATTTCCTGGTCCTGCTGAGTGGCGCCGTTGGCCATTTCCTCGGTTGACAAGAGAATTTGGCCGGCACTGCTGCTGACGTCGCCGGCAGCCTTGCGCACACGTTCGAGCACCTTCGCAAAGTTGTCGAGCATGTAGTTGATCGCGTCGACGATGTTGCCGAGCGAGTCGTTGGTCACCTTGCCGCGCAGGGTCAGGTCGCCTTTCGCCACCTGGCTCACGATAATCAGGAATTCGGTGGCGCTGCGTTGCAGGTTGTCTTGGGCCTGCTGGCTGGAGACGGCGCGCGAGGCGTTTTCCGCCGCAAGGTTCAGGTTCTTGGCGATCACGCCGAAATCATCTTCACGGGTCACTTCGAATCGCTGTTCGTAGTTGCCCCCGGCGATCTCCTGGGAAAACTTGGCGAGTTCACGAACCGGCGCGGCAATCTTGTTGCTTACCGTAAACCAGATTGCCATCACCACCGCCAACGCGATCCCGAGTCCGGCCAACAGACGCATGTCGGCGTCGGCGCGAAGCGATCCCAGATCCAGCAGGGATTTGCCGCCGGAGAGGGCTCCGGCCGAAAAGCCCAGCAGCAGGGCAGCAATTGTACCGGCCAGCATCAGCAGCACCAGCACGCCAATGGTCGAATTCAGACGACCCTTCATAAAGCCTCCAAAATCCGCCTCGCAGCGGACATCCGCCAAAACCTCATCAGCCTAGAGCAAAACCAGAGTAAGCATCCCCTGGCGGAACCGGCCTAGATCACCGGAACCGGAAAAATCTCTATCAACTTCTTTAAATCCACCGCCAACGCCAGCCGTCCCTCGTCACGCAGCATGCCGCAGCAGTAAGGAACGTCACGCGGAGCCTCTTCAAGCAGCAAAGGCTCGGTTGTGGTTACCGCACCGAACACTTCGTCAGCCGCAACTCCGAGGCGCAGATCATTGCCGCCATCCTGCCCGCGCAGGCATGCAACCACTACAAACTTCGGCGAAAGATCCGGCCGCCGCGATGCCGTTAGCCCGATGTCGATCACCGGAATGATTAAGCCGCGCAGGTTGAATATCCCCATCAGGAACGGCGGACCGAGCGGAACAGCCGTCACCTTGGGCCACTCGACAACCTCTTCCACGTCAAGCACGGCGAAACAGAAGCGCTCCCGCCCGGTGCGAAACACGCAGTATTGCTTCTGCGGTAATAGATCGGCATCCTCTTCGGTCCGGAAAGCCTCGACCACCGGTGCGCTCTCGGCCCCGGGGTCCAGCGTCTGATCCGAGTTTTGGTTCGCTGGCTTCATCGACCTGGCACCACTCCCGTTACCGTGGACTCCGGTTTTCCGAGCACTCTTTGGACTTCTTCGATCAGTTGCTCCGGCGTAAATGGTTTGACGACGTATCCCTGCGCGCCTTGTTCGCGCCCCCAGAATTGGTCGCTCTGGGTACTCTTGGAGGTAACCAGCACGATGGGTATGGGCGCATAATCCGGCTGTGATTTCAGTTCGCGGCAGGCCTGAAACCCGTTACGTCCGGGCATCACTACATCAAGCAGGATCAGGCTCGGACGTTCAATGTCGAGCATCTGCTCGATCAAGGCCGGGTCTGCGAGCGAGACAGCCCAGTAACCGGCGTGCTCCAGATATGACTGCATCAGCCGGCCTTCCGCTGGCGAATCATCGACGATCAGTATCTTGTTGGGTACTGGCACGATTTCCTTAACCTCTGTCCTGTCACGGACTACTTGCCACGATAGAACCGGGAACTCAAGTTCCAAACTGGCGGGCGCCAACCGCCCGCGGAAGTTTCTCCGCCTCTGGCGAATTGCGCGCAACGGTTTGCATCTCGGCCTCCAGCGACCAGAAACGCTGCATGATTTCATGCAGACGTAAAGCTGTGTTGCGAATCGTCCGCAATTGATCGCACGCTTCACCTGGGAAAGACTCCGGAGTCAGCAACAGCAGTTCGGCATTCCCCAGCACTGAAGTCAGGGCATTGTTGATGTTGTGGCGCATTTCGACAACGTATTTGCCCAACGTAACGTACCCCTGATTGGCGGTCAACATCTGTTCGGCCCTTTGTGCCCTCGCCACCGTATGGTGGCGGCGCATGCACTCGCTCGCCAGCACAAGCACGTTGTCCGTCCAGAATTCGTCCCGCCGCAGAAGCAATAAATGGGGGAAGGATTCACGTACCTGCTGGTACTCGCCGACGGCCGTAACGCAAATCAGCGGGCGCGCCGACGGGTTAAGCAATTTGAGCACCGGTGAAAGCCGCTCCGCCGAGACACCTCCAACCACCACCAGATCACACTCGGGCAGCGGGTTGAATGGCGCCTCCGCGTCAACAAGCAGCACGAATTTCGGAATCGCGCGCTCCGCATGCCAGCGATCCATCAGAGAGCGCGCAAACTCCAGCTCGTGAGAGACAACGGCAATCGTAAGCTCACTTACAGCCGGTGAATTCACGCGGCCCTGCCAAGAGTCCATAGCATCGTAGACTTCATCCCGGTCTTTATATGCACGAAACGAGCCAAAACGACCGGCTAAAAATATCCTTATAATTCAAGCATATAGCATCAAGCGGTGGGTTGCAGCGAGTGTTTTGTCTCAAAATTGAGACAAACCGTCTCAAGCAGACATGGCACGCCACGGACGATGATTCAGGCTCCGGCCTTGGCGGCCGCACCTTGGGGGCTGCCAGAGGCCGCCTTCGCGGTTGCTGCTCCACGAGGACCGGTTTCGATGCCATAGCGCTTGATCTTACGGTAAAGAGTAGCTCGCGAAATGCCAAGCATCTTTCCGGCGAGCGCCTTGTCGCCGTTCACCTGATCGAGCACGCGCTGAATGGTGGCGTGCTCCAGCTCGTCCAGATCGGTAGTAGGCGGCGCAGGCAGACGGATGGCAGAGGATTTTCTGACCAAACCTTGAAGGTTTGCCGGGAGATCGCCGACGTCGATGGTCTCCATGTCGCCGAGCGCGACGGCGCGCTCGATGCAGTTCTGTAGTTCGCGCACGTTGCCTGGCCAGTCATAGGCCATCAGCGCTTCCATCGCTCTGTTGCTGATGGTGATCCGCGTCGACGACGAATAGTGATCCAGAAAGTGCTGTGCCAGCATAGGGATATCAGACATTCTTTCACGCAATGCTGGAAGGTTCAACGTAACCACATTCAGGCGGAAATAAAGATCCTTGCGGAAGGTTCCGTTCTGGTAGGCCGCCTCCAAGTCGCGGTTGGTGGCGGCGATCACCCGCACGGCCACCTTTATGCTTTGATTGCTACCGACCGGACGAACCTCTTTTTCCTGAAGCACGCGCAACAGTTTGGCTTGCATCTCCGGCGGAAGTTCGCCGATCTCATCCAGCAGGATCGTGCCTCCCTGGGCCGACTGAAACAAGCCCTCCTTCGACTTGTGCGCCCCGGTGAACGCGCCCCGCTCATGGCCGAAGAGCTCGCTTTCGATCAACGTCGGCACCAGCGACCCGCAATCGATGGCGACGAAAGGACGCTTGGCAGATGCTCCGCGAAAGTGGATCGCCCGGGCCACCAGTTCCTTGCCCGTTCCGCTCTCGCCGGTAATGAGCACCGGGGTTCGCGTGTCCTTCAAACGGGCCACCATGCGCAGCACGTCCTGAATCTTCTGGTGCGTACCGATGATGCCGTGCGCCTCGGTTTCAGCCAAAAAGCGCTCTCGCAGAAATTCGTTCTCAGCCACCAGACCCACTTTTTCCGCCATGCGTTGCAAGGTCATCTTCAATTCTTCGACGCGGAAGGGCTTGGTAATGTAGTCGTAGGCACCGAGCTTCATGGCCTGAACCGCGGTCTCAATGGAGCCATAGCCGGTCATGATGCTGACTTCGGCCCGCGGCAGGATCTTCTTGACTTCGGCCAGGTATTCCAGCCCGGACATCTGGGCCATGCGGAGATCGACGAGTACGATGTCGGGGGCGTCGTTTTCCAGCTTTACCAGCGCACTCTCGGCGCTGTCGGCCTCGCTGCAATCGAAGCCCAGACCAGCGGCAACGGTGGCACATAGCTTGCGAATGCTCTGCTGGTCATCGACAACCAGGAAGCGGATTTTGTACGCTTCGCTCATAGCGCTGCCCCAATGACCTTTCGCACCATGTCCATCAACTCCTGAACGCGGAAAGGCTTTTCTAAAAATGGCACTCCAGTCGACTGCAATGCCTGAACGGTTTGCTGGTTCACCGTATCGCCGGTGATGAATATGACCCGCTTCGCCAGATCAGGCCGAAACTGGCCGATCCAGCAATAGACATCCTGGCCACTGACCCCGCCGGGCGTGCGCATATCCGAAATCACACCGGCGAACTCTTCGGAAGCAAGCATCTCCAGGCCGAGCACTCCGGAGCGAGCCCCAACTACCGGATATCCGCCGCGCTCCAGGGCCGCCCGAACAAACGCGAGCACAGACGCCTCGTCTTCGATCACCAGCACCGGATTTTTCATGATGGCGTTCACGAGTTGCCGTCCTGCACCCCTGATGCCTGCGCTTTAGTGTCCAGGGGAATTCTGACGGTGAAGGTTGCGCCTTTGCCATTGGTGCGATTGCCGGCTACGATCTCGCCTCCGTGTTCACGAATGATTCCGTAACAGATACTCAAGCCAAGCCCGGTACCCTTCCCAAGGCCCTTGGTCGTATAAAACGGATCAAAAATGCGCTGCAGTTCACGAATTCCAGCGCCATTGTCGATGAAGCTAATCTCGGCAGCACCGTTGCGAACCGCCGTCTCAATCTCGATCACGCCGGGGTCGCCAGTCTCACGGATGGCGTCGTAGGAGTTATTCAAGACGTTCAGAAAGACCTGCTGCAATTGTTGCGGGTCGGCAACCACCTCCGGGAAGGGCTCTTGCAGGTTTTCCTTCACCTCGATACCACCGTGAGCAAAGTCGTAGGCGCGAAGCAATAGGGTTCGCCTTACCAAGTCGTTGATATGCACTGCCTCACGCTGGGGCGGCATCTGGCGCGCAAAACTCAGCAGATTCTGGATGATCTGCTTGGTCCTTTGAGCCTCGTCAATGATGATCTGTAGCTGGCTGCGTGCGCCGTCAGGCATCTCCGGTTGTTGCACCAACAGATCGGCGAAGCCCAGAATGGCAGTCAGAGGATTGTTGACCTCGTGCGCCACTCCGGAAACCAATTGGCCGACCGCGGCCATCTTCTCCGTTTGCATCAACTTCGATTGCAGGAGCAAATCGTCGGTAACGTCGCTCATAACCACGACGATCGAATTCACGTCGCCATTGTGGTCGCGCATGGGGCTCAGGTTGGCCGAGAAATGCACCGTCCGATCTCCGCCCACCACCAGCGTCAGCTCCAGGTTATTGACCTGCAAGCCGAGTAGAGTTTGCAGAATTGCCTGGTTGAATTTCTCCTGATGCTTGGGGTCGACCAGTTCCCGGATGCGACAGCCAACCAACTGCCCGGCCTGGAAGCGGCCTACTTCGTAGGTGCGCTGGTTGGCGTAACTGATGAGCCCAGCAGTATCGACCACGAGGATCAGGCTCTGTGTGTTTTCCAGTATCTTGGCGTTGAAGTCGCGCTGGCGCTGCAATTCCGACTGAAAAGACTTCAGCTCACTAATATCCAGCATTAAGCCGCGATACTGAATGACCTTGCCACTGGCATCACGCACCACGACAACGTTTTGCAAAGTGTGAACCAGGGAACCATCTTTCCGGCGTAGCGCCTCTTCGCGGTTGCGCAAGGCGCCGGCGCCCAGGATGGCTCGGCGGAATTCAAGGTAACGCTCGGGCGAAGGGTAAAGCTGGGTTGAGATATCGAGGACCAACAGCTCTTCGCGGGTTTCATAGCCGAGCATACGTAACAGCGCGTCGTTGACTTCGACGAAGCGACCCTCAGGAGTAGAAAAGAACAGGCCCTCCTGGATACTGTCGAAAAGTTCACGGTAACGCTTCTCGGCCTCGCGCCGGTCGGTGATGTCCTTGAGGACATGGATGGTCTGCGTGCCTTCGTCGAGCGTGGCATTGATGTACGAAGTTGAGACGAGATAGGTGCGATCCAGAACCACGTGCAGACACTCGCCGCTTCCATCACCGCCGCAGAAAGGACAGAATCCTGATTGCAGGCGCTGCTCCGCCGAGATCAGCGAGCGCATGCTCAGCCCGATCAGCTCGGCGGCAGGTACGCCAATGAACTCGGCCATGCTGCGATTCACCCGCAGAACGCGTCCGGCCTGGTCGTGGACAACAATGAAGTCGCCAATAGCGTCGAAAATCTCGACCCACTGGGCGTTCGACTGGGCCATCCGTCCGAAAAGGCGAGAGTTATGCAAGGCAACTGCGGCATATTTTGCGATGGAGTGCAACAACTCATGATCTGCCTTGACGAGTTCGCGGCCACGGTTGGCGACCAGTAGCAGGCCGATCAATTCGTCATCGGCTCCCTCGAGTCGAACCGCCGTCAGGTCCTTCCAGCCCAGACTGCCGGCTAGCGTTGAACCGACAAAGTCGCTTGCCACTCCATAGCGAATTGCTCCCCGGCTGACGTGGGCAAGATCGGTAAGCGCGAGATTCAATCGTCGCAAGGCGCCGTTGCCCTGCGGAACGGTGCAGCGATGCAGGTAAACCGTCTCCAGGCCTTGCCCGTGCGCCAACGCCAGGGCAGCCGCGGTGCCGCCAAGCACCTCGCTGGCACGGCGCGTAACTGATTGAGCCAATTCAGGCAAACGGATGCAAGAGCTGACTTCCATCGCCAGGGCCATCAGTGCGTCGATACCGCAGTCATCTCTACTTTCTGCGTTCAGGGCAGCTTTCGAGAGATCGACTGAGCCTGTCTTTGGATCCATGTCTTTAGACCGGTACGAAGATTTTTGGGTCGGACCATTCCAACGTAAGCTGGAATCTCAATTTGAGTCAAGCTAATTAGTCCCTTACGTATCCTGAGAGTTCACATGAGCGATTTGTCTCAAGGTGATACCAGCCAAAAGAATTTTGCCCGGGATTTGTGAGACAAATCGGCGCTATCGCTTGCGTAGAGGGCCGAATGCGGGGCGTCAGCGTCGGGAAACAAGGAATTAAGCGCTTCTTACATTACCAACGTGCTATGTGTCTTCCGCTTGGCAGTCGGGGTGCAATGATTCTTTCACGGCCTCCCTGCCGGCAGAATCTCGAACGACTTGGGGAGGGCAGTCGAGCTTTTGGTTCGCGGGAGATGAGCACTCAAAGAGGTGGCCGCAGCACAGCGTGCCTTGGAGAACGGAATATGACGGTTACGATTCGCAAAAAGCTGCTGATCAACTTCGGTCTGATCCTTGCGATCATGGTGGTGGCGTTCGCGTTCAGCATGGTTGCCACATGGCGCGAACGATCTGCCAAATCAGCGGCCAGCGGTGCGATGGCGCTGTCCCAGGCAGCCGGCATCGCACGCTTCCAGATCATGCGGAGCCGGTTGGATTTGAGCGACTACCTGTTGACGGGTGACACCCAGGATATCGAGAGGCTGCGCGCGGATCAGAACGCCTTGGCGGAGACGCTCCGACTTGCCAAAGGAAGGGCTGTCGTCGATGGAGACCGAGTGTTGCTTTCGAAGCTGGAGCAGGTTGAGCATGATTGGAACGACAACGTAGTCGGCAAAATGGTGGAACGCCGGCGGCTGGTCGATTCCGGCAGCCAGAGCATGGCCCAACTGCAGGCTGCCTATCTGCAAACGAATCCGCAATTGTGGGTCAAAAACTCGGCTGAGATCGTCGACAAGATAAGGGCCGAAAACGAACGATACTTGCAGAACCGCAAAGAGACAGACGATATCACCGTCTTGAGCACGTCTTTGTTCGCTTTACTGGGCGGTCCGCTGGCGCTCGGCCTGGGCATATTCATTGCGTACAAAACCTCCAAATCGATCAGCGAGCCCTTGGGCGAGCTCAGCCAGGTGGCTCGAAGGATTAGTGAAACGGGAGACTTGAAGCAGTCGATTGAATTGAAGTCCTCGACCGACGAGATCGGTCAATTAGCCCACGCCTATCGAGAATTAGTTGAGTACCTGAAGGAGATGGCGACGGTTTCCGAGGCGATTGCCGGCGGCGACTTGTCGGTGGCGATACAGCCACGCTCCGGCCAAGACACGCTGGCGCTTGCCTTCGCCAAGATGACCCAGGGGCTGCGCTCGATGGTGAGTTCGGTGCGCGATGCCGCGGCGCAGGTGGCGGCCGGTTCCAACCAGGTTGCCGATGCGTCCGAGGAGTCCGCCAAGATCAGCGTGCAGTCCGCGTCGGCCATCGACGAGGTCAGCAGCACGATGCACGAGATGAGCGTGAACGTGCAGAACATGGTGAAAAACACGCAAATGCAGGCTTCCGACGTAGGCGACACCTCGGCTTCGATCGACCAGATGGTAGCCAGCATCCAGCGGGTGGCCGACACGGCGAAGGTTCTGCTGGACATCTCCAACCGCTCACGCGAAGAGGTGCAAAGCGGATTCACCACCATGCAGAAGGCGACCGATGGCCTCACTCGCATCAACGATTCGATCAGCTCTTCGGCGGAAATCATCGACACCCTGGGGCAACGAGCGGACGATATTGGAAAAATCATCGAGGTGATCGACGACATTTCCGAGCAGACCAACCTGCTGGCGCTGAACGCGGCCATTGAAGCGGCGCGGGCAGGCGAACACGGCCTGGGGTTCGCGGTGGTAGCCGACGAGGTCCGTAAGCTGGCCGAGAAGTCGGCCGAATCGACCAAAGAGATTTCCGAACTGATCGCCCGCATTCAGAAGGAAGCGAGAAAAGCGGTCGACAACATGAACAAGAGCACGTCGATCGTGAACGAAGGAATCAGTTTGGGCGACGATCTGAGCCAGGCGCTGCGCAGAATCTCCAACGTGGTGACGGAGGTCTATAAGTTCGCCCAGGAGATCGGTGCGGCGACCAACGAGCAGTCGCACGGCTCGACCCAGATTGCCAAGGCGACGACGCGACTGAATGAGATTACGCACGAAATCTCCTCCGCCGTGGAAGAGCAGGCGGGAGGAGCGCAGGCAGTGGTCCGGGCAATGGAGCGTATGCGCGAACTGGTGCAGCACTCGACCTCCGGGTCTACGGAACTGGCCGCCTCAGCAGAGCAGATGTCGAAGATGGCGCGCTCCATGCTGGAGTCGATGGACCGGTTCGTGATCGACTTCGAGGCGCACACGGCGAAGAGCATGGACCGTGCGCATGGCGGCAAGAAGCTGGCGGCAGGCGTCTAGTGAGGGCATCCATGGGCAAGGATATTCAAAAGGATATTCAATTAGTTGGTTTTCGGATTGGCCGGGAAAACTTTGGCATACCGATTGGCCTGGTGCGGGAGATCGTCCGCATGATGGAAATCACGGCCGTGCCCGATGCTCCGGATTATGTCGAAGGCGTGATCAATCTGCGGGGGCGCATCATTCCGGTGATCGATCTGCGCAAGCGCTTCCGTGAATCTACGATCGTGGCTAACAAGAGAAACCGCATTCTTGTAGCCGAGTTGGGGGGCCGTCTCGTGGGTCTGATTGTCGATGCCGCAAACGAGGTGCTCAAGATTGCCCCCAGCGAAATCGAACCCCCGCCGGAGTTGTTGAGGGAAAGCGATTTGAGTTACGTGACGGGACTGGGGAAACGCACCGGTAAGCTCATCATCCTGGTGGACGTGGAGAAGATCTTGGGCCGCGGCGAACTGGTCCGCCTGAGCGAGCTCCACGACTGGCAACCAACGGACGCTGCTTAGCGAAAGGATTGCCGCGAACGCGGCACTGTTATGGGGACAAGCCAAATCGAACTAACGCAACCGGAACTGAAATTACTGCAAAGCCTGATTTACCAGGAATGCGGCATGTTTTTTGACGAACGCCGCGCGCACTTCCTGCATGACAGGCTGCAACGGCGTTTGCGTGCCTGCGGAATGGACACGTTCTACAACTACTACCGTCTGCTAACCAGCCGCGACGGTAAGGCCGAATTCGCCGCGTTGCTGGAGCACCTCACGGTCAACGAAACCAGCTTCTTTCGCAACCGGCCGCAACTGGAGCTGTTTCACAAAGTTGTCCTGGAGAAAACGCTGCAACACAAGCAGGCGAGGCGAGACTGGACCTTGCGCTTGTGGAGCGCCGGATGCTCCACCGGCCAGGAGCCGTACACGCTGGCGATGCTGGTTTGCGACGCGCTGGCTTACTACTACTTGCGTAATCCGCTACCGTTTGAAATGCCGGCCACCAAGCCATTGATCCCGCCGCCATGGCGGGTCGAGATCCTTGCCTCCGATATCAGCTACTCGGTGCTACACACGGCGCAAGAGGCTGTCTACACCGAGCACCAGATGGATGGTGTTGACTACAGCTACAGGCTTCGTTATTTCGACAAGTGCGGCGACCGGTATTCGGTGAAAAGCACAGTGAAGGACATTGTGCAATTCGATTTTCACAACCTGAAAACCGAGTTCCTGCCGCAGCGCAATGACATCATTTTCTGCCGCAACGTGATGATCTACTTCGATGAGGCGGAACAGAAGCGCCTGATCGAGAAGTTCCGGCGCTGCTTGAACCCGGAGGGATACCTGTTCGTTGGACATGCCGAGAGCCTGTTCGGGCTGACTGATCAGTTTCAGATGATCCACGAAAACAACGGCACCGCCTACAAGCGGTTGGAGGGGACGGCGTGAGTTTCTTCTCCGAAGAGCGGGCAAACGAATTGCGAGCGATCTTCTTTGAAAGCGCGCGGGAGTTGCTGCAAGCGCTGAACGAGGAAGGGCTCCGCCTGGAAAAGGCGCCCGCCGATGCGGAGATCATACGCGACATCAGGCGCACGGTTCACACCTTGAAAGGCGATTCGGCGGCATGCGGTTACCGTGAGCTGAGCGAGGTGGCGCATGCCCTGGAAGATGTGCTGACTCCCGAGATCGCGAGCCGGCCCGGCGCGGAACTCGGCGAGCTTGTACTGAGCGCGGCCGATGTATTTGAGGCTTTCCTCTCGGCTTACATGAGCGGCGTGCAGCCGCCTTCGGGCGATGGCCTTCGGGTGATGATGCAGCGCGTGATCCACGCCGAAAACTCGAACGGCCGCACGCTTCCCGCGCCGGTGTTTGGGTGGAATGAGTACGAGCGACTGGTGATCGCCAAGACCGCCGAGCCGGCTCGCAATCTAATGAACGTCGGCCTCGTCATCGACGCGAAGTGCGCAATGCCGGCGGCGGCATCGCAAGTGATCTGGCGGATACTGCGGGAAATGGGCACCGTGTTGGTCGCACGCCCGGAGATCGGAAGCACGGAGCCGACTGAGATCGTGGAGGCCGTGCTGGCAACGGAACAATCAGCCGAATATGTACGGCGGAAGTGTCAGGCACCTGGAATCGTAAGCATGGCGTATGTGGAGCCCTACAGCCCTACGGCAGGGCAGGCGGTCGAAAGCGCTGTAACGCCCGCGATCGAGCAGGGTAACGGCGAGTTCCTTTCCGGAGTCCTGGAGAGCTTCATGCCTACGGCAGAGCCGGCGGCCTCTCCGGTAGAAGCCAAACCCGAGCAGCCGAAGGCAGAGCGGTCATTGCCCGCTACCGAGAACCTGCTTCGCATTGACGCCGGACGTATCGATACTGTGCTCGATCTGGTGGGAGAACTCATCATCGCCAAATCCACGCTGCAACAAGTTCTGGTGGATTTTACGAAAAGGTTTGGCAAGGACCCGGTCCGCGCACGGTTTGCCGACGCGATGGCAAAGCAGTCGCAGGTGATGTACAAGCTGCAACGCTCGGTGATGAAGATTCGTATGGTGCCGGTCGAGCAACTGTTCCGGCGTTTTCCCCGGGTGGTTCGCGATTTAGCCAAGTCCGGGAACAAGGATGTGCAACTGATTTTGCAGGGCGAGAACACGGACCTGGACAAGAGTATTCTGGACGCACTCGCAGAACCACTGACGCATCTGGTACGAAACGCGGTCGATCACGGCATCGAAGATCCGGAAACCCGGCAGAGGGCAGGCAAACCCGCGCAAGGAACCATCCGGCTGGACGCCTATCACCAGGGCAACCAGATTGTCATCGAGATATCCGACGACGGCGCCGGCATCGATCAACAGGCGGTAGTGGCTAAAGCAGTGCAACGGGGTATCATCACTCCGGAACAGGCGGCACAACTGAGCGAACATGAGGCGCAGAACCTTATCTTTGAGCCCAGCGTCAGCACCGCCGAGCAGGTTACTGAGACTTCCGGGCGCGGCGTCGGCATGGACATTGTGAGTGCGGTCATCAACCGGCTGAAGGGCTCCGTCTCGATCCACACCGAACGCGGGGTCGGAACCACATTCAGGTTGCGGCTGCCGTTGACGCTGGCGATTATCAAGGCGTTGCTCTTTCACACCGCGAAGCGGCTCTACGCGGTGCCGCTGGGAACTGTGCTGGAAATTTCGCGTGCTTTTGCCAGCGACATCCACCTGGTCGAAGGGCGCGAGGTGTTGCGCATCCGGGAGGAGGCGATTCCACTAATCCGGGTCGACGAACTTTTGGGACAGCAAGCACGAGAACCGCATCTTGTAGTTGATACGGCATCGGCCAGGAGTGTCCATGGCGACTTCGTCGACGAGCGACCAGAGAGCCACGGAAGACCCACTCTCGCTCGCGGCAAATGCTTCATAGTCGTGGTGTCGGTGGCGGAACGCAAGTTTGGGCTGGTGGTTGAAAAGCTGGTAGGTGAGGAAGAGTTAGTTATCAAAGCGTTGGAAGACCGTCTGGTTGCAACGGATATGGTCGGGGGCGCTTCGGTGCTTGGTGACGGACGCGTGGTTCTGATTCTGAATCTGGCGGCGATGGTCGACCGCCTGCGGCGAAAACAAATCCCAGGGAGAGCGCAAGCGGCAAACGCATAAGAGCAAATGATTAAGGTTCTGGTGGTGGACGATTCAGCGTTGATGCGTAAGCTAATTCCGCAAATCCTGGAGCGGGACAACATGATCCAGGTTGTAGGAACGGCGATGGACGGTCAGTTTGCTCTGAAGAAGATCGGAGACCTTCGACCTGACGTGGTCACGCTGGATCTGGAGATGCCTCGCATGGACGGGATGGAGACGCTGCGCGAAATCATGAAGCACTACAACCTGCCGGTGATTATCGTGAGCGCCCATACCAAGGCCGGAGCGGCAGCTACGTTCAGGGCGCTGAATATCGGCGCGTTCGACTTTGTCGCCAAACCGCGGGACGTTCTTTCGGCGCAGTTGGAAGGCATTGCCCAGGAACTGAGCACCAAGATTCGAGTTGCCGCTGCAAGCCGGAAGGTCAAACTGGTTCCGGCAGTCGCCGCCGCGCCGCCGCTACGGAAGGTGAAGTTGGAACGCAGGATTGCGGAGCGGGCGGTTGCGATTGGGCTTTCAACCGGCGGCCCCAACGCGCTGCGATACTTGCTGACACAGTTACCTTCGGAATTTCCGGCGGCGGTGTTGGTGGTGCAACACATGCCGGAAGGATTCACGGAGACGCTGGCGCGCAGGCTCAACGAAGAGTGCGCGCTCGACGTCAAAGAAGCGCAGTCCGGCGATTTGCTGCTCTCGGGCAGGGTCCTGATCTGTCCGGGAAACAGACATATCAAAATTCGCCGCATGCCGCTTGGCAATATCGCCGTACTGACCGATGAGGCCACGGTGAATGGACACCGGCCTTCGGTGGACGTTCTGTTCCGTTCACTGGCACGCGAGTTCGGGCCTGACGGCGTGGCAGTGTTGATGACCGGAATGGGCGAAGACGGAGCCGATGGCATGGGAGAAGTGAAGGCATCCGGAGGAACGACGATCGCCCAGAACGAGGAAAGCTGCGTGGTCTATGGCATGCCACGCGCCGCGATCGAACGAGGCCATGCGTCCAGAGTTTTACCGCTTGAGTCGATTCCGGGTGTGCTGCTGGCGCAGTGCAACCTGCAAACCCAACAAGCCAACAACGGGCTTGCCGGGGGCCCCCGGGACGAGGCGGCACGCTTGAAATGAACAGTTGAGTTTTTGCGGGTAGTCCCGCAACGAGATGCGAGGTATCTATGGAACAGTTCCCTGCTCTGCTGAGAGTTCTTGACAACAAACCGGTACGCTATCTTGTCGTTGACGATTCGGTGTTCGCGCGCAAGAACCTTTCCCGCCTCATCGAGTTGTTCGGCGGCTGCCTGGCGGGCGAGGCAGGCGACGGATGCACTGCGATTGCCGAATACGACCGCACCAGGCCGGATATTGTCCTGATGGACATCACCATGCCGCAGATGGAGGGCATCGAGGCGGCGGAGCGAATCGTACGCCAGCATCCGGACGCGCGCGTGATCATGGTGTCCTCCGTGGGTTACCAGGAGAACATTGTGGCCGCTTTGCAAAAAGGCGCCCGCCACTTCGTGCAGAAACCAGTGAAGCCCGAGCTGCTGTATGAAGTGATCAAGTACGTAATGGGTGACGACGGAACGATCGGCAGACGAGTCCCGGCCGAAGCCGGAGGATCAGCCTAATGAGAATGGACCTTATCCAACCTTTCATCAACTCCGCCGACGCCGTGCTGGCTGAAGCACTGAACTGCACGACACACGTCAGCGACCTCAGCATGGAGGAGCATGCGTACGAACGCCAATGGCTGGCCGCACGGGTGACCATTACCGGCGATATCGAAGGGCGCGTGATCGTCGACGTCGAGCCGGAAACCGCGGTTCGCGTGGCGAATCAGCTGGCTGGTGCAGAGCTGACCGCATCCGATGATCTGGTACGCGAAACCGTGTGCGAATTGGCGAACCTGGTGATCGGTAACGCTGTGACCACGCTGAACGATCGCGGATTCCAGTTCAAGGTACACCCGCCAGAGTTTCATTCCTCGCCCGAGGGGCTAAAGGGCTCCGAGGACACCGAGGCAATCGTTCTGCGTTTCGAAACCGACGCTGGCCAGGTCAACGTGAATATCGCCATGCAGTATCGCAGCCGCCGCAAGGATGACGCATCGCGCTGGTAAACGAAAAGGTTTTCGAGGAACGGGTGGGAATATTCCCGCCCGTTTTTTTGCTGGAGCGGATTCCAGGTAAATGCATTCGGACATATGAAATTGTCACGGCGAGCGAAGGCGAGCCATCTTTTATTCCTGCTGCCTAGAACGACAAGGTGGCTCCGCTCCGCGCCCGAACGGCCTCTTGATTGTCGAATATAACGTGGGGTACGCAGCTGGGCGCTCCGGCCAACAACGCCCATCCGGGAACCGCTCCAGCAAACGGGTCTATATCCGAGGCACAATCTGAACCGGCCGTTGCAACGGAACTCCGGAACAGCTTTCGGTAACGTCGCAGCTCGGGTCCTGTGGAGGCGCTACATTGAGGATGCTGCCAGTGTCGTTTGACACGAACGAGTCATTGCTCGTCAATACGACGTAAATACCATTCGCCTTATCATTGGTGGTGGTTACCGCGATAAACGCCTTGATTGCGTTTTCGGTGTTCTGGGAGACTGCCACTGACTGAACTCTCGCGGTGGTATCACTCGTCGGCGTGAGGGTAGATACAATGAGGCTGTTGGCGTGGATGACGCTGACCGTATTCGCACCAGTATTGGCCACGTAAACCGAAGTTCCATCCGGAGTAACGGCCAGAGCGACCGGCGCGGCACCCACAGTGAGTGGCGTAGCAGTCACTGGGGTAAGCGCAGGGGTGCTCGCATCGAGCGCAGTAACCGAGTTGCCGCCGGTATTGGAGATGTAGAGCCGGTTGAAATTGGGGTCGGTAATGATGACGCTGGGGGAATTCAAGCCAGCCGGCGTTATGGTGCCGGTCACGGTCTCGGCGACAGCGTCGATCACGGAAATACTGTTGCTGCCCTGATTCAAGACGTAAACCGTACTGCCGTCCTGACTAGCGGTGGCCCATATCGGGGTGGTACCGACCGCGATTGGGGTTGATGTCGTACTTGAAGGCGTGAGTGCGACAAGATTCAGCACGCTCACGCTGTCATCCGTCTGGTCAAGGATGAACACCTCGGCATCTTTCTGCGCGACCAGGAGGAAGCCAGGCTTAGAGCCAGCGCATATCGTGTTGGTCAGTGCAGCGGTACTGGTCAGAATGATGCCAATGGCTCCCTTGCCTCCGGGACAGGCTGTTGATCCCGGCGTCGCTTGCAGGCTCACCAGAATCTGCCCCGTCGTTGCAGTTGCCGTGATAAAGCCGGGAACGAAGCCCGCGGGTAACGAAATGATTGAGGTTGAGCCCAGCAGCGTGTTGACGAGAGTAACGGTATTGCTCTCGGTGTCGGCAGTGGCGACAAAGGAGTTGCTGCCCGCAAAAGTGATCAGTCTGCTGGTGAGAGGTACCTGCGGAGGAGTCACCGTCGCCAGCTGATCGTTAGCTCCAATCGCGTAATTGCCTACATTGGAGTCGCCGGCTACATTGAAGACACTCAAGGATCCGGTGGAAGCTGCGTTCGGATTCACATTGAAAACCGCAACTGAATCAGCCAGTTGCGGATTACCAGGCGTTTCCGGAAGAATGCTGGCGACGGGGCGGTAGGTGTTACCGCATCCAGATAGGAATAACCATGAGCATGCAATCGTCGCAACCACGGTTCTGCGCAGGAAATCCATTCGCACTCCACCCGAAACTCTCATTGAACTGACGTGAGACGGGAAAGAGCTATTGTACCGGAAGCGGAGCGGCTGCCCAATGGATTCTGCCCTAAGCTGCGGATTTCCGGCGATTGCGGGCGCGCGGACGGGCGTGGGATTGGCCAGCACGTTGCAGCGGCTCGACCCGGGCGGGTGGCTTTTTCTCCCCCATCTGCGCCAGACTCTGCTTGAGCGCCGCCATCAGGTCGACCACCGGAGCCGGTTTAGGCGCCTCGATCGCCGTGACTTGCCGCCCCTCGAGCCGGGCCTTGATGAGCGCTTTTAGATTTTCCTGGAAAGTGTCGTGGAAGCGGGTCGGATCGAACCTATCGGCCAAGGCCTCGATGAGTTGATTGGCAATTTTCAGCTCGGCTTCGCGGATCTCGACACCCTCCGTCTCGAAGCTCTCCATGGCGCGCACCTCGTCCTGGTAGTACATCGTGTGGAGCATCAGACCGCCACGGTAGGGACGCAAACAGACTGTGTATTCGCGGTTGTGCATGGTCAACTTGGCTATGGCGTAATAGTTATTGTCGGCCATGGCGCGCGACAACAATGCGTAGGGACGCCTTCCGCCTTCCTCCGGCGTCATGTAGTAAGACGACTCCAGGTAAAGCGGATCAATTTCGGAGCCCTTCACGAATTGAATGATTTCCATTGCCTTGGCGGTTTTCGGCTCGATTTTTTTGATCTCCTCGGGCTCGATGACGACGTACTCGCCTTTCCGGTACTCGTATCCTTTCACGATGTCCCGGCGGTCGAGCACCTGATTGTCAGCGGAGCAGATCAGTTGTTGCTTCACGCGGCTCAGGTCTTCGCGATGAAGCATGTTAAAGGAGATGCCCTCGCCGCGCGCACCCGAGTAGAGGCGCACCGGCATGGAAATCAATCCGAACGTGAGA
>Ga0181535_10003595_pt1 | contig 17887 bp, 13 predicted proteins | sample PEATcosm2014_Bin_44_FD_119774 | JGI IMG/M metagenome (GOLD analysis project Ga0181535, IMG submission 119774) | Peatland microbial communities from MTU Mesocosm Facility, Houghton, MI, USA - PEATcosm2014_Bin17_30_metaG | ecosystem: Environmental > Terrestrial > Soil > Wetlands > Peat | place... | reverse complement strand
TCGATTTGGCGGTGATGAAGTCTACTACGGAAATGGTTTTCTACGCGTGCCGATCATGCCGCAATCCGCCAAGCTCTATGTCTCACAACTATCTGACCTCCTGCGAAAGCGGGAACTTCAGAACAGTGCACGGCTCAGCTTGTTGCCGTGGCTTGCAACAGTGGCTGTCGTCGGGCAGAGGATTACGGGAAGCGACAAGGGTATTTGGTAATCAGGAATGGTCCGCTGAGAAGGTCTGAACTGAGAGCCGGCAGCACAGTGGCTTTCGTAAGCACGCAAATGCGAAGTCAACCAACAATGGAGGTGCCGGTAGGCTCGGCAAAATGCTATGAGCGATCTTGCATCGACGACTCCCATACCGATTTCACACAAAGGGCAATCTGGAGTGAGTTCGAGACGCACTCTGAAGGGAGCGGTTGCTCTGGCATGGCCATCAATGGCTGTGAACCCACCGGATGTACCTTCCACGAAGACCCTGCCGTCGGAGGAGTGGGCTTCGCGGCCGATATTCGCTGTTGATTCGCTGACATTTAAGAGCGACCAATCATCAAGAGTTATCTCATTCGCGATTCACGTTGTCGCGATCACTCTTTTGCTGTCATTGGCTCTAAGAGCTCATACGATGATCACAATGTCGTCTGGAATGGTTATAACGCCGGTGGACCTCAAACCATACACCCCTCCCATGATGTTACCGGTGGCAAAATCGATGGGGGGCGGGGGAGGCGGGGGAATGCATAAGGTGGCGGAAGCCAGCAAAGGACATCTGCCTGCTGTCGCGAAGACGATCCCTATCACGCCTCTGCAACTGAGCAGGATCAATCGGCCGAAGCTAGGGATTGAGCCGTCAGAGCTGGTGAGGATTCCAGATGACAACAATCTACCCAATCTAGGCGTGTCGAAGTCGCCACAGATCCTTCTGGTCTCGCAGGGAAGCGGTGGCGGCTCAGGATTCGGTCAGGGTCAGGGTGGTGGCATTGGTATGGGCCACGGCAGCGGAGTGGGGCCGGGCACCGGTGGCGGCTACGGCGGCGGTCTGATGAGTGTGGGCGGGGGAGTAGCAGCACCGGAGGTCATCCATTCCGTTGAGCCGGAGTTTACACAAGACGCTCGCCAAGCGAATTTTCAGGGAAGCGTTTCGATCAAGCTCATCGTCGATTCACAAGGCAACCCGCAAGACGTCCGTGTGACTCGTCATCTTGGCATGGGACTGGACGAGAAGGCGGTGGAGGCAGTGAGGCAGTATAGGTTCAAGCCGGCCATGTATCAGGGACATCCAGTACCCGTGCAGATTGTGATCGACGTGGACTTCCATTTGCATTGATTGAGGTGACTATGAGGACAGGAGCTGTTCGCCTTTCATTTTCACAAGTCAAACTCGCACATGCATCCAATTGAAGTAGTGTGAATTCAAATTGCTGGTTTTTCACCACTCTGTTATGCGCTCAAAGATTACTTCAATTTCGCGCGTTCTCCGTTCCACCATCCTGGTGGTCTCGGCATTGCTTGGCTCCAGCGGATCGCTATTGTTCTCTCAGTCTCCGCCCGCACCGCCGATGGAAACACAGCCGGCAGCTCGCACAGCCTTACCGGACTCAACGCGTGCTGAGATTAAGCCGAATCTGAATATTGACCGCGATCCAGTCGGATCACCCGATGCTGAAAGCAATGCACCTGTAAGTAACGGATTGCCTCAAACAGCCCAGCCTGGTGAAGTTCAGAAGCGACAGGACGGAATGTACACCATGCACACGGATGTAGATGAGGTTCTGCTGAATTGCGCAGTGGTGGACGAAAAAGGCCGATCAGTTACCGACTTGAGTCAAAGCGACTTCCGCATATGGGAAGACGGTGCTCCGCAAACTACAAAGTCGTTTTTGCATCAGGATCTGCCCGTATCGTTAGGAATTCTCGTCGACAATTCGGGCTCAATGCGCGATAAGCGCGCGGCGGTCAATGGGGCCGCCTTGAATCTGCTGCGAGCGTCCAACCCTCACGATGCTACCTTTATCGTAAATTTTTCTGATCGAGCAATCCTCGATCAGGGATTCACTTCAGACATCGACGCGCTGGATCGGGGACTCTCTCGATTCGACTCCAAGGGCACTACAGCGTTGTATGATGCGGTTGCCGCCTCGGCAGACGAATTGGCTAAACACGGGAAACACCCAAAGCAAGTACTACTGGTCATTACGGATGGAGCGGACAATGCGTCTAGGTTGGGCCTGGAACAGGCCATTCGCCGGGTGCAAGATCTGGGGGGACCAGTGGTTTATTCCATCGGACTTCTTTTCGATACGGACAAGGAAGAATCGCAGCGAGCAAGACAAGCTTTGGAGATGATGTCGCAGGAGACTGGCGGCATTGCTTACTTCCCGCGTTCGTTGCAAGATGTCGACGGCATCGCAGCGGAAGTCGCACACGATATTCGAGACCAATACACGATCGGCTATCATTCCAGCAAACCGGCCAGCCTCGGGGGCTACCGAGTTGTGCACGTCGAGGCGAGGGCTGCGAACCATGGCAAGCTGATCGTAAGAACGAGGAAGGGGTATTTTGCTAAACAGCGAGCGCCGCAGCACACGCAAACTGTGCAAGAAGCCAAGCAGTGACGGGAGTTCCCAAGAAACTTCGAGCATGTTTATGGAGCATCCAACGCCCTTTCCTGTCGTCGCTTGTTGAGGAACCTGGCATCGGGTATGACGACTCAAGGGTACTGATAGACGCAGGATTTGGCAAATAGTCCGATTTTGCTGAGCCGGCTCTCTTGAGCGGTGAGCGGACAAGTCCATCCCCGCAGGCTTATTGCTTATCTCACAACGCCATTGCGCTGTCCTTTTTTCATTGGAGAAGCATTTAACGATAGCTCCATTCGGGTGTGCCTTAGGATCGCCTGCTCTGCAGCCTGAATTGACATCGGCGCTATGACAGTCATTCCGCCGACTAACTCATTCAAAGCCAGATAAGAGCGACGATTAAAATTGAGAAACTCAATCGGGTATTCAGGTTTTCGCGCGCGCGCTAGAATCGGATCTGCGTCCAGTAAATAGCTGATATGAGGCCTCGGAACGAACTTCATAATCAGACGGACATAGACTCGAATGGCTGGGTTACGCAATGTCAGGTTCGCCAGTTCGTCATAGGTATATCTGTCAAAGATAACTATGTCGGCGTCAGAGCACAGTGCTTTCCTCACTACGCTCCGGACCGAAATAGCATCGATAAAGTACAAAAACATCCGCACGCCAGTCATGAACCATGACCTGACATTTTTATCTCGTCGGTTAATTGGCGACAAAGGAGTTCCAACCCCTTTGTCGCCTTTAAAAATGCGATGCCCAGACCCTTCACGAATTCTGGTCAATTTAGCGACGTCATCCCAGAACGTAATCAAGAGGATACGCAGCCCTTCGTCTTGCAATCGCGCGCAAAGGGCCTCGATCTGAGTGCTTTTCCCGGCACCGTCAATGCCAGAAAAACTTACATATTTAGGTCGACTGTTCCTTTCAAGTGCATCCATGTTGTGCTCCACATTTCATTAAATGCATCTTGACTCTGCCTCATTATGGCCGGCTTGGGCTTCCATGGGAGAGCGCCACGACTATCCCAACGGCGACGGCGGCGCCCGCCACTAAACTAACTCGAATCAGAATGGTGCGTGCGCGACGCTGTTTCGCTGGCGCAATCACTGCTCCGGCGGGTCTGGACGCAGTAACACCGGTTGTCCTCTGATAGGGAGCCGCCGCCGTGCCAACTGGTTTAGGGAGGTCGTCCTGCTGTTGTTCCGAGCTGGACGATGGAGCACCGCTCTGTCCATTCTGATCGCCGACTTGCGGGTGCGCAGAGTCTGGCCCTTCAGCGATCGGTTTTTCTGGCTGGGTTGTGCTTGAGTCCGGCTTCTTGGTTTGACCGTCGGGGTTTTGCCCTTGATCTTCAACAGCTTGCGTACTTTGCTCCACCTGGCCGCGACCTGATTGCTGCGGCGTCGCTGGTGCAGCACCCGCAAGCTGAACCGTCAACAATACGACAAGGCCGTTTGCAATCTGTCTTCTCGCCCAACGACTAGACATTCTCATTTGTCCCCCTGAACCCGGTTAAATCATTTATCTCAGAATGACCACCTCAAAGCGACTACGCGGCATTCTCAGAAGTTAGATATGATCCGGATAGAGAAGTTATGTGCAAAGCCGCTTCTGTCGGAAGTCGATGAAAGCTGCTAAGCGCGTCGGCATTCGTTTCAAATATCTCAAATAGACGGCTAACTCCTGTTAGTTCCAGAGTCGTCCTTCCTGCTTCAGGAACTGCGGTGAGCTTGACGTCGCCATTGCGTTTTATCGCCTCTTCCAGGCAACGTAGCAGTAGATGAATTACAGACCGATCCATTTGGCGCACATTGGAGCAATCCAGAACAATGCAGGGCCGGTCGGTAATCATGCACCTCTCCAATTCGTCTAAAAAGAGACGCGCACGTTTCCAGTTCAATTCTTCCGGTAACTGCTTTACCTCGACATTGCAAACCCGAAGTGTCATATTATGTTCTCCCCTCTGTTCTCTCCTCGATTTGTTCTTAAGAGTCAACATCAGCTATTTTGCCTAAGGTGCTGCGATTGTTCGATTCACCGCCTCTCGTGCTATGGCTCGGCTTTCCTGGATTTTGCAAAATGTATGCGAGCTCGGCTTCGTGATTACGTAGCGCTCGTCCCAATGCATTTCTCCCATATCGGAAAAGAGTTACTAGGTTCGTGCTATACCAACAACAACTTCTCATCTTGGGCGACAACCCGCATAGAAATCGGAGCTTCTTCAGATTGTCTGGCGTCGCAAGCATTGCGGCCGCCATCCTGTGATTTCCATCCAGAACCGTAAGAGGATTGTTTTCGTCTAGACCAATGAGGATGATAGGACCAAAGTTTGGATCCTCCCGGTCAAGCTCATTGCCAATCGCGGCAATCTTTGAAAGAAATTGGGCATCGACCAGGTGTTGGCGTGTGTGCCAGCTTTCGGCGATTTCCGTGATCGAAAAATTGCCCCGCGCAAGCTTTCGCCACTGGGCCCGTGGAAATTGCCTAATTTGATTGAGTCCAGCTTCGTTGATATCTACCTCATACCATTTCGTTCCGGTGGGAAGCTCCTTCCATAGGGCAAAGTGCCGAATGAATAGCAGCGCTCGCCGTGCGGCATTTTCGTAAGCATCATCAAGGTTAGGGTTGTTGACAATCGCACCCAGACTCTCCTGGTAGTTTCGAAACGGAGGAGAGTAGAAGTCACTCTTCAGAAATTCCGCGATGACCTCATTTTCAGAAACGTGCCTAATCAACCTAACCGACCGACAGCCCTCAGGCCGCGTCAACTCATCTTCATTAGTCAGCAAATCGAAAAGGAATGGCAATGCAACTGAGATAAGGAGAGCGACCATCAGGACAAGTTGGACAAGGATGACTTCGCGTAAAGACGAATGAAAACGGCAGATACCTGCGATGACCGTCCCACTGAATGCCAGTTGTATCCAACCGGTATTTGCAATCTTGTAGGACATTTCGTAGGTGATGATCACGACGCTGAGCGAATAGATTATTGTTGTAACGGCATACAGTGCCAATAGATACGGAAGATTGTACTTGCCGTCGATCTCGAATCCAGATCCGAAGAGATTTGTCCAAAGTTTTGCAGGTGCGATGCTTAGACCCAAGGCCAAGAAAAGACCTGTACCCAGGACCAGCGAGAGCGAAGTCGCGATAACTTTAACGCCCCTTCTCTCTTCCTGTTGAGTGCCCGCCACAAGCGGAAACATGCTATTCACAACCGCTGAACTGAAGGCGAAAATCACCCGGCCAACCATTGCTACGGCTGCGTAGAGTCCGGCCTCTTCCGCAAAGAAGAAGTGTTTGACTAGAACAATGTCACAGTTATTGATCAGAACTTGCCCTGAAAAAAAGATCATTGCTTGAGATATCTCGCGTAAGGCGTGCGATAGGCGAAGAGGGCTTGGAACATAGATAGGAAGTTTAGGTGAAATAGCAAGATAGGCCGCTCCGACCGCTATCGCATTGGCCGCAATCACCCCCTTGACACCCAGACCTGCAGAGATTGCAAGTAGCGATCCTACAAGTCGAACCACACCTTCGAGGACGAGATTGGTGGCCAAGCGACGAAAGCCGTAGGTGCCCTGGATGTAACCTCGCCTGCTTCCCAGGGGAACGTAGAAAGCTGCACCTATAGCCAGGATAGCGACGAGAACCGAAGAAGGAAGATTGAGATAGTCCGCAATCAATCTCTGGTAGGAGAGCAGTATAAGTGCGACGATAATTCCGCATCCCCATGCGCCGAGATGTAATCTGCGGTATACCGCGGCTTTCACTTCTAAGGAACTTTGTTGAGCCACAACCTTTGCGGAGACGATCTGGAAGGAGAGAGTTACAGCGGAGATCAGGGTGAGGATAGTGTAAACAGCTGTAGCATGACCAAAGCCTTGCGGGCCAAGGAAACGGGCGATTAAAATATTATAGGCGAGGTTGATTGCGGTCGTCAGGCTTGAGCCTGAGAGCAATACAACACTACCCGAGACAATGCGTGCCTGCAGTGTTTCTGTTTGTTGGGCCAAGCCATTCACCGCTCTTGTGAATCCCCTATTCGCCATTCAAAAAGGAATCTGACTCAAGCTGTGGATACAGCTCTATCCGTGCCGTTACGAGATCAGTATCGTGTGCCGATGCGCGGTTTGGCTGTTCAAAATGAATCAGTGCTTGAGTTGATTGTTTGCTATAAAAAACTAAGAGGAGTCTCATGGCCTCTACCTGACGGATGGGCCAATGTTGAACGGTGCAAAGGGTGTATTTCTCTGTCTTTTCCTGCTACCTCACGGGTGCTTTGTCCCGGAGTCGAACCATGCGCTGCGACTCAAGTACAGGGCAGTGGGAAACTCGCCAGAGACGATCGCCTTGTATGAGGCATGGTTCGGGCATCCCAAGCACATCTCTGTCGGCTATTCTTCACTGGATACTGCCGTGATAACCAAGCAGATTCGCCAGGCGAAATCCATGGGGATATGCGCGTTCGTCGTGGACTGGTACGGGGACCGGGAGCCGTTCATTGATCGCAGCTACGCCTTGATTCAAACTGCGGCTACCAATGAGAACTTCAGGGTGGCAATGATGTATGACGAAACGCGCGAAGATGATGGGGCCACCGAGGAGGCTCTTGCAGATTTCACGATGTTCCATGATACTTACCTTTCCTCAAAGGCACAGGGACATCAGGCTTATCTCACCTACCAAGGGCGCCCTGTAATTTTTATCTTTCCAACAGGAAAGCACACTGACTGGAATAGGATCCGGACTATGGTAAGCAAGTGGAGCGTTCCTCCGCTGTTGATCTATGAAAACCTGCCTGACCAGTTTGCGGGTGCCTTCGACGGCTTCTACGCATGGATAAGCCCGGGAGAGAGAGGGTGGGCATCGGACGGCAGCAATTGGGGAGACCAGTATCTGAATGACTTTTACGAAACGATGCGCACAAAGTATCCCGACAAGATTATTGTGGGTGGCGTGTGGTCCAGTTTCGACGACAGCAAAGCCTCCTGGGGGCTGAACCGGCATATCTCTGCGCGGTGTGGTCATACGTTTGCCGATACCTCCAACTTATGGCGCAAGTATTTTCCACCGGATGATCTTCTGCCCTTCGTTATGGTCGAGACGTGGAATGACCACGAGGAAGGCACGGCTATTGAGGGTGGAATTCCTACTTGCGGTGCTGGAGTGCTGGAACACACTTCGACGATTCCTACGGGGAATTCTCAAGCGTACAAGGAGAAACCATAGAAGATGAAAGTCGGAGGGGATTCCCGCTTCGACCTGCAGTAGTGGGGCGTGTGATATCTTTCAGCCGCCGCTGGAGGATGGCTCAATCTCTATGCCGCATCGGTTACTTCACGGTTGTTTCCACTGCCCTCTTGCGCGTCGGTTATGCCGAAATGAGGGGCAGTCATTGCCGGAGAACGGTGGACCGAACTAATGATCGATAGAGGACGGCCACGCACCTCGTCGTATACTCGTCCAACATATTCTCCGAGCACCCCCAAGGAGAGAAACAATAGGCCTCCAACAAAGAAAACTGAAGCCGCCACAGCGAATCCTGCCGCGTTTACTGGGTTCCTCCAAATCGAAAGGAGCAGAAAGAACGCCATAAGTCCAGCTATACAGTTAGAAAAGCAAAAAAGCGCGAAACTGAGTCGCAAGGGCTTGTAGCTGAAACTCGTAATCGCATCCATCGCGTATTTAATCCGGCTTAAGAACGAGAGCTTTCCATCGCCGGCTAGCCGGTCCTGGCGATCATAGTACACCACGGAGTTTCGATAACCGACCCAGGCTCTAAGCCCGGGCAAGTACCGGTTCTTCTCTCCCAAGGCATTCACTGAATCCACGGCTTTTCGATCCATGAGACCAAATATTCCTGCATTCAGAGGTATCGGGTAGTCGGAGAGAGTTCCTAGAACGCGATAGAAGAGAGGAAATAGTTTGGCCAGAATCTTGCGCCTTTCTTGCCGACTCCTTCTTACCGCGACCACAACCTCAGCACCGGCCTGCCATGCATCAATCAGTTGCGGCAAAATTTCTGGTGGATCCTGAAAATCGCCATCCATCAGGATCACTGCGTCGCCATGCGCGGTCTTAATTCCGGCCGTAATCGCCCCCATATGTCCCCAGTTGCGAGAGAGTTCCACTACTACCACACGCGAATCCATGGTATGGAGCCCCTTTAGCAACTCAAGCGAGCAATCCGTTGAACCATCGTTGACATACACTACTTCCCATTCTGTGTGAGTGCTTTCCAAAGCACTTGCCACAGCCTCATGGAACCGCGCGACCAGTTCCTCTTCGTTGTAGATGGGCACCACGACAGAGACCATTTTCGAATCGTGTTTAGGCGCAACGATAGAGATCATATTCGACTCCTGGAATTTCGAGTTGTGCCTTCGTTAGAAGGTTCTTTCTCGTTCGCTGTCAACCCAAGTTGCAGGTTCCATTTTTTCCGAATTCGAGATGTTACATCTTCATGACGCTGCTTGGAAGACCCGCACTCTCCATCGCACCTCGGTGGGTGTTAAGACTATGAAGTATCGAGCGCTTACATGTTGTGTAGTTTTGACCTTGCCATGGTCGAGGACCTGCACGTCGTAGTCAACCTTGTCAGTCAGCTCAATGGAAAGCCCCTCCGGCGAGTAGAAAACGATCTGTATGTCGTGTGCACGATCCTGATAACGCGTGCAAATTCCCAGCGCTGCTTGCTGCTGAATTGTGTCCGCGAGCTTGTCTTTGGCTGTTCCTACAAAAGATAGATCGAGCATGTCCGAACGATTCTGCTCAAGCGCGGCTCGCAAACTCTGCCAGGACTGCAGATAATCGCGAATCGCTGCTGCCTCTGTCTGTTCAGGTAAAGTACGTGGACCCTGCAGGCGCGCTGGTTCAACGCGCACAGTCGCCTGAGAGAACCCGCTGCACGTGGCTACGGCAAAGATCGCGCAAAGAATTAGAAGGCGCTTTAGCATGGCTACTTATCCCATCGAATCTGGTTCCCCAGAACAACCCCGCTCGCAACAGAGAACATTGCTCCGCTATGCTCGGCCATTTGCACCTCTGCAAAACCGCGCTTGAGCGGTACATCGACCGTCGACTGCAGGCCTCTATAAGTCGCAGTAAAGGTCACTATTGTCCCGTCCGGTACCGCATTGCCGTTGCAATCGCGCACCGGCTCTGTTGCTAATTGAACTTGCTTGCCCGCTTGCCGTGCGCTCATCTTTAACTCGCACGGATCGCCTGGGACCTGCCTTACGATGCGTGTGCTAGAGATTCCGCCCGACCGAGCCACAAACTTATCAATGCCTTGTTGAGCAGTGGAGTCCATCCCTGTCCAGGCAGCGCCATCACGGGTCACCATTATGCGCTTCTCCACAGTGCCAGATGGATTCGACAGTTCAAAGGATACTGATGTCGGTGCGACGATTAGATTGTGATAGGCATCGAAGAGATACACGGCACCGGTGATGCCGTCATGAATGCCGACCTGGAGGCGAGAAGGTCTCGCGAGAAAACTCAGGTCCGCGGGTTTACTTGAAGGCACTACATCAAATGAGCCGGTCTCTGTTGACGAGTCTCCTATAAGAACGGCAAGGTAGTGGCCGGCATTGTAAAGCGCCCCCGCAGGAAACAGCGTCGTCTCTCCCGTTTGTATTTCGCGCTTCAATACCTGCTCGGGGCCTATGATGTATAGAGTCGCTTTTTCGCTCCCGGCGCTCTGAATCGAGAACGCGTCGCCGGCTTCAACGGCTTTTGGCAGGCGCATGCCCCTTTCCTCAGCAAAAGCCAATTGCATCAAGACCAAACCCATGCCACTGAGCAGGAATGCCCATCTGGTTATCACAGGGAACCTCCGGAAGTGTATGTCGCAATGACGGTCCGCTGACTACTGACATTCCTTGCGAGATCCTCAGGGATATGAATCTCAAACGGCACGGGGTTCTGTGGCGAAAGGGCGCGGTCGATATACTCGTCAGCGACCCAAATCACTTGACCGCTCTTATCGTAGAAGGCTCCGAGAACGTGAGCGACATTTACAACCTGACCACTTTGATTGATCAGTTGACCGGTCAATGACGCCTCCGGCGCCGGATGCAGTTGTTCATTGTCGATCTCGATCACGGGGTCTGCCGAGGCAGATACGAGCGTCGACAAAGGCTCCATTCGAACACTGCCGACCTCGGAGAGATTCACGTTGGGAAACTTAATGAGAAACGGCGTTACTTGCTTCGGTAGCAAAAGGTGGGAGATCTTGTCAAAGCTGCCTTCGGATGCAATCGGCAGCTTGCTCTTCGATAACAGGGTCGCGTTAACCGACACGTAGGCAGGCACGACATCTTCGTTCAAAAGCTCGCCGAGAATCACCACGCCGTCCGCCCGTTCCACGGGATGCATATCCACAATGCGCACATGAGGCGCTTCCGCGTCCTGAGCGCCCCAGTCATCTCCCGCACCGCGGTAGATCACATCCCAGCGCAGATAATTTACTGGGATAACTTGTGGAGGCACGATGGGCTCCTTGACGATTGGCCACTCCGGTTCCCAGTGATCGCCAATCTTTACGACACGCAAGTTGCGTGTGCTTACGGAAGCGCCAACAACGGTGGACCATTGCAACTTGAGTTCAATTTCAGCTTCATTGGCAGAGGCGTGGAGCGGCCGCACTTCGAATTTGTCCAGTGTCGAGTAGGTCAGAAGGCTGGGGTAATATCCTGTCAAATCGTTCACAAACTCCTGCTCCGTGAATTGAGCTTTGTTGGCGAGATGGGTATATGCCTTTTGCCAGGCTTGCGTACGGATGTCTTCAGCTAGATTCTCGACCGCCGCTTCCGGGGTTGATGACGATTGCAGCAGTCTTCCTCTGCCGGCATAGGCCACTGCTGTCGGCACAGGCCATAGTGTTCCTATCACTATAAGTGCTACTGTCGCAACTGTCAGATAGACAGCTAGGAGGCGCCCCTTGTTCATGAGACCAACCTTCCGTGCGCAAGAAATTCATCGGTGGCGATTGTACGCACAACTCGTCTTTTCTGGCGACTCTTTTCTGGAATCAGAATAACCAGGATAGCCAAGAGACTGCTGCCGAATGGAAGAATACCCCACATGAGGCCTTGCCAGTGTGGAGGAGCCTGCGGCGCGTTCATTGGTATAGCAGGTGGCACTCCATCTTTGCTCCATATGATGATGGTTTTGTTTTCAAGGTTGTCCACTTGGCGCCAGCCCGCAAAAGACAGAAGCGGATCGTAATATCGATCCCGCACAAATACCCATTTGAGACCGTAATGGTCTGCGTGCGCCAACATCCCACGGAGTGCATCGAGACCGGGTTCGCCGAAATATTCTGAGCTGGTGAGTGCACCCGCACCGTAGCGAGTCAACTCTGGCAGCATCCTCCCGGAGTTCCACTCGCCGTCAACGCTACCGGCATTCGTCATCATTGCCAGCCGCGAGATTTTATTACCGAATCCCAGGGTGACGTAGCGGTACTGATCGTGACCGTCACGATTAAGCCACGATGCAACTGGATCGACATTGAAATCCTCGGCATCCGCTGGTCGATAGGTTGCCCATCCCACGGCCAGCGCACAACTGAAAGCCGCCATCAGGGTCAAACCGGCAATCGCCCAAAGTCGATATCGATCAACGAGTTTTGCGGCAATAAGTCCAACGAAAGGCATTGCGAGCAACGTAGCCCAATAGCTGAAACGTTCCATGGTCAGCACGTCGAAGGCTCGTCCCAGCAGAAGATGACCCACGGGAGTTGTTCCGCCGAGGCCCACCATAAATGCCACCCAGAAACCGAAAAGTAAGGGACGAAGCCTGGCAACTTCGGAACCCCGTATAAATATGAACGGAAGGGCTAGGATTACAGCTCCATAAGGGATGACGAAGTAGTTGAGACCCCACTGAGGGCTCAGGATGTAGTTTGCGCGACTGGGATGCGGAATAGGAGCCTGGGTGACAGGATAGTGAATCAGTGCGATCCAAAACGGAAGAAGCACAATTGCAATTGCAACTCCCACCACTACGACGATCGCGATGGAACGAAGGGCAAAGGCCGGAGTCGAGATCCGTTCATCACCCTGACGATCAAGAAACGCCAGCGCCAATACTGGTACTGCGAAGAAGAATGACCCAAAGAGCAACGTCGCATGGTGGGCAGCCGCGGCAGCGGTAAATAGCACGCTCGCTTTGAGAAAGGATCGCCATTTGCCATATCGGACCCACTCGAACAGGAACGGAAGAGCGTTCAAATAGATTGGCGCCGCACATGTTGTGCCCAATTGTCCTGCAGAATAAATAAGAAAACTTTCCGAGCCGAGAAATACACTCGCCAGAGCAGCGATCGATGCGGCGCGCGGACTGACCCAAAGCAATGAAAAACGATAGACGCCCACGACAAGAAACAAAATGGCGACAAGCTGTACCGCCATATATGCCATGTCCAAGCCGAGAATGCGAGAGGCCAAAGCCACCCATTGCTGCGGCAAGGGAGGATATGTGGTCTGGGAAAAGCCTGCATACCACTTCGAGTTCCAGGGCTCAAACCAATGGTGGACATAATGAGAGGCAAAGAAAATGTGAAAGTTAGCGTCGTACGATTTCAGCGGCAACTTCATGAGCAAAAGCGGCAGGTGGACCACGACAACCGTCATCAGAATGAGGATGATCGGGATGGGCCGCGCTGTCGGCGTAATCGACTGAGCGTTTTGCACGATGACCTCTCGATAACTCTGTGGGGATGTAGCAATGCACCCTTCGCGACGCGTGGCAGCCCGCGGTATGCTTCGGCACACAACTTCCCAGCGAGTATCTCAGTAAGGCGATTCGAAGTCTGACCAATTTTGAACACGTAGAAGACCCCTTCTTTATCGTGTTCAATATCGCACAGAATTCAAAAGGCCAGTAGCGTAGCGTTGGTGGATGGTTGTGGGGGTTGGCAAAGAAATCATCCCAAACACTGAGGATTCATTGACTTTGCTCATCAAGCAAACAAGGAAACATCTGAGCTGCATTCTCCTTTTTTGTGAGGGGCGAAACTTACCTGAAAAACCAGTTTCGCTTATTGCGTCACTTCATGGCTGAAGCGGGTGTTGTTCTCTCGAAGGTGCAACGCAATAGTGTGATGCTGTTGCGCTGAAATGGCAGAGCGTTGCCGGTTATCACGATTCGGCCAATGTTCGCAACCAGATCCGGAAGCTCACCGTAGTTTTGCATTAGCTGGAAATACTCCAGGAGCTGAAAGTGTATCTACGCCCAAGATCAAGAGGTTATTCTGGATCGATTAGCCGAACGCGACGCCGCGTTGGCGTTCTCTTGATTACCAAACTTGATGTCTTGAAGTGTTTATTGGCGTCCGTATTTATCTTCTCAGTCCTCGGCGTCAATGCGCAGACTTACGACATCGGTTCTGACGCCTCAAAGAGTCCCCAGGCACAATCTAAGCAAGCACCTTCTTCAGGCCAACCACTCGGTTGGGGATCAAACATTGAGAACGCGCGTCTTGCGCGCGCCGCTCAGTTGGCTCTCCAGCATGGCGACCATGCGCTCGCACTAGACCTTGCGCAACGTGCCGCGCAAGCTACTCCAAACGATCCACAACTATGGTTTCTGCTTGGTTATGCGGCGCGGCTCGATGCGAAGCTTCAGGTCTCGGTAGATGCCTATAATCGCGGTCTTCGTCTTAGCCCATCTGAACTTGACGGACTTTCCGGTCTTGCGCAGACCTACAACCTGATGGGCCGAACTGAAGACGCCGTGCGTCTTCTTAAACAGGTGCTTTCTTCTGATCCAAAGCGTAGAAACGACGCATTGCTACTCGGTGATCTTTGCGTGAGATCTGCGGACTATACCGAAGCAATCGATTGGCTGGGCAGAGCGGAACGAATTCAGCCAGACGCGCGTTCGGAACTGCTGATGGCGCTTTCGTACCGGCACCTGACGCAAATGGATATGGCAAGCCGCTATCTCGAACTGGCCAAACAGCGTTCACCGGATAACCCGGATGTTCAGCGATCAATGGCTGGTTTTTATCGCGATAATGGAGAATATTCACTGGCAATCGCGGCTCTCAATTCCATTCGTAACCCGAAACCAGACGTAGCAGCTGAACTCGCTTATACCTACCAGCTCGATAACAAGTTGGATGATTCCGCAAGGCTATATTCGCAAGCCGCCAACGCTGGGCCAAAGGACTTAGGCTTGCAGCTTTCCGCTGCACAGGCCGAGGTTGCTGCCGGTTCTATTGAGAAAGCGGAGCCATTTCTTCTGCGTGCCGCTGGACTCGATGCCAATTATTATCGGTTGCACGCAATCCGCGGAGAGATTGCGAAACTCGAGGAACGTGACCTGGATGCCGTACGGGAATATAGTGCCGCCATAGCAAATTTGCCGGCTGAACCGACCGAGGGACCTCTCTACGGCATCCAACTTCACATGGATTTAATGGGTCTCTACAAGGGCATAGCTGACGATGGAGCCGCTCATTCTCAGCTCGAAATCGCGCAAACCACGATGAACGGCTTGGGCGATCGCGTGTCTGGCGGAGCACCGTTCTTGCGCCTGAGAGCTTTGATCAAGATGAACGCAGGCGACCTCAACGGCGCGGTCAGCGACATCAAAGGAGCGCTCGCAAACAACGCCCACGATCGCGACGATTTGCAGCTCGAAGGAGACATTCTGATGAAACTCGGTCGCGTTGAGGACGCGGTCGCAGTTTATACGCAGATTCTTTCGGTGGATGCGAACAACCAATTCGCGCTTACTTCTCTCGGGTACGCTTCGCGCGCAGCGGGGCATGACCAAGATGCGGAGAAGTATTTTCAGCGCCTGGCGCGAGCGCACCCTGCGTTATATGTTCCCTACCTTGCGCTCGGGGATCTTTATACTGCTCGGCGCGAATTCAAAAGAGCTGACGACACTTATAGCAAGGGGTATGCTCTGGCTCCGCGAAAAGCCATGATTCTAGCAGGTGGAATGAACGCAGCCATCGAAGCGCATAACCTTGTTCTGGCTGGAACGTGGCTAAATCGCGTGACGAACGAAATGATGCTGGAACCTCAACTTCTTCGGGAAAAGGAAAGGTATCTGAGCTTCAAGGGCGAATACCAGGAATCGGCGGAAGTTGGCCGCGAAGCAATACAAGTGTTGCCCCGAGACAGGGACGTAGTCGTCTATCTTGGTTACGACTTGCTCCACCTCGGAGAATACGACGAACTGTTGAATTTGACATCGAAATATCTCAGCGTCTTCCCGAAAGAGCCTGACGTTCCGCTGCTGATGGGTTATGTGCATAAGCATGAAGGCCAGTCCGAGCAGGCGCGTCACGACTTCACCGTTGCGCTGGATCGCGATCCGAATGTGGAAACGGCATACGTAAATCGCGGATACATGTTGAATGACCTTCACCAACCCGTAGCTGCCGCATCGGACTTCGAATCAGCCCTTAAGAGAGAGCCAAACGACGGCGAAGCGCATCTTGGACTTGCCTATGCGAACTTAGATTTGCATAAGCCTCAGGCAGCTCTTCAACAATCGGACCTGGCAGAGAGGGCGCTCGGCGATTCAAGAGACATACACATGATTCGCGCAACCGCGTATGGGCGTGAAGACATGCTGGCGAAAGCTGCCACCGAATACAGATTTGCTTTGAAGTTCACTCCCAATGATGGCGCGCTCCACTTGGGGCTGGGAAATACGCTTTTCGCAGCGCGGCGGTATCATGACGCGATCAATGAGATCGAGATCGCAGAGAAACTTTCCCCTGAAAACGCTAACGTCTACGCGCTCCTTGCACGCTCCTATGCAAACCTGCAAGATCGAGATCAAACGCTTCGAAATGTACAGTTGGCGGAGCTGCATTCCCAATCGGCACCCACCGCAGGGTACGGCTCTGAACCGGAGCAGAGCCAGATCTTTGTCTACACCGGAGAGGCCTTGAGCATCATCGGAGACCGCAACGCGGCCATGGAGCGCTTTCGAAAGGCACTAGAAACGCTCGGCAGCGACCGGGTCAACGTGCGTTTGGCAATCGCGCAGCTCGTCTCACAGCAGGGTCATTCAGAAGATGCAGAGAGGCAGATTGCGCTGGCTCTGATGGAGGCTGAGGCAGGAGAGACGGCGCCACCAATTGGCACGCAGTTCATCGCAGCGGCGGACGTTTTTCGGGTCATGCATGATTATCAGTTATCGCAAACTTATCTTGAACGCGCCAAGGCAGCAGGCGCACCCGATGCGGAGGTAAGGATCGGCATGGCAAACAACTATCTTGCACTAGGGGATACGGTCAGAGCGCGGGCTGAGTTATCCGCGGTCAGCGCTGCTGCGGATAGTGCTCCCGATTACCAGTATCTTCTTGCCAAGGCCAACGTCCTTCGCCAAGAGCACCACAACGAAAGGGCGCTCACTTCCTTTGCCCAGGCTTCCAACGCTGAAGGCGAAGATCAGGTGGCGGAACAGGGACTTCTTGAGGCAGGCGCTGACGAAGGATTGCGGGTCACTCCCAAGGTGAGCTTACTTTCCGACTTCTCAATAGAACCTATATTCGAAGATACTACGGTTTATGTTCTGGACTCCAAGCTTGACGCACCATTTCCGGTTCCGAGCTCTGATACGTCTCTTCTTCCACCGCCGCGTTCATCCCTTGAGACTCAGTGGACCGACGCATACCATCTGCATCTTAACCACTTGCCTACCACCAGCGGATTCCTCCAGTTACGGAACACCAGAGGGCAAATATCGGTACCCAGTACAAACTCGATTGTCAGCCGCAATACGACCGACTATGTATTCAACGTCGGGTTAAATCCGACGATCAGACTAGGAACCAATGTGTTGACGTTCAATAGCGGCTTTCAGGGAACAGTTCGTCGCGATTCCTTGTCTCCCGTCGCCATGAACCAGAATCTCTTTCGAGTATTTGCTTATGTGTCAACCAGTTCATTTTTCAACGCGGTCTCGGCCACAGGATATGTTATCCGGGAAACAGGACCATTTACCGAGAGTAATTTGCATTCAAGATCTCTTGCCGGTGCGATAAATTTTCGAGTCGGCAGGCCATGGGGGAAAACTGCCCTGGTGACTGGATGGGGGGCAAGCGATCAGTACTTCTCGCCAGTGAATTTCGAGGATTATTACACCTCATCCTATATTGGCGTCGAGCATAAGTTTAGCGAACGACTGGATCTCAGAGCGGTGGCAGAGGATCTGCGGGCATGGCGAGTAGTGGGTGCGAACTCTGGAATTGCGCAGAATCTGCGCCCTGCTGGAACAGTTGATTTCGCCCCGAACCGCAAATGGGATTTGCAGGTGTCAAC
>Ga0181535_10003594_pt1 | contig 17892 bp, 14 predicted proteins | sample PEATcosm2014_Bin_44_FD_119774 | JGI IMG/M metagenome (GOLD analysis project Ga0181535, IMG submission 119774) | Peatland microbial communities from MTU Mesocosm Facility, Houghton, MI, USA - PEATcosm2014_Bin17_30_metaG | ecosystem: Environmental > Terrestrial > Soil > Wetlands > Peat | place... | reverse complement strand
GTGATGGAGAAGACGCGCGACATTGCGGTGCTGGTTTCAATGGGCGCGCGGCGCCGGCAGGTGCGGCGGATTTTCATCTGGCAGGGATTGCTGATCGGCATGATTGGAACCGCGCTGGGACTGGTGGTGGGTTACACGGTGGCGATTTTGGCGGGACGCTATCACTGGATTTCGCTTTCCGCCGAGGTGTACGCCATCGACTACGTTCCGTTTGTGCCGCGCGCGCTGGACGCGCTGCTGGTAGGGGCGGTTTCGCTCGGAATCAGCTTGATTGCCACGCTGTATCCGTCGCAATCGGCGGCGCGGGTGCTACCGGCCGAGGCGCTGCGCTACGAGTAAAGCGGGAGCCGGGTGGGGCTGGGGCGAGACGAGTTTGACGTGGTCTGATTGAAGGTGCGGATAGTGGCTGCGAAAACGGAATTGCGGGTTGCACACGAGGCGAACGAAAGTTCCCCCAGGGGAGATGTGAATTTGCACCAGGGAGAACGCGGGGTGCATCCAATGGAGAAAGACGAGATCCTGCGGGTTGAGGCTCTCGGCAAAGTTTACCGCTCTGGCAGCACGGAGCTCGTGCTCTTTGACAACCTGTCTTTCCGGGTTAAGGAAGGCGAGATGCTAGCGATCGTGGGGCAGAGTGGCGCGGGAAAAAGTTCCCTGCTGCACATTCTGGGAGCGCTGGATTCGGCAAGCTCGGGCGAGGTGTACTTCCGTGACATCCGATTGCGGTCGCTGGCGGAGGAAGACGCGGCGGAATTCCGCAACCGCGAGATTGGGTATGTGTGGCAATTCCACTACCTTCTGCCGGAGTTCACTGCGCTGGAAAACGTGGCGATGCCGCTGTATGTGCGCGGTGAAAACCGGCGCCAGGCGGAGGCCAAGGCTGCCGAGTGGCTGAGCGAGGTTGGGCTCGCCGATCGCGGGCATCATCGTGCGGGCGAGTTGAGCGGGGGTGAGCAGCAGCGGGTATCGCTGGCGCGGGCCTTGATTACGGCTCCCAAGATGTTGCTGGCCGACGAGCCAACGGGCGATCTGGACCACCGCACGGCGGAGTCGGTGTTTGAGCTAATCTCCAGACTCCACGTCAGTTACCGGCTGACTTCGATTCTGGTGACGCACAACCTGGCATTTGCGCGCCGCTGTAGCCGCACGCTGCGATTAGAGGGCGGAGGGCTGACGCAGGCGACGCCGGATTCTTTATCGCCGGCTTCGGCTTAATTTCTGTTCGCTTGCGTGGTGATTTTCTGGCATAGTGAGCGTAACGCTCACGAAGAATACCAAACGCACGACTGACAGACTTTGGCCGCCATTTTTCGCGGTAGAGAGACAGGTCTAGTATTTTTGTTCCCTCTGGCGTTTGTAACCAGCGGGGTGGGCTCCATTGGAGATTACCGGAGGATTGGTTTTCCGGCGGCGCCAAAGGCGAAAGCAGGGAGAAGGTTTCCCGCCGGCAGTAATGGCCGGGGGCGGAGGAACCTGGAGAGACACAATGTTTGAACGGTACACCGAAAAAGCGAGGCGGGTAATCTTCTTTGCACGTTATGAGGCCAGTCAGTTTGGCTCTCCGTATATCGAGACGGAGCACCTGTTGCTGGGCCTTCTGCGCGAAGACAAGGCGCTAACCAATCGCTTTCTTCGCCAGCATTCGTCGGTGGACTCGATCCGCAAGCAGATTGAAACCCACACGACGGTTCGCGAAAAGGTTTCGACCAGCGTGGACCTGCCGCTCAGCAATGAGTGCAAGCGGGTGCTGGCCTATGCCTCGGAAGAAGCCGAACGGCTGAGCCACAAGCACATTGGCACCGAGCATCTGCTGCTGGGATTGCTGCGCGAGGAGAAATGTTTTGCGGCGGAGATGCTGGCCGAGCGCGGGCTGAAGCTGGCCGCGATTCGCGAGGAGTTGCAGCGGACGACGCAGGAGAAAGTTCAGCAGGCGCCGCAGCGGGCCGCCAACCGCGAGTCGTCACTGCTGGCGGAGTTCTCACGCGACCTTACCCAGGCGGCGATGGAGAATCAACTGGACCCGCTGGTGGGGCGCGATGGCGAGGTGGACCGCACGATTCAGATCCTGTGCCGGCGGACCAAGAACAACCCGGTGCTGATCGGTGAGCCGGGCGTGGGCAAGACAGCGATTGTGGAGGGTTTGGCGCAGCGCATCGCCGACGGCGAAGTGCCGTCGTTTCTGGCCGACAAGCGGGTGCTTGCCCTGGATCTTTCCCTGATTGTCGCGGGCACGAAATATCGCGGGCAGTTTGAGGAACGGCTGAAGACGATCATGAAGGAGCTGATTGAAAATCAGAACTCCATCATCTTCATCGACGAGTTGCACACCCTGGTGGGAGCGGGCTCGGCCGAGGGATCGCTGGACGCGGCCAACATTCTGAAGCCGGCGCTTTCGCGTGGCGAAATCCAATGCATTGGAGCGACGACGCCGGGTGAGTACCGCAAGTCGATTGAGAAAGACCGTTCACTGGAACGGCGCTTCCAGTCGGTAAAAGTGCCGCCGCCGAACGAGGCGGATTCGGTGAAGATCCTAATGGGCATCAAGGACCGCTACGAGAAGTTTCACGCGGTCAGCTACACCGACGAGGCGATCAACTTCGCGGTGTCGCACTCGAACCGTTACATTCCGGACCGTTTCTTGCCGGACAAGGCGATCGACTTGATCGATGAAGCGGGAGCGCGGGTGAAGCTGCGCCAGTCGGCCATGCCGGAAGAGATCACCGAGGTGCAGAAGCGCATCAAGTTCATCGTGCACCGGATGGAAAACGCGATTGCGAATCATGAATTCGAGAAGGCGCGTTTCTATTCGGACGAAGAACGCAAGGAGCGCGAAAGCCTGCGCGAACTGCGGGATAGATTCCACCTGGACGAAAGCGCCACGGGAATCGTGCAGCGCGAGGACATCGAGGAAGTGGTCTCGCGCTGGACGGGAGTTCCGGTGGCGGCGATCAAGGAAGAAGAATCGCAGAAGCTGCTGCGCATCGAGGAGGAACTGCACAAGCGGGTGATCTCGCAGGACAAGGCGATCAGCGCACTGGCCCGCGCGATCCGGCGCTCGCGCGCGGGATTGAAGAATCCGGCGCGTCCGATCGGCTCGTTCCTGTTCCTTGGCCCGACCGGCGTTGGCAAGACGGAAGCAGCGCGGACGCTGGCGCAGTTCATGTTCGGCAGCGAGAAGAGCCTGATCCGCTTCGATATGTCGGAGTACATGGAGAAGCATTCGGTGAGCAAGTTGATCGGCTCGCCTCCAGGCTATGTGGGCTACGAGGAAGGCGGACAACTGACGGAGCGGGTGAAACGCGCGCCGTATTCGGTGGTGCTGCTGGATGAAATCGAGAAGGCGCACCCGGATGTGTTCAACATCCTGCTGCAGGTGTTTGAGGATGGGCAGTTGACCGATGGCCTGGGCAACACGGTGGACTTCAAGAACGTGATCCTCATCATGACTTCCAACATCGGCGCGCGCCACATGATCAAGCGCGAAGGACTGGGCTTTTCCTCCAACAAGGAAGAGAAGATCAGCGACAAGGTGGAAGAGATGGTGCGGAGCGAGGTGAAGAAGACCTTCAATCCCGAGTTCCTCAACCGCCTGGACGAAGTGGTGATCTTCAACGCCCTCAGCGAACAGGACCTGAACCAGATCGTGGAGTTGATGGTGACGCAACTGAATCACAACCTGGCGCAGAGAGCGATCACGATCACGGTGACCGAAGACGCGCGCAAGTGGATTCTGGAAAAGACCATTACGGATCGCAGCTACGGAGCGCGTCCGCTGCGGCGGGCACTGCAGAAGTACGTGGAAGATCCGCTGTCAGAGGCGCTGATCCAGGGCAGCATCAAGACCCGTCCGGCGTTTGTCGAAGTTTATCTCGACAACAACCAGCTCTTCTACCGCGAAGTGGGCGAAGAGAAAACCGACGGCGCACTGCTGTTCAACTAAGTTGCACCGGGTTCGACCGGGAAACGCCGCCGGCATGCCGGCGGCGTTTCTCTGTTGGCGCGGGCGCATGGGAAGAGGTTTTGGGCGGCGAAAATTGAACCTTTGCGGCACCGTGCCTCATCCATTCACTATGCAATTACTTGTCTATTCAGCGCCGTGGTGCGGGGACTGCCGCGAGGCAAAACGCTTCCTCGACAAGCACCACATTGCCTACCAGGAAATCAACATTGAGACCACGCCGGGAGCCGCCGACGAGGTGGTTCGCAATACCGGCAAGCGCGCCATCCCGCAGTTTGTGGTCGATGGCAAATGGGTACAGCCTTACCGGCCCGGCCAGGGATTTCTTTACGAAGAAATGAGTGCGTTGCTTGGGGTTGCGAAGAGCTAAAGAATTGCCTCCGGGCAGCCGTTGAGGTTTGCAAGACCGGTTTCCCTTTTCCCCCTGGGCACCGGATCAAGAATCCTTTCCTCCTGTGTGGGCCGGGACGTTTCCGGCCCATTTTTTTGGGGCGGCGGCAAACTCGGAGACCTGTTGCCGGGATTGTTACAATAAGGAGTCCGGGGCTTACTGAGAGCCCGGTAAGGAGCTCGCCTTGATTTCCCGTTATACCCGCCCTGAGATGGGCAAGATATGGAGTGACGAAAACAAGTTCCGCACCTGGTTGCAGGTTGAGGTCGCCGCCAGCGAAACCCTGGCCGAAGCGGGCATTGTTCCCAAGTCGGCGGCGCGGGCGATCCGGGTGAAAGGCGCGGGCTTTGAAGTGGCGCGTATCTACCAGGTTGAGGCCGAGGTGAAGCACGACGTCATCGCCTTCACCACGGCGGTGGCGGAAAAAGTTGGCCCCGAGTCGCGCTGGCTGCACTATGGACTGACGTCGAACGACGTGGTGGACACCTCGCAGGCGCTTCTGGTGCGGCAAGCTTCGGCGCTGCTGCGGGCAGACATCGAACAATTCCTGGTGGTGCTTGAGCGTCGCGCCCGGGAGTTCCGGCAGACGCCGCAGATCGGACGCACCCACGGGGTGCACGCGGAGCCGATCACCTTCGGTCTGAAGATTGCGAACTGGTACAGCGAGATGCAACGCAACCTGGAGCGCTTTGATTTTGCCGCGGAACAAATGCGGGTGGGCAAGCTGAGCGGCGCGGTTGGCAATGGCGCGCACCTGGATCCGAAGTATGAGGAGTTGATCTGCAAGCGGCTGGGGCTGGCGCCCGCGGCGGTTTCCTCGCAGGTGATTCAACGCGACCGGCACGCCTTCTACGTGGCCGTACTGGCCGTGGTGGCCTGCACCCTGGACAAGATCGCCACCGAAATCCGCCACCTGCAGCGGACCGAGGTGCGGGAAGCCGAGGAGTTCTTCAGCGAAAAGCAGAAGGGATCGTCGGCAATGCCGCACAAGCGGAATCCGATCACCTGCGAACAGATTTCGGGGTTGTCGCGGGTGATTCGCGGCAACGTGCAACCGGCCCTGGAAGACGTGGCGCTGTGGCACGAACGCGACATTTCGCACTCCTCGGTGGAGCGCGTCATCCTGCCCGACTCGACAATTCTGCTCGACTACCTGCTGGCCAAAACCAGCAACCTGGTGGACACCATGCTGGTGTATCCGGAGCGCATGCTGCGCAACTTGCACTCCACGGGCGGGTTGGTGTTCAGCGGCCAACTGCTGCTGGACCTGGTGGAAGCCGGGGTGAGTCGGGAAGATGCGTACCGGATTGTGCAGCGCAATGCGATGCAGGCGTGGCGCGAGGAAAAGAATTTCCGCGAACTGGTCTCGGCCGACCCGGAGATTACCTCGCGGGTTGAGAAAAAGACACTGGACCGCGCCTTCGACCTCAAGCGCCAGTTGCGGAACGTGGATAAAATCTTTCAGCGCGTTTTTCCGAAGCGGCGATCCGGGGCCAAGACGGGAGGCGCCAAAGCGAAAGAAAACAAGCGCAGCCGGGGTTGAGCCGGCCAGAGACGAGAGACAAGCACGACCGGGGATAGCTGGTTTCATCTTTTGATGAACATAAAATGATGAGCATAAAAGCGCTCTTAGAGAGGGGCATTCGGCGCTAACATAGCCGTTCAGCATGACGCCCATTCTTGACACGATTCACTCGCCGGCGGACGTAAAGCGGTTGTCGCTTGCCGAACTCATCCAGCTTGCCGAGGAGATTCGCAGTGAACTGATCATGGTGCTGTCCCGCACCGGCGGCCACCTTGGTCCCAACCTGGGCGTGGTTGAGCTGACGATCGCGATGCACTATGTTTTCGAGACGCCAACCGATCACTTTCTCTTCGACGTGAGCCACCAGGCGTATGTTCACAAGCTGCTGACGGGACGGCGCGATCGCTTCGCGACGATCCGCAGTCCCGGCGGACTGAACGGCTTTATGCTGCGCACCGAGAGCGTCCACGACTGCTACGGCGCGGGACATGCGGGCACGGCGCTTTCCGCGGCACTGGGGATGGCGGTTGCGCGCGACAAGCTGGGAGGCAAGGAGCACGTGGTGGCGCTGGCCGGTGACGCCGCCTTCACCTGCGGCATCACCTACGAGGCGCTGAACAACATCAGCCCGCAGACCAAGCGGCTGATCATCGTGCTGAACGACAACAAGTGGTCGATTGACAAGAACGTTGGCGCCATCGCCAGCTACTTCAACAAGATTGTGACCAGCCCGCAGTACCACCGGCTGTATGAACGGGCGGCCAAACTGGTGGAAAAAGTAGGCGGCAAATCGGCGGCGCAGGTTGCGCGGAAGGCCGAGGAAGCGGCCAAGAGCATGCTGTGGCCCTCGGTGATCTTCGAAGAGTTCGGGCTGAAATACTACGGACCCACCGACGGCCATGACATCGCCTCGCTGATTCGCACGTTTCAGTTTCTGAAGACACTGGAGCGGCCGGTGCTGCTGCACGTGATCACGCAAAAGGGACGGGGCTTTGAGCCGGCGGAGGAAAAGCAGAAGAAGTTCCATGGCCTGGGGCCGTACGATCCCGAGACCGGCGAGACCAAACCGCTGGGCCGGCGGACCTACTCGGAGGTGTTCGCCGACTCGCTGACCAAACTTGCGACGGGGAACGAGCGGGTCATCGGGATTACCGCCGCGATGCCAAACGGCACGGCGCTGGATCGCTTCCGGGTGGTGCATCCGGGCAAGTATTACGACGTTGGCATCGCCGAAGAACACGCGGTGCTGTTTGCGGCGGGAATGGCCGCCAAGGGGTTCAAGCCGTTTGTGGCCATCTACTCAACATTCCTGCAGCGCGCCTTCGATCCCGTGGTGCATGACGTTTGCCTGCAGAAACTGCCGGTGGTTTTCTGCATGGACCGCGGCAGCCTGAGCGGAGACGACGGCCCCACCCACCACGGACTGTTCGACATCAGCTACCTGCGCGGGATTCCCAACATTGTGCATATGAATCCCAAGGACGAGGACGAACTCGCCGACATGCTGTATACGGCGATGCTGCATGACGGGCCGGTGGCGGTGCGCTATCCGCGCGGCATTGGGCCGGGCAGCCTGGTGAAGGAGCAACCCGTCGCCATCGCCATTGGCAAGGCCGAAATCCTGGAGCAGACAGGGCAGGACAGGGTTGCCATCTTCTCCCTGGGAGCGATGCTGCCGATGGCGCGCGAGATTGCCGGGACGCTGGCGATGGAAGGCGTAGGGGCTGCCGTGATCAACGCGCGCTTTGCCAAACCGCTGGATACCGAGGTGATCGGGCAGTTCGGGCGCTCGGCTGAAATCCTGCTGACGCTGGAAGACCACGCCCTTGCCGGAGGCTTTGGCAGCGCCGTGCTGGAGGAACTGAGCCGGCAGGGACTGAGCACGCCGGTGCTGCGAATCGGCTGGCCCGACCAGTTTATTGAACACGGCAAGCCGGATGAGCTGCGCAAGAAATACGGGTTGACGGCAGAAGCCGCGCTGACAAAGCTGCGGCTGCATCTTGGGATTCCGGTATAGAGGCTGGGGTTGGTTGGGAAGTGACGCGACGCTGCCACGTTGGGCAGCGTCGTTTTTCAGATGTAGAAATTTCGGATGGAGCCAGAGAAGCTATATCCTGCGGCACGGCGAGGAGCTACGCTGCTGCGATGGTGCGTGGAGTTTCCGCTTTTCTGGTTTGCCTCTGGGTTTGGCCGGTGGCGCTGGCACAGGCTCCCGATGCGGCTTGGCGTGCGGCGTTCACCGGGCGCCTGGTGGCTGCCGCCATGGCACGCGCCCAGGTGCATGTCCGCTACGTTCCCGACTATGTGAAGATCGGCTATCCAGGGGGCGATGTGCCGGCCGATACGGGCGTTTGCAGCGATGAGATCATCCGAATCTACCGCGTGGTGGGGATTGATCTGCAGAAAGAAGTCCATGAGGACATGCTGCAGCACCTCGCTGAGTATCCGGTCCGCGAGCGCCAGGCGGACTCCAATATCGACCATCGGCGGGTGCCAAACTTGGGAAAGTTCTTTGCGCGCCACGGCAGCGCGCTGCCGGTTACCCGCAATGCGAGCGACTACAAGCCGGGCGACATTGTGACCTGGGACCTCGACGGCAAGCACACCCCATTGGAATGGTGGTGGACCGAACCAATTTCTGGGGACGCTACAAGATCCTGCATAACATTGGCCAGGGACCGCAGATTGAAGATGTGTTGTTCGACTGGAAGATCACGGGGCACTATCGTTACTACGGCCCCAGAGGTTGAAACGCGGTGGGTGCAGACGGGTCGTGAGTACAGTGACCGAAGGGAAAGATATTTGATCGCTACGGAATGAGTTTCGTGGGCGTTCCGGTGATCTAGCTTTCTTGCACAACGGGGTTGCGTGTTAGGATCCGCTTGGGCTCAAGTCTGGATTGGAAACATGTTGCGGAAGCCGTTTTTGCTCTCGGTTGTAATCTTTGCCACTCTCCTGCTTGCGGCATTTGCGATGATCGAAAAACTACCGAGGCCTGCCGGGGTCCTGAATCCAGGGACCGGCGCCGAGGCGCGCCGGTTGGCCGAGCTCCAGACGCGGCCGGCACCGGCGGCGCTGCGTAGCGACCTCACCCTGCCTGCTCAGAACAAGCTGCACCTGGTGGCCAAGGGTGAAAGTCTGGCCGGCATTGTGCATGATTACCTGCCGCTGACGAGCTTTATGACGGGCGGCGAGTTGGAGCGGGCGATTCGCTCGGCGAATCCGGGGATCAAGGGGAACTGGCCCAGGCCGGGAACCGGGATCGTAATCCCCTGCTACCGGGAGGATTGGACGGAGAAACCGGTGCGGATTGCGAGGGATTTTGAGGTGCGAGCTGTGTACCTTACGGGCGCGATGGCGGGCAGCTCCAAGGGACTTGCAATCATTCGCAACTGGCGCGAGGCGGGCGGCAACAGCGTGGTGTTCGACATGAAGGACTCCGACGGCTCGGTGAGCGTGGCGACCGGATTGCCGCTGGCGCCAGGGCAGAAAAGCTATCCGATCCGTAACCTGGCAAAGTTCATCGGATTTCTTCATTCCCAAGGGATGCACGTGATTGTGCGCATTGCCATATTCCGCGACGAAATGCTGGTGACGAGGCATCCGGAGCTGGCGGTGCAGTCACGCAAGAACGGGGGAGCGTGGCGGGAAAACGGGAAGCTGGTCTGGACGGACCCGTCGAATCCGAAAATCTGGGAGTACGACATCGGGTTGGCGAAGTTTGCGGCCGCACGTGGGGCGGACGAAATTCAGTTTGACTATGTGCGCTTCCCCGCCGAAGGCGAGCAGAAGGACGCGCGATTCCTGTTTGAGATCCGGCATCCGGATTGGACGCGCGCCGGCGTGATTACGAAGTTCCTCGAGCAGGCACAAGCCGAGCTGAAGCCTTCGGGAGTGCTGTTTTCGCTGGATGTGTTTGGCGTGATGGCCTGGGAGCGTCCGGTTGACCTGGCACATACCGGGCAGGATATTGCGCAGATGGCGAAATACTGCGACGTGATGTCGCCGATGATCTATCCCTCGCACTTCTTCGGCATGGACGGGTACAGCTCTCCCGGGGACGCGCCGGAACACTTTATTGCGGAGTCGATGAAGCGCTTCCAGAAAGTGACCGCGGAAAGCGGGGTGGTGTTGCGTCCATGGTTGCAGGCCTTTGGCTGGAAGACCCGGAGCTATTCCGCGGAGTACATACGCATCCAGGTTGCGGTAGCGCGCGCCAACGGCGGCGACGGTTTTTTGTTCTGGAACGCGAATAACGATTACAGCAAGCCGTATGCGGCGATGGCGCAGATGCGCGAGGACAAGACGAAGTACTTCCGTGGCGACGAGGTGGCCAGCTTCGCGAAAAAGACGCAAGCGGCCGAGGACAAGAGCGCGGCTGCCAATTAGGCGCAGTCCTCCCGGAGGGCGCAGCCGGACGCCATTGAGATACTGGCTTGCACTTTGGGTGGCGGCGCATATAATGCTAGTTTGCCATGTTTTGCGACGATTGCCGTCCTGACCAATACGCGCTGGTCGCCTACGTAAAAAGCGAGCTTGGTGAGTTTGTGGAGGGTTTACGGCGTGAACTGCACCCGGTGCATGCCCACCTGCCGACTCATCTGACGGTGCTGCCGCCGCGACCGCTGCAGGGATCGGAAGAGGAAGCGGTAGCAATGCTGCGGGGGCTGAGTGCGCGGGTGGCTCCCTTCCAAGTGGAACTGGGCGACGTGGAAAGCTTTCTGCCGATCACACCAACAGTGTTCATCCGGGTCAGTTACGCCGGTTACCGGATGCGGGAGTTGCACGACCTGCTGAACCGCGCCCCGCTGGCCTACGACGAGCCACTTCCCTACATGCCGCACGTGACGGTGGCGAAGCTGGGCAACAATTATCGCGCCGCCGAAGTGCTGGAAATGAGCAAAATGCGCTGGGAAAGCTATCCTGGGTCGCATCGCGTATTTGTGGAACGGCTCACCTTTGTGCGCGGCAATGATCACATCTGGACCGACCTGGCCGAGATCGCCTTGTCGGCTCAGCCGCGGTAATCTGCCTGCGGCCGAGGCCTGGCGCCGGGCGCACGAGTGGACAATGGCCGTCTTTCACCTTGCAAATCCAATCGGTTCAACGCTAAATGATCTGAGCGCGGCGTGATCCGGAATGCGCCGAAACCTCCCCGCCCGCTTGCGCAGGATGGCATGGGTGTCAGGAGAGGGGTCGCAACGAGGATACAATGCAGATTGCCGTTTATGGCGCTGGATACTTGGGGACGGTTCTTTCGGCCTGCCTGGCGGATTTTGGAACGCCCGTGGTGTGCTGCGATTGCGCAGAAGGGAAGATTCTGAATCTGCGGGAAGGGCGCATCGACTTCTACGAAAAAAACCTGGAAGAGATTATCCGGCGCAACGTGCGTGCGGGCAGACTGACGTTCTCGACCGAGATCGAGGCGCAGATGGCGCGCGCGCAGGTAATCTACCTGGCGCAGGACAATCCCGACGAGAGCGAAGCACTGGCGGTAAAACTGGCGAAATCGGCGCCACCCGACGCCCTGTTGCTGATATGCACTCCGACGCCGGTGGGCACGGTGACGCGAATTGCGCGGAAGTTCCGCGCGCTGAGTTACGAGCAGGTGGTGGTGTCACATCCGATCTCGCTGACCGAGGGCTGTGCGGTGGAAGACTTTAACTGGCCGGACCGGCTGCTGTTTGGCACCAGCAGCCCCCAGACCATCGCGTTGTTGAAGATCATCTACCGCCCGCTGGTGATGCGCGGTACTCCGCTGATTGTGACCAACTCAGAGACGGCGGAACTGGTGCGCGAGGCCGCGACCGCGTTTCTGGCAACCAAGATCTCATTCATCAACGAGATGGCGGCGCTTTGCGAACAGGTGAACGCCGATGCGCTGGATCTGTCACTGGCGCTGGGGTTGGACAAGCGGATTGCACCACGCTGCCTGCAGGCAGGCGTGGGCCTGGGCGGCAGTTTTGTGGAAAGCGACATTGCCAGCCTGACCGCGCTGGCATCGCGTAAGGGAGTGGAATTGAAGATGTTGGCGGCGGCACGGGCGGTGAGCCAGCAACATGCCGAGCGTACCATGCGCCGGATCGCCGAAGTGATGCCGACACTGCGTGACAAGCGGGTGGGAATGCTGGGATTGGCGGTGAAGCCACACACCAGTTCGGTGGCGGGATCGGCTTCGGTGGCACTGGCGCGGCAACTGGTGGAGAGTGGCGCCGTGGTGCGAGCCTACGATCCTTTTGCGATGATGCAAGCGGACCGGGAGCTGGCGCAGGTTGTGTCCATGTGCGACTCGGCTTACACGGCCGCCGAGGGAGTGGACGCGCTGATCCTGGCGACGGGATGGCCGGAATTCCGCAGCCTGGACTTTGTAAGGATGAAGACCCTGCTGCGCCGTCCGCTGATTGTGGATACGAAAAACCTGCTGGATCGCGAGCGGCTTCGCGGCCTGGGCTTTGAGTACATGGGAGTGGGGCGGATGCAGTCATGAGGGCACGGTGGGAAAGATGAGCGAAATTGCAGCAAGGCCTGGAGCGATCCGGGCCTTTGTTGCGCCTATTGCCGGCGGCGGGTATTCAGCTTGCGCCCTGGGGCCAGGAGACAGAAGAGATAGCGCCGGTCTGCTATAATCGATTTCGGTTCCATGGTGGGTATAGTTCAATGGTGGAACGCCGGTCTGTGGCACCGGATGGTGTGGGTTCGAGTCCCACTACCCACCCCAACAAACTTTTTATAACCAATAGCTTAAAGGTTATTTTGGGCGTGTGCCCGACACGTACCGAATTAAGTATTCAGCCCGAGTTTAGAGTGGGTTGAAGCGCGTTGGCACCAGAATTCGAGTTCTTTCTCCCCCATAAAATCCATTTAATCAATTATTTAGCAAAACAGAAATGCTCTCTTGTACCAACTGCTGTGCCCGCAATCTTTCGAGTGGGTACCCAAGTTAATAACAGGCTCTAAGCAACCGGGTGAGGACAATAAGGCTGCGTGGGCCAAAATTCGCAAGGCGCTCCGGGTAAGCCAGGGCTGGATAAAGCCGACAACCGACAAATCCATATCGAACCGCCATGGAGAGATGGCAGCATTGTCCGGAAACGAGCGCGTTTTCCTGATGGCGCGTTCCTCGACGCTCGTCTATCGCTTGGTACGTTTAAGGTCATTTAATCCAACACAGCTACCGGATTCCGATTTTCCGTTATTGGACGCGGGAAGCGAACCGACCCACCAACACCCGGTAGAGGGTTATACAGCTGACGCGCAGAAGGACGGCGGCCACAGGAGACGCACCCTGTTCAATCAGCTTGCGGGCGTGGCCGATCTGCTGCGCCGTCAGTTTTGGTTTCGGCCAAACTTCACGCCACGATGGCGAAACAGCCTAGTGGGTCGGGCCTGCGTGGAATCGCGGCGCTCCCACCGCGGCGGCGATTGCGGGCGAGCGACGGGCAACCCGGAAGCCAATCTTTGGACGATTGTTGGCGCAAACCGGACTTTGCGTAAACCGGTCCGCCTGCGGCCGACTGCCTCATGCACCCCACGCGCAAGACTTTCTTGGCGATGGGCTCCCCAAAAGAGTGAGGCGCCGGCCGGGAATTGCTGAAGCTGTCCATTCGATTTTCCCCGGAAGCCGATGGCTCGTCGCAAGCAGCGGCATTGACTGGGATCGAATGGACAGCCGGGGCAACTCCCGGGCTAGTTCACGCTCTCCAGACGAGCGCGGATATTGCTGGCAAGCTGGCAGACCGAGGCCAGCTTCTCAACCGCGTCGGTGGGCATCTCCGGCGACTGCATCGCCAGTTGGGTAGAAAGCAGAATCCCGGTCACGGCGTCTCGAATCTCGCTGCGCAACTGCTGTTCGGCGGCGCGAATGGCGATGATCCGCGATTCGCGGTTGCGGCGCATCGCCAGCCGCAACTCGCGCGCGATGCGCTCGGCGTTGCTGATGGCAAGGTTGACATAGACGGGCACGGCCAGGCCGAGATTGTTCAGCAGAGACTCCAGGGCCTCACCCTCCACCTCCACCATCGGATCGTCCAGAATCACCGACGAGTACTCATTGTTGCGCAGCATCGAAGCCGCTTTGCGAACCGTTTCGCAAACCTCAACCGACTCGCCAATGGACTGTTCCAGGGCGTTGCCGCACTCCAGGCGGCGATTGCTCGATGTCACTAGTAGAATCATGATCTCCTCACTGGGCCCGGGCAGCATCCGTCCGGGGCACGGGCGCAGAAATGCATTCACGTGGGATTCCGGATGGCCGCCAGCCTACTGCAGCGCGCCGTACTCTTTGAGTTTGCGATACAAGGTGGTCTTGCCAATGCCGAGCAGCCGCGCGGCTTCCAATTTGTCGCCGTGCAGCAGCTCGATTGCGCCCAGAATCGCCTGCCGTTCCATCTCGGCAATCGGCAGGATGCCGCGCCGCGGCACCGCGAATTCAGCGGCCGGCTCGCTTTGCTCCCGCCAGTTCTGAATCGCCGTGGGAAGGTCGGCGATGTGAACCGTGGGGCCACTGGTCAGGGCGCAGGCGCGCTCGATGCAGTTCTCCAGTTCACGAATGTTGCCCGGCCAATCGTAGCTGAGCATCAGCTTCAAGGCGTCGTCGCTCACATTGCGCTGCAACCCGGTGGAACGCGAAAGCCGCTCCAGAAAGTGGCCGACCAGCAACGGAATGTCCTGTTTGCGCTGCCGCAGTTGAGGAATCCGCAGACTGAGCACGTTCAGGCGGAAGTAGAGATCCTTGCGGAATGTGCCCTGGGAAACCGCCTGCTCCAGATCACGATTGGTCGCCGCCAGCACCCGCACGTCAATGGCGATGGGCTTGGTGCCGCCCACCGGCCGCACTTCTTTTTCCTGCAGGGCGCGCAGCAGTTTGGATTGCAGATCGATGGGTAGCTCGCCGATCTCATCGAGGAAGATCGTGCCGCCGTCGGCGGCCTGCAAAAGTCCATCCTTGTTCTTGTTGGCGCCGGTAAAAGCGCCCTTGACGTATCCGAACAGCTCGCTTTCGATCAGCGACGGCACCAGCGAGCCGCAATCGATGGCCACAAACGGCTTGTCGCGATAGGGCCCGGAGTAGTGAATCGAGCGCGCCACCAACTCCTTGCCGGTGCCGCTTTCACCCAGAATCAACACCGGGTGCGAGCTGTGCGCCGCCTTGCTGATGATGCGATAGAGCTTTTCCATCTCCGGGGAACGGCCCACGATCGCCCCGAAGCCTTCCTTGCTCTTCACCTGCTGACGCAGGATGCGATTTTCGCTCGACAACTGCAGATGACCCAGCACCCGGTCCAGGATCAGGCGCAGTTCTTCCAGGTTGAAGGGCTTGGTCACGTAGTCGTAGGCGCCCTGCTTCATTGCCTGCACCGCCGACTGCACGCTGGCGTAGCCGGTCATTACAATCACTACCGTCTCCGGGCGACGCCGCTTGACCTCTTTCAGAACTTCCAGCCCGCCCAGCCCCGGCAGACGCAGATCCAGCAGCACCACGTCGATGCTGGTGGTGTCCAGAATCCGGAACGCATGTTCGGCGTTGTCTGCGATGTAGGTGGAATAGCCGATGCCCTGGGCCACGTCGCGGCAACCTTCGCGAATGGAGCGTTCATCGTCCACGATCAGCAGATTCAAAAGATTCGCTTCCGCTTTTTCGCGACTGGGTTCCATGGCTAATGCACCCAAGATTGTACTGATCGCCACCTCTGAACTTGAAGTACCCGCGTCACCCATTCGTGTGCCGTGGGACACGCCCGAACTGTGACTGGGTATCGGCGCCTGCCCGCTTCCCCTGCCTGTATCCATCATCTTCCTTGCCTCCATGCCTGACTGTTTCCTCATAAAATCCCCGGCTCTACCCGTGCCGGATCGATTGCGCTCCGGCTTACGGCGGCTTCCAGCTCGCTGCTGGCGGCCAGCAACTGGCTGCGAAGCTCCCGCACCAGGACACAGCCGCGGTCACTGCCCTCACAGATGTCGGTGGCGTAATGCTGCAAGGATCCACCTTCCAGATACTGGGAGAGCAGTCCAGCCGCAATCATGACCCCGGTAAAAACATTCGCCAGTTCATGCAGACGATGACGCATTGTCTGCACCTCGCCGGTCTCCAGGATGACGCTCTGCGGCGTTCCCATCACCGGAGAACCACTCGCCTCGTTCGTGTTCATTTCGGAGTTCATGCCCTGCTATAAGGCAAGACGAGTGCCAAATCGGGCTCCTGGTTGCAACCCATTACAAATGAAGGATTTTCATCAGGCTGAAGACAAACACAGACGGCGGCTTTGTCCCGGATGAATTCCCATAACGGAACAAAACCGCTCGTATTGTCGATCAACTTTATTGTTTTTAAAGGTTTACCGAGTTGGGACCAATTCCGGAAAAGGGAGAAGAAAAGGCGGAGGGGTAACCCTCCGCCTGGGACCTGCACAATCTCTACATTATTCTTATTGTCCGCCGGGTCGTGTGGCCGTCGCTAGCGCGCTGCCTTCCAGCAACAGCACCCCGTGGTGCCGGGTGGTGACGTAGAGCGCCTCACCCTGCAGCATCGCCCCGGTCACTTCAACGCCTGCGGCGGGCTCGGCCTTCCAGCTCCGTCCCTCGTCGCGGCTCACATACACGGTCTTGGAGCCAGCGGCCCCGGCCACCAACCGGCTGCCCTCGGCCCGGATCGAGAGGACCTCGCGCGGCGGCAGCCCGTTCAACACGTGCTCCCACTCCGCAGTACCCTTCGCCTTGCGCGCCCACCGCAGCGCTCCCTCGCTGGTTGCAATCCACAGCGTCTCGTCGCCTGTGACCGTTACCGCATAGACCCGCGTCACCCATTCCGGCAGTGGCAGACGCGACCAGTGTGCTGCCGCATCGCTGCTCTGCCAGACTCCGTGCAGGGTCGCCGCCGCCACGGTCCCCCCATTGGCGGAAACCGAGAAGAATTCTTTTTCTCCGTCCACCGCGCCACCGCTCCAGGATTCGCCCTCGTTCGCGCTCACCAGGACCCCGGCTTCGGTGGCCGCATACCACTGCTGGCCACTCAGCGCCACGGCGGTTGCCCTGCCCTCAAAGGTGGATCGGGTAACGGCCGGCTTCGGAGCTTTCCGGGCAGTGCGTCCCCGGCCAACGGCGGCCACCGGCTTGCCGGGTACCGCGGGCGTTGCTTTCACCAGGTTCTTGCTTCCCTCCCAGCGTTGGCTTTTCGAACTCAAAACGTAGAGGCCGTGGTTGGTCGCCGCCACCAGTTTTCCCTTCGAAGACTCAGCCAGATCGAAGACATCGCTTCCCGCCAGACCCTCGCTGAGTTGGCTCCATCGTCCATCGTGCGAGCGGAAAACTCCGCCGAATTCCTTGTCGTTCAATACGCCGGCGTAGAGATCGCCGGGATGTTCCGAGTCGGCCACCAGGGCCGTGATCTGGCGCTGGCTGAAGCCCTCGTTGGAGGGATAAAAGCTCTGCCCGGCGTCGTCGGAGGCAAAAACTCCGCCGCGATCGGTGGCAATGAGCACCCGCCTGGCGTTGCGCGGATCCACCAGCACGTCATTGAGAATGTAATTCGGCGGTGAAATCAGCTTGAAAACCTTGCCGCCGTCGGTGGTTTTCCATAGCCCCTCGGTGGTCCCGGCGTACACCGTGTTAATGTCCTCTGGATCCTGCTGCAGAACCAGAGTCCGGCGGGCGCTGCTCGGGATTCCCTGCACCTTGTGAAAGAGTTCGCCCCCGTTTTCGCTCTTGTAGATTCCAGAGCAGGCGCTGGCATAAACCGTGCGCGGATTCGAGTGGCCGAGAATGATGGAAAAAACGTCGGAGTCGTCGATCAGGCCTTGCTTGATGTTGCGCCAGGTGGCTCCGCCGTCGGTTGTCTTCCAGGGCAAGTGCCAGGTTCCGGCATAGATGATCTTGGGATCGTGCGGATCAATGGTGACCGACTCGAAGTTCTTCAGATCAGGGTGACCAGCGGGTGTGATCCGCTCCCAGCGTTCGCCCCGGTCCGTGCTGCGGTAGAGTCCGTCCAGCGACGCGGCGACCAGGATCCGCGGATCGGAC
>Ga0181535_10003591_pt1 | contig 17901 bp, 9 predicted proteins | sample PEATcosm2014_Bin_44_FD_119774 | JGI IMG/M metagenome (GOLD analysis project Ga0181535, IMG submission 119774) | Peatland microbial communities from MTU Mesocosm Facility, Houghton, MI, USA - PEATcosm2014_Bin17_30_metaG | ecosystem: Environmental > Terrestrial > Soil > Wetlands > Peat | place... | reverse complement strand
GCCTCTGCCTCGGCCTGCGCCCGGGCCTCCGCCTCGGCCTGCGCCCGGGCCTCCGCCTCGGCCTGCGCCCGGGCCTCCGCCTCGGCCTGCGCCCGGGCCTCCGCCTCGGCCTGCGCCCGGGCCTCCGCCTCGGCCTGCGCCTCTGCCTCGGCGATTGCCCGCGCTTCTGCCTCCTCCTCCGGGGACAACCTGCGAACGGTCTCTTCCATCCGCTCGAACGCGGCTCCGACCCGGGCATCGGCCGCCAGCTCGGAGTCCTGTGCCTTCAGCTCGGCATCCGTCTCGGCCTTGACATCCGCGTCGGGCAGGAACTTGTCCCAGCGGTATTCGAAGTCGTCGATCTCCAGCTCGGCGTCGTCGAGTTCGAGCTCGGCGTCCACCTCGAGCTCCACGTCCTCGTCCGGCACGAACTGGTCCCAGCGGAAGTCGAGCTCGTCCAGCTCTGCATCGTCCGCATCCGACGCGGACTCCCCGCCGCGTGACCGCGGATCTCCCTGGTGCTCGAACTTGTCCCAGGCCAGCTCGGAGTCGTCGAGCTCGGGATTGCCGGAGAGTCCGGTGCTCATGGGGTCGTGGAGCCGGAGTCGACGGTTCTGGAGGCCGCCGGAGTGCTCCCGACGGCGAGGTCGGCGCGCTGAATCGAGAGGCTCGTGGGATGCCTGGCGATCGCACGCAAGAGGCGGTCGATTCCCCGTGCGACCCGGGAGGCAGCCTGGGGCGCGCCGTCGACATCGAGGGCCGACGCGTCAGAGGTCGGGTCGACCGCCCGGCCGGAAGTTGGGTCCACGTTCAGCTATCGGTCGGGAACCCGGGTGAATTGAGCCTTCTTCGTGAGCGGAGGAGGTGGGATTTGAACCCACGGTTGGTTGCCCAACACACGATTTCCAGTCGTGCCGATTCGGCCGCTCTCGCACTCCTCCGAGACTGCAGCCTGGTCAGGCTAACGGTCGCGACGCCCCCGGATGAGCCGACCGGCGTGGGAACGATCGGGTTCGTCGTGGCACTGTCCGGGCATTGTTGTCACTGGGTGGTTACTTTTCCTTGATCTGTGGATTACTCGGCCGAATTGATCAAGGGCCGGCGAGGAGACCCACCCTCATCGACGTGGCGGCGGGCGCCCGCCGGCCGTGGAGGAGCCTGTTCCGGAGGAACCGCTAGCCTGGAGCCGCGCGCCGCCCCGATGTTGGGTGCGGTGGCCGGGTCCTGCGCAACGGCCGCTCGTGAATCGAGTCAGGGTCGGAAGGCAGCAGCTCTCAGCGGGTATGGCCGGGTGCCGTAGCCAACCTGGCCGCCGCACCGAGCACCGGGAGCCGGGCAGGGCCGCCGTGTCTGAGCGCATGGGTAGGCTCGGCCGTCATGGCCGATGCCCCATTCGTCTCGCTCTACCGCCGCTTCCGGCCGGGGCGATTCGACGAGATCAGGGGACAGGATCATGTCGTGCGGGCCCTGCGCAGCGCCGTGCGCGACGACCGGGTGTCGCACGCCTACCTCTTCAGTGGGCCCCGCGGAACCGGCAAGACGTCCTCGGCTCGCATCCTGGCCAAGGCGCTCAACTGCGAGGCCCCCGTGGATGGTGAGCCGTGCGGCACCTGCACCTCGTGCGTCGAGATCACCCAGGGGAACTCCCTGAACGTGCACGAGCTCGATGCGGCCTCGAACAACGGCGTCGACGCCATGCGCGATCTCGTGGCCCATGCGTCGCTGGGCACGCCCGGGCGCTGGAAGGTCTACATCGTCGACGAGGTGCACATGCTGTCGACGGCGGCCGCCAACGCGCTGTTGAAGACCCTGGAGGAGCCGCCGAGCCACGTCGTGTTCGTCCTTGCCACGACCGATCCGCAGAAAGTGCCGCCGACGATCCGCAGTCGGACCCAGCACCTCGAGTTCCGGCTCCTGGGCTCCGAGACGCTGCACGGCTTGCTCGAGTCGGTCAACGCCGACGCAGGGCTCAACCTCGACGAGGAAGCGCTCGAGGCAGCCGTCCGGCGCGGGCGGGGCTCGGCCCGCGACGCGCTTTCGGCCCTGGACCAGGTCGCCGCGGCGGGGTCCGCCGACGCCGCCCGGCCCGAGCTTGCGGAGGTGCTGAACGCCCTCGCCGACGGCGACGTGAGCCAGGTGTTGGTCGCCCTCAGCGCGCTGCTGGCCGGCGGCTGGGGCCCCCAGCAGCTCGCGACAGAGCTCATCGACGACCTGCGTCAGGTCTTCCTCGCCGCGCTGGCCCCCGAACTGTGCGCGGTCTCCGGATCGTCGTTGGAGCGCTTCAGGTCGTTGGCCGAGACGATGGGACTGGCCCGGGTCGTGCGCAGCATGGAGATCCTGGGCCACGCGCTGGTCGACATGCGTGAGGCGCCCGACGCGCAGGTCGTGCTCGAGATCGCGGTCGTGCGAGCCGTGCGGCCCGACCTGGACTCAGGCGTGGAGGCATTGTCCGAACGGGTGAGCGTCCTGGAGCGTTCCCGTTCGGGAGCCGCCGCCTTCCCCCGCCCGGACGCTGCGGGCGAACCTGCGGCTCCTGCAGCACCCGTCGCGCGCGGATCGTCGCCCTCCGCATCGGAGCCGGCCGCGGCCAGCCGCCCGGCCGGCGACGTGGGCAAGCGTCCCTCCATCGGTGCCGTGCGGCGGAACCAGCAGGCCGGTACCGCCCTCACCGCGGTTGCACCTGACCCCCCGACGCCCGAACCCCCTTCGCCCGAACCTGCTCCGGCCGCCGCCGTGTCTGCTCCGGCCACCGGCACGCACACAGTCGGCCCGGTCGATCGCGACAGCCTGACCGAGGCCTGGGGCGACGGGATTCTCCGGGCGCTCCCGGCCCGCGCCAAGGCGCTCTACAGCGCCGGACGCTTCGTCGCCGTGGACGCCACGGGCGCGCACTTCGCGCTACCCAACGCCGCCCACCGTGACCGCTGTGCCGAACTGATCCCGACGGTCGAGGCCGCGCTCGCCGCACACTTCGGCACGCAGGTGACGCTGGTCCTCGATGTCGACGACGCCGCCCCGCCGGCCGCGGGTGCGGTGACTCAGCCCACGGCATCCCGGCGCGGTGGAGACGAGGGCCGCGACTTGGACGTCGAAGAGGTCGACCCGGCCGAGTTCCTCGACCATGCACCCGATGCCGGCGCCGACCAGGAGTCGGCGGCCGAGGCGCGCCTTCTCGATGCCTTCCCGGGAGCCAGCGAGGTGACCGGCTAGGTGTACACCGGCCCTCTCCGCTCCCTCATCGACGAGCTCGGCCGGCTACCCGGCATCGGGCCGAAGTCGGCCCAACGCATCGCGTTCCACATCCTCAAGGTGCCCGGCGAGGATGCGCGCCGGCTGGCCGACGCCATCATCTCCGTCAAGGAGCGCACCACCCTCTGCGAGATCTGCTTCAACGTGGCCGACTCAGGAGCGTTGTGCGCCGTCTGCAGCGACGACCGGCGCGATCCGGACGTCATCTGCGTCGTCGAGGACCCGCGCGACATCGTCGCCGTGGAGCGCACCGGGTTCAGGGGGCGCTACCACGTCCTCGGGGGCGCCCTCAGCCCGCTCGACGGGATCGGCCGTGAGCAGCTCCGCCTGCGCGAGCTGCTCGACCGCGTCAACCAGGGCGTCATCCGCGAGGCGATCGTCTGCACCAACCCCACCATCGAGGGCGAGGCCACCGCCATGCTCGTGGCGCGAGAGCTCGCGCCGCTCGGGGTCACCGTCTCCCGTCTGGCCAGCGGACTGCCGGTCGGTGGCGACCTCGAGTACGCCGACGAGCTGACCCTCGGCCGGGCACTCGAGGGGCGGCGCCCACTCGAGGTGTGAAGAGGCGGGAACCGCCCCGACCGGACGTCCCGTAGAATTGCCGGATGCGGATCGCCATCGTGGGAGCGACTGGACAAGTGGGCGTCGTGCTGCGCTCGATCCTGGCCGAGCGCAACTTCCCAGTGGAGTCCATGCGCTACCTCGCCTCGGCGCGATCCGCCGGCTCGACCCTTTCCTGGCGTGACGCCGACATCGTCGTCGAGGATGCCGAGACGGCCGACCTCTCGGACATCGACCTGGCCCTGTGCTCGGCGCCGTCCTCGGTGTCGCGGGCGCTGGCGCCCCGCCTGACCGCGGCGGGCGCCACCGTCATCGACAACTCCTCGGCGTGGCGCATGGATCCCGACGTCCCGCTCGTGGTGCCCGAGGCCAACGCCGAAGCGCTGCGCGCCATCCCCAAAGGCATCGTGGCCAACCCCAACTGCACCACCATGGTGGCCATCCCGGTGCTCAAGCCGCTCCACGACGAGGCCGGCCTCACACGTCTGATCGTGTCCACCTATCAGGCCGTGTCGGGTGGCGGCGTCGACGCCGTCCGCGAGCTGGCCGAGCAGTTGTCCAAGACGGTGGAGACCGCCGCGGACCTGACCTTCGACGGCTCGGCCGTCGACTACCCGCCCCGCAACGTCTACCCGGTGCCGATCGCCCACAACGTGATCCCGCTGCAATTCAAGATCGTCGACGACGGCTCGCTCGAGACCGACGAGGAGCAGAAGTACTGCAACGAGGCCAGGAAGATCCTGGGGCTGCCCGACCTGGCCGTGACCACCACCTGTGTGCGAGTGCCCGTCTTCACCGGGCACTCGGCCTCCATCGTGTGCGAGTTCGAGCGGCCGATCACACCCGAGCGCGCCACCGAGGTGCTGCGCACCGCGCCGGGCGTGGAGCTGGCGGAGATCCCGACGCCGCTGATGGCAGCCGGCCGCGACGTCTCCTACGTCGGCCGCATCCGGCGGGCCCAGGGTGCACCCGACGCCCTGGCGCTCTTCGTCTCCGGCGACAACCTGCGCAAGGGTGCCGCGCTCAACGTGGTGCAGATCGCGGAGGAGCTGGTCGCTCTCCGCAGCTGAGCTCGACGCGGATCAGTCCGCTCCGGACGACACGGGCTCTGGTCCGCCGACCACCAGGGTGGACATGCGGCGGGCCAGATTGACGGCGTGGTCGCCGAAACGCTCGTAGAAACGGGCGACCATGGCCAGCTCGATCGCGACCGGCAGGGGCATGGTGCCCGCGACGAGCTCCGCGGTCAGGGTCACGTGGAGGTCGTCGAGCTCGTCGTCGAGGTCGTCGATGGACGAGGCCGCACCCGCGGACCGTTCCGCGAAGGCGTCCGCCGTCTCGCGCCAGATGGTGGTGGCGACCTCACCCATGCGCTCGACCAGGCCGCGGCTTCGGGCCGACATCTCGGCGCCCAGTCCCCGGGCGGCCCGGCGGGCGATGTGCTCGGCCAGGTCGCCGTTACGCTCCATGTCGGGCAGCATGCGCAGGATCGCCACGAATTCCCGGCGCTCGTCGGCCGATGTCTCGCCGTGGACGAGCTGGTGCTGCACGGTGGTCGAGATCTGGGCGATCAGTTTGTCGATGACCTCGTCGCGCTTGACCAGCTCCTTGGCGGCGTCCCGGTCGCCGGCCAGCAGGGCGTGCGTGGCGCCCGCGATGCCCTCGCCGACGAGCGCGAAGACCTGGGCGAAGAGCCGGTCGACCTCGTGAGGCTCCGGCATGGTGCGCGGCCACAAGGGCTGTTCCATGGCCAGGGGACCGATCTGGGGCGGCAGGCTCTCCTCGTCCTGGTCGTGGTCCGGAGTGGTCCTGGTGCTGGCACCGAGTTTGAACGGCATTCGGGTCACGCTATCCGCTCCGTCGCAGCGTGACGACCCCGAGTCCCGGGGGTGCCAGTGGCATCCGGATCGGGGGTGCGGGGCAGGTGGCGGGCGGTCCCCGAAGTTGACACACCCCATCGTTACATTGGCCCCATGGTCATCGGAGTGGTGCTCGGCCTTGCCGTCGGACTGGCGATCGGCATCGCATGGCACCTGGCGCGCAGCGCCCGGGTGGCCGGTGCGGCGCGCCTCGCCGAGGGCCGGCTGGCGGACGCGCAGACGGCAGCGTCCGAGCAGGCAGCACAGCTCAGAACCGCATCCGAGGCGGCCGCGCAGGCGGAGACGGAGCGCGCCGTGGCCGTCAACGAGCTGACGTTGATGCGGAAGGCGGCGACGGAGGCGACGGCGCGCGCCGAGGACGAGCGGGTTCGCTTGACCGGCGCGTTCGCTGAGCTGTCGGCCGAGGCCCTGGCCCGGAACAACGAGCAGTTCCTCGCGCTGGCCGACACGAAGTTCAAGGAGGCGCGCACTGCAGCCCAGGGCGATCTCAGCCAGCGGCAGCAATCGATCGCGCAGTTGCTGGACCCGCTGAGCGAGACCCTCGCCCGCTACCAGCGCGGCCTCCAGGAACTCGAGGTCGAGCGCAAGGGTGCCTACACCAGCCTGAACGAACGGGTGGCGGCGCTACACCTCGGGCACGAGCAACTTCAGAAGGAGACCAGGAACCTCGTCACTGCGCTGCGCTCGCCCCAGACGCGGGGACGGTGGGGGGAGATCCAGCTGCGACGCGTGGTCGAGATGGCCGGCATGCTCGAGCACTGCGACTTCGACGAGCAGGTGTCGACCACGACCGACGACGGTCGACTGCGCCCGGACATGATCGTGCACATGCCCGGAGGCCGGGACATGGTGGTCGACGCCAAGGTCCCGCTCGATGCCTTCCTCAAGCTCATCGAGGCTGACGACGACGAATCCCGGTCCCTCTTCCAGGTCCAGCACGCCAGGCAACTGCGTTCCCACGTGGACCAGCTCGCGAAGAAGGAGTACTGGAAGCAGTTCGCGTCCCCTCAACAGGTGGTGGCGTTCATTCCGGGCGACCAACTGCTCTCGGCGGCTTACGAGTCCGATCCCACCCTGCAGGAGTACGCCATGTCGAACGGCGTGCTGCTCACGACGCCGACCATGCTGATCGCCCTTCTCCGCACTGTGGCGTTCGGGTGGCAGCAGGAGACCCTGGCGGACAACGCCCGCCAGGTCCAGCAGCTCGGGGCCGAGCTCTACGATCGGTTGCGCTCCATGACGGGCCACCTGCAGTCGTTGCAGCGCAGCCTGACCTCGAGCGTGGAGGCGTACAACAAGGCGGTCGGCTCGCTCGAGACGCGTGTCCTGGTGTCGGCCCGTAAGTTCCCGGGTCTTGGCGTCGTCGGGGGTGAGTCGGTGGAGATCGCCGCCCTGTCGCCCATCGAGGTCGCGCCACGTCACCTCCAAGCGGTAGAGCTGCGGAGCGACGACGACGAGGAAGCCGAGATCACGGAGCCGACCATCCTGGCGCTCCCCGAGAGCGGTCCCACCGCGGGGACGGGCTCGTAGAGTGCCTCCCGTCTGACGACGCCCCCCCGAGCCGGGGTCGTCCGGGCCGTCTGCGACCCGGTCAGCGGCGAACAGCGGCGACCTACTCTGCGGGGGTGCTGCACGTCCACCGATCCGAGCAGGCCGACGCCCTGGTGTCGATGCTGTGCGACCTGGTCGCCGAGCCGCTCGACGACCCCATGACTTCCGAAGTGGTGTCGGTTCCGACGCGGGGCATCGAGCGCTGGCTGACCCAGCGCCTCTCCACGCGGCTCGGCGCGAGCGCGGGCGGCCAGGACGGGGTGTGCGCCAACATCGACTTCCCGTTCCCCGGAGCCTTGGTGAACCGGGCGTTGGCGCTCGCGGCGGGCGCCGAGCCCGATGCCGACCCCTGGTTGCCGCAACGTGCGGTGTGGCCCCTGATGGAGGTGGTCGACGACCACTTCGACGAGGAGTGGGTGGGCCCGCTTGCGGTGCACATGAGCAAATCAGGGACCACGGACGAGCGCTTCGGGAGCATCCGTCACGTGGCCGACCTCTTCGACCGCTACTCCGTGCACCGGCCGGACATGCTCCAGCGCTGGGCGGAGGGAGTCCGGCGTGACGACGAGACGCTGTGGCAGTACGAGCTGTGGCGGCGGCTGCGGAAGCGGATAGGGCGGCCCAGCCCCGCCGAGCGGCTGCTCGACGCGACGAGGCGACTGCGGGAGGAACCCGGGCTCCTCGACCTGCCGGCCCGGCTGTCACTGTTCGGTTTGACCAGATTGCCTGCGAGCTACCTCGACGTGCTCGAGGCCATGGCGGAATGTCGTGCCGTGCACCTCTTCCTCCTGCATCCCTCCCCGGCCCTGTGGAACCGTCTGGAACCCCAGATCGGTCCCCTGTCGCGGAAAGTGCTGCGTCGGGACGACCCCACGGCCTCAACACCCCGCAACCCCCTGCTGGCGTCGTGGGGCAGGGACGCCAGAGAGATGCAGCTCGTCCTCGCCGGGGCCGTTCCCGACGGGCAGGAACCCGATCCGCTGTCCCGGGTCGGCCCGAGAACCCTGCTCCAGCTGATTCAGGACGACGTCCGGGCCGATCGCGCACCAGGCGGTGCGGGCGGGACGGAGGACGCGGGCCGACCATTCCTGGACGGCGACGACGCCAGTGTCCGCGTCCATTCGTGTCACGGGCGCGGGCGGCAGGTGGAGGTCCTGCGCGACGCCGTGCTCCACCTGTTGGAGGAGGACGAGACCCTCGAGACGCGTGACGTCATCGTCATGTGTCCCGACATCGAGGGATTTGCCCCACTGATCGAGGCGACGTTCGGCGGGTACGACGAGGTCGACGGGTTGGATCGCCCCGCCCACCAGCTCGAGATCCGCCTGGCGGACCGCTCGCTCCGTCAGACCAATCCGGTGATGGCGGTGCTCGCCGAGGTTCTGGAGCTCGCCCCCGCACGCGTGACCGCGACGCAGGTCCTCGACCTCGCGGGTCGCGAGCCGGTCCGCCGCCGGTTTCGCTTCAGCGACGACGATCTGTCCCGATTGGAGCAGTGGGTCCGGGAAGCCCGGGTGCGCTGGGGTTTCGATAAGGAACACCGAGATGCCTTCGGGCTCGGCACCATCGGAGCGAACACGTGGCGGTCCGGCCTCGACCGGATACTCCTCGGGGTGGCAATGGCGGATGAACGCCAGCGCCTTTTCGAGGGGGTGCTACCGCTCGACGACGTCGAGACCAGCGACATCGAACTGGCCGGCCGCCTCACCGAGTTCATCGAGCGACTCCGCTGCGCGATCGATGCACTCGCCGAGACCCGTACGGTTGACCGATGGGCGAGCACGCTGGCCCAGATCTCGGATTCGCTGACGGCGACCACACCACGTGATGCATGGCAGCAGGCCCAGCTCACGGCCCTCCTCGAGGAGCTCGTCGGCGAGGCTACGGACGAGCAACGGGTCAGCTCTGTGCTGCTCGGCCGTGACGACGTTCGCTCGATCCTGGCGGACCGCCTGAAGGGCCGGCCGACGCGCGCGAACTTCCGAACCGGGCACATCACCGTTTGCACGCTGGTCCCGATGCGTTCCATCCCGCACAGGGTCGTGTGCCTGCTGGGACTCGATGACGGCAGCTTCCCCCGGCACATCGAGCGCGACGGAGACGATCTCTCGGCGCAGGACCCACGTGTCGGTGACCGTGACGTCAGGAGCGAAGACCGGCAGCTCCTGCTCGACGCACTCCTGGCCGCCCGCGAGCACCTGGTGATCACCTATACGGGCCGCGACGAGCGTTCCAACCTGCCCCGTCCACCCGCCGTCCCCGTTGGCGAGCTCCTGGACGTCGTCGACCGCACCGTGCAGACCGATGACGGGCCGGCATCGCAGGCCGTCATCGTCAAGCACCCGTTGCAACCCTTCGACCACCGGAACTACGAGCCGGACCGGCTCGTGTCAGGCGGACCCTGGAGTTTCGACGAGTTGCATCTGGCCGGCGCCCGCGCCGCACTCGTGCCGCGACGCCACGCGCCCGAGTTCCTGGAGCGTCCGCTCCCCGACCCCGTCGAAGACCAGGGGATGATCGAGCTCGACCACCTCGACCGCTTCGTCCGTCATCCGGTCCGCGCGTTCCTGCGCGAGCGGCTCGGCGTCTCGCTGTGGGACCGCACCCGTGACTTCGAAGACGCCATCCCGATCGACCTGGACGGGTTGGCAGAGTGGGAGATTGGCGAGCGCGTCCTCAAGGCCCGACTTGGGGGCGACGACTGGGCGACGTGCGAGGCAGCGGAGAAGGCGCGCGGGGCACTGCCACCGTCCTCACTGGCCGATCCGCTGCTCAATGAGATGGCCTATTCCATTGAAGCGCTGGTCGCGGCGTCTCGCGAAGATGCGGATGCAGCGCCGAGGGCTGTGGACGTGCAGGTCGACCTGGCGGGCATGTCAGAAGTGCTCGGTGCCGTGTCGGGGGTGCGTGGCGACGTCGTCCACACCGTCACCTACCGGAGGATGCAGCCCTCGCTGCGTCTGGCCGCGTGGGTCCGCTTGCTCGCCCTGAGCGCAGCCCGACCCGACCACCCGTTCAAGGCGGTCACGATCGCACGAGCGGAACGGAGATCGTCGCGCCTCGTGAGTCTGTCGAGGATCGGTCCGCTCGGTCCTGATCCGCACACACGGAAGTTGGTCGCCGACGTCCACTTGCGCAATCTCGTAGACCTCTACCGGCGGGGGATGCGTGAACCCCTTCCGCTGTACTGCAAGACGTCGGCGGCCTACGCTGCCGCCCGCCGGGCCGGAGCCGACGACGCGGACGTGCCCGCACTCGGCGAGTGGGAGTCGAACAGGGACTTCAAACGGGAGAACCGGGAGAACGAGCACCTCCTCGTGCTCGGCGGGGAGCTCTCGTTCGTCGAGATGGTGGCACGCTCGGGAAGGCCGGGCAACGACGAGTCGGACGAGGGTGCGGTGTCGGGCGAATCCAGCCGGTTCGGGTTGTATGCCCGCAGACTCTGGGACGGGCTGCTCGAGTTCGAGAAGATCGCCAACCAGTGACGGCGCCGACAGATCCGCAGCCGTTCGACGTCTCCGGCCCCCTCCCCGCCGGTACGACCCTGCTCGAGGCGAGTGCGGGCACCGGGAAGACCTTCACCATCGCCGGACTCACGACGCGGTACGTGGCCGAGGCGAACTTGCCGATCGATCGTCTTCTCGTCATTACGTTCACGCGCATGGCCACGGGGGAGCTCCGCGAGCGGGTACGGGAGCGCCTTGTACGTGCCCACGACGGACTCGTCGATGTTCTGGCCGCTGCGGAAGAGCACACTGACGACGAGATCGTCCGCGTGCTCGCCGACGCTCCGCCTTCCGAGCAGGAGGTGCGCCGCCATCGGCTGGCCAAGGCGATCGCCGACTTCGACGCAGCGACGATCGAGACGACACACGGGTTCTGTCTCCAGGTCCTGTACGGGCTCGGTACGGCGGGTGACGTCGACCGCGAGGTCACCCTGGTCGAAGACGTGCGAGATCTTCTCGAGGAGGTGGTGGACGACCTGTATCTCCGCAAGTTCGCCCACCGCACGAACGAGCTCGGCTTCTCCCGCGAGGACGCACTCAAGATCGCACGGAAGGTGATGGAGCAACCCGATGCCGCAGTGGTCCCGGGCTTGTCCGACGCGGACGATCTGCCTTCCACGCGGCGCCGGTTCGCACGGGCGGTCCACGACGAGATGGATCGCCGGAAGCGGACGCTCAAGATCCTGACCTATGACGACGTACTGATCCGCCTCCGTGACACGTTGCGCGACCCGACCCGTGGTGCTGTCGCGCGGGCTCGCCTGCGTGAGCGCTATGACGTCGTTCTCGTCGACGAATTCCAGGACACCGATCCTGTCCAGTGGGAGATCATGCACCGCGCGTTCGGCGATCAGGGGACGACGCTCGTCCTGATCGGCGATCCCAAGCAAGCGATCTACGCGTTTCGCGGGGCCGACGTGGACACCTATCTCAGGGCCAAGCACCTCGTGCAGTCCGAGTGGACGCTCGATGTGAACTGGCGCAGTGATGCTGGCCTCCTGCGCGCGTACGACGCCCTCTTCGCCGGTGCGCAGCTCGGACAGGCGGGTATCTCGTACCGGAACGTCCATGCCGCAGACGCCAACGCGGCACCCCGGCTTGTTGGCGCGCCTGTGGCCTCTCCGTTGCGGGTCCGAATCGTGCGAGCCGAGGACCGCCTCGTGGCGCGCACGCAGCAGGGCCACCTCAAGGCACCGGATGCGCGCGAGCTCATCGCCGGCGATCTCGCCGCCGAGACGGTCCAGCTGCTGAGGGCGGAGCCCGAGGTCGTCACACGCCGCCGCGACGGCACGGAGGTGGCACGCAGACCGCTGCATCCCGGCGATGTCGCTGTCCTCGTGCGCTCGAACAAGCACGCGGTGACGGTGCGTGATGCCCTACGCGCGGTCGGGGTCCCCGCTGTCATCGGCGGCGCCGGATCGGTGTTCGTCTCCGAGTCCGCCCGCGAATGGCTGCGGTTGCTCGAAGCGCTCGAACGTCCCGCGTCGCGGGAGCGTGCGTCCCTGGTGGCGCTGACCCAATTCATCGGGTGGTCGGCCGAAGAGGTGGCGCGTGCCGATGAGGCCCGATGGGAGGATCTCCACTGGTCCCTGCACAACTGGGCCCGGTGCCTGCGCGACCAGGGCGTCGCTTCCTTGTACGAGACGATCAGCGGCCACACCGGCTTGCCGGCCCGCGTGTTGTCGCGTCCCGATGGCGAGCGGTTCATGACCGACTTGCGCCACCTCGCGCAGCTGCTGCACGAGGCGGGGGCGATCGAGGGGGTGGGACCGACGACACTGGCCAATTGGCTCGGTCGCCGTATCGTCGAGGCAGATCGCGAGGCGGAGACCGAGGAGCGCACGCGGCGCCTCGAGTCGGACGCCAACGCAGTCCAGGTGATCACGATCCATCGGAGCAAGGGGCTCGAGTTCCCGGTGGTGCTCTGCCCCTACGCCTGGGACGGCTACATCCACAAGACGGATGTGCCGGTGTTCCACGACCCGGAAAACGCCCACGAGCGCACCATCGACGTCGGATGCCCCGGTCCGGAGCTGATCGCCCACAGGAAGCTGGAGGAGATCGAAGGGCAGGGCGAAGATCTGCGTCTTCTCTACGTCGCCTTGACGCGCGCCCAACACCAGACCGTGCTGTGGTGGGCCGGCAGCAGGGACACCAAGAACTCGCCCCTGTCGCGGCTGATGTTCGCCCGTGGGGCGGGCGGAGAGGTGCTGCCGCACGGGAAGAAGTCGCAGCCTGATTCCACGGTCGAGCAGACCTTCTCCGCGTTGGGCCCCGAGGTATCCGTCGAGCACGTGACCCCGCCCCCCGACGTCCGGTGGCAACCGGACGCCGGCACCCCCGTCGACCTCGAGGCCGCCCTCTTCGATCGCTCTCTCGACGTCGACTGGCGCCGCGTGTCGTACTCGAGCATCACCCGAGCGCTGCACGGAGAGCCGCTCATCGGCAGCGAGCCGGAGGAGCCGCTGACCTCCGACGAAGTGACACCGGTCGCCCCCTGGGGAACGGTCGGAACCGCATCGGACGAGGACGGGCTCCGGTCCACGGCACTCGGGCTCGCCGGTATGCCCGGTGGCGCCCTCGTCGGCACCATCGTGCACAGCGCGCTGGAGAGGATCGACTTCGCCTCGCCCGACCTCGTGACAGAGGTCGCCGAGGCGGTCGAACACGAGTTGGCCTGGCGAAGCGTGGATCTCGGGAACAAGGACGCTGCCGTTGCCGGGCTCTGCGCGGCTCTCGAGTCACCGCTCGGCCCCTCGGTCGGTGAGGTGCGGCTGTGTGACATCGCCCGCCGCGACCGACTCGACGAGTTGGGATTCGAGATCCCGCTCGTCGGTGGCGACCTGCCCACGGCGCAGCTCCACGTGTCCGACCTCGCCGACGTGCTCGAGATGCACCTGAGCCCCGGTGACCCGGTGCGCGCCTACGCGGACCGTCTGCGCGACCAGGCGCTCAACGGCGTGCTCCGCGGCTACCTGAACGGGAGCCTCGACCTCGTGTTCCGGCTGCCTGGCGACCGCTTCGTGCTGGCCGACTACAAGACGAACAGGCTGGCCCCGCCCGACGAGACGCTCACGGCCTGGCACTACCGTCCGGAGGCGGTCGAGTCCGAGATGGCGGAGGCTCACTATCCCCTGCAGGCGCTCATCTACTCCGTGGCACTGCACCGGTACCTGCGCTGGCGCCTCCCCGGGTACGACGTGGCGCAGAACCTCGGCGGTGTCCTGTACTTGTTCCTGCGTGGCATGAGTGCATCGGAACCCACCCGGGTCGGCGAGCACCCCGTCGGGGTCTGGTTCTGGCGGCCACCGCCAGGGTTGGTGGAGTCGTTGAGCGATCTGTTCGACAGAGGCGTTCACCCGTGATGCCGACCGAGGAGCTGGACCGTTTTGACCCCGCACTGGTCCTGGGCGCGAAGGGGCTGCTGCGCGAATTCAACGAGACCGGCGTGCTGGCGGCCTCGGATGTCCACGTCGCGGACAGATTGACCGCGCTGAGCAGCGTCACCGATGAACTCGTGCGGCTCGGGGTCGCCTTTGCCGCCAGGGCACCGCGTCTGGGTCACGTGTGCGTCGACCTTGGCGCGATCAGGCTCACCGCGAGCAGCGAGTCGGATGCGGACACCGACGTCGATGCCCTGCCCTGGCCGGACCCGGACGCCTGGCTGGCCGCCGTGCGTGCGAGCCCTCTCGTCGGGGAGGATTGTCCGCTGTATCTCTCCGGAACGAACCTGTATCTGAACCGGCTCTGGGTGGACGAGGTCCAGGTGGCCTCCGATCTCCTGAGGCTGGCCTCCGCACCCGCGGACGGAGTCGACGAGGCATTGCTGACCAACGGCCTGGTCCGGATGTTCCCGGCCGGCTCCGCCGATGCCGACCCAGCTCACCTCCAGACCCTGGCGGCTGCGGTCGCGGTGCTCCGGAGAGTCTCGGTCATCGCCGGCGGTCCGGGGACGGGCAAGACCACCACGGTCGCCCGTGTCCTCGCCTTGCTCCAGGAGCAGACGATGGCGATGGGCCGACCCCCGCCCCTCATCGCATTGGCAGCCCCCACGGGCAAGGCGGCAGCCCGCCTGGAAGAGGCGGTACGCGCCGAGGCGGCCGGGTTGGGTCTCGACGACGACCTGCAGCAACGGCTTCGTGGCTTACGCGGCATGACGCTCCACCGGCTCCTCGGCTTCGATCCGGGCAACCGGACGCGCTTCCGCCACAACCGGTCGAACCCTCTCCGCCACGACGTGGTCGTGGTCGACGAGACCTCGATGGTGGCCCTTTCGATGATGACGCGCCTGCTCGAAGCCATCCGCCCCGACGCCCGCCTGATCCTCGTCGGCGACCCCGAGCAGCTGGCCTCGGTGGAGGCCGGCGCCGTGCTCGGCGACATCGTCGGACCAGCCTCAGTGGGCTTGTGCATGGGAAGCGCGGCGCGCGCCCGCCTGGAGTCGGTCACCCGGTGGCCGGTGGTCGAGGAGGCGAGCGCCCATCACTCGGCTGTCGGGGACGGCGTGGTCTCGCTGCGTCACGTGCACCGCCACCGGGGAGCCATCGCCGAATTGGCCCGGGCCATACAGCGCGGCGATGAGGACGCCGCGCTGGCAGCGTTGGACGCTGGCGAGTCGAACGTCCAGTGGATCCCCCTCGAGGCGTCACAACCTGCGGCCGAGCGCGTCGACGCGATCCGCGCTCTTGCCGTGCGGAGCGGCCGTGACGTCATTGAGGCGGCGAAGTCCGGTGACGCAAGGGGGGCGCTCCAGGCCCTGGGGGGGTTCCGCCTCCTCTGCGCGCATCGGCGAGGACCAGATGGCGTCACGACCTGGACCCAGCTCATAGAGAGATGGCTCCTGGCCGAGGTCGAGGACTTTGCCGTGGGGGCCGATTGGTACGTCGGGCGTCCGCTCATCGTCACGGAGAACGACCACGCCCTGCAGCTCTTCAACGGCGACATAGGTGTCGTGGTCAAGGGACGCGACAGGCCCATGGAGGCGGCCTTCGAGCGGGGTGGCGACGTCGTCACGGTCAGTCCCACGCGGCTGGCCGCGGTCGACACCGTGTACGCGATGACGGTCCACAAGAGCCAGGGTTCCCAATTCGAGGTGGTCGCCTTCGTGCTGCCCGCGCCCGGCTCGCGGATCCTCACTCGGGAACTGCTCTACACGGCGGTCACACGCGCCCAGGAGCGCCTCCTCCTCGTCGGTCCCGAGGAGTCGATCCGATCTGCCATCGCGAAGCCCATCGCGCGCGCGTCGGGATTGCGGGATGCCCTGTGGAGCGTCGGGAACGATCCTGCCGCGACGTCGGATGGCGTCGGCGGGTGATGCCGCTGCGCTGTCGATGACAACGGGGTGTCAACGACCCGGCACACCGGCCTTCCACGACCCGACGCCCGTTTGGTGTGGAAGTCCCGATCTGACCATCCCCGATTGCCGATTTCCCGTTATTTATGCTCGCATCGCAAAGATAATCCTTGGTCTCAATCCAAAAACAGCCGATACACAGGTTGGATTCAGGGTGTTGACCCATGATGAGACTGACATGACTCCGTAACAAAGGCGGAGCCTGAGGGAAGACAAAGGTGACGATGAAGATCCTGGTTCTCGGAGGAGACGGCTATCTCGGTTGGCCGACCGCCTTACATCTGTCGGCACTGGGACACGAGATCACGATCGTCGACAACCTCGTGCGCCGCGAATACGACCGGGAGATGGGCGTTGACAGCCTGGTGCCCATCGCTCCGCTGCAGGATCGTGTCAACCGCTGGGAGCAGCTCTCCGGGCACGCGATCGACGTCCGGATCGGCAATCTCACCGATGCCGCCTTCACCTACGGCGTTGTCATCGAGGCCAAGCCCGACGCCATCGTGCACTTCGGAGAGCAGCGTTCGGCGCCCTACTCCATGATCGACCGGGAGCACGCCGTCTACACCCAGGTCAACAACGTTGTCGGGAACCTGAACGTCATGTACGCCATTCAGGAGACGGACCCCGAGATCCATCTCGTGAAGCTCGGCACCATGGGGGAGTACGGGTATCCCAACATCGACATCGAAGAGGGGTTCATCGAGATCACCCACAAGGGACGGACCGACCTGCTGCCATATCCGAAGCAGCCGGGCTCCTTCTACCACCTGTCCAAGGTGCACGACAGCCACAACATCATGTTCGGCTGTCGCATCTGGGGACTGCGTGCCACCGACCTCAACCAGGGCATTGTCTACGGGCAGTCGACGGAGCAGACCGACCTCGATCCCGTCTTGGCCACCCGTTTCGACTACGACGGCGTCTTCGGGACGGTGCTGAACCGCTTCTGCGTCCAGGCCGTGACGGGACACCCGCTGACCGTCTACGGCGCCGGTGGCCAGACCAGGGGCATGCTCAACATCCGCGACACCCTGGCCTGCGTCACGCTGGCGATCGACAACCCCGCAGACCGCGGCGAATTCCGGGTCTTCAACCAGTTCACCGAGTCCTTCTCCGTGCGCGACATGGCCCTGATGGTCAAGAAGGTCGCCCCGAATCGGGTCGACATCGCCGAGGGCCTGGCCAATCCGCGGGTCGAGAACGAGGAGCACTACTTCAACGCCGCCAACACGAAGCTCCTCGACCTCGGCCTTCAGCCGCACCTCCTGACCGACGAGGTCATCTCCGAGATCCTCGAGCTGGTGGAGCGCTATCGAGACCGGGTGGACGTGCGGGCGATCGCCCCCACAGTCCAATGGCGTTCGAGCGCCAGCAGGCTGACCACTGCGGGCGAAACCCCGGACTCCTCCTTCCTCGCGGTGTAAGTCAGCACGTGCGGCAGTAGTTTCCTGTGGCGATGTCGCCACGCAGGTCACGCCGACGCGCGCGCCGTCGATCACCGGCCCGCCCGGTCATCCTGCTCCTCGCAGCGGTGATCGTGCTGGTGCTCCTCGTGGGCGGGCTCACCCAGGTGTCGCGGCAATCGCAGGGCTACGACGCCAACTCGAACCGGTCGCTTGCCGCACAAGGGTCGGTGGTCGCCGAGCAGTCCAACACGACGGCGTCGCAGGTGCGCACCCTGATGAACAACCTGCAGACGCAGGATCGCCAGGCCGTCCAGTCCACGCTCGACACCGCGGTCCGGGACTCCGCCGGCCAGGCGGCGCAGGCGCAACTTGCGGCGGGCTCGGCGTCATCGGGCTCGGTCGCCGGAGAGCTC
>Ga0181535_10003590_pt1 | contig 17905 bp, 18 predicted proteins | sample PEATcosm2014_Bin_44_FD_119774 | JGI IMG/M metagenome (GOLD analysis project Ga0181535, IMG submission 119774) | Peatland microbial communities from MTU Mesocosm Facility, Houghton, MI, USA - PEATcosm2014_Bin17_30_metaG | ecosystem: Environmental > Terrestrial > Soil > Wetlands > Peat | place... | reverse complement strand
TGCCTTTGATGTGGTCTGGAAGAACCGGCGCTGAATTCATGCGGCCGCTCGCTGCCCCTGTCCTTGGAGGAATGGTCAGTTCACTCATCCACGTATTGATTGTGACGCCGGTGATCTTCACCTGGCTTTGCGAGCGGGAACTGCGGGAGGGGCGAGTTGACGCCGTCAAAGGACAAGTCTTGTTGACTTGATCTCCGGACAGCATTAGCGTAGATGAGTTCAATTGAATCGGTTGACGCAACCCGATTGACTGACCGTTTAGTTATCAGACTGATTTGATAGAGAGCGAGACTCAGGATCGACCTAACTACAGCAGCGATGCATAATGCTGCTTTGCAAGCGTTGAAAGCACTCAGTTGCAACGCCAGAAGGATTGGATACCCACCTCCATGCTCATTCGTTCGATGTTCGCCCGGCCGAAGGCCATTCTACTGGTCGGCTTGCTGATTGCACTGCCGAAGTCCGGCGCCTGCCAGGAAATGAAGGTGACCGATAATGGCTACCTGGACACGCAAGGCTTCAGCGTGATGCTCTATCAAGACACCTTTCATCCCATCTTTGTGGATGAGAAGCACGCAGCTATGGAGATGGTTCTTCATGGCCAGCGCATCACAACGAACGGCGATGTGCGCCTGGTGCCCACTCCCGAGCAGTGGGACCTGGTGGCGAAGTTGAAAGGGCAGCGGGCCGACAAGGAACACAACCGGCTGACTGCGCAGTTATCGTTTCCGACCTACCAGATGGATTACAGCATTGAGGTAACTGCCGAGCCGGGTGGCGTTCGAGTGACTGTCAACCTCGACAAGCCATTGCCGGACACCCTGGCCGGTCGCGCAGGCTTCAACCTTGAGTTCCTGCCATCCATCTATACGGGAAAGAGCTTTGCAGTGGATGGCAGTCAGTTCGGTGTGATTCCGCGGAGCCCACAGGACGCGATGAAACAGGTTCTGCCATCAGGCGACGATCCAAAGAAGCTGCCCTACCAGGAAGAATGGGACAAGGCGAAGGGATACACGCAGCCATTGCCGCTGGCCAGCGGCAATAGCATGACGCTGGGAGCAGAGGATCCACTTTACCGCGTGACGGTAAGCTCCGAAACCGGTCCGGTCTCACTTTATGACGGACGAGATCGTGCCCAGAATGGCTGGTTCGTGCTGCGCACCTTGATTCCGTCGGGCAAGACCGAGGGCGCAGTTGTCTGGCATATCCGCCCGAACCTGATCCCCAACTGGACCCGGCCGCCCATGATTGCGCATAGCCAGGTGGGTTATCCGCCTGACTTCCCGAAGGTGGCGGTGATTGAACTGGACCCGAATTTCGATCCGCCAAAGACGGCGAAACTACTTCGCCTGGACGCTAACGGCACCTACAAGCAGGTATTCGAAGGGGCGATTTCCGCTCCGACAGCGTGGCTACGCTATCGCTATGCAAATTTCGATTTCTCCCAAGTAAAGGAGCCTGGTTTGTATGTGATCGAGTACGGGGGCGAGCGAACCGATCAGTTTCCGATTGCCAAAGACGTGTACAGCCGAACTTGGCAATCCAGCCTAGATGGATTCCTTGCAGTCGAGATGGATCACGTCTCGGTACGGGAGGGTTATCGGTTATGGCACGGTGTCTCGCACCAGGACGATGCACGACAAGCGCCGCCGAATACGCAGCATTTCGACGGCTACTCGATGGGAGCGAACACCGACTCGTCGTATAAGCCGGGCGAGCACATTCCGGGATTGAATACGGGAGGCTGGTTTGATGCGGGCGATTACGACAACATCGCGCCAAGTCAATACTCGTTGATTGAAAGCCTGTCGCTGGCGTACATGGAGTTCGGCTTGAAGTGGGATGAACTCACCGTGGACGAGACCGGCCGTTCGGTTGAGATGCACCGGCCGGATGGAGTCCCCGATGCTGTGGAGCAGGTGAAGCACGGTGTTCTCCAGGTGCTGGCGCAGTACAAATCGATTGGGCATCCAATCATGGGTTTGATTGAGCCCAATCTGCGCGAGTATACCCATCTGGGCGACGCCGCATCGATCACTGATGAACGCATTTATTCCGACACGCTCGGTCCCAACGAGATCAACGGAAACTACTCAGGCAAGCCGGACGACCGTTGGGCCTTCACTACAAAGATGCCATTTCTGCAATACGGCGCCGCAACAGCGCTGGCATCTGCGTCGCAAACGCTGAAAGGCTGGGACGACCCCCTGGCAAAAGAGTGCCTGGAGACGGCGGTCAAGCTGTGGGATGACGAGCACGCGCATCCGACACCAAGTCAACGTCCTTCATTCGGCCCACCGGGAATGGCGGCGTTTGGTGAGTGGAGGGCGGCTCTTGAGTTGATGATCGCCACCAAGGGTGGCGAGCCGTATAAGAGCCGGTTCCTTGAGTTGTTTCCCACGGTGCGCCAGCATTTCGCTTTTGGGGGCTGGATGACTGTTCGCGCACTGCCGTATATGAATGCTGAATTCAAGCAACAGCTCGAAGAAGCCGTGAAAGCGTACAAGTTGGAACTGGATGCCGAACTGGCAAAGACTCCATTTGGAGTTCCTCCGAGTCTAGGGACCTGGGGCGGGTCTCAATTCGTCGCCAATTTTGGGGCAGGAATGTACTTTCTGCACAAGGCATTTCCAGAGATTGTGGGTCCGGAATATACGCTGCGGGCGGCCAACTATTTGCTCGGCACGCATCCGGTCTCGAGCACCTCGTACATCTCGTCTGTGGGCACGGTTTCAAAGTTGAAGGCGTATGGAAACAATCGGGCCGACGGGACCTTCATCCCAGGAGGAATGATTCCGGGTTACATCATCATCAAGCCGGACTTCCCGGAGTGCATTGACGACTTTGGGTTCCTGTGGTTCGAAGATGAATACACCATCAGCGCGGCCGGAGAGTGGATTCTGGCGGCGAATGCTGCTGATGCGTTGGTCAAGTAAGCGGCTTTAAGGACGGGCAAGACAGGAAAGGCTGCAGCACCGAAATTGTCCCGTCCCGTTCTTGTTGCAATAGATTGGGCTTTAGTCTGCCTCCTGCGCACTGAGAGCCGATTCGCTGACTGGCATTTCATGCAGCAACAGCTCGTTTGCCTGAACTTCTGGATTCGCATGAAACCATTGTTGCAACACGTTCTGGTGAAGCAGGTTGAGAATGGCGAGCAGTGACAATCCCTGGTGTTGCGCCATCCATTGGCGGACAAGAACCGGTTTTTGAGATCCGGCGGTGTAATCGGCCGCCTCGTGTACCCGAAGGAGCCAACCCACCCGTTCGAAGCCATGTTAACCGTTTCGTTGTTGCCGGCTTGATTGGGGTTGGTTCTCGTCTTTTTTTATCGGGTGGATGATTGACTTCCGGCGTTGCGTGAGCCAAAGAAAGTTGGATGGTTTCTGCCGGTCTGTTTATTATTGATTTTAAAAGCGGCCCCGTAGCTCTGGTAGCTAGAGCGTAGTCTCTCTGTCAAACTATATCGTTTATTTTCAATATCTTAGAAAGATTAAGCTCAGCAGGGATGCAATCAAATGGACACGATTGAGCTTTCGGAAGGGTCCAGCCAGTCGCCCATCTGCTAGATGTGCTCATTCCAAGCGCCCCTTGCCAGTTTTGTTGGCCTGGGCGAGCGTTATAGAACCACACAATATGACCTCCAGAAGACTCCCCATGAGGTCGCTGCGTGCCCTGAACCGACCCAAATACGCCCTCAAGTAGATCCGTACTTCGAAGTCCATAACACCGCCGGTTTTGGAATCTGAATTGCAAGTTCATCTTCGATGAGTGTTGTTTTGTTAATCCAACTCTAACCAAGATCGATGCAACGCCAGGTTTTGCCCCGGGGCTGACCCTATCGGCCCAACATATGGTCTTGTCGGCGCCAGATTTGAATTAAACACTGCCTTTTGGACGCGGCACTCCGAATAGAAAGGTTAGAGCCAAGTGAGTCGGGAAATGCAAAAGAGCCGCCGCAATGATCTATGCTCCCGCGGCAGCTGCAAAAAACCTATGCGCTGTTGCATAGAATGGCAAGCGCCAACGCGGTCGCTGGCGATGTCTCGCCCTGAGCTATTGCGGGCTGCGCTTGAGCACCACCAGAACGGACAATTGGACCAGGCGGAGACACTCTATCGACAGATTCTGCAAGTGGAACCGAATCATCCCGATGCCCTGCATTTCCTGGGCATTCTTGCGCAGCAGGCCGGACAATTCCAGATCGCTTTTGGCCTTATAGGGAGATCAATCAAGGCCAACCCGGCGAATCCGGTTTTTTATGCCAATCTCGGCCAGGCGTTTTGGGAGATTGGCGAGCTCCACGAAGCTGAAGTCAGCTTTCAGAAGGCTCTGTCGCTCAACTCCGATTGTGCGGAGGCGCATAACGGGCTGGGGTTGATACGGAAGCGTGAAGGCAATCTTGAAGAAGCCTGCATTTGTTATCAAGAGGCGGTTTCGTTTCAGCCGGGCTATGTCAAGGCTTACGTCAATCTCGGAATTGTGTTCCAGGAGCAAGGGAAGCTGGAAGAAGCCGAAGCCGCCTACAACAAAGCGATCTCACTCGAGCCGAATTCTGCTTCAGCGCACAACAATCTCGGCGCGGTGCTGAAACTGCAAGGCAAGCTCGACGAGGCTGTATCGAGGTTCCGGAAGGCTCTCTCGCTGGCTTCACAACGCGCCGACGTGCACAGCAATCTGGGTTCCGCGCTTTCTCAGCAGCGCAACTTCGACGAGGCAATCGATTGTTATCGCAAGGCGCTCTCTTTGGAACCGGATCGCGCCGATTTTCACAATAACTTAGGAGGGGTCCTCCAGCTTCAGGGCAAGCCGAAGGAAGCCATTGCCTGCTACGACAAGGCCATCTCGCTAAAACCGGATTTTGCACCGGCTTACAACAATCTGGGGAGCGTGCTCGAAGAGCAGGGCAGAACCAAAGAAGCGGCGGCAGCCTTCCTCAATGCCCTTTCCGTGGACCCGCATTTTACCAAGGCTTGCAGTAATCTTATCTTCCTGCATGCTTACGCGCACGACGCACCAATGGATGTGCAATGCGCCCTTGCCCGCAGATGGGAACTCATTGCTCTCACGGATCAGGAGCGTCTCACCGCGCGGACCAGGAACCTTACACCGTTGCCCCGTCGGGGGAGAAGGCTGAAGATCGGTGTGCTTTCTGCGGAGCTTGGCCAGCACGCCGTGGCGGAATTCTTAGAACCTCTCTTATGGCAATTCGATCATAGTCGCGTTCACATTACGCTGTATTCAACTGCGTTTCATTCCGATCCGCGTGCCTCCCGTATCCGCGAGGCAGCCGATGAGTACAGGTCATTCGTCGGGATATCCGACAGTGCAGCCGCCGAGCAGATACGGTCGGATGAAATCGATGTCCTTGTCGAAACCACGTCTCATACGAGCGGCGGCAGGCTGGGTATCCTTGCGCACCGCGCTGCGCCGGTGCAATGCCACTACATCGGCCATTGCGGCACCAGCGGCTTGACCGAGATGGATTGGTTCATTGCAGACGATACCCTCTTACCGTCGGCGTGCGACTCTCATTTCTGCGAGCACATTTGGAGATTGCCCCGGTTATGGATCTCATACAGAGGCGATCCAACGCTCCCCGAAAGTCGTTGGCAACCCGATGCCCACGGAACAATCTGGCTGGGCTCATTCAACAAAATCTCCAAGGTTCGGGAAGATACTTGCCGCCTGTGGGCGAAAGCCTTGAATGCAATTCCCGAATCGAAGCTCTTGTTAAAGGATTGCATTGCCGGCGAAGACTCCGTCCGCCACGACCTTTTGGCGGAGTTTTCACGTCACGGAATTGCAGAGGAGCGTTTTCAGTTGACCGGATGGACACCGGATTGGCGCTCGCACATGGCGCTCTACGACCAACTGGACATTGCCCTGGATCCAATCCCTTTCAATAGTGGAACAACCGCGTTCGATGCGTTGTGGATGGGGGTTCCCTTGGTAGCACTCGAGGGAGACTGGATGGGCGGGAGAATTAGCAGCACGATTCTCAAGAGCCTGGGGAAGACCGAGTGGGTCGCGCAAACCGAGGACGATTATGTCGCTAAAGTCAGGGCCCTCGCGAGCGATGTGGAGGGGCGGCGTTCCATGAGGACGGCACAGCGTGCCCTCATGGCGGCCAGTCCATTGTGCGATGCCCGAGAGCTTGCTCGGGCGTTTGAGGATGCATTCGAAGCAATGTTCGACCGTTGGGCTGAGAAGGAACGATCCATGTCAGATGCAGTGGAGAGAGATTGATGGTATGCAAATCTTCGAGCAACACCGCACGAGGCTGGCGCAAGCCGGCGGAGGCTCGTCCAGATCTGAACTCTGATGGGCAAGATCTGCAACGTGCTTTCTTCTCCGCTCCCGCCAACTCGCGTTGGTATGACCAGACATCGCCAGATGTACCAGACTTTGAAGTGCCTGATCACTTAGTGGCCTTGCAACGGATTGTCCTCGAAGCCGCGCCTGAGTGGACTATCGCGACGGAAGCCAAGTTTGGCGGCACTGCGATCCTTCTCAAATCTGTGTTGTCAATGATGAGGCAGACCCCACAGGGAGGCCAGTCGGCATGATTCGCAAAGGCATTCACCCGTCCGCTGTAGTGGAGTACTACGGGCCGGCTACGATCCCGGAAAGCACGATTGTCGAACCAATGGCAGTGATTTTCATTGGCGAACGTGGCAGATTGCAATTGGGAGAGATGAACACCATCTATCCAGGAGCAACCATACGCATTGACCAGGGGTGGATGGAAACTGGGAACGAGGTGTCGTTCGGGCCAGGTTGCCACATCTATGAGCCACGTTCGGGCCTGAGCATTGGGAACTACTGCCTAATTGGAGGAGGCGTGCTGATTTGCGGTGTCAACCACGGCCATGCAATTGAGAGCATACCTATGCGCAGGCAGAAGTCCGAGGCGGCGCCCATCATCATTGGCAACAATGTGTGGATCGGTATGGGCGCCATCATTCTGCCGGGGGTCAAAGTGGGTGAGGGAGCGATCATAGCCGCCGGTGCGGTGGTTACTGCCGACGTGGCGCCGGGCCAAATCGTCGCTGGAGTTCCCGCGCAGTTGTTGAGGGGAAGAAGTGGCTGCCAATGAAACTTCATTTGGGATGTGGTATGCGCTATATTTCCGGGTTTGTCCACATTGATGTTAAGCCCGGCCCTCGCGTGGATATCGTGAGCCTGGTGGAAAAACTGCCTCTGGCCGACGCCACAGCTTCGCTGATCTACGCCAGCCATGTGCTGGAGCACTTTGGCCGATCTCAATTCGAAAGCGTTCTGAGGGAATGGTGTCGGGTCTTGAAACTGGGCGGTGTGCTCCGCCTGGCGGTGCCGGATTTCGCCGCGTGTGCTGCCATTTACTATGAGCAAGGCCTGGCAGGCGGCCTTAGCGGCTTGGTAGGGTTGATTTCTGGCGGCCAGCGCGATGAATACGACTACCACAAGATGATTTTCGATGAGCCATTCTTGCGTGATGTATTGCTGACGATCGGCTTCCGCACCGTCCGTAGGTGGGACTGGCGGACCACGGAGCACTGCGACATTGATGACTACTCGCAGGCTTATCTGCCGCACCTGCATAAGGACGACGGCCGACATATGAGCCTGAATTTGGAAGCTGTGAAGTAGCCAGCGGGGCAGGTTCGGATGCAGGGGGCATCCCTTGAAAACCATCTCTGAAAACCCGCCGACGCGGAGATGGGGCGCTCCCGCTGCCGTAGCAATAACGCTGTGCCCCTGATCCTGATTGTCAGTGCGATGTTTGCGCTGCCAAGCATTTGCATTTTTCCTTTTCGTGCAGATTTGAAGAACCAGATCGGCCTGCTTCGCCTCCGTCTACTCCGTATCAAACATGTTCGTGAGCAATTCTTCCTGGCAGCCACGGCTCAGAACATCAAACGGCTGGTCAGATTCCTAAGCAATCAACCACAGCAACCCGCTACCGGAGTCATATAGATAGCGAAATAGATAAAGAGATCTGCAAGAACCCTCCAGAAAAGCCTGCTTCAAACTCCTCCATCGAAAATCCAATCGACTTTTTCAGCAGGCACCCCAGTTATCAACATCATGTCGAAGTTTGCGCAAGAAGCAATGTCCGGACGTTCGAAGCCGGACCCGATCATGACTAAGAATTCAGTGCTTGTGGTGGGGACATCTCATGCGTTACTCGCGTCCGTAGCCGCGATTAAGCGAAGATGGAGCCTGAACATAGCGCGAGTGCCACAATGGAAAAGAGTCCAGTGGTGACGCCTCTGCGCCATAACCTGGTTCTGGCGGAGACGTCCCGTGTTTCAGGCACTGGATCTGAACGTTCCACCGTACCAGAGACGATAAGCTCGCAGGAGTCTGGATGCATGACCCTGAACTCAATCACATCGATTTCAGGCAAGGCTTTGAAGAGGCGGGATAGAACTGCATCAGCATCGGCGGCAGACTGCTCGGCGAATAGAGAGTCTTTTATTTCGGTGTCGTCGGTGCGATCCCATGGGTGAATGTCGCGGGCGCGCCACTCGATCTCTAGATGATGAGACGCCCTGTTCAAGGACAAGCCGTCGCGGCGTACTTCGCCCCTGTGATGAAGAGCCAGGGATTCTTGAATCACCTTGTGCTCTCGGAAAGCTTTGCGCTCTTGCAGGAGGTTCTTAAGTGAGAACATTGTGCTTGCACCTCGGCTTGTCCTGCTTCGAATTCAGGCACGTTCAAAAATATTGGATGTCCATCCTTTTCCCAACCTTGAGAATGAATACCGGCACGTTGCGATTGCATGGTTTACTGTGCAATCGGTTCCGTACCCGACAGCCGACCATAACTAGCCGCCAACCGGCCAGACTCATTCGCCATGGTCGTGTAGTACTCGTAAAGATATCGAGCGGAGTCCACCGGTCTTGGGTATTTGGCACGAATTGAAACGATGTTCTGGCTTCTCCGTATCCATTCCTGCTTCTCTTCCGCAGCCTGTTGCAGGTAGCCTCTTTGCCGCGTGTCGTAGTACGCGGCCAGAGCGCTAAATTGCTCCGGCATATGCGCATCTCGCGCCAATTCTTTTAGTTGAGCCTGCGAATAAAGCGTGCGATTCTCGGCAGAAGAGGCAGTTGTCTGTGCGTTTGCCATACCCGCGATGGCGAATGCCAGAATGCACAATGCAAATAACTTGTGTCTCATGTTGAGCCCCCTCCGATGCTTAAGCATCCGGTGCATTGCATGAGGGGCGCATGAAGGCGGCAATGTACTCCAGATAAAGAATGAGAAAAGATATAAGGAACTTATGTGGGTTTATGTGAGCGCAGTCATTCGATTTTATCTGAATGAGTCCCGTGTGCTTCGGATTGCAGCCTGTCTTTCTGCAAGTTCCATGGCACACATCGATGCCTTGTCGAGGTCGACGAGCTCCCGCGATTCAGTAGATGTGTGAAGGGATCGGTTGCCTCCTAGAATTGGCCTCAGAAGGTGGAATGCCGAGTTCTCGCCAAGTGACACTCTCGCCTACTCGCTACGGAGAGAGTCGATCGGACTAACGTTTGCCGCGCGCATTGAGGGAATGAGACTAGCCACAACGGTGACCACTGCCGGCAGCAGTGCGGCGCCGGCTAGAGTGGCCGGATCTCGCGGCTTCAATCCGAAAAGGAGCGCGCCCGCAGCACGAGACGCAGCCAGGGACAAGCCTGCGCCCAGCACCAAACCGACCGCCAGCAGCGTTGCGGCCTTGCCGAGAATCATGGCAGTGATGCTCATGCGTTGCGCGCCAAGAGCCATGCGAATGCCGATCTCGGTCGTCCGTTCGGTCACTATGTAGGACATCACGCCATAGAGGCCGGTCATAGCAAGAACCACAGCGAGCGTGCCGAAGAATCCTGAGAGCGTGGCCAGCAGCCGCTCGGCGAGCAGTGATTGCAGGATTTGGTCTTGCAGCACTTCAAAGTTAAAGCTGATTCCTGAGCTGACGTCGTGTAAGGTGCGGCGGATCGCTTGTTCCCCTGCATCCATCGGCAGCCTGGATCATCATGGCCTCCAAGGGAGTCAAATTGGTGGTAGTTTGCAACGGCCATGCCGAGTCGTCTCAGTTGGAGCAGTGCCCAGTTCTCGACATTGACCACCAAAAATTGCCGAAAATCAACGGGGTTGCTGAAGCCCGCGCGATTGAGAGCGATGGTCAATTGGCAGTCGGGCGCTCGACGCGCTCCACGGTGTATACCGGCAAGACGTCCTCTTGCCGCTTCAGTTCGAGTCCGAGTTTATCCAGGAGCGTGAAGATTGTGGGGAGGCTGGAGAATGGATTCGCGGTTGGCGTGACGTTCGGCGGGGGCGGGGGCAGGCGCATGGGGACCCAGCCTTCCGTGTTCACCGTGAACAGCCCGCTTAGCTCCGTGCGGTTCAGGACTGGGAGATCCGTCCAGTTCCCAATGTAATGGGCAAGGTCGTCCATATCAATGGCTTTTGCATTCAAGGGATGGCCCAAGCCGCCAACAAAGCCATGGCAACCGTCCGGATTGGTATCGAAGGTGCAATCTTTCTCAGCGGTGGCCGACTTCTGGAGCTTCGGGCCTCCGCTGGCTGCGGTGAGCACATAAACTGACATGGATTTATTCTCGACCCGCATCACGAGTCCGAAGCGATCGGCGAGCAAACTGCGGATCATTTGCTGAATTCGGATTCGTACTACGCTGTCCTGAAGACTGGGAGAGATGACGCTTGCGGGCGCTTTCGCTTCGATATCGTACTTTTCTCGGAAGGTCCATTCGGGAAGAGAGGAAATGCGAGGCGAAGGATTCACCGGCAAATCGTAAGCGTCACTCAAAAGCCTGATTAATGGGACCGCACTTGCGATCAAGTCACCATTAGGCATCATTTGCACGCGCATGTTGCGCGGGTCGGCCGAGCGAGCAGGCTTTATGGAGATGGTTTCAAATGTTTGCGACTTAGCGACGACGGGCGAAAGCACAAGCACGTATACGGCCGCTTGCAAAAAGATGGGCATCGTCCATCCTCCCTAGTAGGGTTCGACGGCCGTGACGCAACGCTTGTTCCCGGCATGTCGGTCGTACCCTTGGAGTTTACTGCTGATAGACATTGGCAAGATGGCATCGTTGCGTTGACTTTGGCAATTTGGCCTGAGAAAGTGGAATGCCCAGCTTTCACCAGTTGACCATCAGTCATGGAGCCGCAACCGGCCGTGTTCGGCATGGGCCGAATGCAGCTACCAACTCGCCGATCATAGATCCGGAACTGCCGCTCCTCTGTTAGCTCAGAATGAGATATAGTCAGCTATAGTGCTTGCTGATCGACCCTGAACACCATGCCTCGTCCTGCCAAACCAAAACAGAAGACTCCCCACGCGTTCGTTTTGGAGGCGCTTATGCCCCTGAACCCCGAGGTGCGTCGGATGTTTTCTGGTTTTGCCGTCTACCTAGGCGACCGAATTGTTTGTATGCTCCGAGATCATCAGAAATCTCCTAGGGACAACGGCGTCTGGCTTGTTCTTTCAAACAGCACGAACCCGATAGATCCAGAACTTCAAAGTGAATTTCCTTCCATCCGCGCAATCGAGCTTCTGAGAAAGAAGATCGGCCATTGGCTCCTCATCCCGAGTGACAGCCCATGCTTCGAGATGGAGGCACTTCATGCGTGCGATCTTCTTCTGCGCCATGATGCACGCTTCGGACGGATTCCAAAATCGAGAAGATAATCGTCGACCGCATGTGAGCTGGATGTGCGCCAGATTGGAGAACTATTGCCATCGGGAATTGTTCTCAGGATGTGAAATGCCCCAGTTTTCGCCAATTGACCATCGATCGCGCATCGTCGCCAGCAGTTTGGCCGTATTTGGTATTGACCGGTGATAACCGAGGGATACCAGTCCGCACACCAACTGGAGAATCGCGAACTTACCCGAAATGTCCCTCATTGCAGTTCCTCCGGTGCCAATGTCCATTGACGATCCAAGTCAACTAGGACTGTATGAAATGCCCGGTCGTTGGTTGACGAGAATTCGAGCTTGACGCCAGACACACCACAGCGCCGATTCCAATCGCGGCAGGACGTCATCGCTCGAATGAAATTCCGCCACCTGAATTGGAACCATTGCGTCGAATGGCTCCTGTTTCTAGGCGAGCAAGCTCAGAGGTGAGGGCGAGCTCGAGGAGCTGTCTGTGTTCAGACCTTGCAGGACTTGGCTGAGGGAGCCCAGAGTTGGTGAGCTCGAAGAGCCAGAGCCGTAAGTTGCGCTGTAGGACTGAAGTAAGCTGGCACCCTGGGAGCTGGTGGAGACAGAGGCTAACTCAGACATGTCGGTGCCGATGACGGAGCTATCGCCGACTGCCATGGCCTCGACGGTTGCCTTGACGAGGGCGGTGACATCGGCCTGGCTCGATGCGGGTGAGCTGGGGCTTGCGACAGCGGCACCGGACGTCGGAGCAGCGTTGAGGACAATCGAGTCGAGTGAGAGCATGTCGCCCTGGGCGGAAGCGAGGTCGCCATTCGCGAGGTCGTTTCCAATCTGGTTAAGCTCACTGACAACGGAGCTGGAGGCGCTTGGGGACGATGCAACATTTGAAAGCAGTGAAGTGGTGATTCCGCTCGCGGAGGCGGTGGCCGTGGACGAGGCGGCTCCGTCGAGCGCGTCTTGCGAGAGAGTGAAGTAGTCCTGCTGCGCGGCAGCGAGATTGCCACCCTGAAGATCCTGGGTGAGCTGGTTGAGGTCCGTAGCGAACTGGTTGGCTGTCGAAGGAGAACTGACTATCTGGGAGAGAAGGCTGGTGGTGATTCCAATAGTAGACACGGCTCAAACTCCTTTGCTGCCCGCGCGGGCCATGATTGCTCACTATCGGCAGGAGGCGAGCATGATTTCAATGCCGTACTGCCAATTGGATCAGCTGGCCCGCGCGTGTCGATCGTCGAGACAATCTACCGGAATGGCCAATTGCCGGTGGTTTCTACCGACCGCTTGATTCGGCACCACTTACAGCCCGTTTCACAGCAAAGCGCGGTTCTTGCCAATGGTCAACTTTTGCCCACGCCCCCGGGTTCCGGACGGCGCGTGCAGCAAGTACCAATCCTGGGCAGAGCAAGTTGGCCGAAGGTGCGAATCGCCCTCCTCGATTAGTGACGGACAGTCAATGCTGAGTTTCGTTGTTTTAATCTCGGCATACGGAACTGGCACCCCAGACCTTGCAAATTGCCAATTTGGTCACAGTTCGTGTCCCGGAGGGACGAGAACCGAAATTTGCTCTTCATTTTCGGTGAGAAGGCTGCGAAAGTGCTCCGCAGGGACAGGGCGTCCGAACAGCCAGCCCTGGCCACGAATTGGCCGATCGTAATGGGCGAAATATGCGGCCTGTTCTTCGGTTTCGATCCCTTCCGCGACAACCTCCAGATCCAGTGTTTTAGCCATCTCCAGTATCTGGGGCAGGATAGTTAGCGTCACCGCCCCTGTCCCGATTGCATGGGTAAATGACTTGTCGATCTTGATGGCATCGACCGCAAGGGAATGCAAATAGGAGAGGCTGGAGTAGCCGGTACCAAAGTCGTCAATCTGCACGCTGTGCCCATGCATTCTCAATTGGCGAATGGTCTCCACGGCCGTATCTTTCCTGGCCGTCGAGCTCTCCGTCACTTCGATAGTCAAGCTCCGCGCTGGCACTCTGGCATTGGCCAGAGACCGTTCCAGCATCGAAAGAAACGCTGGGTCGGCGAGATCCGTTCCTGTCACATTGATATTGAGGCTGAAATCGGAGCGCGCACGCAGAACGTCGCCCAGGTCATGCAAGACCTGGCGCACCACCAGTTCCGTCAATTCGCCCACGAAACCGCTCACTTCGGCAATATGGACAAACATTTCCGGGCTAATCGCGAAACCATCGTCGTCCGTCCACCGCACCAGCGCCTCAGCTTCCACGATCTGGCGGTCTCCCAACCGAACAATGGGCTGGTAAACCATTTGCAACCTGTCGTTGCGAATTGCTTTCTGAAGCTGATGCACCATGCTGCGATTTCGGCGGTAAAGAACCGTGCAAAAAAAGCCGATAAAGCCGCCAGCCAACCCGCCCAGCGCAGTGCACATGACGGACTGGCGGGTTTTTGCGTTGAGCACCATCCCGGTATCGACAAAGGCTGTAAAGCAATTGAAGTAATGGGGTGAACAATGCGTTGCATACAAGCTGTCGCCCACTCGAGCCCACCCGCTTCTCGACAGAAAGGCAAAGGGAACTTCCGGCTTCTCACCGTGCAACCAGCCAGGCTGTCGCCGCGTGTCATCAACCTCTGTGAGTGTAAATTCCAGGGGAAGATCTCCCAGCCGTTCAGGACGCCAGTGAAGGAAAATCACAAAGAAGCCACCGCGCTGCACACCTACTCTCGATTCAGGATCGCCCGCCATGAACCGCATGTCGGTGTAGACCTCGGTTCCATCCTTCAGCAGAAAATCCGGCTTGAAGGCCCTTTGGGTCAGCTCTGAAGGGCGAAACATTGCATCGCATTTTACCGTTCCGCCACTCATCCGGCCTCCATCTTTCAGAAACTCCGACTGAAAGAGCAGATGGTGCATGTAGGCAATCTCTTCGTCTGAGCAAGCGGGGAGACCGGCCGCTGCCATTGACTTGAGGAAACGCTCCGAGGCTTTCGATGACTCCTCTGCCCGCAACATGTAGCGCCAGGCATGACGGTCGAGCTCAATCATCGCCAGTCGGAGCGTGATGATCCGGAACAGGAGGAAACCGCCTGCCATGCCGAGAAGTTCGGCGAAAATCGTGACAATCAGCGTAAACCTTTTCCGCTGTTTGGCCGTGCGCATCCTCATCGCTATCAGTGCTCCCGCTTACCGCCATGATCGCCAGCGATCCTTATCGGCATTCGCACATCGGAAGTCCATTGAAAAGTGGCTCCAATGTCCAAATAATGAATGGCAACCGGTCTGTTCCAACCTGCGGATGAACTTCGGGCCGTCAGCTCAGCCCGTGGGTCTCTGCATCTGCCAGTAGGCCGAATAGCGCTGATTGCTGATCTCGTACATCGGAATCAGCTGGTTTTTCGCGCCTTCGCTGGCAGCCGTGAAGTGCAATCCCGATGCAGAATCGACCTGAACCCATTGCTTCGTGTCTTCATCCGGCAAGGCTGCCGTCGTAGGCAGTGGGGACGCTGCGGGAAGGTTTTTCGGCACCGTGTCACCGCTGTGAATGATGCGGTAAGTCTCGTCGGCCGGCGGTGCACCCAGATCGGCGGCTAGGACAAGCGGGCCATAAAGAACGGCCGCGACGGAGTTGTCCCCGGGCAGCGGTTCCTGACGCAGTTCCATCGGCAGATTGACCGTGATGGTGTCGCCGTCTTGCCAGGTCCTTCGCAAGGCGAGATACGAGCCGGGATCCGCCATCGCTTCGAGCCGGCGGCCATTGATTTTCACCTCTGCGTCTGTGGTCGTCCAACCGGGAATGCGAATGTGAAATGTGCGGAGAGCCGGTCTTGAGGAACTGATTTTGAGCGTGGTGCCCTGCTCGTGCGGAAACTGCGTGACTTGTTCAACAATCAGGCCTTCGTCCATCCAGTCTAGCGTGGACGCGATGAATTGATTGACAAAGATGTCGCGGTTGCGCCGGAAATAAATCGTGTCTGCGAATTTGGCAAACTCCTCGGCGCCGGTTCCTGTACAGCACCAGAACGATTCCTCTGGAGAGTTGTAGGTGCGCCAGAAGCCCGCTGCAAGAGGGAAGAAGTACTGCTTGAGTCCCTGGCTGTTCTGTGTACCAAGCCTGCAATTGAAGAGCGCACGCTCGTATGCATCCATCCAACGCGCATCGCCAGTCCAGCTGAAGACATGACGCTGCAGCTTCATCAGGTTGTAGGCTACGCAGCATTCTGCGTTCGTCCAGCTGAGAGTTCCCTCTAGATGTCCGGCAGGGGATTTCCAGTGCTCATCCTGGCTGGTGTTGCCGATGACGTAGTTACGCGCCGTGAGAACTTCGGCCAGGAAGTACTCGGCGATTTCGCGGTAGCGGCGATCTCCGGTAACTTCGTACATCCGAGCCGCTCCAATGATTTTGGGAACATGTGTATTTGCATGCAAGCCCTGCAACTCGTCGCGGTGTCCGGCAAGCGGATCAAGGAATCCGGGCTGTTCAAAGATGCGGGCAGCTTCGAGGTAGCGCTCCTTTTTGGTCACTGCAGCCAGGTTCACCAGAACTTCGTTCATGCCGCCGTACTCGGTTCGCAGCATGCGCAGGCGTTGATCGATGCCGATACCCACGAAATACTCCTGCGCCCACTGGGCCATCCCTTCAGCAATCTGCAGGGCGTCGGTATTGCCGGTGAGAACGCACATGTCGAGCAAGCCAGCCATGATCTTGTGATAGGTGTAGAAGGGCGCCCAAACACCCTTGCCTTGTGCAAGATGTTCGAAGAGTTCGGTTGGATAAGCGCTCAGGTAGCGGGTTCCGATCTTTCTCTGGCAAGCAAATAGTCCGGAGACGAGTTCATCGCCTCGACTCTTGAGGACAGTGTTTCCGGAACCGGCCGAGGCCAGAGCAACAGCGGACAGAAAATGCCCGCCTGCAAAATGACCCCGTAATTCGCACGTCGGATCTTCCCATCCTTTGTAGGGCGTGGCGCTGGAGGCAAGGCCAGCCGTCATTCGGAATGTGTGCAACAGCCGGTCAACCGGGAGCGAGTCGAGATAACGGGCATTGATCTCCTCCTGCTCCTTGAAAATGCCTTGACTAAGACGAACCGAGGCCAGCGGGAAGGGCTCGAGCCTCCCAGCGGGGTGCTCTGATTCATTGGCTAACAAGGCATTAGCGACGGCCGAGGGACCAACCAGGCAAAGCCCTGCAGCACCGACGGAGGTTTTGAGGAAGTTGCGACGCGAACCATCGATCATGGTGTTACTCCTGCGCAAACCTATTTGCAACCGGCCGCAAAACAAAGGTTCTTGCTGAAAAACGGTATCACGTGATTCTGAAATCGATCCGCGACGGCACTGGTGTGCGTGCCAGAATAAATCTCAAAGCCGTTCGCGATGTTGTAGCTGTCGAGGATATTGTGGAGCTTTGTGGCGTCGAACCGCAGGCCATCCTGATCGCCGACATCCATAGCGATAGCGTGGTACTGCTTGAGATTTCCGATGTTCTGATCGACAAAAGCGAGCGGTGAGTTTGCCGTGAATTTCGCCACGATCTCCGGCTGCGGAACGCCGTCTTTGGTTGGCAGGTCGAAATAAAGCGGAGGGTGCTTGGGATCGGGAGCCCACGCAGCCGCTGTTGCGTACTGGGCGGCAGCGAAGCCAGGCGACTGTGCCGCCAGATCGGCTGGGGATTTGGCTTCCGCAACCTTCTTCTCACTGGCGATCGCCCGCTCCTTCATTTGGTCGGCGGGGCCTGGTCCACCGCCGGCCATCGGAGACATGCAGCAGGGACTCATGATGTAGAGAGCGCCGAAGACCTCGGGATGTTTCATGCCGATGCGCGACGCGCCATAGCCGCCCATTGAGTGGCCGACGAGGCCACGGCTGCGCCGATCCGGAATGGTGCGGTAGTGCGCGTCCATGTAGGCCACGACGTCACGGGCGATGTAATTCTCGAAGTCCCCCGTGGTCATGGAACTTGAATACATCGATCCGTTGTAGATGGTTTTAGAATCCGGCAGCACGACGATCATCTCCTGGGACCCCAGCGCGAATGCGCCCTCGATCGTTTGCGGGACGTGGATTTCGTGCGACCATTGCTCGGCTCCGATCGAGTAACCGTGCAGCGCGTAAACGACGGGATAGCGTCGCTTCTTGTTGTCCTGGTAGCTGGGCGGAAGAAAGACAATCACGTCGCGGTCGACGGCATCTCCTTCCAGATTGCCTTCAAGGGCAGCCCCGTGAATCTTGATGTGCTCAACTGTGACGGGCTTTGCGCCAGGAACGACGTCGGGCACGTTA